>Ga0302325_10011689_pt1 | contig 18889 bp, 18 predicted proteins | sample Palsa_T0_2_FD_201948 | JGI IMG/M metagenome (GOLD analysis project Ga0302325, IMG submission 201948) | Peat permafrost microbial communities from Stordalen Mire near Abisko, Sweden - Palsa_T0_2 | ecosystem: Environmental > Terrestrial > Soil > Palsa > Peat permafrost | place: Sweden: Abisko...
CCGGGGCCGGCCAGGGCGCATCCGGAACCGTCTGGCGTGCACATCAGGAACCACCCCCTTTCCGCTGGGCTGCGCGGCGGCTGGTGTGCTGGGCGGCCACCGGGGATGCGCCTGGCGTCTTACTCGCGCGGGCTGCCGGCCTCTCTTACAGATTACCCGTTCGATCGATGACATTCAAATGAAATCTCATGATCATTTGTTCGATTTCCTGTCACCTACGCCATCGACAGGAAATGGGGGTGGGGAGAGGCGCTCACGGACCGTTCGATAAAACGGGGTTGATCTGAGCGAACTAGCCTTGCTGCTAGGCGCGCGCGGTCAGCAGCAGGATCGCGCCGGTCATTGCCAGGCCTGCGGCGGCGGCGAGCTGGAGCACGCGACGCGATCGGGGCTGCCCGAGCCAGCGTGCCCGTTGGATCAGGCTGCCCACCGTCGTGAGCCAGCCGAAGGAGCAGATGATGTGGATCGCGGCGAAGAGCACGCCAATTGACCGGAGGGACTGCCCCAGGCTGGCGGCAAGGCCCGGGACGATCACCAGGTAGACCGTCAGCGCCTTCGGATTGACGATGGTGGCGGTGAAGGCGCGGGCCGACGCCGATCGCGCTCCCTGCTTACGCGGGCCTGGTCGCGGCCCGGTTCTGAGCGCGGGGTAGGCGACTCGTGCGGCCAGCGCGAGCAGCACGGCCGCGCCGGCGAACCCCAGCAGGCGGCCGAGACGAGAATCACTCAGCGTCTGCGCGAGCGGCGTGAAGCAGACGGCGGCGGCGATCAGCGAGATCGCCGCCGCCGTCCCGATCGCGATGCGGGGCCCGATCCAGCGGGACCCCTCGACCGCCCCGGCCACGGTCAGCGCGAAGCTCGCGCCCGGCGTGATGACGATCGGCAGCACGACGCCGGTGATGTCAGCGACGTCGGCGACCGTGATCACGAGGCGGGCGTCAGCGGATGGAATACCGTCCGGACCCAGCCCGTGTCGTCGAACAGGTGCACGGCGAAGGCCGGGACGGCGGTGGTATCGGCGATGGGGTCGGTCCTCGAGCCCAGCCGCATGGTCGAGCCCACGCCGCCGGCGCCGAGCAGCGGGGCGCCGGCGAAGCGGGCGGCCAGGGACGTGTGCACGTGCCCGGTGAGGACCGCCGCCAGCCGCGGGTGCCGCGCGAGCTCCGCCAGCCCCTCCGGGTTGCGCAGCCCGAGCCCGTCCATGAGGTGGTGGCCGACCGCGACCGGCGGGTGGTGCAACGCGATCACGGCGGGCCCGGGCGAGTCGTCGAGCGCCTGCCTGGCGAACGCCAGCGACGTCGCGTCGAGCCGCCCGTCGTCAGCCCCCTCGATCAGCGAGTCCAGCGCGATCAGGCGCAGGCCGTCGACGTCGAGAACGCGATCAAGCGGCCCGGTTGAACCGAGGCTCAGGCAGTCGCGGGCAGGCTCACGCCGATCGTGGTTTCCGACCGTGGCCAGCCACCGGCGGTCAGCCGGCATGGCGGAGACGAACTGCTCGTACTCGGCCGCGGTGCCGTGGTCGGCGAGGTCGCCGGTGACGACCAGCGCGTCCGCCCCGGCGTCGGCGGCCTCGGCGACGACGTCGAGCAAACGCCGCAGGCGCGGCGCGGTGCCGTCCAGGTGGGTGTCGCTGAGGTGGGCGATGACGGGCATCCGGCTCCTAATGGTTAGCTGGAATCTATCCGTTAAGAACGGTAACATCATCGGCATGGAGCTTCCAGCCGATATTGGCGACCTTGCCGTCGGGTTCGCGAATACCCTCGTCCACGACGGCCGCGGCGGGGTGGCCGACCTGCTGTCCTCGGCTCCGGCGGCGCGGGCCTGGCTGACGGACCGCGGGCTTGGCCCCGACGTCGACTACGAGCCCCTGCTCGCCGCCCGCTCCGCGACCCGGGCCCTGTTCGCCGCGGCGATCGCCCCGCACCCTGCTAGCCGGGCCGATAACGGCCGGCCAGGCTGGCCGGCCGAGGCCGCCCTGCGGCTGCTTCAGGGCAGCGTCGACGCGATCGCGCCGACCACTCGCTACGGGTATGACGAGGGCCGGGTCACGGTGACGCGGACCACCGATCTCGACCCGGGCCACGCGACGCTCGGCATCCTCGCCTTCGCGGTCCTTGAGCTTCTCGCCTCCCCGGCCGCGGATGAGCTGCGCGCCTGCCAGGCGCCCCGCTGCGTGCGCTACTTCCGCAAGCACCGCCGACAGGAGTGGTGCAAGCCGTCCTGCGCCAACCGGGCCCGGGTCGCCCGCTACGCCGAACGCCATCAGGCCACGGCGGACCAGCCAGCCGATCCGGGCTAGACGCCTGGAGGGGCCGCTGACCTGGATTGGACGTGGGCGTGATGAACCCCGGATGTTTCCTGTCCGCTACCGTCGGGGCATCTCTGCAGGCAGGAGAGATTTAGGCCGACGGGGGGTGAGCTTTCTCTGCATCCGATGACGTGGATGTTCCTGGCCATTCTGGTGACTTTCCTCATCACCAGGATGGTGACCAGGCTGATCCGGTCGGGCAGCGGCGGCGGGGCCGGGCTCGGCAACGTCTCGCTCGGCGGCAATCACATTCACCACCAGGTCTTCGGGATCCTGATCATCATCGGAACCGGCATCGTGCTGGTATCGCAGACGCCGTCGGGGACCGCGCTTGACGCGGCGGCCGCGGTCTTCGGGATCGGCGTCGGCCTGACCGTGGACGAGTTCGCGCTCTGGCTGCACCTGAAGGACGTCTACTGGGCCCGGCAGGGGCGGCAATCGGTCGACGCGATCTTCTGCGTCCTGGTGATAACCGGGGCGCTGATCGGCGGGTCCAGCCTCGTCACCGGCGGCGTCGGATCGGCGGAATGGTGGTCGTCGATAGCAGGCATCGCCATCACCCTCGCGCTCTGCCTGATCTGCCTGCTCAAGGGCAAGATCATCACCGGTGTCACCGGCATCGTCATCGGCCCGGTGGCGCTGGTCGGCGCGATCAGGCTGGCCAAGCCGGAGTCCTGGTGGGCGGTCCGCCGCTACCCGGCCCGGCCGCGTCGGGCCACTCGCGCCGCGTCCCGCTACGACCAGCGCCGGATGGACCGGTGGAATTGGGCCCGGGACCTGGTGGCCGGCGCCCCGACCGCCGAGAAGGCGGCCGACGTGGACGCCGTGAAGTCGCCCCGACCCGAGTAGGCCAGGGCGACCTCGTGCTTGCCTGCAGCTCGCGAAAACCCGTTGGCGGACCGCCGCCCGCGCTGCTAGCGTTCTGGAGGCCGCGCAAAAGAGAACGAGGAGGTGGTACCCGTGAACGTATTGACCTGGGTGCTCCCCTCCGGGGTCACGGTCGGACGATAGGTCGTCCGGGAGCGCCATCCAAGAGCACTCCCGAAGGGCACGACCATGCGATTCACCTCTGAGCAGCGGCTCGACGACGGCGTCCTCGAGCGCGAATTCACCCTCGGCGAGGTCCCCGGCATCCTCTGGACGCCTGGATCCGCGCCGGCCGCGCTGATCCTGAACGGCCACAACGGCGGCTTGCACAAGCGGCTCCCCCGGCTGGTGGCCCGGGCCCGGCACTATGCGGCCGAGTACGGCTTCGCGGTGGCCGCCATCGACGCTCCCGGGCACGGTGACCGGCCCCGTTCCGCCGTCGACGAGCAGGCCCGGGCTGACCTCCGCCGGGCGTTGCAAGCCGGCCAGCCGGTCGACGAGATCGTCGACCGCTTCATCGTCCCGCTGGTCGAAACGGCGGTCCCGGAATGGCGGGCCACCCTGGACGCCCTCCTTGCGCTGCCCGAGATCGACGGCCGGGTCGGGTACGAGGGGATGACCGCCATCGGCATCCGGCTGGCGATGGTGGAGCCGCGAATCTCGGCCGTCAATTTCTTCGCTCAGGGGTTCGTGCCCGGCATCCTGCGCGAGCAGGCCCGGCAGGTCACCGTTCCGCTCCAGTTCCTGATGCAGTGGGACGACGAAGGGATGGAACGGCAGCCGACTCTGGACTTGTTCGACGCCTTCGGCTCGAAGGAGAAGACGCTGCACGCCAATCTGGGCGGGCACGCCGGCACTCCGTGGTTCGAGGTCGACGGCGGGGCCCGGTTCTTCAGCCGGCACCTGAAGTAGCGGCCCCATCCGGTACGACCCGTTCGAGTCAGCGGAACTTTTACTTCTCCGGCTGACCTGTGCGGTCGTATCGTCCGTTTCGGCGGGTTGGTCGGGCCGGCTCGCCCTGCGGCCCGACCAACAGCACCCCTCCGGGAAGGACGAACGTGACCGAGGCGATGCTCGACGGCAAGCCGGTGGCGCCCAGCTCCGGGGAGCTGATCAGCCGTGCGCAGTCACTGATCCCGCTCCTGCGCTCGAACGCGAACCTGGCTGATCGGCTGGGCCACGTGCCGGACGAGAACATGCGGGCCATCGAGGAAGCCGGCCTGCTCCGGATGCTGATGCCGGTGAACCGCGGCGGCTACGGCACCGACGCCGCGACCGCGGCGACCGCGATGACCCACATCGCGAGCGGCTGCCCGTCCACGGCTTGGGTCCTGCAGATCTACAGCGGCATCGGTCGCATGGCGGAAATCCTGCCTGAGGAGACGCTGGCCGAGATATATGCAGAACGGCCTAACGCCAGGTTCGCCGGCACCTTCGGCAGCGTCGGCGCGGTCTGCGAGGCGGTCGACGGAGGCTACCGGATCCGAGGTCGGGGACGTTGGCCGTTCAACAGCGGCTGCCACCATGCGGACTGGGATCTGCTGCGCGTTTCGATCGAGGAGCGCGACGGAACCGTCACGGACGCGTTCTGCCTGATCCCGCTGTCGGAACTGTCGATCGTGGATGACTGGCACGTGATGGGCGCAGCCGGGACCGGGAGCAACTCCGTGGAGTGCGGGGAGCTGTTCATCCCCGAACACCGGGTGTCGCGCCGGGTCGCGGACGTGTTCGCGTTGCTGCGGGTCGGGGACATGGGCTACGCGTTCGTGGCGGCGTTGCCCCTCGGCATGGCCCGCTACGCGCTCGAGGCGTTCCATGACCTGGCGAAGGACCGGGGCATCAGGATGCTCGGCTACGAGAAGATGTATGACGCCGCGGTCGTCCAGACGGCGATCGCCACCGCGCACACCAACATCAAGATGATCGAGTCCTATCAGCACTGGGTGCTCTCGACCCTCCAGCCGGGGGCCGAGCGGATCACCGATCCGATGCTGACGGGCGCTGGCGGGACCCTCTGCTACAAGCTCGCGCGAGAGGCAATCGAGCGGCTTTTCGAGGTCTGCCCGACGGACGAGATCCGACTGGACCGGCCCATCCAGCGGCTCCTGCGCGACCTGATCGCGTTCACCCACCAGGGCGCCATGGCGCCGTACGTGAACTGGGAGCGCTACGGCCGGCACCTGGTCGGCGCCAACCTTGCCCCGCCGGTGCCGCCGCCCGGGCGCTGAGGCGCACCGCTTCGACCACATCTGGCCGCATCTTCGGCCGCATCGACTGGTCAGGGACCGCGCTTGACCTCAACGCCAGTTCAGGTTCTACCCTCGAGCTAATGAGCTCAGATGCGGACCGCGCCCCGACGTCGCCGGCCAGTCCGGCCAGTCCCGCCAGTCCGGCCAGTCCCGCCAGTCCGGCCAGTCCCGCCAGCGGGATCTGGGCGCCGGCGCATCGCCCGCTGACGGTTGGTCTGGTGCTCGCGGTCACCTTCGTCGCGTTCGAGGCGCTCGCCGTCGCCACCATCTTGCCGGTGGTCGGCCGCCAACTGGGAGACCTCCGTCTCTACGGGTGGGTGTTCAGCGCTTTCCTGTTGGCCAGCCTGATCGGGATCGTGCTGGCCGGGACGCTGGCCGACCGGGTGCCGCTCGGCCGGCCGATGCTGGTCGGACTGGTCCTGTTCTCCGTTGGCCTGGTCATCGGCGGGACCGCGCCGGACATGCTGGTTCTCGTCGCGGGCAGGGCGGTGCAGGGCCTGGGGGCCGGGGTGGTGCCCTCAGTGGCCTACGTGGCGATCTCCCGGTGCTATAGCGAGGAGGCCCGGCCGAGAATGTTCGCTGTGCTCTCCACCGCGTGGGTGGTGCCCGGCCTGATCGGGCCGGCTATCGCCGCCCTGGTGGCCTCGGCAGTCGGCTGGCGCTGGGTATTCCTGGGCTTGCTGCCGCTGGTGATCGGGGCCGGGGTGCTCGTCGTGCTGGCCTTGCGGCACGTCCCGCCACCCGCGAGTCCGGGCACGGCCCCGGTGCCGTACCTGGCCGTGCTTGGCGTGGTGGCGGGGGCCGGCACGGCGCTGGCGTCGCTCAGTTCCGGCATCGCGCCCGTCGTCGCTGCGGGCGGTGTCGCCGGCGGCGCCCTGCTGGCTCTCTCCATGCGCCAGCTGACACCGCCTCGGTATCTGACCGCCCGGCCGGGGCTGACCGTCACGATCCTCAGCCGGTCGCTGCTGACGTGCTGCTTCTTCGCTGGCGACGCATACGTCCCGTTTGCGATCGTGACCGTCCGGCACGCCCCGACGGCGCTGGCAGCACTTGCGCTGACAGCGTCGACCCTCACCTGGACGGCCGGATCATGGGTGCAGGCCCGCTGCATAGCCCGGTGGGGGCCGCGCCGTCTGGTCCGGCCTGGTCTGTGCCTGGTCGCCCTTGGCCTCGGCGCGATGTGCGTCGTGCTCCTGCCGGCGGTGCCTCCCGCCCTGGCGATCGGGGCCTGGGCGCTGGCCGGCGCGGGGATCGGTACCGCCTACGCTCCGCTGTCGGTGACCACGCTCGATCGAGCCGCGCCGGGCGAGGAGGGCCGGGCGACTTCGGCTCTTCAGCTCTGCGATGTACTCGGCCAGGCCATCGGGACCGGAGTGGCGGGGGCCATCGTGGCCGCCGCTTCCCGGATCGGGCACCGCCCCGGAGTCGCGCTGGCGTTCTCGTTCGCTATCGCGGTCGCCCTTACCGGGGTCATCGTCGGAGCGCGGCTTCCCGTCAGCACCCGTCCCGTAGAGGTGGGAGATCACGGACCAGCTGGCGAATTTGCGGGGATACAACCGGGGATATCAGAATTATTGGTCATTAAAGTGGAAACTCATACTTCCGGGCGTCTTGAAGTGAGTGAAACACGGGAGCAAGCTACGCGTAGCGCACTGCTTTCCCGGGAGGAATGCCAATGTCGGCTCGCTCTCACCCACGGCGTCTCATCGTCGCTCTCGTTACCGGCAGCGTTCTCCTCCTCGGATCGCTCGCCACCCTGTCAGGTTCGGCCCAGGCGGCCGGGGCGGCGTTCAGCCCCAGCGCTTGCGTCACCACGCCGAGCGCCGTTGTCCCCGGCATCCAGATCGCCGACCCGTCCTGCGAATTCAACGGCGCGGCCTACACCGGGCCGTTCAGCCCGATCGCCAACGGCAACGGCCAGCTGTCCCGGGTCTGGACCGGCATCGCCGACGATGGGGCCGCCTACCGGATCGAGGTCCCGCCCGACTGGAACGGGACCCTGGTGATGTTCGCCCACGGTTACCGGGGCACTGGCGACGAGGTGTGGATCGATGATCCCCAGCTGCGCCAGTACTTCGTGGACAACGGATTCGCCTGGGCCGCGTCCAGCTACGCGATGAACGGCTACGACCCGGGCGACGGCGTCGTCGACACCCACGACCTGCTATCGGCATTCCCGTCGGTCACCGGGCTACGGTCCCGGCAGGTAATCATGAGCGGCCTGTCGATGGGCGGCGAGGTCACCACGGCCGAGATCGAGGCCTACAAGGGCGAGTTCGCGGGCGCCATGCCGTACTGCGGGGTGCTGGCGGGCAACAACCTGTTCAACTACTACCTGGGCGCCAACGTCACCGCAGCGGGCCTCACTGGCACGACGATCAGCTACCCGACGACGGCGGCAGCCGGCCAGGCGTACGCGCCCGCGTACCAGTCCACGGTGCAGTCCGAGCTCCCCGCCCTCGGGATTACCCCCGACGCGGCGACCGGAGGGCAGACGTTCACCACCAACCTCACCAAGACCGGGACGCAGTGGGCCGACACCGTCGAGCAGCTGTCCGGCGGGACCCGTCCTGGTTTCGCCAGTGCCGTCGACTACTGGGACAGTTTCGGGTTCGCCCCGCTCACCCAGGTCCCATTTCTGTTCGGCGTTTACCCCGGGCTCAACGGCGGCACCCTTGGCTTCGCCAACGGCAGCGTGGCCGGCAACGAGCGCACCTTCTACACGTTCGGCGACGACCCGCTGATCGACCTGCCGCAGGAGATCGCGCTCAACCGCGCCGTGCTGCGGACGCCGGTCACGGCCACCTCCTCGGCCGACGCCCTGTCGCCGGCCGAGCTGCCGGTGATTCACGGCGACCCGGGCATCCCGGTGCTGTCGGTCCACGGGATCGGAGACCTGTTCGTTCCGCTCTCCATGGACCAGCAGTACGACGCGATGATGGTGGCGCACGGCGAGGGCGATCTGTTCGTGGACCGGGCCATCCGCGAAGTCACGCACTGCGGCTACACCACCAGCGAGCTGTCGTCCGCGTTCTCCGCCCTGGTGTCGTGGATCCACACCGGCAAGCGGCCGGCCGACGACAACATCCTCGACCCGAAGACGGTCGCATCGCCGCTGTTCGGCTGCCGGTTCACCGACCCCACGCCTGGTGCCCACCCGGAATTCAAGTCCACGGTTCCCTGCCCGTCGAGCACCCGGGATTAACAGGCTACTTAAGAAGCTGCCGCGCCATGACAACACGCTGGACCTGGTTCGTCCCCTCGTAGATCTGGGTGATCGTGGACCAGTGGGCAGTTTTCGCAGCTAGATCGCGTGTCGGCTGGCACGGGTCAGCACGGATTCAGCACCATCCGGGCGCGACGGTATAGCGGACGTTCCGGGCCGCTCGGGTGATCCCGGCGTTGCACCCGTGTACGGCTTGCGGGTGCGGAGCATCTCCCGGGACTGGCTGGGCAGCACCTTGCCGTCGAACGACTCGGTCCCGAACCTGTCCGCGATCGCCCTCATCGCGGGAACCTCACAGGCGTTGCGGTTCGAGACGACGAAGGACGCCGGCGCATTGACTACTCAGCCGGTCCTGTGGTTTGGTTATGTAACTAGTTACATTTGCGGGCGCGACCTTCAGGAAGAAGTTCGTCAGCGGAGGTGGAACTGCCCATGGCTGAGCACGTTGTTGTCATCGGCGCGGGGCTCTACGGCGCGGTGGTGACCGCCGAGCTGGCGCGGCGCGGTGCCCGCGTCACGGTGGTCGATTCGGGTGCGCCGGCGGGCGGCACCTCAGGCTCGACCTTCTCCTGGGTCAACTCGTGCGGCAAGCAGCCACGGGCTTATCACGATCTCAGCGTTGCCGCGATGGAGGCGCATCAGCGGCTAGCCCGGGACATGCCAGGCAGCGACTGGTACCACGGGGGCGGAAATCTGGAGTGGGGCCGCAGCGAGGCCGAACGCAGGCAACTGCGCTGGAAAGCCGACTCGGTTCTCGCCTGCGGCTACGAGGTCCGCTGGCTCACCCGCGCGGAGGCGCTGCGCCTCGAGCCCGATATGAATCCCGCCGAACTGCCTGCCGACGAGATCGCCTACTTCCCGGCCGAGGGGTGGATCGAGCCAGTCCGGCTGATCGGCAGCCTGCTGTCCACGGCGGGGGCTGAGCGGGTCTGGGGTGACGGGGTCACGGGCATCGACGTGTCCGGCGGTCTTGCGCGTTCTGTCCGGCTAGCCTCGGGGCGGCGGCTGCCCGCCGATGCGGTCGTGAACTGCGCCGGGCCTGGGGCAGCCGACGTGGCCCAGTTCGCCGGGCTTGACCTGCCCATGCGCAACACCCGCGGTGTCCTCATCTACACCTCTCCAGTCGCGGTCTCGGTGTCCCGGGTGATCCACGCGCCGGATGTCCATCTGCGGCCCGACGGCGCCGGGCGGCTCCTGCTGCACACGCATGGCATCGATGACGCGGCGCACGCCTCGGACGACGGCGGGATCAGCGTCGATCAGGCCGCGGTCGCCGTGGTGGTGGAAGCGGGCCGCGTGCTCTACCCCGCACTCCACGCGGCGAGCGTGGAGAGCGTGCGGGTAGGCGTGCGGCCGATCCCCGGTGACGGCCTGCCCGTGCTGGGCCGGGCGCCCGCGCTGCCGAACTTCTACTTCGCCGTATCGCACAGCGGCGCGACGCTCTGCGCGCACGCCGGCGCGCTCGTCGCCGGCGAGGTGCTGGGCGAAGACCACTCGCGGGAACTGGCCGCGTTCCGCTTCGGACGATTTTGAGGGAGGCGCGATGCGTACCGCAGTTCTGCACGGCTGCGACCTCGTCGACGGTACCGGGGGGGCGCCGCAGCGCGGGATCGACATCGTCATCACAGGAGACACGATCCGTGAGATCGTGCCCGCCAGGCCCACGGAAACTTACAGCAGAGCCGATGAGATCGTTGAGGCCGCGGGCACCCTGGCCATTCCCGGCTTGATCAACAACCATACCCATGGCACGGCGTACGGGCCGCTCTTCCCCAGCGGCCATGAGGGGCTAGCACACGAGCAGGTGCGCGCCAACCTGGACCGGCACCTGCTGGAGGGCACGACCACCGTCCTCTGCGTTGACGGCTTCGTCACCGCTGAGGCCCTGGCGCGGACCAATGATGATCACCCCGTCAGGGTCAAACTGGCATCCTGCAATACGCCGGCCTGCCTGCGGGCGGCGTCGATCGCGGACGGCCGCGGGCTCACCGATGAGGCCCGCGCGTTCACCGCGCGCCAGGCGGTCGGCGCGGGAGCGGTCGCCCTCGGCGAGATCGGCGCCGGGCACACCCTCGGCGGCGGCGGGGCGAGCTACATGTACATCCCGGCCGAAGTGGCCAAGCGCACGGGTGTGACGATCACGCCCAGGCAGTCGGACGCGCTCAAGGTCGCGGTGCTCGGCCGGCACATCTCCGCTTCGTCTTTCGACCGGGACGCGGCCGAGGAGGCGCTGGCAGCCGCAGGGCTGGCCGGCAGGCTCTCCGCCGGGGAGATCCGCGAGATCGTCTCGGGGATCATCCTGCCCGCTTTCGACATCGCCCTGGACGGGCTCGCCGAGGCCGCCGATCACGCGCGCCTGGCCGGCGTACCAGTGCTGGTGCATAACGCGGCCGCGTCGATGAGGCAGGTTGCTGCGATAGCCGGGACTGACGTGCAGCTCATCGCCGGGCACTCCAACCATTCGAGCTTCGAGCTGCGCGAGGCACTGCAACACGCCGAGCGGCTCAAGGAACTGGGTGCGATCATCGACGTTTCCACTCTCGACACATTCGGCGCGCAGCGGCTGACCAGCGGCCCGGAGCTGTTCTACGCGATGTTGAAGGGCGGGCTCGCCGACACGATTTCGACTGATTACGCGGGCGGCTACCACGACGCTATCCTGCTGGCCATCGACCGTGCCACGAAGGCCGACGTGACCGGCCTGTCGGCCGCGATCGCCATGGCCACCGCCAATGTCGCCGACGCCATCCCCGACGTGGCGCCGCGACGGGGCCGTATCAGTCCGGGGGCGGTCGCCGACATCGTGCTGACCGACCCGGCGGATCTGCCGCGTGTGCGCATGGTGATCATCGGCGGTGAGACCGTTGTGCGAGACGGCGCGCGTGTCACAGCCTGACCGACGCGGCGGGAAGGGGCGGCAGTGAAGCGGGCAACTATCGGCGACGTCGCGGCCGAGGCCAGAGTATCGGTGGCGACGGTTTCGCGGGTGCTCAACGGCGGCGCCGTCAGGCAGTCGACCGCGGCCAGGGTGCGGGAGGCCGCCAGCCGGCTGGAGTACACGCCGAACGCGCTGACGAAGAGCATCTTCGCCGGCCGGTCCAGCACGATCGGGGTGATCATCGACGACCTGCGCAGCCCGTTCTACCTGGACCTGATGCGCGGGATCGACGAGGTAGCCGCCGCCAATGGCAGCCTGGTCATGTTCGCCAGCACGTTCCAGCACGACAGCCGCGAGGCCGCACAGGTCCAGGCGATGGACGAGCAGCGGGTGCGTGGCCTGATCGTCACCGCCGGCGAGAGCACCGATGACAGGATGCGCAGGATGGCCGCGGGAGGAACCCCGTGCGTCATCGTCGCGCGGCCGGTGCTGGACCCCGCGCCCGGCCTGCACTCGGTCGCCCTGGACAACACCGCGGCCGGCCGGCTGATAGCGAAGCACCTGACCTCATGCGGGCGGCGATCGGTGGGCGTGATCACCTCCAGAGGGCGGCCGTCCCAGCTTGACCGCACCAGGGGACTGCGGCAAGGGCTCGCCGAGGCCGGCCTTTCGCTGCCAGGGGGAACCGTAATCAGCGTTGAAGGCGACGAGCAGGCCAGGGATGCCGTGGACGCACTGCTTGGACGTCACGCTCCTCCGGACGTGATCGTCTGTCTCACCGGCCGGCGCACAGTCGCGGTCCACTCCGCACTGGCCAGCCGCGGGCTGGCGATCCCGGGCGACATCGGGTTCCTGACGATGGACGACTTCTCCTGGGCCCCCGCCCTCGGCATCACGGTCATCGCGCAGCCGGCGCACCTGATGGGGCAGAAGGCAGCCGAGCTGATCGTAGAAAACCCTGGGCGGCCGGCCCGTCTGACGTTCGAACCGCGGCTCATCGCCCGCACCTCCTGCGGCGAGAACGGGTGAATCGGTGATCACCCGTTATCTCGCCCTTGCATTGATGGTGATTACTCTTTGCGCCGCCTGTTCGGGAGGCGCGCCCGCTGTTCCGCCCCAAGCCATTGTGCCGCCAAGTACCAGCCCGCCCGCGGCTGTGAGTACTCCTGTCAGCGCCCCGTCACCCGCGGCGACCAGCAGCCCGGTCAGCAGCGATCCGCAGCAGCTCGAACAACGATTCTCGGGGTTGGGGTATGCGGTAACGTGCGGGGGAATAGCGTCCGCCAGTGCCGCGCCCTATGCGGGCCCGGCGCCCCACCCGGTCGACTTCGAGGGCGACAACAACTTTTCCGCGACGCCCCGTGACTACCACGACTTGCAAGACGCCGGCTTGGACGGAGGTGACATGGACGTCTTCGAACTTAACGGGGTCCTCAACTCATCATCGGCCGACGCTAGCATCGAGCCGGCCAGCTGGGTTCCGGCCAGCGCGGCCCGGGTGCAGTTGGTCGCCTGCGTCACGATGGACACCAGCACGACCACAGTGGGCTCGTGCCCGTACACGGGCAAGCGCGCGACCCTGGACGCGGCCCAGTACACGCTGACGCTGTATGTGGCCCGGACCGGCCGGAAGCTGGCCGGGCCCGTAACCCTCCAGGGCAACGACAAGACCTGTCCCGCCCTCGCCACTAGTTACGGATCATCCTTGACGGTTTACGCCTCGCTCGGCCTGAATCAGGTCGAGGCGGTAATCGGTACTGTCACGCGCGACGGGGTTCGAGAAGCCGCAGGTCAGCGCCCCACTATCACCCCTTGAGGACCTGCCGCGCCATCACCATCCGCTGGACCTGGTTGGTGCCCTCGTAAATCTGGGTGATCTTGGCGTCGCGCATCATGCGCTCGACCGGGTAGTCGTTCACGTAGCCGTAGCCGCCGAGGAGCTGGACCGCGTCGGTCGTCACCGACATCGCGACGTCGGACGCCAGGCACTTGGCGGCCGACGAGAAGAAGGTCAGGTCGTCCACCTTCTCCCCCTGCATCGCGCGCTCGGAGCGGGCCGCGGCGGCGTAGGTGAGCTGCCGGGCGCCCTCCAGCTTCATCGCCATGTCGGCCACCATGAACTGCAGGCCCTGGAACTCGGCGATGGCCCGGCCGAACTGCTTGCGCTCCTTCACGTAGCCGACCGCGTAGTCGAGCGCGCCCTGCGCGATGCCCAGCGCCTGAGCCGCGATCGTGACCCGGGTGTGGTCCAGGGTGCGCAGCGCGATCTTGAATCCCTGGCCCTCGTCGCCGATCAGCCGGTCGGCCGGGATCTCGGTGTTGTCGAAGTAGAGCTCACGGGTGGGCGACCCCTTGATGCCGAGCTTGTGCTCCGGCGCGCCGAGGGTGAAGCCGGGATCCCCGTCCTCGACCACGAACGCCGAGATCCCGTTCGCGCCCTTGTCCGGGTCGGTCACCGCCATCACCGTGTAGTACTTCGACACCCCCGCGTTGGTGATCCACCGCTTCACGCCGTTGAGCACGTACCCGCCGTCGGTGCGGGCCGCCCGGGTCCGCATCGCCGCGGCGTCCGAGCCCGCCTCCGGCTCTGACAGGCCGTAGGAGAACATCGCCTCGCCTCGCGCCACCGGCGGCAGGTAACGCTGCTTGACCTCTTCCGAGGCGCCGAGCAGGAGCGGCATGGTGCCGAGCTTGTTCACCGCCGGGATCAGCGATGACGTCGCGCACGCGCGCGCAACCTCCTCGATGACGAGCGCCGCCGCGAGCGCGTCGCCGCCGGCGCCGCCGTAGGACTCGGGGATGTGGACGGCGTGGAAGTCCGCCTTGACCAGCGAGTCGTAGACGTCCCAGGGGAACTCCGCGGTCCGGTCGACTTCCGCCGCCCGAGGGGCGATCTTGTCGTCCGCGAGCGCGCGGACCGCTTCCCGCAGCGCCTGGTGCTCGTCTGAGAGTGCGAAGGTGCTCATCCCACGATGCTAACGCCGACCGCACGCAGACGCCCGCCCCGCATATCGACATGCGGGACGGGCGTCTGAATACCTCGCCTGCTGCGCTAGGCCGCCTGCTGCTCGCCGGCGGCCGGGCCGGTCAGCCGTGGCATCGTGGCGGCGTGCGTCGGCTGATGCCCGGCGTTCTCGACGGACGGCCGCGGCGCGGGCACCGAGCCCTTCGGGGCAGCGTGCTTGCCGCTGGACTTGTACAGACCGAGCGAACGGAATGGACGGCTCTTGGACACAGAAAAAGCCATTTTGACTTACCCCCTTGACCCCCGATAGCACAGCGCCCCCGACCCCCGTCGGACACTTGCAGCCAGTCCCGTCCCAGCTGCCTGCGCTGGATCCAGAATGCACCTCTGATGCACGCGCGAAACACCCCTCGAGCCGCACTGTGCCCAAACCGATACCGAAAGTCATCAGCCTTCGCGGCTGGCGCGGAGAGCCGCGCCTTTCGCCTGCGCCTGGGCGGCGAGGCTGCTCTGAAAATCGATCATCCGCGCGCGCAGCTCGTCGTCCGCGGCCGCGAGGATCCGCACCGCGAGCAGCCCCGCGTTGCGCGCGCCGCCGACCGCCACCGTCGCCACCGGGATGCCGGCCGGCATCTGCACGATGGACAGCAGCGAGTCGAGGCCGTCCAGGTACTTCAGCGGCACCGGGACGCCGATCACGGGCAGCGGCGTCATCGCGGCGAGCATCCCCGGCAGGTGCGCGGCCCCGCCCGCGCCCGCGATGATCACCCGGATGCCCCGGTCGGCCGCCTCCGCGCCGTAGGCGATCATCTCCCGCGGCATCCGGTGGGCCGACACCACGTCAGCCTCGTACGGCACCTCGAATTCGTCGAGCGCCTCGGCCGCCGCCTTCATCACGGGCCAGTCCGAGTCGGAGCCCATCACCACGCCGACCAGCGGCGAATCACTCTGCACGGCCCTTAGCGTAACCGCTCGGGCGGCGCTGGCCGGTTAGCGGTGGCCGTTGACCAGGACGTGGTAGACGCTCTCCTGGTACTGGCCGTCGCCGTTCGGCGGCAGCTGGGTGAACCAGATCAGCAGGTAGCGCGCGGAGGCCGGGTGGCGCAAGGTCACCCGGACCGTGCCGCCGGCGTTATCGGCCGTCGCCACCACCTTGAAGTCCTGCGGGCTGGTGCCGTCGCCAACCTTCAGCTGCAGGTTCACACCCTGGTACTGGGTGAGGTCGATGCGCACGCTGGTGATCGTGGACTGGTGGTCAAGGGCGAGCAGCAGGCCGGTCCCGGACTTGAGCATCCCGAACTTCGGGGAGGCGTACCAGTTGGTCGACCACGGCAGCGGCGGGTTGCTGGCGAGCACGTAGCCGGCGCCGGACGGATTGTCGCCGTCCCCCAGGCCCCCGGGGCCGAACGCCTCGGCCGCCGCCACCGGCAGGAGCGTAACCGGCGGGCTGACGTGGGGCTTCTGGGTCGGGGTGGGCTTGGCCGACGGCGAGGGCTTGGCCGTGGGCGAGGCGGCGGGCTTGGTGTCGGCCGCGGCCGAGGTGGCCGGCGACGCCGACTTGCCCGCCTTGGCCGACGCGCTGGCCTGCGCCGCCGTCGAGTCGGCGGTGTTCTTGGCGGTCGTTGACCCGGACGCCAGCCGGACGCCGAGCACGCCCGCGATCACCAGCACCGCCACGACCGCGACGCCGGCTAGCAGCCGACGCCGGCCGTGCCCGGCGGCCGAGCCCGGGCCTGGTTCCGGCGCCGCCGCGGCCTGCGGGCGGGCGCTCCCGGCGGGCGTTCCCAGCCCGGTCCCGGCGCCGCCCGCCGCGGGCTGCACCTCGTAGCCGGCCGCCATCAGGTCCTCGGTCTGATCGGCCCGCACGGCCGGGATATCGAACCTTGTGGCGGCGTAGTCGTCGCGCACCGCGGGCAGGTCAAAACGGGTCTCGTCCGGGTCCTGACGGCCCGCGTCGCTCCCGCCGCCGGCGCCATCGGCGTTGCCCGCGTCGGACGCGGCCACGGCCGGCAGGTCGAACATGGTGGCGTCGGCGTCGCCGCTCGCGCGCACCCGTTGCTGGTCGTAGTCGCGGATCAGGCCCTGGGCGTCGACGCCGACCGCGCCCGCGATGGCGCGGACGTAACCGCGCACGTAGAGGTCCCCGCCGCACGCCTCGTAGTCATCGGCCTCGATGCTGCGGATGACGGTGGCCCGGATCTTGGTGCGCTCGCTGAGCTCGTCGATCGTCAGGCCCGCCTGATAGCGCGCCTGACTCAGCGATTCACCGACGGTCACGGGCCCTCCACTTACCGACCTACGCTTGAGTAATCATCTTGAGGTTAGTTGTCGAAGATCACCAGACAAGCCTGATCACTGTTTTTAGCGGCCTCCCACGGGGGCAAATCAGCCGAGAACAGCGTCAGTCGCCGTCCTCGGTGCCCCAGCGCAGATAGCTCGCGGCGCGGCGGGCGCGATCGCGGAGCTCCTCGACGCCTTCACCGGGGCCGCCGACAATCGTGACATGCCCGATTTTCCGTCCGGGCCTTACTTCCTTGCCGTAGAAGTGCACCTTGACCGCCGGGTCGGCCGCCATCACGTGGATGTACCGGTCGAACACGTCCGGGTCGGTGCCGCCGAGCAGGTTCGCCATCACAGTGAACTGGCCGGACGGCGAGGCCGGCCCGCAGGAGCCGAGCGGCAGGTCGAGCACCGCGCGCAGGTGCTGCTCGAACTGCGAGGTCCGCGCCCCCTCGATCGTCCAGTGCCCGCTGTTGTGCGGCCGCATCGCGAGCTCGTTGACCAGCAGCGCGCCGGTCCGGGTCTCGAACAGCTCCACCGCCAGCAGACCGGTCACGCCGAGCTCCACCGCGATCCGCAGCGCCATCGCCTCGGCCTCGACCGCCGCGTCCTGGCTGAGGCCGGGGGCCGGCGCGATCACCTCCCGGCAGATGCCGTCCACCTGCACGGTCTGCACCACCGGGTACGCGGCGCCCTGTCCGGACGGCGACCGGGCGACGAGGGCGGCGAGCTCCCGGCGGAACGGCACGAACTCCTCGGCCAGCAGCGCGACCCCGTGCGCGACGACGTCCTCGACCTCGGCCGCCGTCCGGCAGACCCAGACGCCCTTGCCGTCGTAGCCGCCGCTGACCGCCTTGAGCACGACCGGCCAGGAACCGTCGGCGAACGCGACGACGTCGGCCACCGACGAAACCGGCGCGTAGCGGGGGCAGGGCACGCCGAGCGCGCTCAGCCGATCCCGCATCGCCAGCTTGTCCTGGGTGTACCTGAGGGCGGCCGAGCCGGGCCTGACCAGCACCCCCTCGGCCTCCAGGGCGACCAGCACCGACGCTGGCACGTGCTCGTGATCGAATGTGATAACGTCACATTTGGTTGCAAATGAGGATATATCAGGCAAGGAACAGTGGGACCCGATCACCACGTTGTGACTAACCAGCGCCGCGCTCTCGGTCGGCGACTCGGCCAGTACCCGGAACGTCGCGCCGATACCGACCGCCGCCGCGGCCGTCATCCGAGCCAACTGCCCGCCGCCGACCATGCCGACGGCGGGCATACCGGTAACGGACTTCCGCTCAATCGGCCCGGCCGGGCCGATCGGCTCGTGGGCCTGCCCTGAACCCGCAGGTGACAACCGTGAATGCACGCGGTGTAGCCTACGCGGAACCGCCCAATCTTGGGTACAACCAACATGGCAACACGAGGCCGCAGCGTCGCGACATCTGCCATTCAGCCAGTCCCGGCAATCGCCCCCCAGGCGAGACAAGCCCGTTTCGGCCAGCAGCAGCTCTGGCCACGCCTGCAAGCAGGGAGTACAGATGACGACGCTAACAGACGTTGAGGTAAGAGAGGGCAGCTACGGCGACAAGGTCATCGCCGTAGAGCCCGGTGGAGCGGAGTTCATCCCGCTCAGCGAGCGGCACGGCCGGCCGCTGCAGCTCTTCTGGGTCTGGAGCTCGCCGAACATGGAGTTCGCGACGATCTTCGTCGGCCTCCTCGGCGTGTGGGGCCTGGGCATGAGCTTCTGGTCCACCGTCCTCGCCATCGTGATCGGCACCGGCCTCGGCGCCGTCACCCAGGGCCTGCTGTCCACCCAGGGGCCGCGCTTCGGCGTACCGCAGATGGTGCTGAGCCGTCTCGGCTTCGGGTACTGGGGGAACTCCCTGCCCGCCGGGATCAACGCCATCACCGCCGGGATCGGCTGGTTCGCAGTGAACAGCGTGAGCGGCACGCTCGCGCTGAACTCGCTCACCCATCTCCCCGAGGTGGCCTGCCTGCTGATCATCGTGGTGGTCCAGATCGTGGTGGCGTTCCTCGGCCACAACCTGATCCACGTGTTCGAGCGGTACGCCTTCCCGGTGCTGGTGATCATCTTCCTGATCGCGTCGGTCTGGATGCT
>Ga0302325_10011690_pt1 | contig 18888 bp, 20 predicted proteins | sample Palsa_T0_2_FD_201948 | JGI IMG/M metagenome (GOLD analysis project Ga0302325, IMG submission 201948) | Peat permafrost microbial communities from Stordalen Mire near Abisko, Sweden - Palsa_T0_2 | ecosystem: Environmental > Terrestrial > Soil > Palsa > Peat permafrost | place: Sweden: Abisko...
CCGCCCTCGTCGCCTCCAACTACCCTCGCACCACCTACCAAATCCTCACAAAAGTCGGGCGAATCGACAGCTCAGAGTTTGACTACAGTCCCAAATGGATCCGCTACTCGATCCAGCGCTCTTTACAACGATTAAAAACGAGTTATCTAGACGTGGTGTATTGCCATGACGTGGAGTTTGTTACACCAGCAGAAGTTCTGGTGGCAGTTAAGGAGCTGAGAAGGATTCGCGATGTAGAGGGGACGATCAAGTACGTCGGAATCTCAGGATATCCAGTCCCTTTGCTCTGCGAGCTTGCGGAATTGGTGTATAGAGAGACTGGTGAGGGATTGGATGCTGTTATGAGCTACGCGAATTTCACGATTCAGAATGAGAGTTTAAAGGTGGGGTTGGAGAGGTTGAAGCGCGCGGGTGTGGGCTGTGTTCCGAATGCTAGTCCGCTTGGGATGGGGTTGTTGAGGGGTAAGGGTGTGCCTGTTGGAGGGAAGGGTGACTTTCACCCGGCGCCGATGGAGTTGAGGGGGAGGGTGGCGGAGGCGGCGAGGTGGGTGGAGGGGAAGGGGGAGAAGTTGGAGGTTGTGAGTATTAGGTGGGGTTTAGAGAGCTGGGCGAGGGAGGGGGCGACGGTTGGTGGAATTGGTGGAATTGGTGTTAGTGTTATGGGGGTTAGCAATTTGGGGGAGTTGGAGGAGACGATGAGGGTTTGGAATAGTATACTGGACGGGCTGCCTGTTCCTGGAAATGAAGTGCCAAAGGAGAAGAGGGAATGGAGTCTTAAGAGGAGGAAGGAGGTTGAGAAGATGGCGAGCGGCGTTCGGGAGATTCTTGGAAAGTGGAAAGATTATACTTGGCCTAGCCCAGACGAGGGTTACGCCAACAAAAGACTCGCAAAAGGAGTTATCGATCAAGTTGCTCTTTTGCCAGTACCGAAGGATGATCTCTCGAAGATTAGTAGGTTATAAGCATAATATGGATGGTGGAGGGCATTAAATAGGCGTTTTAAAAATTCTTTTCCCATTGGCTGCTTGATGCAGTCGCGAAATTATTCCTGACTATGCCGCTTTGTTTGATTCAAAGAAATATGCAACGAAAGTATGGATCCCTGGGCCCAGGGGCTAGAACTTTTGGTCTATACAACCAGATTCAACTTTTGTAAAGGAAGTAGAGAGTTCTCCAAACGCCACGCAAAATCCCTCAAATATGCGAAGTTCAGTTGACCACATCTGTAGAACCTTCTTCCAGCGCTTTACCTTATTTGTTAGGGTGGCCATTAGATGAATGCTTGCGTCGCTCCCGAACGGCTTCTGCCAGGCTTTCTAAGACCTCAACGGTGCTCTCCCAGTTGATGCATGCATCTGTGATACTGATACCCTTCTTTAATGCTGCTGGTCCTTCGGCCGGTACCTTCTGGTTTCCTTCGTTGATATTTGACTCGATCATGACACCGATAATTGAGGTCTCACCCACGCGCAATTGATCACTGACAACCTTTGCAACCCTGGGTTGGTTACGGTGGTCCTTGTTCGAGTTACCTACTTGAGGTTAATGAAATTTTCAGTGTGAACATGAGGTGACTCACCATGCGAGCAGTCAACCATGATGGCCTGCTTTTGTCCCTTTTTCTCCAATGTCTCCTTGACGAGTTTGATGTTTTCTGCATCATAATTGGTACCCTTAGTACCTCCGCGAAGAATAACGAAGCCATGCTCATTCCCACTTGTTCTTGTAATAGCAGCAAGACCTTGCTTCGTAACACCCATGAAGTGATGCTTGGCAGCAGCGGCACCAATGGCATCAATTGCCACGGCCAAGCTTCCATCAGTCCCGTTTTTGAATCCTACAGGGAAAGAAAGACCAGAAGCCAGTTCACGATGTAATTGTGACTCAGTCGTTCTTGCACCGATTGCGCCGAGGGAGAGTAGGTCGGCGAGGAACTGCGGAGAGATTGTATCTAGCATTTCGCTGGCAATTGGCATACCACTGCCAGTGAGATCGCAGAAAAGTTGTCGACTGATGCGCAGACCTTTGTTGATCTTGAAAGACTCATCGATGTCGGGATCGTTGATCAACCCCTTCCAGCCGACGGTCGTACGGGGCTTTTCGAGGTAGGCACGCATGATAATGCAGAGATCGTCGGAAAGCTTTTCGGAAAGCTTCTTTAATCGGCTGGCGTACTCGACAGCTGTGGCAGGATCGTGGAGGGAACAAGGACCGCAGATGACCAGCAGGCGGTCAGACCTGCCCATAATGATCTCGATGGCATCTTTTCGACCTTGGACGACTGTCTTGAGTGAGGCATTGGTAATTGGGATTTCGGATATGAGCAATTGGGGAGGAATCAGAGGATCTTGACCCAAGACTGTTTGACGTTTACTTGTCAGTAGGTTTTCTTCAGTTGGACAGGAGCGTTGGCGGGGTCAACTGACTTCTCGTATCGTCAATCACCGCAGGCTCGATATCTAGGCCAGGCATCTTGGAAGAATTCTTGGATTGGAATTCTTGAGTGGAATACGAACAATAAAATATTTCAATTGCTCAAGACTCGGTGTTCTTTTACCGCTGGTTGCACAAATGAGTCAATCCTGGAGAAGGAGATGGGGTGTAAAAATTGAATGTGCATTGCTAAAATGACACGCTGGTGCATCCTTGCAAAAAGACCAGGTTCTGCGAAAGGCGATCTCCGTCCGTTCCCCACCTTCACGTGACTTGTACCTGCCTCGCCTTGTTTCCCTTTGTTACCTCCTGCCTCGCGAGCGTCTCAAAACCTTCGACCGAGCGCACAACATCCTGAAGCACTTTTGAAACCGACCGCCTTCTCGTCCTCGGCCATATGATAGTCTACGCTCTTGCTTAACCTGAAGATATAATACCAGGTCCTGCCAATTGCCATTTCCTTGAACGCATTTCGTACATCATCCAACTTGCCCAGTCCGAGGTTGCCAGCCTTGCCGCCCACCTCCAACTGTATTTCAGACGAACACGATACAACATCAATCTTCGACCCCAAAAAATCATTTCCTGAGAGATCATCACCATGTTCGCCCAGCAGTGGACCAACCGGAAGCGCGCGCGAGAGGATGATGAGGAGAATACGCCTTCAGGCTTCAGCGAGCATCGCATAGTAAGTCTCCCCCAAGACGCGTCAACTTATCCGGTACTGATCAACCAACTACAGAAACGACACATTGCAGCCTTACCTCATCGAACGTCACCCAAGCAGACTCGCAATGTCTCGCCGACCTTCTCTTTCAATACACATTACACCTCTCAGCCCGCTCCCCCAACCATCACGCCAGTCGACTCGGACTCTGAAGAGACGCCTCTAGCCGGAGAGCCAAAATCGTTCTTCTCGCCGTACTCGTCGTCTCCCACAACAGATGCTCTTACCCAAAACGGTTCACCGTCACCATGGCTAGACAGCAACCTGCCCATTCAGGACAGCTCTCAGTCCACCCAGATGTCTCTGTCAGACGCACCTGCTTACTCCGATGATTTCGAGATGACAGATTCCGTTCACATCTCACCTGGCTCCTTTCACAATGACGCTTCCACTAGCATCACTGGGCGAATTCCAACGCCAATCCAATCATCGTTCGCGCCCTTCATCCGATCCGAGAAAAGTTCGACTCACCACGATGTCGACTTTGCAGATGACGAGGCTATGATTGATAGGTTTCGCCGTGGCCGAAGACTGCCGAGTCCCATCAGCGAAGGCGAAACGAGCCCAAGTGTCATTGTGGCAGGATTTAGTGATATGCAAATGGAGGTAGAGAATTCGTTACACCAAGAGCAAGACAAGGGGACACCAACGAAAAAGGGACACCAACGATCGAAGCATAGTCTTCGGAACTGGACCGGCTTGGAAATGGGTGGTCCCGGTCATGGAATGAAGAGAAGCTTCAGTATGGGATACCGTGCAGACTGCGAGAAGTGCAGAATGAAGGTTCCAGGACATTTCAGTCACATTATCACATACTAGTGTATTTTAATCCTTGGGTGGATGGGTACGTAAGATTACTCTCCCATTGGGATCGAGTTGATAGCGCTTCAGCGTGCATGGCGTTTGGGAATACGGTGCATACAGTACATATAGGTTTGCAAATCTCACGTTACGTATTTGCTAATGATGAATACGAATATTTTTCCATTTCATATTCTACATCGCTCCATTTCAACAATCTCTATTCCTCATCACTTAAAGAATAGTCCAAGCTGTATCTTCTAGGCAAAGCTATCAGCCCTTCTAAGTGCCTGAAGCCCCACCCTGACATGTTCGCTCTAATGTACCTAGCTACCACCCCAGTTACCTCCACTGGGATGGGCTGAGTCCACAACCCCACTAATATCCTTGTGTTGCTTGAAGATAAAGTGGGAGAGGGATCATTAATGACGTAACAGAGGCTCACGATGGGCGAACGGAGTGCACGTTAACAATCATTTTCAGTTAATAGCAGGGCTATTTTTCATGCCATAACCGACCTATAATCAGTGACAGACTTCACCTGTTCTGAAGTAGAGAAACTGCCAAGTAGGAGGATTCAGAAGCATTGAAAAGCCGGTTTCCTAAATCGATTCGACAATATGGATTTTCTATTGAAAGCCCACACAACCTCCCAAATCCCATGAAGAATTCTGGGATTTCTCGACCCCCACCTGTCCGTGGGTGATATCTGGGACTCAGGTCGGCGTCCTGCATCAAAGACCCCACCAATCCCACAGCACCGCCTAAACACTCACCCGTCTCACGCGCTCTTCACGCCCTCCCGAGATTCTGTTGCACATCGCACCTCGCCCTTTTTTTTCCCTACAAGGCGAAAAGGGCTGAAAGGGCTGAAAGGGCAACGGCTGAGAATCCTGCGTTGCCCTTTTGGTCCCACACTCCCGCGGTTCAGGACCTCTGATTGGTGGAGGAGTATAGACTGGGGGAAGAGGGCGAAGGAAGAATTGGACTGAGGGCATGGAAGGGCGAGGTGAGGGCGAGAGGAAGGACTTTGTTGCAAATCGCACTCGTAGGCCGACCGGGAAACCAAAAAGAAAGATCCAGGCGAGTCAGGCGCCCGGGATAGGTAAGGGATGAAGATCTTGGTCACGTGAATGCGAGTTGGCCGAAGTCCAGCCCTATCTCGCCGATGACATACAGGAAGCGTTCCAGATAGTGGAGGACTTTCGGTTGAAATGTTCTGAATTGCAGCGCAAGTGGTAAAGCTTTACATATGAGAGACGGGAAGTTTTCTCATCATGCTACAAATTCGGAACGAGAGCATCTGCCGTATTCGTGGGGCTTTTCCGAGGTATCGTTCAGGTCCTTTTCATCATCTAAATCGACCATGTGACAACTGGCAGGCGTTTCCTTGGGCCTAGGACAACCGGATGTACATACGAGTAGTAACATCCCATGAGTTTTCGGGTTTCTCATTGCAGCAACTTTTCAATCACGAGACCTCTCAATCTCAATGCCAAAACAATCTGACTCTCTTGTTGCACGTCTGACCGGAAGGCCATCCATACTGTACTATCCCCCCCTGGTTTATTTCACCCCTGCTCCACGCGGAATCACATACGGTAGAAAAATTTAGAGTTTATTTAGGGGGGGGCGATAGTACTGCCTAGGTGTCTATTTCTGCATCGCTTCCACTGATTGCTCAAAATAGATAGGGAGGTCGACGGAACGAGGCTCCGTACCCAAACGAATTCATCCGGTGGATCGGGCTCCGATCGAATCGAATAGGTTCGAACTGGGCAAAATTCGATTCGACCGTTTCGAATCGAACCTATATAACTATTCGATTCGCGACGAATCGAACTAAATTCGTCGAATATTCGCAGTTCGACGAACTCTCGTGACTTTTATCACGTGAACCACATGGAAATATGAAGTTATTCCTAATTGGTAATAATCAATTAAGCTAAAAAAAATTTACACTAAAGTAAACTCTCTGAAGTAATACGCGCTAATTCCACTTGTTTTTAGCCCCCAAACACTCCAATTAGATCCCTAAAGCGTAAGACTAGTGCTCTTGTAATAAGATATATGCTAATTAATATAAAATAGCTCCTCTTACTAGAAATACGCCTTAGCGTCGCCACCACCGATTGTTGCAAGAAAATGCAATTGTGTAAATATAATATAATTAATAGAGGAAGAAGGGGGCAAAAGCCCGGCTAGGTATATACACGAAATGGGGTCACATGACCTAAAGTCATATAAGGTGAAGTGTCAACGTAACACTAATCCTCGAGTCCTGCCGAAGAATCTACTATATCCTAGTCGACACTACGAAGTACTAGGGGTCAACTTTGTACTAAATGAGAAGGAGAATTCAGCTTAGCGGGTATTAAACTAGTAGCAGGCTTACAAGTAAGAGTTTCCTTATATATACTCTATTGCAAGTGATTATCTCCCTATTCTAGGGTTAGAGGTAAACGTTATAAGGCTTTTTAATATCGCTAAGGAGATCTTAGAACTTTGCTATATATTAATGAATATAGAGACTTTGAGGGCATTAATCTTCTTAAAGGACTATATTCGTCGTTTAATTCAAAGTATCACGTGTTAAGTATTATAGATAATATCTAAATATAGTAGCTTCAAATGTAGTAAGAAATATCACTAGAAAGAAAATATCTAATGTTATAAATAGCCTCAAATTTAAGAGAAAACATTATAAGAAACCTCATATATATAGACTTAAAAATCACTTGAAGTTCGACGAATATTCGTCGAACTTGCAAATATAGTTCGACGAACTTCGAACCTATAAAATCGAAGTTCGATTCGCACCTAATTCGACGAATATTCGACGAATCGAATTAGTTCGCAAGTTCGATCGGAGCCCTACCGGTGGAAACGGTCTCTTCATGGGGCATCCCTAGATCGACGCCGCCGTGGACAAACCTCCGCATCATTTGTGAACCAACAACCGGGACTCAGATTCGTGGAAATGGAAACAGGCGCATGAGAACATGGGATCGCATTGGCCGGAATCAGATGAGGTTCAATGCGTTAAATGGCTGGACTCTGGAGGGCGGCACCGAGTTTCTTTGAATTTAGAAGCTGAACCACGTTCCATTATCTGCGAACTTGCTCGCCAGGAGAAAATATGCCTCTTGTTGGGAGGCTAATCAAGCAATGCTCATGTTATTACTCAAAGCAAAGCCTTGTCCAACTTCGGGAAGTCAAAGGCCTTTCCCAACGCAGTCATCAGGAAGCCTCCGAGGATTAGATGCGCACTTCAGCCGAATTTACGCACTGCCGCACATCTACGTGAGATTACTGCACATACACTAAAAGTAAGGAAGCTGTGGAAAGTCTGGCTCCGCTGCGATGTGCAACGAAATGTACTTTTCTTCCACTCTTCGGCCTGCGGCTACCAGTCACTGCACTGCTTTCCAAATATAACAAGCATCTGATCCTGCACGTCCATTAACTTAATCTAATGATCTTATCATTTGATCATCCTGCCGTGGAAAGCTTCTCTCCGTCTGCGCTGTGGCAAAGAATATTGTGCTTTGTGCTCTGTGCTCTGCTGCACTATCCTCTTCTCCACCATTGCTGGCTTTGTTCTCTCCAGCTTCCGTAACTACATCTTACAAATCGCTCCAAGATGCCCGTATCATGGAAAATGTCTCTCCGCTCGATGTGCAACCAGTCTTTGCATTATCTCTCTGCTGTCAATCGTTGCAAAGATCCTCCAATATTGCAAGCACCCTCCTCTGAAGCTTAACCAGATCAACCTCGTCAATCATAGCCTTTTTCCCGAGTCCGCCGCTGTCCTCCGTCGTGTATGACTCCTTCCCAACTGATTTGACCAAGTCTGATCTAGTCCCGAAGAATGGAATTCCAAGACTTCGAAGCTTAGCATTCATCTCCCGGACCATCTGCATCTGAGCTTTATAGACTTTCATATCAAAGGTCTCGAGCTCCTTAACTAGTTCTTCAGGGCTAGTGTTAGAAGTTCCTGTTGCGGTGCTGCCACCTACTGCCTTCCTGAACGACGTTAACGAATCGATCATGGGGAGACATGGATGGGAATGGAACATACAAAACATCGTCTAGTTTCTTCTGGCCCTCCTTCCTGGCCTTCTGCTTCTCAATGAGAGCTTCACGACCCTTCCACCACTGCTCCTCATGCTCATGCTGAACTTTGATCATCTGAAAGATGTGAGACACTGACCTCTAGAAGAAGACTCAAAACCTACCCGCCGAACGTCTTGGAGAATGCTCTCGTGCATCGCAACTTGCTTCATCACACATCGTAGGCCGGCTGACCACTCAATAATCGTTGCAGGATCGACGGCATTCTTAGGGGTGTTTGACGGGGTGGGAGTACGAGGTGGTTGGGAAGCTTGAACGATACTTTGCTGCCATACTTGCTGGGCTGGGAATGACGCTGGCGTAGGAAGGGGAGGTGGTTGTGTAGGAGGATGACTTTGTTGAGGCTGGCTCTGAGGGGCGAGACCAGCTAGAGTCTTCAAGATCAATGCCAAGTCTGGCGTTGGGTTTCCGTTGGACGACATGCTAATGACACTTTTGCTGATGCCTCGATCTGTACTTTCAGATAGACAGCCAGCTAGTTTTTATGTCTTCACTTCTGACTCTCGACTGTCCCAAATCAAAAAAACATAAGCAAACAATTCGCAGTCGGAAGAAGACGACCGAAAAGAGATTCCCTCAAATATCCATTGCAAATTTGATGTCAATTTTTGAAGATGAGAGGGATTGTTTGCTTCTAGCAGAGGTCAGGCAGCGGGTCTTTCCGCATGGCGCTAAAAATTCCCCGGGTCTTCAAACCTCGAAAAAATCTCCTGATGTACCACCTCCCAATGGAAATGTAAAATAAATCAACCTCCGACAATCTACCTTTCCTATCTCACGGTGTCAGATATACTGATTGCCATCACTATGCCGCGATCAGCGACAGATGCCACGCGCTTCACATCCACAACTCCCCACGCATCCGCCAAACCTCCACTTTCCGCCGCGGACCTGCCTCGGAACAGCCTACCAACGCGGAAACCCGGGCCAACAGGAGAAACACCACAAGAGAAGGTTAGGCGGTTACGAGCTGCAGCTGATAGGGCGCGAGATGCGCAGATTTCGACGTTCGATAGGTTCTTGGTTCGGGGACGGGTGTGGGCGGATAGAGCACATCGATTTACAGCACTGAGTTTGATTGGAGCTACTAGTACGCCTTCCCAAACTCCAATCCCTCTACTTCCACCTATCTTTGATATATGAGAGTGACAGAAGAAAGTTGGAAGCTAATTGGCATGAAAAACAGTAATTGCAGGAGGCGTAACCGTCTATGCCTTGACAGACATGATGGTCTACAACCGCCGGAAACGCGCCCAATTCTACGAAGAGCAGAAAGCGCTCAAGGAGTCTGCTATCTATTCCGCACGTCTCGCTATATCCTCGGGTGCTGCTACAGAGGAACAAATAAAATTCATAAATATGGAAGATGAGCATCAGGCGCGATTGGATGCAGCGGCCAAAGCGAAGGCTGCGAAGACAGGAATATTTAAGAAGGGAAAGGAATGGTTATTTTCTGGGTTGAAGAATGAAGAGGAGGGAGAGGATGTGGGGAGTAGTGAGAGGAGATTGGGATACGAGGCGTTGTGTGAGGAGGATGATGCGCTTGGGGAGAGGGAAAGCGATATCGTGAGGGCGATCGAGGAGAAAAAGATGGCAATTACGGAGAAAGCTAAACATACCTTTGCGGAGGAAAAGGAAAGGCAAAGAAACGGGGGCTCGCTGGATCGAATAGGAACTGAAACGGACGGGAATGGGGAGGCGCCGAAAAGTGGTGGGTGGACGTCTTGGATGACAAGACGATGAGGAAGTGTAGATTTTTTTTAGGTCGAAGATTGTATCATATGGGAAGACGTGGTTGCATGGCAAGGGCGTTATGTTGAGATATCTCCAGTATAATGGAGGTCGAATTGACCCAAAATCAGCACTCCTATTTACCGCCATCTTCAGTGAAGATTGTCATCTGGCTAACATGAGGAGGACTTCGATATCCATCTATTGGGATACCTGGTATTCTGCACGGTCACCGAACTTAAGCACTAATCAATTCCTCCTTCCGGCCCCAAACCAACCCAATATACCCTTCTCTCCCTTCTGCTTGCTATCCCACAACCACCTAATCTGTTCCTCTCTCCACTTTTTCATTTCCAATTTTCTCTCATCATGCCACTTCGCTATATCAATTTTTATCCTCATCTCCACTTTCTCCGTCTCCGCCAAGATCCTCTCAATTTCCACCTGTCTCCCCGCTATCAGGGCTTTCTGTCTTTCATCTTCTATCCTATTTAATTTCTCTTCTGCGGGAGTGTCAGCCTGCCTGCAGCACGGCCGATCGCAGAGCGCAGTGGGATGAATATTGGGTTGGACCGTTAGCGAGCAACGTCCTAGGTAGTAGGAGATGTAGGCTATGAGAACGAAGCAGAAGAGAGTGCCTAATGTTTTGGTTGACGCATCGAGATCTTTGCTCATAATAGCGAGGTTTGAATGATCTGGGAACATGTGAGGAATGGGATGTCCTAGTTTTTATAGGCATTGAGGTCTCCCGTGACTGGTGCGGTATTAAAGCTGGGCTCGTGACCGAGTACCTAATGGAGCGGGGAAATGTTTGCGCGAGGCTGATAATGAGATATGCTCTCATTTGAGGCATATTATTGCAACGGCTCCTTCCGGCCTTTCGGAGTAAGAAGATTGGGTCCTAATACATGGGCAGTAAGCTAATTATGAGGCTCAAAATTTACACAGCTTTGAGCTAAGCCTTCTGTCGTCGAATCTAGCTGCCTAGTAACGGCTCTTGATGACTTCTAAAACGCATCTGCTCTTACAGTAACCGCCTTTATGGTCGAACTTCAAGAACCAGCCTCCTATGTCCCCTTAAACCTCCCTTCTTAAAAGTGTCCAACTTCTAACACTCATCCACAAATTCACAATCCCCTTAACCCCCGGCCACTTCCCCAACTCAACACCGACTCTCAACCCACCCTGCACAGCCGGCACCAGAAACAAATCAGCGAAGCTAACCTCATCTCCAACACTATACCTCCCCAGGCTCCCCTCCCCAATCTCTTTCCTCCCTCTTTCCACGAAAGTCTCATAAACTCTAAACTCCCGCCCATACACCCAGCGTGCCCACGCCTCACCGTCACCACCAAAATCTTGCACAATTTTCTTTCGAACACGACTATTTTCCGGTTGTTGGATATCCTATGTTCCTCTTGTAGCTAGCTCTGTGTGCAGCAACTAACCTCCCCTTCCAAAATGTCGAGCACGCTAAAAATGTCCTATGAACCCCTCGTAAAGAATATCAACGACAAAGTGTTTTCTGTCAAAAGCTTAAGAAACTTATTTCAAGGCATCTTAGCTACAATTATAGAGAATCGGAGTTTTTCTAAAGGCAATAGAGCGTCAGTTTATCGTGAGTTCATTAACCAAGAGTCGGAGTCTCCTGCATTCTTGGCTTTTGCCTATTTTAGTGGCCAGGTTACTTCGTTACGAGTATCACATATTTTCTTCTCCAGCGCGCACTCTTTCCTCATTATCTTCATCAAAGTACATCTTCTCTTTTGCACCCAGTCCTATCAGCATCTCGGGTAGAGTGGCTAGCCGTCGGAGTCGACTTCTGAAACATTTTTTCTTGGCCGCTTCGAATCGGCGTCTTGTTTGAGCAGTGCCCCGTGGCCCCCAATTTCGGTGTGCGATTCAAGAAGTGCATTGCCACTGAAAAATGCCTTCCTAATGACAACCGACCAGTCATGTCCTCCCTCTTTTCGCGATGACGCAAGGGCTTCCGTGTTGAGCTTTGAATGTGTCACGATGCACTTCGATGTAGTGATGGCAATTTGGCTTGACTCAGATTTGGCGAGTGCTGGCTTGGTGCGATGTCGTGATGCTGCTCCAATCCTCCGCGACAGTCTTTCTTCTAAACTATTGGCGTGCTATTCTATGTGGAAATTGTCAAGTTGTGTCTGCAGCCACTTCCTTCTCTTCTCCTGTTTAGAAAGGCAGCACAAAAACTCCTTCAAGTCATGACCTCTGGGCAATGTCGTGGCCGGCTGCCCCCAGCGCCTTATGATACATGTTCGGGATTTGCAGGGTACTCATTTGCTGGGGAGTAGGGCTGGGTGCGCCGAGAAAGACGCTACTGCGCCCTGGGACTTACCTTTGGAGGTTCTAATAGGCTCTGATACACGCCTCGATGCTGGTTGCACGGCAGCCATGCAGGCAGGGGGTTCGCTCAGCCTCACTGAACTCGAGTCCTAGGCATACAAAGACAATTGTCGCCTCTGAGTCTGGCAATGGATTGTTCATGTCTTTCCTTTATACGTTCTTTTATATCTGATATATTATGGCATCTGCTAGCGACGACACGGATGCTGTCGCTCTCGCCACGGGCAAGTTACCGCCGACAATGGAGGTACAAAATGAGGGTCCAGCGGCGTCGCATGGGCAGGCGGAGACGGCTTTGAACGCAATCCTCGAGTTGCTGGAAAGGAACAAGAACAATAAGAAATCCAGCCAGTCCCAGATATCGGCATCCCAAGATGGATCCTTCGATTCCACCATGAGTGTCGACCACAACGTGCAATTACTTTCAGAATTACAGGCTATTGTTCAGAATTATCATCTAGGCAAAGAGCAAATTCCAAGGAGTGGGGTTGCTGGGGAAGATATTGAGCTACCCCATTATGATGGGACTGCACCATTACCCGAGATGCAACGAGTACGTGGTTCACACACTTCTGTTGCTTCTGTGTACTAATGTTCATTTAGGTATCAGACACTGAGACAGATCCTTTGGACCTACAACTAACCAAAAGAAATCATCCATCAATCCACACCGACGATCATGTAGATACCTTCGAGGATTTCAGAAACGACATGCTCATTGCAGGGAAAAGGCATCGAACCAGAAAACCAAGATACAGCCAAGTGCAAGTTCTCCTACTGACCTGGAAAGAGGATGACTTGGAGGAAGATGAAAAGGTTATACGCCTGAACAAAATCATTGAAGAGGAAGTTCGGACTGTTCATAAGTTGTTCGAGGCAACTCTCAATTTCTCTGTTGAGCGTTTTGAGATACCGAGCGTGGATCAACGTACGAAGAAGCTGGTCAATTCGCAAAATAAACTTCTGGCCAAGATCACCAGTTTCGTTGATAAGTACGAGGATGACGAAACGCTGCTGGTAATTTACTACAATGGCCATGGCTCGTACTGGGGGAATTCCTGTTATTGGCACCCAACTGAAGAAGCGTCAGAATTGCATTCCGGTTTCAATCCAACCCATGATTACCGTGGGCCAAGTTTGGAATGGAACCCCGTGCAAAATAGTATCTCGACGGAAGCGGACGTTCTCATCATCCTAGATTGTTGCTATGCAGGGGCGTCTTTGATCGGAACTAAAGGGCCTCGCACCACCACACAGATCCTGACAGCTTGCGGGAAGGCCCAGAAAACACCTGCTGGTCCAAGCTCCTTCACGATGAGATTTGTCCGAGCCATAAACGACTTGCTCGCAACTAAGTCAAAATTCCCCGTGACTGAGCTTTACAGCTACATTCTCAGCTCAACCTTGAAGCCAGACCCGTTGCATGTTATTCGTGGAGCTGGAAGTATCATCATCGAACCCCAACCCCGGAAAGACACAGCGTATGATAACACATTTCTGGTTCCGTCCACAAATGAGCACGGTTCTCCACGATCAAGTACCTTTGTTGCGGATCAAAACTCACAATTCTCTCCCCATCTCAGTCCACATACCGGCGCTCTGACGGATCCTTCCAGCGTCAGTTCTACGGGCTCACGACGTGTGGCTCTGATTGTGAGATTAAAGGAGGATGTCCAACCAAATGCTGCAAATTGGGAAAGAGTATTGGACGCCCTACCTCGAGACGAAGTGGATGGTCTAGAGGACGTCCGGATCGAAGCAGCATTCCCAACAGACTCTACGCTCCTCATCGTCTCAATGCCGATATCAATCTGGCTCCTCCTACCTCCAAATCCAGCCTACAAATTTCTCGGGTTCATCAGAGGGCATAACGTTGTCGTCCCAAAAGAACACAACCCCATGTCATCCGAGATTGCCCCACCAGCCCGCATCGATTCCGACACTATCAGCTTTGAAAACAAAGGCGAAAGTGATGTCCTCCGACAAATCCTAGCAGCCATGCGCGATTTCTTCGAGAAAACCAAATCCCACGAATTCGTGTCCTCTCACCGCGCCGGGAAATTCTCCCAAATCGCTACGAAAATCGGCCTGCACTCCAAACTCGAGTCCGATCCGCGCTACTACCTCGTTCGCCACATCGTCCAACAGTTGAAAGTAGAGCAGACTGAGGACGGCGAGTATAACGGCTTGAGCTATGATCTGCACTTCACAGAGCAGCCGATGGTAGAGATTGCGAAGCTGTTTGAGAGCGCGAAGAAGACAGTTAAGGAGACGATTCATAGGTATAGTCCGACGAATAATGAGTTGGAGGCGACGATGACGACCGAGTTGGATCAGCTTGAGAACAAGGTTTTGACGAAGCTGGAGCCGGAGAAGAAAAGTAAGGGGTCAATGGTGCTTACTGATCGAAAGGCGTCGGCTGATCATGCGAAGCTGCTGGCGAATGCGCATCCGCTGGCGAATGCGCATGTTAGGTCTAGGTCGAATGTTTCGAAGATGCCGGGGTTTGATAAGTCGATTCCGGAGGAGGGTGAGAGGGTTGTATCGACTTGGGATGCCAGTAAGAAGCGGGGTTTAAGGACCGACTCGATAAAAAGCCCAAGGAAGGATGCGAAGGCGGAATCCTTAAAGGAGAAGCAGGCTCCTAAGAGGACTGATTCTGGATTCGGATCCGTGAGACCGAGACTTAGTGCTTGGAGGAGGAAAGGCTCGGCTGTCACCGTCCCGGAGGTGAAGGGAGGAGAGACCGAAAAGCATGCCGCTGACAGGATCGCCACCAATCGGTTCCCTTGATCAACATCAGCTCAGTTGAGATGTTGAATATGTGCTTTCGCATTTGTTAAAACAATAAGTTGGTATACTGAATACATTTTGGAGACGGATATTGAAAAGGAAATTTGATTTGGGCCGGAGTTTTGCATTTGCATTTGCATATAGGGAGCTGGACACTATTACTTGATCTGCATCTTTCGCAAAATGGGAGCTTTTGGGTACATAGAGTACGGAAAGGGGCCGAAAATTGTACCGCGAAAATATCTGATGATCATGTCTAATATAATGTATAATAAATACACCCAATCCGCCCATTCCAATTTTAATGTAAGACTATCGCGGTCTTGATATCCAAACCGCCCGTCCACCCAAAACACAACTCCCATCCACCGCTCTACGAATCCCAAATCGGCCCAAAAGCAGGAACGGTTCTGCTCTCCAACTCATAAACTAACCTCTTCGTCAGCGCCTTATTACTCACACAAAACACAGCCTCCGCATCCTCCTCCACATACATCTTCCACGCCAACACCACCAAATCCTTTCTCCCCACAACATGGCTATCAATAATCACCGCCCGCTCATCAACTTCCAACACCCGATCACAAATATCGTCTCCAAAGGTGCTTCGAGGCTCTGGTGCGCTCCAGAGGATTCTGCATTTAGTGCTGGGGATATTCATCATCGTGCCCAAACAGGGTCCAATTCCCGAACCCGTCGTCACTATTACGACCTTTTTAAAAAGTTGTGCCATGCACAAGACCCCAACTGCGGGAATTCCGCGTGTGTAATAGTGTGATTTGGGGTTATTGATAGCGCGTCTGGTCCAATCACCTGCATTGGAGACTATGAGAGAACCTCCTTTCCCACCGGGTTCAGGGATACAGGCGAAGGAATGCCATTCTTTGAGCGGTGTGTCTGCGATGCGGTATACAACGCAGTTTTTGACTTTCTCAGAGAGATGCAAGCGGATGGCATGTACCCCTACCCCTAGTCGTTCCGGGCGGATACGCAGGCGTCGAAGCCGTAGCCAGGGAAGTGCGACGTGGAATGTTGAAGCAATGAGGAGCCAGAATGCGGGGAGTTTCGTGAGAACTGCTCCTGGAGAGGCGGGTCCTGCTTGGTGACCAAGAGCTCGTGTGAACAGGTAGAGTTCGGGGAAGAAGAGACCCAGTACTACCCATCCGCCAAAACGGTGGATGTTCTCGAACGTATTGTGCTTTCGGGAGCGAAAGGCTGGGTAGGCGGTTACAAGCATTGCCCAGAGAACTCCGATGACGGTGAAGGTGCACATTATGATTAACGGGTCCGCGATGCGAATAGTGATGAATTCCCAGGTTAGAATATAGCCGAGGAGGGTGAACCAGAGGACGGAGCAGACTGCTGTTCCGCTATGGAGACCGCCGTATTCGTAGATTTTTGCTAGGGAGCGACGGAGTCGAAGGGGTGCCCAGAACGGAATGAACCAGCAGAGTCGGAAGAGAGTGTTGATAACATAGTCTTGTCGGATGAGAATGGCTACCAGCATATTTGCGGACGCCATTGTGGATATGTCCACTAGGAGGGGAGAGTATTTCGACCTCCTTTTCATAGTAAGTATGCGGTGTCCATGCCATATGTTTATGATGAAAACTGCCATAAATATTCGTCTATACACGCCAAAGGCTGTCCATCTTGCAAACCGAAGACATCGACCTCTTGGAGGGAGAGACAAGTCTGAAAATATGTCCCCGTGTGAGATATGTGAAGCAGGAAGCTTGCTGTCGGTGTAAGTTTCGTCAGAAAGGAAAGGGTCTGATTCGTTGGTCTCGTCCATCTTGAGGTAGGGTCCCAACTCCATATCTTTTGCAGCCATGTTACAAGTCTTGCTACCCTTCGAGACCCATGAAACTCCGCAGCATTCGGCCTCGAAATAGTCGCGATATATATTCCTTCCCCTATGTACTTCCAACCCGCGCTGGCAAAAGATAGCTTCCGTCGAAGATGTTCGCCGTTGAGGAATCCTAGGTCGGACGAAGGACGCCAATGGGAGTACCGCACGCGAAAGCGTTGTCGTACGATATCAACCAAGTTATCCAATTCCGACCATTGACCAAGAGCTCGCAGTCCTCGAGATGCCTCTCACTGCGATTTTCTTGTCTTCGCACTCCTCACTCAACATCATCAATCATATATAGAAGCCCGCGTAACATCCATACCCTTCGTGAATGAAAGTCGTAAGGATCGCGAGAAAGAACAAAAGACGTGAAGAAAAGATCACCCGACTTACCGTCCAAGCATTTGAAGTGGTGCTTATATTGGACCCCTGGAAAAACGAAAATGAAATGTGGAGGTTCTAGCTGTGGCGCTACCGCAGCCAAGATCCATTTTTGGTTCAAATCTCGTGTCTTGTGGGACGATGGGCTTAGCCGCTAAATTACTGTACAAGAGAAGTTACATTTATGCAAGGTCTTTGGAAGGAAAGGTGAGGATTATTGAATTTGCAAACAAAATACAGGGCTGGAAAGTGGGAATGTTTGCTTGAAATTTTGTCAAAATATTGGATCGGAACCAGATTCGAGCCCCTATTTCAGAATTTAAGCTTATCGTGACCCCTGCCGAGCTGCATAAAATGTGCCTAGCTACGTCTGTCAAGTTATGAGCTTAATCGGCAGCGGAATAATCGTATAAATGGATGCAATTGTAGAGGGATTGCAGTGATGTTTGTACAATGTAAATTTCGTGCAAATGATAAAGTTAAGTAGGGTGCAAACACCATATATATACAAGATCACCTAGCGGGCCTTAGCGGCAATTCACGTGCCACTATACCATTATTTCTAACACTCCCCCTCGTCGGCACTTGTCGGCGCATACCCCAAATAGGAAATAATGAGGTTATTTAAGTCTCGTTAACTCTTATAGTAAGCCTCTAACGCCCATAGCACTTACGTCTCCCTAATAGGAAGTTTAGTGCCCTATAGTCCTATAAGCCTATATCATGGTACAAGAGTGCCTATTTGCGCTATTCCCATTCCTTATAAATGCCGTACAAATGTAGGTTTCGGGAGTTGTTTTGTTAGGGCATTTGCAATATTCTCCGTACTAGGCGTATGCTATACTACTAGCCTATTGCGCAATACTATATTATCTCGTATAAACATCTCTTTGATCTTAATATGCTTTGCCTTGCTATGTGACTTCTAGGTTTTAGCCAGTTCCTCGGCAATAGCATTATCGATTATTAAAATCGGAGTATTTGTCCTCTTATCTAAGTCCTTTACTAGCTTTTTAAACCAAGCTACCTAGCGTGCACCTTTACTGCTTGCACAAATCTCAGCCTCTATAGTACTTTGCATAATACTCTTTTGCCGATTTGCGGTCCAACTAATCGATCCTTTATACCGAACTAGAACGTAGCCTTAAAACGATTTCCGATCGTCCTTTATACCCCATATAGCATCCGACTAAACTATATAATCGTCCCCTAATTGCGTAAGTTTATAAGTAATTCTAGCTATAGCTATCCCCTTCAAATATCGTAGCAAGCCTTTAGCTATTAAGAGGTGATTCGTGTTCGGTTTAGCCATTATTCGGGCTAGTTAGCCAGTTGCGTATGCAATATCTAGCCGGGTAATATTCGACAGGTAAATCGCATAACTAACAATTATATAATATATAGTAGCTTAATCCTTATCTAATTTATCGAAATTATCCTAGATTATAGTCCGTAAAACAGTTCTTGCGGGAATTGGCAAGTCCCGCGGATTAGAATTGGCCATTCTTAGCCTTTCTAGCAATTGTAAAGTATATGCAAACTAATAAATTCGTAGTGTACGATTTTTGTAGTCCCGTTCGATTTAGAATCCTACAAATGTGCTAGTAGCCTTAAGATCCTCGCATTTCTAGAGCTTATTAATTTCGCGCTTTATATTATTAAC
>Ga0302325_10011693_pt1 | contig 18883 bp, 8 predicted proteins | sample Palsa_T0_2_FD_201948 | JGI IMG/M metagenome (GOLD analysis project Ga0302325, IMG submission 201948) | Peat permafrost microbial communities from Stordalen Mire near Abisko, Sweden - Palsa_T0_2 | ecosystem: Environmental > Terrestrial > Soil > Palsa > Peat permafrost | place: Sweden: Abisko...
GAGGTTCCCGGTCCAGGTCAGGTTCGGGCTGGCATAGGACACAGCGCCGGCCGTCGCGACCGCGTTGGCGTTGTAGACGGCGTTGGCCAGCACGGACGTCAGCGGGTCGGTGAACGTCGCCCCGGTGTAGGCCGTCGGCCCGGAGTTGGTCACCGTGACCGTGTAGGCCACCGTGCCGCCCGGCGCGACCGTGCTCACGTTCGCCGTCTTGACGATGGTCAGGCTAGCGACGGTCACCGTCGCGGTGCAGGCCGCGTTCCCGCTGCCCGACGCGCAGTTACTGCCCGCCGTCGTCGAGGTCACCGTGTTGGCCAGGATGCCGCTGCCGGTATCAGGACTGCTCACCGTGACGGAGTAGGTGATCGTGGCGACGGCGCCGGCCGCCAGGTTCCCGGTCCAGGTCAGGTTCGGGCTGGTATAGGACACGGCGCCGGCCGTGGCGGCGGCGTTGGCGTTGTAGACGGCGTTACTGAGGACGCTGGTCAGCGGGTCGGTCAACGTCGCCCCGGTGTAAGCGGTCGGCCCGGAGTTGGTCACCGTGATCGTGTAGGCCACCGTGCCACCCGGCGCGATGCTCGATACGTTCGCGGTCTTGACGATGGTCAGGCCTGAGACGGTCACCGTCGCGGTGCAGGCGGCATTCCCGCTGCCGGACGCGCAGTTACTGCCCGCCGTGGTCGAGGTCACCGTGTTCGCCAGGATGCCGCTGCCAGTATCAGGGCTGTTGACCGTCACGGTGTAGGTGATCGTCGCGGTGGCGCCGACGGCGAGATTCCCGGTCCAGGTCAGGTTCGGGCTGGCATAGGACACGGCGCCGGCCGTCGCGCTCGCGTTGGCGTTGTAGACGGCGTTGGCCAGCACCGACGTCAGCGGGTCGGTGAACGTCGCGCCGGTGTAGGCGGTCTGCCCGGAGTTGGTCACCGTGACCGTGTAGGCCACCGTGCCGCCCGGCACGACCGTGCTCACGTTCGCCGTCTTGACGATGGTCAGGCCGGAGACGGTCACGGTGGCGGTGCAGGCGGCGTTCCCGCTGCCGGACGCGCAGTTGCTGCCCGCCGTGGTCGAGGTGACCGTGTTGGCCAGGATCTTGCTGCCGGTGTCGGGACTGTTCACCGTGACGGTGTAGGTGATCGTCGCGGCGGCGCCGACGGCGAGGTTCCCGGTCCAGGTCAGGTTCGGGCTGGCATAGGACACGGTGCCGGCCGTCGCGCTCGCGTTGGCGTTGTAGACGGCGTTGGCCAGCACCGACGTCAGCGGGTCGGTGAACGTCGCCCCGGTGTAAGCGGTCTGCCCGGAGTTGGTCACCGTGACCGTGTAGGCCACCGTGCCGCCCGGCACGATCGTGCTCACGTTCGCCGTCTTGACGATGGTCAGGCCGGAGACGGTCACCGTCGCGGTGCAGGCCGCGTTCCCGCTGCCGGACGCGCAGTTGCTGCCCGCCGTGGTCGAGGTGACCGTGTTGGACAGGATGCCGCTGCCGGTGTCGGGGCTGCTCACGGTGACCGTGTAGGTGATGGTGGCGGTGGCGCCGACGGCGAGGTTCCCGGTCCAGGTCAGGTTCGGGCTGGCATAGGACACGGTGCCGACGGTCGCGCTCGCGTTGGCGTTGTAGACGGCGTTGGCCAGGACGGACGTCAGCGGGTCGGTGAACGTCGCCCCGGTGTAGGGCGTCTGCCCGGAGTTGGTCACCGTGATCGTGTAGGCCACCGTGCCGCCCGGCACGACCGTGCTCACGTTCGCCGTCTTGACGATGGTCAGGCCAGAAACGGTCACCGTCGCGGTGCACCGGGCGTCGGTGCTGCCCGACGCGCAGTTGCTGCCCGCCGTCGTGGAGGTGACCGTGTTGGCTAGGATGCCGCTGCCGGTATCAGGACTGCTCACCGTGACCGTGTAGGTGATCGTCGCGACGGCGCCGACGGCGAGGTTCCCGGTCCAGGTCAGGTTCGGGCTGGCATAGGACACGGTGCCAGCGGTCGCGCTCGCGTTGGCGTTGTAGACGGCGTTACCGAGGACGGACGTCAGCGGGTCGGTGAACGTCGCCCCGGTGTAGGCGGTCTGCCCGGAGTTGGTCACCGTGACCGTGTAGGCCACCGTGCCGCCCGGCACGACCGTGCTCACGTTCGCCGTCTTGACGATGGTCAACCCCGACACGGTCACCGTCGCGGTGCAGGCCGCGTTCCCGCTCCCCGACGCGCAGTTACTGCCCGCCGTCGTCGAGGTCACCGTGTTCGCCATGATCTTGCTGCCGGTGTCGGGGCTGTTCACCGTGACCGAGTAGGTGATCGTCGCGGCGGCGCCGACGGCGAGGTTCCCGGTCCAGGTCAGGTTCGGGCTGGCATACGACACGGTGCCGGTCGTCGCGGTGGCAGTGCCGTTGTAGACGGCGTTGGCCAGGACGGACGTCAGCGGGTCGGTGAACGTGGCGCCGGTGTAGGCGGCCTGGCCGGAGTTGGTCACCGTGACCGTGTAGGAGACCGTGCCGCCCGGCGCGACCGTGGTCACGTTCGCCGTCTTGACGATGGTCAGGCCAGAGACGGTCACCGTCGCGGTGCAGGCCGCGTTCCCGCTACCGGACGCGCAGTTGCTGCCCGCCGTCGTCGAGGTCACCGTGTTCGCCAGGACGCCGCTGCCGGTATCAGGACTGCTCACCGTCACCGAGTAGGTGATCGTCGCGGCGGCGCCGGCCGCCAGGTTCCCGGTCCAGGTCAGGTTCGGGCTGGCATAGGACACGGTGCCAGCGGTCGCGCTCGCGTTGGCGTTGTAGACGGCGTTGGCCAGCACCGACGTCAGCGGGTCGGTGAACGTCGCCCCGGTATAGGCGGTCGGCCCGGAGTTGGTCACCGTGATCGTGTAGGCGACCGTGCCGCCCGGCGCGATGCTCGATACGTTCGCCGTCTTGACGATGGTCAGGCCTGAGACGGTCACCGTCGCGGTGCAGGCCGCGTTCCCGCTGCCCGACGCGCAGTTACTGCCCGCCGTCGTCGAGGTGACCGTGTTCGCCAGGATGCCGCTGCCGGTGTCGGGGCTGCTCACGGTGACCGTGTAGGTGATGGTGGCGGTGGCGCCGACGGCGAGGTTCCCGGTCCAGGTCAGGTTCGGGCTGGTGTAGGACACGGTGCCGGCGGTGGCGGCGGCGTTGGCGTTGTAGACGGCGTTGGCCAGCACGGAAGTCAGCGGGTCGGTGAAGGTCGCCCCGGTGTAGGCCGTCGGCCCGGAGTTAGTCACCGTGACCGTGTAGGCCACCGTGCCGCCCGGCGCGACCGTGGTCACGTTCGCGGACTTGACGATCGTCAGGGCGGAGACGGTCACCGTCGCGGTGCAGGCCGCGTTCCCGCTGCCCGACGCGCAGTTGCTGCCCGCCGTCGTCGAGGTGACCGTGTTGGCCAGGATACCGCTGCCGGTATCAGGATTATTCACCGTGACGGAGTAGGTGATCGTCGCGGTAGCGCCGACGGCGAGGTTGCCGGTCCAGGTCAGGTTCGGGCTGGCATAGGACACGGTGCCGGCGGTGGCGGCGGCGTTGGCGTTGTAGACGGCGTTGGCCAGGACGGAAGTCAGCGGGTCGGTGAACGTGGCGCCGGTGTAGGGGGTCTGCCCGGAGTTGGTCACCGTGATCGTGTAGGCGACCGTGCCGCCCGGCGCGATGTTCGACACGCTCGCGGTCTTGACGATCGTCAGGCCCGAGACGGTCACCGTCGCCGTGCAGGCCGCGTTCCCGCTCCCCGACGCGCAGTTGCTGCCCGCCGTCGTCGAGGTGACCGTGTTGGCCAGGATGCCGCTGCCCGTGTCGGGACTGTTCACCGTCACCGTGTAAGTGATGGTCGCGACGGCGCCGACCGCCAGGTTGCCGGTCCAGGTCAGGTTCGGGCTGGCATACGACACGGTGCCAGCGGTGGCGGTGGCGTTGCCGTTGTAGGCGGCGTCATCGAGGACCCCGCTCAGCGGGTCGGTGAACGTAGCGCCGGTGTAGGCGGTCTGACCGGAGTTGGTCACCGTGATCGTGTACTGCACCGTGCCGCCCGGCGCGATCGTGGTCACGTTCGCGGTCTTGACGATCGTCAGGCCCGGGGCAAGGACGGTGACGTTCGCCGCGGTGCTGGGTGCGGAGGTGCCGGTGGTGGCCGTGGTGGTGACAGTAATGGCGTAGGTGGCGCCGGAGGTCAGGCCGGTGATCGTACAGCTGGTCGCGCTAGTGGTGGTGCAGGTGAAAGCACCGGGGCTGGTGGTGGCGGTGTAGCCGGTTAGAGTGCCGTAATTCAGGAACACCGGCGCGGTCCAGGACACGGCAGCATTGGTGTTGCCGCCGATCGCGGTCACGCTGGTCGGCGCCTGCGGTCCGACCAGTACGGCCGTGTTCTCCTGCGTGGTGCTGTCGTTGCCGATCTGGCCGGTGGTGTTCGCGCCCCAGCAGTAGGCGGTGCCCGTGGCGCCCTGCGCACACGTGGAGGCGGTACCAGCGGTGATCTGGGTCACCGTCACCTGGTACAAGGGCGTGCCGCTAGTGGCCGTCACCGCCACCGGCGTCTCCTGCGCAGCGGTGGCCGTGCCGTTCCCCAGCTGGCCGCTACCCCCCGCACCCCAGCAGTAGGCGACACCGGTACTGGACAACGCGCACGCGGACGAACCGCCAGCCTCGATCTCGGTCACCCTCACCTGGTACAAGGGCGTGCCGCTGGTGGCCGTCACCGCCACCGGCGTCTCCTGCGCAGCGGTGGCCGTGCCGTTCCCCAGCTGGCCGCTACCCCCCGCACCCCAGCAGTAGGCGACACCGGTACTGGACAACGCGCACGCGGACGAACCGCCGACCGAGATCTGGGTCACCGTCACCTGGTACAACGGCGTGCCGCTGGTGGCCGTCACCGCCACCGGCACGTCACTGCTGGCGTTCGCGCTGTCGCCCAGCTGACCGCTGGTACCCAGGCCCCAGCAGTAAACGGTACCGGTACTGGACAACGCGCACGCGGACGAACCGCCGACCGAGATCTGGGTCGCCGTCGCCTGGGATGATGACGTCACCGCCACCGGCACGTCACTGCTGGCGTTCGCGCTGTTGCCGAGCTGGCCGCTGGTACCCAGGCCCCAGCAGTAAACGGCACCTGCGCTGGACAGCGCGCACACGGACGCACTGCCAGCGTCAATCTCGGTCACCGTCACCCCGTACAACGGCGTACCGCTGGTGGCCGTCACCGCCACCGGCACGTTACTGCTGGCGTTCGCGCTGTTGCCCAGCTGGCCGCTGGTGCCCAGGCCCCAGCAGTAGACGGCACCCGCGGTGGACAGCGCGCACGTGAAGTTCGTGCCGGCCACGATCTGGGTGAGGGTCACCCCCGCCAGCGCGCCGCCGGTGTACACGGCCTGCGGTGAGAGCTGGGGGGTCGTCGTCGTGGTGTTGTTCCCCAGCTCGCCGTAGGTGTCGTCGCCCCAGCAGTAGGCCTTGCCGCTGTAGATCGTGCATGAGGACGCGCTGCCGGTCGCGATGGTGGCCAAAGGTGGCCACGGGGTCACGGTCGCGGCTGTGCTGGCGGAGGAGTTTCCGGCGGTGGTGTCCGTGACCACCGTGATGGAGTAGGTGGTCCCGTTGGTCAGGCCGGTGATTGTGCAGGTGACCGCGCCGGTGCTGGTGCAGGTGGCGCCGCCGGGACTGGCTGTGGCGATGTAGCCACTCGTGCTGCCAGCGATGCCGAAGCTAGACGGGGCGACCCAGTACACGATGGCGCTGGCGGCGGCGGGGAAGGCGGTCACACCCGTGGGAGCGCCCGGCACGATGGCCACTGGCACGTCGCTGCTGGTGGTCGTGCCGTTTCCTAGCTGACCGGAGGCGTTGTTGCCCCAGCAGTAGGGGACCCCTGTGCTGTCCAGGGCGCAGGTGAAGCCGTTGCCTGCGGAGACCTGGGTGAGGGTCTTGCTGGACAGCGCGCCGCTGGTGGTCACCGCCACCGGCGCGTCGTACGTGCCAGCAACGCTGCTGGTGGTGCTGTTGCCGAGCTCGCCGTAAGTGTCATCGCCCCAGCAGTAGGCCGCGCCCGCGGCGGACAGCGCGCAGGTATGCTCACCGCCGGCACTGATCTGGGTCAGGGTCAGCCCCGACAGCACTCCGCCGGTATACACCGTCACAGGAGACTTCTGCGGCGTGGTGATGGTGCTGTTGCCGTCCTCGCCGTAGGTGTTATCGCCCCAGCAGTAGGCCGCGCCGGCCGTGGACAGGGCGCAGGCGTGGTTGAAGCCGGCGTCGATCTGGCTGTAGGAGCTGCTGCCGGTCACCTCTACCGGTGTCAAGCTGTTCGCGGTCGAGCCGTTGCCGAGCTGGCCAGAGGTGCCCTGGCCCGTGCAGTACGTCCCCCCGGCAGCCGTGCTTATGGCGCACGAGAAAAGGCCGCCGATGCTGACCTCGTTCACCGGCCCTTCCTGCACGGGTGTCGAGGTGTTGGTAGTTGATCCGTTGCCAAGCTGGCCAGCGGTGTTCTGACCCCAGCAATAGGCGACGTTCCCGCTGGTCAGCGCGCACATCGAGTACTCCCCGGCGCTCATCTGGGTGAAGCTTAGTGAGCCCGACACCGCCACAGGCGTATTTTGCTGCGCACCGGGCAGGGCGGCGCCGTTCCCTAGCTCGCCGTCGACGTTGTAGCCCCAGCAGTAGGCGGCCCCCGTGCTGGCCAGGGCGCAGGTGAAGCCGTTGCCCGCGGTGATCTGGGTCAGGGTCAGCCCTGACAGGACCCCGCCGGTATACACCGCCACCGGCACGCTGCTGCTGGCGGTCGAGTTGTTGCCCAGCTCGCCGTAGGTGTTATCGCCCCAGCAGTAAGCCTTCCCGCTGCGGACCATGCACGCGTGGGTGTACCCGGCCGTGATCGTGGTCGCGGCTGATTGCGCAGCGGACGCAGGTGCCGCCGATACCAGCTGAACTGCCGCGCAGCCGCTGGCCACGAGCCCCATCACAGCCCCCACGGCCACGACGCGCCGGAACACCCCGCTCGGCAACGCCCCGCGCCGCATGACCGCGAGCGCTGCCCCGCGCCGTCGTGCTGGCCTGGGCGGGCTCCGCCCGGGCGCGGGCGGAGCCCGCCCAGGCCGCAGCCTGCACCCGATCAAAATCCGCCCCCCGTATCATGACCGGTCATTACCTAAGGAATGGGACCGTGTACATTTCTCCCTTAACGTTTTCTTACGGACATCCCTTATGCTTACGATTTATACATTAATACCCGGTGATTACCTAGCGCCGGAACTCACCTAGGGTACAATGTCGCTTTCCCCAGCAACACAGTACAGTAAACGCACTCGCAGCAGACGTTCCATACGACCCTTGAAATTAAAAGATGGAACATTTAGCGCATTTCATTTAGCGTTCATATTTCCCGGCGAACCGGGAAAAGTGCATAGTGATATGCGGAACGTCCGCGGTACGCCAGTCCGGGTTTGTTACATGCATTCCTCCAGAGTCATGGCCGGGAGTGCGTCGCTGACGGTGACAAGGAGTACACCGATGTCGCGGCAGGCTTGCGGTTGACCGCGGTGGACGCTATTTGGTTGGCCGGGATCACGGTATTGCCGGTAAGTTCGCGACATGGAGTCGCGAACGGGCTGTTCTGGAGGATTGATGTCACAGGTCAGCGGGGCCACTGAGAGACCGGCGATCCTGGTGGAGGGGTTGACCAAGTCGTTCGGCGAGGTTCACGCGCTGCGGGGTATCGACTTGTCGGTACCCCGCGGCACGGTCCTGGGTGTGCTCGGCCCCAATGGCGCCGGCAAGACGACCGCGGTGCGTATCCTGACGACCTTGCTGCTCCCAGACGGGGGGCGGGCGGAGGTCGAGGGTTATGACGTGGTGCGAGACGCGGCCGCGGTGCGCCGCACGATCGGGCTGGCCGGGCAGTCGGCCGCCATCCAGGAGGAGCTGACCGGCCGGGAGAACCTCGAAATCATCGGCCGGCTTTACCACCTGAGCTGGCCGCGGGCCCGCAGTCGCGCCACCGAACTGCTCGAGCAGTTCGGCTTGAGCGATGCCGCCGACCGTTCGGCGAAGAATTACTCGGGCGGTATGCAGCGGCGCCTGGACCTGGCCGCCAGCCTGGTCGGCCAGCCGCGGGTGCTGTTCCTCGACGAACCGACGACCGGCCTGGACCCGCGATCGCGGCTGGGGATGTGGGACATCATCCGGTCGCTGGCGGCGGGCGGGACCACTCTCCTGCTCACGACCCAGTACCTGGACGAGGCGGACGAGCTGGCCGACGAGATCGTGGTGATCGATCACGGCCTGGTCATCGCGGCCGGCACGGCCGAAGAGCTGAAGGGCAAGGTCGGCGGGGATGTGGTCGAGTTCACCGTGCCCGACCGTCGCAGGCTCGCTGATGCGGTCGCGGCCATCGCCAAGATCGTGAAGGGGGAAGGGGAGGCGGGCGGGCAGCCGCACGCCGACCCGGAAACCGGCGTGATCTATATCGGTGTCGGGGGCCGCGGTTCTGATGCGCTGATTGAGGCGGTGCGGAGCCTGGACGGCGCTGGTATCGAAACACACGACCTCAGGCTGCGCCGGCCGTCGCTCGATGATGTGTTCCTGGCCTTGACCGGGCACGCTGCCGAGGAGAAGGAAGACCAGCCGCACCGGCGCAGGCGCGGGCGCCGAGCCCGCCGCGCCGAAGATGCGGGGGCAGCGTCGTGAGCACGGTGGTTGAGTCTGCGGGCGTAACCGGCGCGGGTGAACCCGGCATGCGCACCCGGTTCGGCTGGGCGATAACGGACACGCTCACCATCACCCGGCGCAACCTGCTGGTCTGGATGCGAGTGCCTGCCTACCTCGTGTTCACCGTGATCCAGCCGGTGATGTTCGTGCTGCTGTTCCGTTACGTCTTCGGCGGCGCGATCCACGTGGCCGGAAACTACGTCAACTTCCTGATGCCGGGGATCATCGCCCAGACCGCGGCGTTCGCCACGTTCGGCACAGCCATCGCCCTGGCGCAGGAACTGAAGAAGGGTGTGATCGACCGGCTGCGGTCGATGCCGATGGCACGCTCGGCGGTGCTGGCCGGGCGGCTTGTCGCCGACACCGGGCGGATGCTCGTGACTATCCTGATCATCGTCGGGGTGGGATACGCGGTTGGTTTCCGGTTCAGCAACGGCGTCGTTCCCGCCATCGCCATGGTCCTGCTGGCCACCGTGTTCGGCCTGGCCATCTGCTGTATCTCCGCCTACACGGGGCTGGCCATCGGCGACGAGGAATCGGTGCAGGCGTTCGGCCTGATCTGGCTGTTCCCGCTCACGTTCCTTTCTTCGGCCTTCGTGCCGATTGCGACCATGCCGGGATGGCTGCAGGCCTTCGCCAACAACCAGCCGGTCACCTACGTCATCAACACCATGCGCGCTCTGGCCCTGGGCGGCCCGGTGGTGCCGAGCCTGTGGAAGAGCCTGGTCTGGCTGGCCGGGATCTTCGTGGTGTTCCTGCCGCTCGCGGTCCGCGCTTACCGGCGGGCCGGCTGACGCGATGGTTCTTTGGCGGTAAGCGCGCGGCTTGTTATCTGATTAGGGTCTGGCGAGGCCGTTTCGTCGCGGACAGTCCGGGGCAAGGCCCTTACCGGACCTACGGCAGCAAAGCAGCTGTTCGTGCCGGGTATGCCGAAGGAACCACGCCGAGGCAACGGAACGAGCCTGGTGCGCTTTGGTCTGCAGATAAAGGCGATCCCAGGAGGCTTCCCATGAACAATCCTGATGCGTCACGGCGCGTGGAAGTCAAGGTTGGCGATCAAACCGTCGCAGCGGCCGAGGTGACCACGACCGAGGGAGCCGCCGGGACCGCCCGGACTTCGCTGCACGCCGCGTCCGGGCACATCGCCCCGGGCAGCCGGGCGAGCCTGGTCGACGCGGTCATGGACCTGCCCGAGGTGCAGGCGAGCAGCCGTCTGGAGGCCACCGTCCCACTTGGTGACGGTGAGTCCCTCGAGCGCCTGCGGCAGCGGACCGAGGACGCCGTCACCCGCCCGGCGGGCTCGACCGCGCTGTTCGACGCGAACATACCCTCGCCCCGACCGCCGAAAGCCGGCGATTCGCCTGACCGCGACACCGACTCCTGATCAGCTGTCGGCGGTGAGCTCGGCCAGTTCGTCACGGGTGGCCTGGGTGTCGGGATGGTGAGCGCCTAGTACCCGGCTGCGGTCCGCGAGGACCTGGCGGTGGAGCTCGACCGCCTCGGCGCGCCGTCCCTGCCGGCCGGCCAGCCAGGCCAGGGTGTCACGCGAGGTCAGGGTGTCGGGATGGTCGTCGCCCAGCACACGGCGCCGGGCGGCGAGCACCTCGCGGCACAGCTGCTCGGACTCGGCGTAACGGCCCTGCAGGCCGATCAGCTGGGCCAGGTCATGACGTGAGATGAGCGTGTCGGGATGGTCCGGGCCAAGGACGCGCTGGCGGTCGGCCAGGACGGCGCCGTACTCGCGCTCGGCCTCGGCGTAGCGGCCTGCTCGCTTGGTGAGCCAGGCCCGGGTGGCGCGGGTGGTCAGAGTATCGGGATGGTCCTCCCCGAGGACCCGGCGGCGGTCCTCAAGCACACCGCGGCACAGCTCGCTGGCCTCGCCGAGCTTGCCGCGCAGCCCGGTCAGCCAGGCCATCGTCTCGCGGGCGGCGAGGGTATCGGGATGATCGTCGCCGAGAACCTGCCTGCGGCCGCCGAGCACCTGGTTCACGATCTCGATGGCCTCGCTGTAGCGGCCTTGCCGCCCGATGAGCCAGCCGAGCCGGTGCCCGGTGGCGAGGGTATCAGGGTGATCCTCGCCCAGCGTGCGGCGCCGGGCCGCCAGCACCTGCCGGAACAACGGCTCCGCGTCGGCGTAGCGGCCCTGCAGGCCGAGCATTCGCGCCAGCCGGTGCCGGGTGGCCAGGTTGTCGAAATGGTCCTCGCCCAGCAGCCGGCGCCGGTCCTGCAGGATCTGGTGGCACAGTTCCTCGGCTTCGGCGTAGCGGCCCTGCAGCCCGACGATGCGCGCCAGCCGGTGCCGGGTAGCCAGGGTATCGGGGTGGTCGTTGCCCAGGACCCGCCGCCGGTCGGCGAGGACCTGGCGGTACATCCGTTCCGCGTCGGCGTAGCGGCCGGCCTTGCCGGTCACGCGGGCCAGGTGCTGCCGGGTGGTCAGCGAGTCGGGGTCGCTGTCGCCGAGGAGCCTGTGCTGGTCGGCCAGGACTCCGCGGCCCAGTTCCTCCGCCTCGGCGTAGCGGCCCTGCAGGCCGATCATCCTAGCCTGGTTGTACCGGGCGGCCAGGGTTTCCCGGTGTCCGGGCCCCAGCAACCGGTAGTCATCGTCGAGCAGCCCGCGGTACAGCTGCTCGGCCTCGCCATAGCGGCCCTGCATGCCGATCGCGGCGGCGAGATCATGGCGGGTGGTCAGGGTGTCGAGGTGATCGGTGCCCTGGACCCGGCACCGATCGGCGAGCAGCTCACGGTACAGCGTCTCGGCCTCGCCGGCCCGCCCACGCCGCACCAGCGTATCGGCGAGGCACCCGCGGGCGATCATCGCGGCCGGGTCGTCGCGGGACAAGAAGGCCGCCGTCTGCACGCTGACCTGCGCGAGCTTGCCCGCCGCCGCGAGCCGGCCGCTGCTCAGCAGGGCTTCGGTGCCGACCGCGCTGACCGTGAGCAGCCGGGCCAGCACCGCGGCCGCCAGGTCGTCGGCCAGCAGATCGATGACGGCGTCCAGGTGCGGCACGAGCAGCCGCCAGGCGGGCCAGTCACCGGGCCGGGACGGGTCGAGGCCGCCCGCGGCGGCTTCGAGCAGAGCCACGGCCGCGTTTTGCACCATCGTCCGCTCGGTGGCCGCGATGGTCGCCAGCCGGCTCCGGTTGGCGTCGGCGACCACGGGATGCACGGTGATGGCATGGACGCCCGCCGGGCCGCCGCCGCTGGAGATCTCGATCAGCCCGGTGTGCGACAGGCCCTGCATGCACGACCGCAGCCGGGACCAGCCGTCGTCCTTGGAGGATCCGCCCGTTTCGTTCTGCAGCAGGTCCGCCAGCGGCGCCGGCCGCAGCAGCGACGCCGGAATCGGGGTGGCGGGCGCGAAGCATGACAGCACGAACAACAGCAGCCTGGCCTGCGGGCGCCCCTCGGCGGCGAGCGCGTCCAGGGACAGATCCCAGGTGCGCTGGACATCGGCGCGGATGTCGGCCCCCGGACCCTCGATGTCAGCCAGGGCGGCCGGCAGCTCGACGCTGTCCAGCGCCTCGTGATAACCGGCGAAGGTCGACCACCGCGCGAACGGCGACCCGAGGTAGGCGCCGGCCAGGTGCAGGGCCAGCGGCAGCCCACCCAGCCGCCGGGACAGCTCGCGGGCCTGGTGGCCGCCCGGGTCCGTCACGTCCGGGGCCAGATCCCGCAGGACCTCGGCGCTGGCCTCCTCATCCAGCGGTTTCAGCTCGCGCAGCGTGACGCCGGTTCCCCACATCTGCGGGTCCCGGTGGCGAGTGGTCACGATCACCATCCCCGCCGGGTCGGCCCGCAGCCAGCCGGTGCCGTCGGCCGGCGTCGTCGCGTCGGCGCCGGCCAGCACCGCGGGATGGTCTGCGCCGTCGAAGATCAGCAGCCAGCGCCGGCCGCCGGCGTGCTCGCCGTTCAGGAACTCCCACGCCCGCGCCGGTGCGGTCCGCGCGCCCTCTCGGACCGGGGCGATCACCGATTCCGGCGCCTGCAGCTCCCTGAGGACCTCGAGCATCCCGCTGGTCAGCAGCGCCGTGTCGGTCGCGCCGAGCCACCACACGCGGTACCCGCGGTCTTTGGCCATCTTGGCGGCCGCGAGCGCGACGGTCGATTTACCCAGCCCGCCCATGCCGGTGATCACGAACGTCCGGCTCGCCCGCCAGGGGTAGGACCGCAGCGCCCGGCGCAGCTCGCCGAGCAGCCCGTCGCGGCCGCGCACGTCCGCCGGAAGCTTCCCCAGCGGAGGCGCGACCGGCAGCGGCACGAACCCGCCTCCGCCGCTGACCGGCGATGGCGGTAGCTCGATCCGCCCGGCGAGATGAATCCACGCCGAGACGCGGGACTCCTTGACCCGGCCCGCTACATGCTCGAAGGCACCGGAATCGACCCGCCCGGCGCCGTGCCTGACGACGTGATCGTAGACATAGTCGGACACGGCGAAGATCAGGTCCGCCCGCGCGTCCGCGAGCCGCTCCTTGACGGCGGGGGCGTCTAGGATGCGCGCGGTGGAGATCACCGCCTGGCCGGTCAGCCCCTCGGCGTCCTTCCCGACCGGCCCGATGTGCAGGGCGGCCCGGAGCTGGATCAGCACCACCTCGCTGGCCCGGCGGTTGTACTGGCGCAGCCGGGCCGCCAGTTCCGGGATCAGCGGGTCCACCACGCGAAGCGTGGAGATGGTGGGCGGCACTATGATGACCGCGCCGTCACCGCGGTCCTCGTAGTAGCAGTCGGCCCACGGCACACCTGAGGCCTGGAACGATGACCGCAAGATCTCGTACAGCGCCGCCCGCACGACATCACGATCAGGGTCAAGGCGCAGGGGATTTCCGAAACCGGCTACGTCGGTGAACAAGATCGAGCAGTTCAGCGGCTCACCCGGGACACCGAACCACCGCGCGGCCACGGTCGGAGAAGCCTCGCCCGTGACCTTCTCCGGGCCACGGGCGGCGGCTGGGGTCTGGCCGTTTCCCGCCGGGCCCGACCCGCCGACCCGGCTGTCCGGGCCAGTGCCTGCGTCCGGCCGTGCGGGATCGCAGATCGCGGCCAGGCCGTCCAGGTCGACGACGGTCAGCCGGCGTGACCGCTCGCCGCGAACGATGATCCCGCGTTCCCGCCAGGACCGCAGGAACCGGCCCACCGCGTCGGCGGTCGTTCCGGCCCAGTCCGCGAGCTCCTGCTGCGACATCGGCAAGGTGAAGGCCGCCGCGGCGGCGTGCCGGTAGCCGCCCCGGCGCTGGGCCAGGTCGAACAGCAGCCAGGCCAGCCGCCGCTCCGCACTCCCCCCCTCGCCGGGGAAAAGCCGGGCCCTGTCCTCCTCCTGCCGCTCCTTGACCTGGCGTTGCAGGACTTCGACGGCACGGGGGTGCCCGCGCAGGAACTCGGCGAACCGGTCCGCGGGCACCACCATCGCCGAGACCTCATCGAGCGCCGTCACAGTGGCCGACCGCACCTGGGTAGTCAGCGCCGCGCGCTCGCCAATCACGTCTCCCTGACCGCGGACCGCCAGGATTTTCTCGCCCGCGCCGTTACCGTCCCGGACGCTGACCTTGACCCAGCCCGAGTCGATGATCATCACCTGGGAGGAGTCGTCGCCCGCGCCGTACAGCACCGATCCGGGCCGGAAGACCTCTTCCACTCCGGCGGCGGCCAGCGCCTCTCGTTCGGGGTCGGCCAGCGCGTTCCAGAAGGCGCGGACGGTGGGCCGCTCCCACCGCACGTTCCGCGCGACCACCGGAACCGCTGCGACCTCGCCTGTGTCCTGGCTGGCGCCATCGCCGCCGTCAGGGCCGGATCCGCTGTCCCTGCTCACGGTGTGGCCTGTCCCCTACGTGTGATCCACCTGCTGCTTGTCAAGCACCGCATTGTCAAGCACCGCATTGTCAAGCACCGCGCGGAAAGCCGCCGCTGCTCAGGAGTCTCGTCCGGCACACAGCTGCATCAGAGCGCACGATTTGCAGCCTATGCGTCGCCAGTGTACGCATGTCGACGCCGGTCGCCGGGAGCCGAGGCCGAGCAGCATAAGGCGGCGATCAGAACGGCCAGCCCGATGGGATGGGAAAGGGGATACCCGTGCGGCCGGGGACCGGCAGCCTCTTCGGCGGGCGCCGCGGCGGCCCGAGGCGGGCGGTCGCGGGCGGAGCCGACGGGGTCGCCTGGGGGGTCGTGACCCCGGAGGCCGGCACATAGGCCTGGGGTGACGCGGTGGGCGACGCTGGCCTGACCGGCGTGGACGACGGGGTCGACGGGGTCGACGGGCTCGACGGGGTGACCGACGCCGAGGGCGCGGAGCGGGCGGGCGCCGTAGGACCGGGTGCGCTGATCGCGGCGGCGCTGTGTCCGGTCAGCGTGAGCGCCAGCGCGATCGCGATCCCGACGGCGGCGAGCGCTCCCGCGCCTGCGGCCGCGCCCGACCGGAAGCTCATTTCCTCCATGCGGGCGTTGACCGTGGTCCTGAACTTACGCATCCCTTGCCCCCCCTTCGCCACGACATAGCACGATACAGCGGTACCGGCCGGTTTGGCAGGCTGGCTAGAGCACGAGGTCCAGCATCATCGGGGGGGTGGGACGGCTGGTTGCGCCGGCCGGTCCGGCGATCAGGGCGAGGTGATCACCCGAGCGCAGACCCGACGCGATGACCGGGCCGACCATGTGGTCGCCGGCCTGGGGAAGCATGCCCACCAGACGGTCCCCGGCCGAACCGATGAGCCACAGTTGATAGGCCCGGGAGGCAGGCAGCGCGTGCAGGCCGGCGGCGGTGAACACCAGCGCGTGCATCGAATGCGACATCACGACCGTGACGGTCCCGCCGCCCCTCACCGTCCTGGTCATCATGGTGGCATCCCGTGCGGTCAGCACCGCGGCCACCTGCTGGCTGCTCGCCTGCGCCTGGCTGAGTTGCTGTCGCATGGTGCCGTTCGAGACCCCGAACACCACGGCGGCGCCGAGCACGGCCACCGTGGCCACGGCGCCCGCCGCGACCACCAGGCGCCCCCGCCAGGCCAACGAGCGGAGCCACGCCCTCGTTCTGGAACGGGCGCCCCTCAGCGGGGCGGACCTGGCCGGGGCCGGGACGTCCGCGGTGACCGGCGACCGCTGCCTGGTCGTCGCGGCCGCCGCCATTACCCGCTGCTTCAGGCCCGGCGGCGGGGTCTGCGCGGTGGCGGTGGCCAGCCGGGTGGTGGCCTCCCGCAGGCTGGCGGTCTCCTGTGCGCACTCGGCGCACCTGGCCAGGTGCCGCTCGAACCGGGCCCGGTCGCCGGCAGAGATCGCGTCCATCGCGTACGCCCCGGCCAGGGTGTGCGGTTCGCGTTTCAGCTGTGGCCGCTTCACGAGGCCACGCCCAGGCAATCCCGCAGCCGGATCAGCGCGTCCCGCATCCTGGTCTTGATCGTCCCGGTCGGCACGCCGAGCAGGCCGGCCACCTGACCGTAGGTGTAACCGCCGTAATAGGCCAAGGTGACCGACTCGCGCTGCAGTTCGGTAAGAGTGCCCAGGCAGCGCGAGACGCGCTCACGGTCCAAACTGGACTCGACGGCCTCGGCAACCTCGTCATAGGGAATGTCGGCCGTCGCGACGCGGCGCTCGCGTTCGGCTTCCTTCTGCACGGACCTGACCCGGTCCACGGCACGGCGGTGCGCCAGCATCATCACCCACGCCAACGCGCTGCCCCGCGCCGCATCGAACTTGGACGCGTCCTGCCAGATATCCAGCAGGACGTCCTGGGTGACCTCCTCGGACTGGGCCGGATCGCGGATCACCCGCTTGACGACACCAAACACCGACGAGGCGATCTGCTCGTAGACGGCATCGAACGCCGCCGTGTCCCCCCGCGCCACCAGCCCAAGCTGCTCTCCAAGGTCCCAGACCGGGGCCCCAGAGAGGTCCCCGCGGGGGTCCCCGGGGGGGGCTGGGGGGATGGCATCCCCCCAGTAGCGGGGGGTGCCGGGGGGCTTAGGGGTTCGCCCCCCCGGGCTAGCACTGCTCACGACTGTTATTCGTAGCAGGAACCGCCAGGGTTTGGCGGTCGCGGGGTAATCCCGCGCCGACCCGGCCATGAATAATCGCGCGGCCCAGGCAAACCTGCGCCCACGCCGCAACGAATAGACTTGTATGACGATGAAGCGGAGCGGAACAGGCCGACGGGGTGACAGGGACCGCGGTCGCGAACGCCGCGGCGCTATAGCCGGACTGCTGGCCGCCGCCACCGCGCTCGGCGTGGGCCAGTTCGTGGCCGGCCTGACCGGCGCCAACGGATCACCGGTGGTCGCGGTCGGCCAGCTGGAGATCGATTTCACGCCGCCGTGGCTGAAGAACTTCGCCATCAGTGACTTCGGCTCGAACGACAAGCTCGTCCTGGTCAGCGGCATCCTCGTGGTGCTCGCGCTCTTGGCGGCCGAGATCGGCGCGGCGGCCACACGGCGGCTGTCGTACGGCATGGCCGGGCTGGCTGTGTTCGCGATCGTCGGGCTGACCGCCGCCGCGACCCGTCCCGCCGCGAATGTCGCCAGCCTGCTGCCCACCCTGGCCGCGACGGCGGCGGCGGTGGCCGTCCTGTATTTCCTCATTCCCCTGACCGGCCCGGTGGCCCGGCGCGGCCCGAGTACCTGGACGAAGGCGCCGTGGCTGGACACCTGGGCCGGGTCGCCCGGGGAGACGACTGACGCCGGCGAGCTTGACCCGCCGGGCGCGCCTGAGCTGCCGGCCGTGCCTGATCTTCCGGCCCTGCCTGACCGGCCGGCCGGCCTGGGCCGGGTGGGAGAACCCGAGGAGCTGGACGAGGACACCGAACTGGACACGGCTCAGCCGCGGCGCCGGAGTTTCCTGAAGGCCAGCGCGGCGACCGTGGGCATCGCGGCCGGGGCCGAGCTGGCGGGACGGCTGCTGGCCGAGCGGAGCAGCGTGACGACCGCGCAGAGGTCGCTGCGCATCCCCAGGCCGTCGGTGACCGAGTCGCTGCCTCCCGGCGAGAACCTCAACGTGCCGGGGATTTCGCCGTTCGTCACGTCCAACGCGAGCTTCTACCGGGTAGACACCGCGATCGTCTTGCCGCAGGTTGATCCCAGCACCTGGCAGCTGCGGATCCACGGCATGGTGAACCGCGAGCTCACGCTCAGCTTTGACGATCTGCTCAAGCGGCCGCTGATCGAGGACTACGTCACCTTGTGCTGCGTGTCCGACCCGGTCGGCGGCCCGTACATCGGCAACGCGCTCTGGCTAGGCGCCAGCCTGGCTGGCGTGCTGCGCGAGGCTGGCATTCAGACGGGGGCGGATCAGCTCATGTGCACCTCGGTGGACGGGTTCACCTCGGGCACGCCGGTTCAGACCGTCATGGACGGCCGCGACGCCCTGCTCGCGGTGGCGATGAACGGCACCGCGCTTCCGGTCGCGCACGGCTTCCCCGCCCGCATGGTCGTTCCCGGCCTGTACGGGTACGTGTCCGCGACCAAGTGGGTGACGGACATCAACGTGACCACCTTCGCGAACAACTACGCCTACTGGGCTCAGCGCGGCTGGTCTCAGCAGGCGCCCATCAAGACGGAGTGCCGCATCGACGTGCCAAGCGGCTCTAACCAGCTCTCGGCGGGCCGGACGGCGATCGCCGGCGTGGCCTGGGCCCAGCACAAGGGCATCGACGCGGTGCACGTGCGGGTGGACAACGGGCCGTGGAACCAGGCCACGCTGGCCGCCGTGCCCGGCATCGATACCTGGCGGCAGTGGGTCTGGGAGTGGGACGCGCCGCGCGGGAACCACCTAGTCGAGGCGCGGGCCACCGACGCGACCGGCTACACCCAGACGAGCGCCCAGGCGCCGCAGGAGCCGAACGGGGCCAGCGGCTACCCTATGGCCCTCGTCACGGTGGGGTGACCGCCTCCGATGAGCGGCGCCGTGGCCGCGGGCCTCAGCCGGCCCGGAGCGGGCGAAGGGCCTGCGCCCAGCGGGCTAGCTCGTCGAGCATGGCGGTGGCGGCGCCCTCCATGATCTCGTTGGGCTTGAGCCGCCTGTCCTCGTCGAGCTTCTCGCCGACGAACGGGATATTCACCGAGTCGGTGACCGGCACGATCTTCAGGGCGGACATGACCTGCTTGAGCATCTGCGCGGCGCGGGTCCCGGCCGCGACGCCGCCGTAGCTGACGATGCCGGCCGGCTTGTTCTGCCACTCCTGATTCAGGTAGTCGATGGCGTTCTTGGTCGCCGCGTTGAACCCGTAGT
>Ga0302325_10011694_pt1 | contig 18883 bp, 6 predicted proteins | sample Palsa_T0_2_FD_201948 | JGI IMG/M metagenome (GOLD analysis project Ga0302325, IMG submission 201948) | Peat permafrost microbial communities from Stordalen Mire near Abisko, Sweden - Palsa_T0_2 | ecosystem: Environmental > Terrestrial > Soil > Palsa > Peat permafrost | place: Sweden: Abisko...
CGAGTCCAGCAACTGCCGCAGATCCGCAGGCTGCGAACTCGCAGCCGGATGCACCACCGGCGCTGCGTCGATTCGCGTCTCAAAATCCGAAGTAGATCCCGCCGCCTGCACTGAAACATCCGCCGCCAGAGCAACCCGCGTGTCCTCAAAACTGCCAATCCCGCGCTGAAGCAGCTTCTCGTCGACGCTCTGCACCGCGTCGTCAACCGAGGGTGCCGCCACTGCGCGGTACACCCCGGAATGCTCCGGCAGCAACGCCGTCAAAGCAGACAAATCCGCCGAAGCTACAGCATTTTCCGGAGGAGTCTTCGGCAGAAGCACTCGTTCCTCCCGGAAATTGTCTGAGTCCATGTACAAATCCGCCACCGCGCTCCGATACTCCTTCATCTCGGTCACGTTCTGCTGGATCCAGTAGCTGCGAAAGTATGGCGTACGCACAATCTTTTCCAGATTCAACGTCATGCGCAGATCGCCGGGCTCTTTCGCTGCGGCCCGCGCCTCGGCAAACCAGGGCTCCGCGGAAACGGGCAGCACCCCGTCCGCTGCCGGCTTGCCCTGCGCGGCCATCAAGGTCAGCGCGCCCACCATCAGATCCTCACGCGTAGCCAGCAGCAGCCAGTCGCCGCTGGTGGCAAAGGCCACAGTGCGCGGCCGGCTGGTTCCCGCGTCCTGGCTTGGGTCCGCGCCCGCCGGCGCTTCGCCATTTCCCGTGGTGCGGACATAGAAGGTCTGCTCGCCCACTTTGCGCGCTGAAAACTTCCCGCGCATCTCGACCAGCCGCGTCCTATCCGCGCTGCCCGCCGGCAATCGGCTGATGTAGAGAAACTCCAACTGGCCAATGTCATACCAGGCAAAGGCGCTCTCCCGTCCGGCTACTTCGTTCAGAAAGCTCATATCCGGCGGCAATCCGGCAGCCTTGGCAAACTCCGACTGCGCGTCGCCGAGCCGGCCAAATAAGCGCGAGCGCGAAAACGCGCCGTAATTGTCGCTCTTGAGCCACGAAGCCTTCTCCGGCGAGTCGTTCCATCGCTTCAGCAGGCCGGCAAAGTCCTTCGACTCGATCGTCAGTAGTGCGCCCTGCGGCAGCATCGCCGTCAGTTGCGCCGTCGCCGGGGCTGTCGTTTGCAACAGCGCCCAGAGGCCCGCGGACCCAAGCGCCGCCACCATCGCGCATGAAAAGAAAGCCGCGAGAATCCGCCGTCTTCGTCTGTCCAGCAAGTGCAACATCCGCGTTTTCCATGAAAATTCGGGAGTCATTGCGCCTCCGTTAGCTTCAATTCCGCCGCTGTGAGTCTCGGTCGGACCACCGCGCTCTGGTTCAGAGCCCGTTGAATCTTCGGCCGCCGCAGAGCGTTTTCCTCGTCCAGCCGCTGCTCGGTTTTCAGGTGTGCGATGTGCTCGTCAATCTCCGAATGCCGCTTCGCGTCCTTCTCCCAATGCGCGGCCAGTTTCAGATACGGCAGGGCCCGGTCGCGATAGCCATTCTTCTCAAACACAGTTGCTACCTCCTGCGCCAGGGCCAGCGACTCGGCATCCGAAAGCGTTTGCGCCGACGGCAGCGGCGCCTGTTGCAAGAGTTGCGACAGCGTCTCGGCTTCCATACCCGCAGTGTCGGCCGACTTTTCGCCAATCCCCAGGCTGCCCTCTGAATTGCCCGGCGCGGCTGCCCCTTCGCCTTCATCTTCGCCTTGGTCGGCGGCCTCGCCGAGCAGCGGCTCAATCACCGCCAGAGCCGTCGCATGGTTTCCCGCCTCCTCCTCCGCGCGGAAGATCCCCAGCCGCACATCGTTCTCGCGGAATCCGGCAGCGGACAAAGCCCCGGCCGGCGCAATGGCGATCGATTCGCGCAGCAGCGCAGCCTTCCGCGCCGCGTCCGTCCCAGCCGCCGCCACGCGCGCGGCCGCAAAGTAAGGCTGTTGCGCCGCCTGCGCAGTCACGCTTCCAGCAGCCAGCAACCGCAATTCTTCGCTGCCGAATTTCCCGGAATCGACACCCAGGCCCTTCAGCGCCACCGCGGCAGCTCCGCGCAGATCGTAGCTCCGCTCTCCATCGCCGGCCAGCCCGGCAAGCGCAGCCAGAGCCTCCGGCTTGTTCGCGGCCACACGCAATTGCACTTGCGCCAGCCGCAGCGCATACGCACCGTTCCACGGAACGCCCTTAGCCAGCGCCGCTAGAACCTCCAGCGCCTCGGCGTCGTGCCCTTTCTCGATCAGCAGAGTGGCCGCGTGGTCGAAGTTCCCCATGCCGTCGGCCGTTCGCGTTGACTCCCAGGGAAGGCCCCGATCCTCCGGCAGCAGCGTCATCCGCCTTAGCAACGCTACGGCATCGGCCACTTTGCCAACCTCCAGCCGTGCCTCAGCCAGCCCCATGTAGTCGGAAGCCATCAGGTTGTGCTGCAACTCCAGTTGGTCGAAGACGAACTCCCAAACCGCCATTGCCTCCGCCTTGTATCCATCCGCTGAAAGCGTCGCCGCTGCGTTGCGCAGCATCTGCATTGGAGCCTCCGACAGCGCGGATTCCTGTTTCCCATGGAATCCGGCCAGGAATGCGTCCACCCGATGCCCACGCGCCGCAAGTTCCAACTCCGCGGTCACTATGTCTGCATCTCCGCGCTCCGCCGCGCTCATCTTGTCCAGAATCGCCTCTGCCTTGGCATCCTGTTTCTGTGCAACATAGTAGAGCGCCAGCGTGCGCTGCAAACCCGCCAGCCGCTCCGCCGCAAAGTCGGAATCCCCCGGCGGAGCAGGAGTCACGCTCGCCGCCGCAATCCGCGCCAGATCTATCTCCTTCAGCAGCACTGGCTCCCGCATTGTCTCCGGCAGCCAAGCGGCAGTGTCAAACTGCCCCAGCACCCCGGCTGGATTGGCCGCCGCGCCCGCCAGAGACAGCAGCCAATCCAGACCATCCGCAGGTGTGGAAGAAGCCGCAAACGCAGCCTGCAACAATTCCGCGCTGCGATACTCGCCATTCCGCTTGATATAGCCGCGCAGGACCGCGTCCATCTCCGGATGCAGTTGCGCCGTCAGCTTGCGGCTGCCGAGGTGTCGAGCAATCTGCGCAAACCCGGTCCAGAAACTCTCCGGCGCAGGTCCCTTTCTCTGGATGCGATCCAGCGCCGTCAGCGCCTGCCGCCACTCGGCAATCGCCTCATCCTTCTTGCCGCTCTTCCAGTCGAGCAGCGCGATCGCGTCGTGAATCCCCGGCGAATCCGGCTTCAGCTCCAGTGCGTGGCGATATTCGCCAATCGCCGCCGCATTCTCATCCGCATCCGCATACGCCTGCGCCAGTCCTACATAGTTCCCAGCCGTCGGATTGCGTTCGAGGCCAGCCGCCAGCATGTCTTCGGGATCGTGCTGCGCCCACTCCTTCGCCGGAGCCAGCGTGCGGTACACGCCATAGCGCATCCCGTACTGGAACCACACGCCGCCCGCAAGCTGCACCTGGTCTTGCACGCCGTCCGAGTCTTCGTCCTCGTCGCCTTGATCGCTATCGGCTGCGCCGGAACTGGCGTGGCTCTTGATACGCTCGGCGATGGTCGCCTGATCCCCAAGCAGACGGTGGAAAGACCCATCCGTCCCTGCGCTCACATCGCGGAAGTAGAGCCCCAGCAGCGCCGAATACGCCGTCTGCCATGCGCCCGGAAGCGCTTTGCTGCGGACGCTCAACGCAGCGCGGGCGATCTTCATATCGCCATGCTCCGCCGCGTAGTTCGGAGCAGCCATAGCCATGTCTTCGTCCATACTCCCCGCGCCAAACGCCGCAAAGTGCGCCGCATCGTACTTCAGCAACAGTGCGAGATACCGCTCTCGATCCCCGCCTCCCGCGTCATCGATCCGGCGCCGTATGCGCAGCTCGGCGGTTTCGTCCCCGGCCTTGCGCCATTCATCCGCCTCCTGAGCCAGCACACCATCGCGCCCGTTCGGGGAAACCACGGACGCATAGGAATCCAGCGTCTCCGCCAACTCCCGGAACGCCATCCGCGATTCCTCCAGATGCTTGTATGGCTCCAACTGAGCCGAAGAGCTTCCATCGCGCGAACTCGCAGGATTCAGTAACACTTCCTTGCGCATGCCTGCTTCCTCATCCGCGAGTCCGGCCCTATTCGCCGCTTCGATCCAAACCAGCCGGTCTGCGGGAATCGAAGCCTGCGCCTGCTTCCAGCGCCCGTCCACGAGAACCGCAAACTGCCGCTTCTCTTCCGGAGTAAAGTACTCGCCAGCCGTCTTGCCCATCTCCACCAGCGCCTGCCGGTAGCGATCCGAAGCCGTGCTCCGCCGCTGCTCCATCTGCCGCTTGCGCCACTCCGCATTCGTCACCGAAGCCAGCCCCTGCTTTTCTACCTGCTCCAATACCGCGCCCGCCGAGTTGGGAGATCGATCCGCCTTCGTCAACGCGGCGTCCAGCAACGCCAGCGCCTTCTCCTGTTGCCGCATCCGCGTCAACAGCCGCGTATAAATCGCCGCCCCCTGCGGATCGTCGCCCTTGCGGTCTCCCGGTTCACTGCCCGCCAGCAGCGCATCGTCCTCCTGCTTCACTCCAAGCTCGGCAAAGCGCAGGCTCTCATCCAGAATCTCCCAGCTCTCCAGCTGCGTCGCCACGCGAAAAGAATCGCTCGCCGTCGCCGGATGCCCCTCAATCCATGCCTTCTGGAGCGCCTTCACCACGTCATCCTTGCGCCCTTGCCGCGCCCGCGCCGCCGCAATCTTCACCATCCAGTCGGGATTCCGATAACTGAGAACATAGAGCCGCTCATAGTCCTTGCAGGCGTCATCGAGGCGCTGCAAACGCTCCTCCAGATCTGCCTTCGCCTGGTAGATGTCCAACCGATCGGAGCGGATCGCAATGGCATGAGCATAGGCGTCGATCGCCGCGGGATAATCCTCAAACACCGTCTGAATCTGACCCAGCAAAATCGCAAACCGCGAGTCGCGCGGAGAAGTCTTCACCGTCGTATTCAAAAAATCCACCAGTTGAGCCGGTCGCGAGTAGCGCAACGCATAGAGCGCTGCCTCCTGCCCAACCGTCGCATCCTCCGGGTAAGCGCTCAGAATGGCGATGTACTGATCCACGGCGCCCGCATAATCCTTCGTTCCGGTCAGTGCGGGAATCAATCCGCGCCGCAACAGGACCGTCTTCTGTTTGCGCTCATCCACGCTCATCGCGGCACTCTTGATCGCGGCGAGCTTGTCCAGATAGAACTGCCTCAAACCGGCATCGTCCCCGGCGCGCGCATAACTCTGCGCCACCACGCTGAGATACTGCGCGTTGTACGCATCGTCTCCCGAGGCAATCAGCGGAGTCATCAGCGTCCGCGCCTGCGCATAACTCCCCGAGTCGTTCGCCTTGTCCGCCGCCTCCACCGTAAACTGCTTGCTCAACGCCGGCTGCGCAACCTTTGCAGCAACCGCAGCCGCAACCAACGTAGCAATCGCCTTTGCAGGCTGCTTATTGCGCCAATAGAAATCCGTAGTCGCCCGCACCACGCCCAACAGCTTCGGATTATCCCGATACACCTGCTCCATCTGCTGCGCTGCCGCAGACAGATCTTTGCGTCCCTCGCAGGAGCGCGCCAACTCATACGCAAGCTCAATCTTCTGCACCGGATCGCCGGCCAGCGCAATCTCCCGTTTGAGAGCCTGCTCATAGGTCGCCGTCAGCGTGCGAGTCTGCGCCTCGGAAGCGATCGCCTGCGCCTCATCCAGCGTCGTTGCCCCGCCCAGCGAAGCCTCCAGCAGCGGAGCAATCTCCGCACTCCGCTTCTGCGCATCCAGCACCCGCTCTCGCAACTCCAGCGCGGCAATGCTGTTCTCCGCGGCCAGTGTCTTGGCCGTCTCCTCATCCACTGCCTTCACCCACGCCTTGCGTCGCGCCAGCTGCATCAGCCGCGCTGCAGCCGGCTCTCCTGTAGTTGAGTTCGCAACCGCCGCACGCGTGTACTCGGCGATGGCATTCGCAAAGTCACGCTTGCCCTCATCAATCGCGCCAGCTTCATATCCATACAAAGCTGGCTTGTCGAACTTCGTCCGAGCCTCGCGAATCTCACCTAAAGCCTCGTCAAACTGAAAGTAATCCCAGAAGATTGTCGCCGCCTGCAGGTACCCATCCGGAGTTCCCGGATGCACCATCGGCATACGCCGCCAATACGGCGCGGCAGCCGCCAGATCCTCATGCCCCTGCGACGAAGAAGAGCTAGAATCCGCCCCGGAGTCGGCATAGATATCGCCAATCCGCGCCAGTCTGTCCATGTTCGTTGGATCGGCATCGAGCAAATGCTTCTCGATCGCAACTGCGTGCTGAATCTGCCCGGCGTCGTAGTAAGCCAGCGATCGAAACACGCTCGAAGCCTGAGTCCCAATTTCCTCATCCGCAGGATAGCTCGCCGTCAGCGAACCCAGCAGTGGCGCGCTCGCCTCAAAGTGCGATTGCCACATCTCCACTTCCGCCAACTCTCGCGTCGCATCGGGATTGGCCTTCTGCTCCTTCGCATCGGGCACCAGCGTTCGCAACTGCGCCAGCTCCGCGTCCAGCTTGCCATTGCCGCTCAGGTAGTCGAAGAACTCCCTGCGCAACTCCTCGCTATCGCTCCAGTGCTCGCGCATCAGCTTTTCCCACGCAGCCATGTCGTAGGTCGGCTTGGAGCGATATACGCCCAGCAGATTCTGAATAAAAACCTCATCGTGCGGAAAGCGCTCATGCGCATAAAGATTGAGCTGCAAGTACAGTTGTGGACTGCCGCCGCCTGCGTTGCGGAAGTACGATTCGACCTCCGTCCCCGAGAATATTCCGACCACCTTCTTCGTCAAGTCCGCATACGCCTCGCGCTTCTTCTCGCGCAGATAAAGCCGCGCCAGCTTGTCATACCAGCCCCGGTCCTGGAATTTCTGAATCGCCTGCGCATATACCTCTTCCTGTTGCGCGCTCAAGTTGTTCTGTTGCAGAAAGCCCGCCAGCCGCTCATACAGCAGCGGGTCGTTTGGATTGCGATCGAGCTCCTTGCGAAGCACTGCCAGCGCCTGCGGCAATTGCCCCTCCGCCGTAAGTCTGCCCAGATAGCGATCCAGTAACTGCCGGTAATCCTGAGCGCCCGCGACAAATACGCCCGAAGGCGCTCCAGCCGTCACCTCAAACGCGCGGCTCTTCTCAATCTTCTTTGCAACTGCGGGCTTCCCACCATTCGCATCCGTACCATCGCTGTCCTCCGCGTTCGCATCGTTCGGCGTCTCTTGAGCTGGCGCACTGGCAGCAACCTTCATCGAAGCCTCAGCCGCGGTCAGCGGCATCCCCGCAGTCTTCGCTCCAAGCTCAGTGAGGATGCGATCATAGAGCGCAAACTCATTCTTCGTATCCCGCAGACGTGCATAGGCATCGGCCATATACATGGCCACTTGCACGCGATTGACCTCATACTCAGGCGCTGTAAAGCCAGTTAGAAAGTCATTCCCCGCCTTCACCACCAGCGCGCTCTCGCCATAGTCCGCCAGCATGTGAATCAGCTCGGTATGCAGCTCTGCCCGCTGCGCAGCCTTGGGATAATCGCGGTCCAGCGTAGCCAGCAACTCCGCCGCCTTGGCGCGATGAAAGTAAGACTGCGCATACTGCTCCTCATCGTGATACGCCTGAGCCGGTGAGGTTGAATTCAACCACAGCGAAAGAATGCCATTCCAATATCCCGGCCCCCGATCGAGCGTAGCCACGTCGCGATAGAGACTCAGATTGTTCGCGCCCAACTCCACCGGCTCATCCGGAGCAGCCAGCAGCGCGCGCACGATGCCGCTCAACCCCGCTTCCTGAGGTGATCCGCCAGAGTCCAGCTTGCCTTGCGCATGATACAAAGCAAAGTCATACCGAGCCGCCTCTGGATACGCATGGGTCGCCTCCGTCAGCGTGGCCAGCGTATATAACTCCTGCGCGCTCCAACTCGCCTTGCGGCTCTCCTTGCTCAGTCGATAGGCTTCAAGGGCATCCTGCGCCGCCGGCAGATTCCCCTGTTGCTGCGCGTAATAAAAGAGCCGCGCCATCGCATTTAAGTCATCGGGATTTTTCGTGATCCGCGCATGCGCATCGGCCGTAAATCGCCGCTGATTGTGCGTCTCCTTGAGCAGCGCATAATAGCTCTCCACCAACTCAGCCGGCCACAGCGGCTGAAAGCCCGCATCGTAAGTAGCCAGCGCCTGTTCGATCGAACCCCGCCCATACTCAAGCAGCGCCGTAGCCTTCATCGGAAACACCGCATCGTTCGGATACGCCTTGCGATACTGCGCAATCAGCTCGCTCGCTTTGTCGAATCGATTCGCATCCTTGTTCTGTTCCAGTAACCACTGAAGCTCGCGCGCATAGAGCGATGGCTGCTGAGGATACCGCGCTATCCATGCCGCATACGCCCGGGTCGTAACATCCTCATCCATTCCCTGATCCGCCGCGACGACCGGTACGCGCTCAAAGGCCTTCCAGGATCGCTGTTCCTGCGCCGCCGTATACTGCTCATCCGGCCGCTCGGCAGCTTCACCCACCTCCATCAACGTGCGAACTTCGTCAGCCGCCTGCAGCCTGCGACGGTAGTAAAGCGCCAGATCCATCTTCGCGTCCAGCTTGTCCTTGGCGCGCTCTGCATAAGCCTTCCAGTCCTTATCTGCGGCCGCAAAGTCAAGCGCTCGCTCCTCCTCCATCGCGCGGAGCGAATAAAGCTCCGCCTGCTCGGGAGCCTTACCGATCAGGCCGCTCAACTCACCCTGCGCCTCCTTCGGCGGCCTTGGATACAGCGCCTTCAGCGCCGGAATCTCCATCGCGCGATAGAGTGCCGCTTCAATTGCGCTGCCGCTCACCGCATCCTGCATCCAGCGCGGCAACGCAGCCCGCGCCTGCCATCCCACAGCCAGCAAGCCGCAGACTCCCACCGCCGCAAGCCCATTCGAAACCCGCCTCGAAATGACGCGAGTTTCCGCCGAGTTCCTCAAAGCTCCAAGCGAATCACGGAAGGATTTCAACCTGCACCTCTTCGCTGCCGATGTTATGCGCAATGTCTTCCGCGGTCACCGACAGCGTATAGCGTCCCGCAGCCATTCCTCGCGGAATCACCAGCGTTCCCGTGTTGGCCGCCGCCGCGCGATTCCATCGCAAATTCACCGGCAGCGCGCCATCCAGCCGCGCCGTCAGCGTGCGCGTACTAGCCGTCGCATTGGCCTTCACCAGCACCGAATCGCCGGCATGAAACTGACTGCTGTCGAGAAGAATCTTCACCGCCGGCGGAGTGCTCGCAATCACAAACGTCTTCGCCTCGCGATAGGTATTGCCGTTCCTGGCGCGCAGGATCAGCCGCACGCTGTAAGTCCCATCCTTCATATCCGTCGGAGCTAGAAACCGCGTCTCCCATAACTCCCCGCCATCGTCTCCCGGAGTATCTTCATCCGCCAGGTGGCGTAGCGGCTTCGTCAAGCCAAAGGGAAACAGCGCAATTACCGAGTCAATCGCAGGATCCGTTCGGACCCGCAGCACCGGGTCACCCGGACGAATCACGCGCGGACGCAACAGCGATCGCGGCACTGCGAGGAACGATGTATACGGCGTCACCAGCTTGTATCTGCGCGCCAATCGTATGATCTCGTCGATCGCCGCACGTGTCTCGCCATCGCGCGCAATCTGATCCAGCAGCGCATTCACGCGCGCTTGCGCCCAAAGCCGCGGCAACTGCGGATGATCCAAAGACTCCGCAGGCAAATCGACCTTCGTCTTCGCATCCAACGGCGCACCATCGCGCCCGGCCCGCGCGTCAAACCCCACCCCCATCGCAGGGGCCCTATACTGGCCCACCCACGAAGCGAGCGAGCGCGTATACGTCTCACCATCCAGATCGGCCAGCGGATACACCATCTTCACTTTGTCCGCAGGTTGTGCCGTCAACGCCAGATCGCCCACCGGGCTGCGCACAATCTTCGACAAGAATGCATCGAGCTTATACTCGACCGGCTCCGTCGAAAGCACATGCTCCAATACGCCGCCATTCTGCGCCAGCAGCTTCAACAGCGGCAGATTCGCGTCGTCGCCCACCGCAAAAATATCCGTCTTTGGATGATGCACCGTCTGCCCCCACTGCTTCGCATAATTCGCCGCAATCTTCCGGTCAATCAAGCTCGCGCCGCGATCCGACTCGCCATCCGTCATCATCGCCAGCACACAGTTGTCCACGGTGCACTGCTTCAACCCAACAGCCAGCGCGTTGCCAATATCTGTTCCACCACGCAGCTTGCTGCCGCGCACAAAATCCAGCGCTCCCTGCACTGTGGCGGCATCCGCAACCACCGGCTGCGGCTTGTAACTCGCCGTATCCTGGTTAAACAAAATCAGATTGAACTTGTCCGCCGGGCGCAGCCTGCGCAGCAGCGCCTCCGCTGCCGCATAACTCCGTTCCAGCTTCTCCCATTGCATCGAGAGCGAGTTATCGAAGAGCAAAATTACCGTGCGCGGATCGCCCGTATCCGCTTGTGGTTGTGCCGCAGCGCCCTTGCCATCACCCAGCAGCACCTCAGCCTGAAAGAACCCCGGCTCCGGTGCGGAACTCTTCTTCGGCGCCATCTCATCCGGCGATGGCAATGCAGTCTTTGAATTGCGATACGCAATCACATCCAGCGTGTCCGCCTGCGCCGCATTCAGCCGCCACGTAGCGCCGAAATCCTCATCCAACGAAACATGATCGCCCGCAAAGCTCCCGGCAATCGAATGCTCGTTCACGCCCACATCCATCTTCAGCGCATACAGCTTTGAAGTCGGCTGAAAACCCTCGAGCCCATGCGCCGATCGCAGCTCAAACCGTAGCGAAAAGTGCTCCGCGATCTGCTGCCCATACGCATCCGGCTTGAGCGGCAACGCAAAGAACTGCTTCCAGTCATTTGCCGTCAGCCTCTGGTGATATTCAAGCTCCAGGCGCTTCGTCCCCCACGCTGGAATCGGCACAATCTTCGCGCTAAACGTCGATGTCTTCTTCGGGTCGGAGTTATCCCGCTCGCCCATCTCCAGCAGTCCTGGGTCGATCGCCTGCATCCGCGCTTCGTCGTAAACTTCTTCCGCGCGTTTCCTCTCTAGAATCACCGCCGGAATGCGTACCGGCCCATCCCAAACCGCAAAATCCGAGACCGTACTGCGATCCGGCAGCGCAAAAACATACGTTCCTTCTTCAATATGGGACGTATGATTCGCAAAAATCTGCGTGATGCGAATCCGCGCGTCGCCATTGTCGATGACGACCTCTACCTTCATCTCCGCAAGTGAAAGCACCGCCGCATCGGGAGCCTCTTTGTCCTTCGGAATCAGCACTCCGGCATCGGCTCGCAACATCCGCGGCAATGCCAGCGCAAAAAGCAATCCAACTACAGAGAACCGAACTCCCCGCAATCGTCCCATCGTTCCAAGCAATCGCACTGCCTTACGCTCCCTCTTGACTCAGTCGAACCCAGCTAACTCGTCATAACTTCAAAGGACAATCAATCCAACAGCCTCTCGGCAATTCGCACCAGACCATTGTCCGTTCCCACGTAGACTTCGCCGTCGCGCGCGGCAATCGCAGTCACGTTTTCAGAAGGCAGTCCAGCTGTGACCTGCCGCCATCGTCCCGTCGCGCGCGACCACACCCAAAGCCCATCGCCAAGCGTACCCGCGAAGATATGCGCATCCGTTGCCAGCATCGCATTCGGATTCACATCCATCGCCCGCGTCGCGCCATCCATCGCCGTGAAACGCCCATCCTTGTCGAGCCGCATCACGCCCGCGCCATACGTGCCCACTATCCACGCTCCGTCGCCGACGGGCACGATCGCAGTCACCCAGTTGTGCTTCAGCCCGGAGTTACTGACAGTAAGATTGCGCCGCACCGACTCCTGCTCAAGTTCCGAAACGCCGCCCAGCGTTCCCGCCAACACCGTCTTATCCTGTACTCCCAGCGCATACACATGGTTGTTCACGAGGCCCTCAAAGGCATACAAGCTCCGCGCGCCGTCGGCATCCACAAAGGTCACCCCGGCAGGCGTAGCAAGCACCATGCTGTCCCCGTCGAAAGCAACATCGGTCACATGATCCGCAATCAGTCCATCGCGCTTGGTCATCACCTGCCGCGGCTTGCCCTGCGCATCAAACAGCACCAGTCCATTGGCCGTCGCCACCGCCATGCTGTTGCGCCGAGGATCGAGCACGATGCGATCGATGCAGAAGAGCCGGTCATCCTCGTGATGCTCGATACGCTCACCCTTCGCGGACAAAACATCCAGGCCGCGATCGAAATACCCCACCCAGAGCCGCCCATCCGGCCCAAAGGCAAGTGCTGAAACATTCCCGTCCGTGAGCGATGCCGCGCTCCCGCCTGTATCAGTCAGCAGGGGAACCCACGCGCCGCCCGGCTGTTGCTCCCGCAATCCATCCTTCATTACTGCATAAAGCGGGTCGCTCGCTTCGGCCCGCACAAACTCCTGCGGAGCGCCGCCAAAGTCCGTGTTCATGCGAGTCATCGCCGCAGCCGGCCGCCGATTTACCTCAAGCGAAACCCGCTGGATTCCTTCATCCATCGACCCCACAGTGACGCTCTTGTCATCCGCATACAGCGCACTGGCAAAGAGGTTGCTTGCCAGCGTGCGCGACGGTCGCCCATCGTCAAACTCCTCCACGCCCAGAGGCGTTCCGACAAAGACGCGATCCCCATGCACCGCAATCGCATCCACCTGCTCATCGGGCAGCGCTCCTCCCGCGCCGTAAGGATTCGCGTCGAAGCTATCGATCTGCCCTGCGTGCCAATGGCGCAGCCCATGGTCGCGCGTCGCGACCCAGAACCCCGTTGCATCCGCCGCCAGCGCCGTTACCGCAAGCCCTGCCAACTGCGGATGCCACGTCTCGAGCGAGTTAGCGCCTGTCTGGCCGCGATATACCAGCAGACCGCGCTGGTGCGTTCCTATCAGTAACTCGCCCGTCGGCAGCGGAAGCAGCGCCGTAACATTCCGCGCCTCCGCATCCACCGGCCGGATCTGCCGAAAACTTCCGCCCCCGTCCGCCGCACCGGAGCCCGAAAATACCAGAATCCCCTCGCCAGCCGTGGCAATCAGCAGTTCCGGCTCGCTTGCCCCGCGCAGCCGTCCCACCGCCATAGCCCCCAGCGGAGCCGCCGGCAGATCCAGCCCCACGCGGTAACTCTTCAGCAGCGTAGTTCCGCCTCCGCGCTCCGCCTCTGCCGCGCCATATACAAATAGTCCTGAAGGTCCGCCGACATACAGCTTGCCGCGATAGAAGGCGCCCGCTGTGTAAGTTACAGGGGTCGCAATCGCTTCAAAGCCGGGATTGTCCATCCGCCCGACCGTGCGCATCTCAAACGGAAAGCGTCCTTCGGCAGCTACCGCAACTGCCGCCCGATCCAGCGAATGTTGTGCTCGCAGAAAAACAAAAGCCGCAATGCCCAGCGCAAAAACCGCGGGCAATGCAGCCAGAAACCAAAATCGAAGTCTGCGCATCGGTTAAGTTACCAATCCGCCTTCCGCCGGAAAGGTAACTTACATTAGCACGGTTTTGCCTGTGGAAAAAGTCCGGCGCATTATATTTCAACTAAGCGGTAAAATCGCGGCCATTGCGCTGCTTTAGACTCGTTTCTCGAATCTTTTGCGCATTTGCAAATGACAAATCGCATTTGTCATTTGCTCCGCGCCATCCCAACAGTGGATACTTGCAACCGTCGCGCAAATCCCGGAAGGAAACTCCCAATGCTGCATTTCCGCCTTTCCGCCAGCCTTATCCTCCCCGCATTTCTACTTACCGCCGCGTCTGCTCAGAGCGACCGCAAACAAACCCCCGGCGAAGGCCCCAACGGCGTTCCTCAGGCCACATTCATCTCGCATCGCCTCGGCACCGACCACGCCGAAGGCATCACCTCCATGGACATGAACGGCGACGGCTTTCCCGACTTGGTGAGCGGCGCCTACTGGTATGAGAATCCCGGCGCAAAAGGCGGCGAGTGGAAGCAGCATCAGTTCCGTAAAGCCGGCATCCTCGGCGAATTCGTCTCCGACTGCGGCGAATGGGTTATCGACGTCAACCACGACGGCGCTCCGGACATCGTTACCGCCGGCTGGATGCTCAACGGCCTCTGGTGGTACGAGAATCCCGGCAAGAACGCCGCGCCCGGAACACTCTGGCATGCCCATTTCATCACCGACAGCTTCGATACCGAGGGCGGCGTCCTCGCAGACATCAATGGCGACGGCGTCCCAGACCTCGCCCTGGCCCACTACAACCACTCCGGCGTGCTCTGGGTCGATTTCTCCGGCCCCACTCCCAAAGTCCATCGCATCGGCGGCAAGGAGCAGGATGGCCACGGCATCGGCGTCGCGGATGTCGATGGCGATGGCTCGCCTGACATTCTCACCCCCACCGGCTGGTTCAAAAACGTCGACGCCAACCACGATCAATGGGAGTGGCACGCCGACTGGAACCTCGGCGACGCCGGCTTTCCCATCCTCGGCTATGACGTCAACGGCGACGGCCGCACCGACATCCTCTTCGGCCAGGGCCACAGCTATGGCCTATACTGGCTCGAACAGGTCGATAGCGGCGAAGATCGCCACTGGGTCCGTCACACCATCGACGAGTCTTTCTCTCAATCCCACGCGCTCGCCCTGGCCGACATCGACGGCGACGGCGAGCCTGAACTGATCACAGGCAAACGCTATCGCGGTCACAATGGCAACGACCCCGGCTCCTACGATCCGCTGGTCATTTACTACTACAAGATCGATCGCTCTCCGACAACCAGGCAGAACCGTTTCTCCCGCTATCCCATCTCGGTCAACGGCACCGCCGGAGCGGGCACGCAATTCGTCGTCCTCGATCTCGACAAAGACGGCGACGTAGACATAGCCTCAGCCGGTAAAACCGGCGTTCACTTCTTTGAAAATCTCACGATCGACCGCGTCCCCAAAGAGCAGCGTGAAAAAGAAATCCTGCTCAACAAGGACTGGCCGTTCCCCGGCGAAGGCGACATCGTCCAGCAGGAAAACGGTCCCAAACCACAGTAACTGGCCCCGGCCGCAAGCTAACTTACAACAACCTACATTGAACCGCGAGGATAACTCATGCTGCGCCGAATCTCGACACCGATCCTACTCTCCATCGTCATCGTTTGCGCCCTCTGCATCACCGCATCGGCCCAGATTTCCGCCGACAAGCCGATCCGCGTAGTCATCGTAGGCCTCGTCCACGACCACGCCCGCGGCTTCATCGGCCCGCTCTCCAAAAACACCAACGTCCAGCTTGTCGGCATCAGCGAGCCAGACATCGCGCTCGCCGCCCACTACGAGACCGAGTTCCATCTCGACCACAAGCTCTTCTACACCGACATGGACAAGATGCTCGATCAGCTCCACCCCGACGCCGTTCTCGTCTACACCGATATCGCTGACCACCGCAAAGTCATCGAAGCCGCTGCAAAGCGCGGCATCAACTCCATGGTCGAGAAGCCCCTTGCCACCACCATGGCCGACGCTATCGCCATCCGCGCCGCCGCCCGCGAGCATCACGTCCAGGTTCTCGTCAACTACGAGACCACCTGGTACTCAAGCAACGCCGAGGCCATCCGCGAATCAGATGCCGGCAAACTCGGCCCTATCCGCCGGGTCGTTGTTCACGACGGTCACGAGGGGCCAAAGGAGATCGGCGTCAGCCCTACATTCCTTGGCTGGCTCACCGACCCCGAGAAAAACGGCGCCGGCGCCATGTTCGACTTCGGTTGCTACGGCGCCGATCTGATGACCGTCCTCATGCACGGCGAAACCCCGCTCAGCGTCACCGCCGTCGCCCTCACCGACAAGCCCGAGACCTACCCCAAAGTCGAAGACGACGCTACCATCATCGTCCGCTACGCCAAGGCGCAGGCCGTCCTGCAACCCTCCTGGAACTGGACCTTTTCTCGCAAAGACATGGAAGTCTACGGCACCCAAGGCTATCTCATCACCGAAGCCGCGGACCACATCCGCGCCCGCTACGCGCCGGAAAAGACCGAATCCGAAATCAACGTTCCACCGCTGGTTCCCACCCAGCAGAACTCGCTCGACTACCTTGCCGCCGTTCTCCGTGGCGAGGTCAAAGCCGAGCACGATCTCTCCTCGCTCGACACCAACATGATCGTGATGCAAATCCTCACCGCCGCGCGGGAATCCGCCAAAACCGGCCGCACCATCAACCTCAAACCGCTATCGGAATAAGAGATCGTCGCACGCATCGTTTTGTCATCCTGAGCAAAGCGAAGAATCTGCTTATCGCTCCTGAAGTAGTCAAATCCGGGTGCCCCACCCTCGCGACGCCTTTGCTCTTGTCGCTAGGGTGGGAAACCGCAAAAGCTGCGTGGGACGGGAAGAAATCAATTACTCATCCCGCAGCACCCGCATCGGTTCCACAGTAGCCGCCCGCCACGCCGGCTGCACGGTAGCCGCCAGCGCAATCAACAATACCCCAGCCGCAGCGATGCCATAGGAAACCGCATCGAACGCCGGCATCGCCCCAAACAGCGCGCTCGCTCCGCGCATCGCGGCAAAGCTCAGCGCCACGCCGCCAACCACTCCAATCGCCGCCACAGCCAGCGTCCGGCCCATCACCATCCCCACCACCTGCCCGCGCTGCGCACCCAGCGCAAACCGCAGCGCAAACTCAAACCGCCGCTCCGCCACCGTATAAGCCGTCACCCCAAACATCCCAGTCATCGCCAGCAGAATGCTCACCCCGGCAAAGCTTCCAAACAGCAGCGTCCGGAAATGCTGCGCGCGCTCGGTCTCGCCCACGGCCTCGCGCATGGTTGTGCCCTTCACCGCGACTTCGGGAAACCGCATCTTCATCATGGCCTGCAGTGTCGCCGTCATCGCGCCGGCATCGGCACGCGTCCGTACCATCACCTGCATATTCTGCGCCGCAACTGGGTGCTGCGCCAAAGGCGTGTAAATGGTGGGCGTCGGCGGCTTCCCTGGCGAATCCTGCCGCACGTCGCCTACTACCCCCACAATCGTCCACCACCCCAGCAGATCCCATCCGCACATGATCTGCTTGCCAATTGGATCGACTCCGGCAAAGCTCTGGCGCGCCATCGACTCGCTAATCAGCAGCACGTTCTCTGCTTCCGGCCCGTCTGCCTCTGCAATGTCGCGGCCTTTCAACAGCGGAATCCCCATCGTTCGCAGATATCCCGGCGTCATCGCCGCAATATTCGCGTTGGGCAGGTTCGCCCCAGGAGTGAACGAGCTCACGCCGCGCACCGCGTAACCGACATTCGATCCCGCGTCCATCATGGGCGCGCCATAGATGGCTTCGGCGCTCGCTACTCCAGGGACCGCGCGAATTCCATCCAGCAACGCATGGAAGGCGGCTACGTCCGCAACGCCAGCTTTGCGAAAAGAAGCCATCACCTCGGCTGAAGGCGGCCCATCGCCCTTGTAGTTGGCCAATGCTGCCCCCGCCCTGCTAGCAGCACGCGTATCCAGCGCCACCAGCTTCTCTGGCGAAAACCCAAGATCCTGGCGCGACTCGGCAATCAGTTGCCGTACCAGCAGCGTCGCCGCCACGCTCAACATCAGCGTCAGCGCAACTTCACCCACAATCAGCGCCTGCCTCAGCCGGCCCGATCCGCGGCTCTGCGTCCCGCGAGAAGCGTCCTGCTTCATTGCCGAGGCCGGGTCCACCTGCCAGGATCGCCACAACGGCAACAGCGCCGTCACGGCCATTGCAACGACACTCACCAGAAACGAGAAAGCAATCACATCCAGATTCAAGTGAACATCCGCAAGCCGTGGAATCTCCGGCGGCGCCATCCGAATCAGCAGCCGCAATGCGGGCCAAGCCACCATCACCCCAGTCGCGCAGCCGATGACAGCCAGAAGCACAACCTCCAGCCCCGCTCTCCGCGCCAGAGCCATCCGCGAAGCACCCAGCGCCGTCCGAATCGTCACTTCCCGCAGCAGCCGCGTCGCACGCACCAGTTGCAGATGCGTGATATTCGCGCAGACGATGAGCAGAATCACGACGACAGCAGCCATCAACAGCCGCAGCACCGGCCGGATCTTGCCTACAATCTGCTCCTGGAGCGAAACCGCTTCCAGAGCTTTCTGCTTGTCCTCCGCATACGCCGCGCCCAACTGCCGTGAGAGCGTCGCCATCTCCGCATTCAGCGCATCCGCGGTCACCCCCGGCTTCACCTTCACCACAACATGCTGGTTATACGCAGACCGCGCCGGCGTACCGGGCTGCGAAGGCATTTCAATCCATACCTGCGTCTTTCCGGGAAAAGAGAAGCCATCCGGCAGCACGCCCACAATCGTCCGCAGCCGATCGTTGAACTTCAGTGTCTTGCCCAATGCCTCAGTCACGCCGCCAAAGTTCTCCCGCGCAAAGGCGCTCGAAACCATCGCTTCATCCGGATCTTTCACCTCATCGCGCCCGTGCCCTATCACATGAAAGACCCGCCCCGCGACGGGTTCCATGCCCATCACCTGCCCAAACTCCGGGCTGGCCGTGGCGATATCCGTGTAGAGCGTCCGCCCTCCAGCCTCCAACCCGTCCGGATAAGCCGAGTAATACGCAGAGTATTCAAATGACCTCGCTAGCCGCGCAACATCGACGTAATCGTCTCCACCAAGGCGAGGGATTGCCCGCCCCTCATCCAGAAATCGCGTATTCAGCCCGTAAATCCGATCCGCGTCGTGGTAGCCGAGCGGCCGTAGCAGCACGCAGTCCACCATCGTGAAAATGGCTGCATTCAGCCCAATCCCCAATGCCAGCGTCACAATCACCGCCGCCGTAAACATCCCCGAACGCCGCAGTTGCCTAGCCGCAAGCTTCAGATCTCTCAAAAGATTCAACATGCTACCCTCCCGTCGAA
>Ga0302325_10011695_pt1 | contig 18882 bp, 16 predicted proteins | sample Palsa_T0_2_FD_201948 | JGI IMG/M metagenome (GOLD analysis project Ga0302325, IMG submission 201948) | Peat permafrost microbial communities from Stordalen Mire near Abisko, Sweden - Palsa_T0_2 | ecosystem: Environmental > Terrestrial > Soil > Palsa > Peat permafrost | place: Sweden: Abisko...
GCTCCACTCTCGCCTCCAGGAGGTCGCCGCGATGGATGCCAAGTTGCTCACGTAGACCTGGGGGATGACTACTTGGTATTTGTTCTTGACGGCGACGACGGGCATATTTCTGCCAAAAAGTTGAACAGTTCAACTCTTCAACTCAATCTGAAGTATAGCAGACGGAGCGGGCAGGAGACCAGTATGCCGTGAAGGTTGATTCTAGCCGCGCCTGCGGGCTCGGCCCGTACTAACGCCGCATGAGGCAGTGTGGCGAAGCAAGCGCCCGTGCTTCTCAGGATCGCGGTAGATATTGCCTCTGGGCCTGTCGATGATCCGTTTGTTTCTGAAGTCGGAGGCCAAGGCATTGTCGTTTGTGGCGAGGGTGCGGGCGCCGCTGACGATTGCGAGAGCAAGCACATGAGGATCGTTGGACGTGCATCTAGCTGTGGCGCGAAGGGGTTGTTCTTCGTGCTGGAGTCTGTATCGGCGGACCTCAGGTGCCCTGCCCGGTCCAATTCCACGCGCTGCCGCCCGACATCCTGACTATTCTCAAGTTCTTTCCGAGTTTGCCCGCTACGACGAGGCGTGGTGTGCCGGGCTCCCCAAAGAGCCAGTAGATATTGCACCTCTTACTACGTGCCAACCTGCGGCGTCCAGTTGTAGTCGGCCACCTTCCACCAGACAGCCCAGCACGCCTTCGGCGACCAATATATAGACGTCCATGCCGTCCGCTTCGCTATTTGGAATGCGGAGGGTGCTTGCGCCGGCCATGAAGCAGGCAATCGTAATTCTGTCGTGATGCTCGTGTTCCGGAGTGAAAGCCGACATCACGAAATCTGAAAGTGGGTGTGCCATTGTTTGAGAAGTACCGTCCTTCCAGAGTTAGGGAAATCGGCGGTCCATATTTCTCAACATTTCTGCACAATTCTTCACTCCAAAGCGGTCCGCGGCATCAAATCTTCCTCATCGAGTCCAAAAAACTCGTTACCGCTCTTGGAGTGGACCCCGAATTTGAGACGCCCGGTTCACGAAACAATTCAACCAGGCCGCCGTGAGGCGGCTGGAAGTGGGAGCTTCCCTAGGAGCCCGTGGCGGGGTGTGTGAGGCGAACCCGAACGTGCTGCATCGCTGGAGCGGGAGTCGCGCGATTACGGGGTTAACGGGTTTGCGGGCAATGGCCGGCCGTGCGCGATCACGTGGGCAATGCAGCACGGGGCGAGGAACGTAGTCTTCCCCGAGTTGTCCCCAACCAACAAGGTTATCGGACGAATAACGGCATCTTGCGGCTCGGAGAAACACCGAATCCCTTCGAACTGTAGTCGCACTGCCATGGCCAGTGTTCAGGATACTGCAACGGCAGCCCTGCCTAATTCGGCATCGGATTGCGCATCCCTAGCGCCTGCAAATACCCTTCGTTGGTGCGGCAATTCTCCAGCTTAATCTTTGCCAGCAAATCGGCCAGCGCCGCGCGGGAATGATCCTGCGGCGGCCGTTTCTTCATCTTCTCTTCGGCCGCACCCATACCGCCGGGCAGCGCCGCATACGCCACGATTTCGTCCCAATGCGCGGGGCGCGCGAAGCTCACCGGCGACGACGTCGCATCCATCTTCTTATACGGCCAGAATGCCCAGCCCACGTCGTTCTTCTCCAGCATGGTGCGGAACTGCGCAATCCAGGAATCCTGGTTCTCGCCGGATTCGCCCATCCAGATGGGCGTCTGGTAGCGCTCGCGGAAATCCAGGTAGGGCTGGATCACATCTTTCGTGGGCGCAGTCCAATACTTGTGGAAAGTGTAGATCGAGTTGCGGTCGAAGGGCGGCCCGAACACTTCGAAGTTGCTGTCCCATTGCGCGCCGCCCAGGATGATGGCGTGATTCGGATCCACCTGGCGAATGGCTTCCGTGATCTTGCGGTAAACCGGTTCCAGGCGGGAATTCAAGTTGGCCACAGGTGGCGGAATGGGTTCATTCAGCAGATCGTAGCCGAGAACCGTAGGCTCGTCGGCGTAGCGCTGCGCGATGCTACGCCAGAATCCCGCCGCCAATTGCTGCTCCTCTTCGCTTTCGAAAAGCCACGGGTAGCCCCAACTGTCGTCGATATTGGTCCCGGTCTGGCCGCCGGGAGCGCAGTGCATATCCAGGATCACCCAGAGGTGCTGCTGGCGGCACCATGCGATCACCCTGTCGAGCAGCGGGAACGCCGTGCCGTCGTCGATCAGCTTGGAGTGAAACGGAATGCGGACGCAGTTGAAACCGGCTTCGTGGATGAAGCGGATGTCGGCTTCGGCGATGTAAGCATCGCGATACTGCTTCCAGAAACGTGCCGCCTCATCCGGGCCGATCAAGTCGTTGAACAGAGCCGAGATCTCGCGGTAGGACGCCGGTCCCTTTTCGAAATGAAACATGTAGCCTTCGGGCACCAGCCAGTTGCCCAGGTTGATGCCGCGCAGCAGCAGCTTTTCGCCATTGGGGGCGACAATGTGTTTGCCGTCGGTATGTACGAAGCGATTGTTGGCGGCGGATGCCAGACTGGATAGGATTAAGGTCAGGATAAGGGTTCTGAGAATTTTGGGCATCTTCCGCTATGATACAAAGCTTGCGTCCCCAGGAGTGGGGACGCGGCACGCAGGAGTGCGTGCGCCACGTTATACTGGCCAACGTGAATAATCGGCGATCCTTCTTGACGGCGGCCTTGGCGTCCGCCGCCCTTGCCCCAAAAGCGATGCGCGCCCAACGCGACTGGAGCGGCAAAGAGCCGGTGCGATATCCCGATCCGGACATCCTGGCGCTGGACAAGCGCTTCTCCAAATACAAAATCAACAACACGGCGATCCGCCGGCTGCGGACCGGTATGCTGTGGGCCGAGGGTCCGGCGTGGTCGGGCACTGGCCGCTATCTGGTGTGGAGCGACATCCCCAACAACGCGCAGATGCGCTGGCTCGAAGAGGACGGCCACATCAGTACTTACCGCAGCCCCAGCGCCTACAGCAATGGCAACACGTTCGACTACCAGGGGCGCGAGCTTTCCTGCGAGCATTTGAACCGGCGCGTGGTGCGCTACGAGCCGGACGGCGCGGTTACGGTGCTGGCCGATAAGTGGAACGGCAAGCCGCTCAACGCGCCGAACGATATCGTGGTGCATCCGGATGGCGCCATCTGGTTCACCGACCCGGGCTATGGCATCCTGGCCGCTTACGAAGGCGCGCGCGCGGAGATGCAGTTGAAAGAGGCGTTGTACCGCATCGATGGCCAGACCGGCAAGATGGAGATGGTGATCGACGAGATGTACAAGCCCAACGGCCTGTGCTTCTCGCCCGATTACAAGAAGCTCTACATCGTGGACACCGGCGCTACGCATTATCCGGACGCGCCGCGCAACATTCGCGTTTACGACGTGGCGGATGCGCGCAGCCTGCGCAACGGGCGCGAGTTCGTGAACACCAAGCCCGGGATGGCCGATGGCATCCGCGCGGATGTGGATGGCAATATCTGGGCTGGTTGCGGCTGGGTGGGTGCCGGCTACGATGGCGTGCAAGTCTTCACGCCCGCGGCGGAGCGCATTGGCCAGATCCTGCTGCCGGAGCCTTGCGCCAATCTGTGCTTCGGCGGCACCAAGCGTAACCTGCTGTTCATGACCGCGGCCCAATCGCTGTATGCGGTGTATGTGGAGACGCGCGGGGCGCACATCTGTTGAGATGTACGACGATCTTGCCGCTTGCTATCACCTGATTTTCGAGAACTGGGACGCTTCGATTGCGCGCCAGGCCGGCGTGCTCGGCCCGTTAATTGAAGCGGCCTGTGGCAAGTCGCCCGCGCGCATCCTGGATGCGGCATGCGGCATCGGCACGCAGGCTATTGGGTTGGCGATGCGCGGCCACGCCGTCACGGGCAGCGATCTTAGCGAGGCCGCAGTGGCGCGGGCGAGCCTGGAAGCCGCCGCGCGGAATCTGGCGATCCCGTTCTACGCCGCCGATCTTCGTGATTTATCCGCCGTGCCGGGCGGGCCGTTCGATACGGTCTTGATTGCCGACAACGCCTTCGCACATCTGCTTTCCGAAGACGACGTGCGGCGGGCGGCCGCCAGTGCCGCGGGCAAGCTGGATACCGGCGGCATCCTGCTGGCCACCATTCGCGATTACGACTCCTTGGTGACCGCACGCCCGGCCTTTCAAGGCCCCGCGTTCTATGACGATGGCGGCCGCCGCCGTATTGTGCATCAAGTCTGGGACTGGACCGGCGACCGCCACTACACGATGCACCTATATATCACACGCGAAACAGCCACGGGTTGGAAATCCAGACATTTCAGTTCGGCATTTCACGCCGTGCCGCGCGCGATGCTCACCGGGGCGCTTGAAGCGGCCGGGTTCTCCACGGTGCGCTGGATCGAGCCTGGTGAGAGCGGGTACTATCAGCCGATCGTGCTGGCGCGGCACTGCCGCTATTGACGCGGTTCAATGCTTGGTACTGAAACCCGGCGCCGCGATATGAATTTCCACTTGGCCGTCGGCGGCGGTGAACATGGACAACTCCAGATGCTCGTCGAATTGCTTCACCGCCGCGTCCACTTTTTCCATGGAGTCTTCGGCCAGCGTGTCGCCCACGTGCACTGGCAACTTCTTGAGCAACTCATCGCGCGAACCGGCGGAGATCCCTTGAATGTCGACGGTCCTGAGCTTGTGTCCTGCAAATATCCGGGCCATAAGATCGGGGGATCCGGCCCGCATTTCGGCCAATTGTTTTTCCAGGGCTTCTATTTGATAGCCGCGGGTATGATCGAGATCGGAAGCGCTCGCTGCCATCTCGCCTGCATGGTCCAGGACAATCTTGCTTAACGCTTCCTGGACAGACTGCTGCGGCCATTCCTTCTGCTCCGCAAGCAATCGCGCAAGCTCCGCGGATGCCAAGTTGTGCTCGGCCTGCATCTTGTCCATCTGCTCGGCCAGCAGCCTCGCGTCGGCCTGCAGCTTGGACGTTTCGGCTGCTTGCAGGCCTTCACGAGCGCTGGCTTGCTGTGCCATGCTCTCCGCCAGTTGTTTTCGCATCAGGGCGTCGATTGTGTCTTGCGCCCGTTTCGCCGCGGTGCGGGCTCGTGCTTCCGCGAAACGTTTGGCCGCATCGTCTGCAACCGGCAGTTGGAACGTAATGCCGACTTGCCGCGTGCCGCCGGCGGCGTCATGCGTAAAGTGCCACTGCAAGACCGATTCCAGCGCCGCCTTGCGCAGTTCTTGTGGCCCGCTCAACACACGCGCATCGCTCACCGCGCCGGCTGCATCCAGGGTGGCCTCCACTACTACGGTTCCTTGGATTCCCTTTTGGATGGCCGCGTCCGGATAGCCCACTTCATCGCGGTGGATGACGCTGGTGCCACCCAGATCGATCCGTACGCCGGGTTCGTCCGGCATGCTGCTTGCGGCCGCCGCTGCTGGCGCGGGCGTGTCCCGCTGCTGCCCGCGCGCCCATTGCATATTCAGCGCGAGGCAGATCAAGCCCAGGGAAAGCGCCAGAATGCCCGGCAGCTTCGAAGGCCCCCGCTGCCAGCCATTCTCTCCGGCGAGCCGTTGAATGCGATATAGCAACGGTCCGCCCGCGCTGCTCAGCGCCAACCTCGGCGCAGCCGCCCGCAGCCTTTCGAGGCGGGTAAGCGCACGCGCGTAACACAGCGCATCGCCGCAGGATTCCACCGCCAAGTCGTCGCAGCACAACTCGCGCTCCTGCCGGATGCGCGCCGACGCCCACCACACCGCGGGATGATAGAACAGCAGCGTTTCCACCACCGTCTGCAGCATGTTGACCAGGTAGTCGTAGCGCAGGATATGCGCGAGTTCATGCGCCAGCACAGCCTCCAATTGTTGCGGAGTCAGTCCCAGGATGGTGGCGGCAGGCAGCAGCACGACGGGCTCGATCCAGCCAACTACACTGGGACAATCGGCGACCGCGGACAATAGCACGCGTACCGGGCGAGCAAGTTTCATGCGCTCCTGGAGAGTGGCGACGATGGCCAGCACCGCCGATTCAGCCGGCTTCGCCTGCCGCCGCAGCGCGGATATCTGGCGTCCCGCCCACACTAAGCGCAGGGAGAACAGCAGCACTCCCAGCGACCATATTGGCAGCGCCCAATGCGCTAGCCAGCCAGCCCAATCGAAGCCCGAACCGGTCAGGCCGGGTACCCCGGCGGGCATCGCCGCGTGAGAGGCGCCGACCCATCCGGCCGGCGCGCGCGACACGGCCGGCGCGATATATACCAGGAACGCCGTGACTACAGGGAGCATGGCCATCACGGCCAGCGCCACGCAGCTTGCCACATAGCGGGCGCGCGCTGAGCGGTTCCTCAAGATGAAGAGAGCCGTCCACAGCAGAAAGGCCGCCAGCAGCCCTTGCCACACGAAATCGAGCAGCGCTACGCTGAGCGCTTGAGTTATCGCCGTCATTTCTTGCCTCCTTCGATGCGATCCAAAAGCTTTTCCATGGCCTCCAACTCCTCCGGGGACGACTTCTTGGCCGCCAGCGCCTGCAGCACCAGCGCCTTCACCGATCCGCCAAAGGCGCGTTTCATCAGATCGCCGAGCAATTGCCGTTGCGTCTGCTGCCGCGAGTAGCGCGCCCGGTACAACTGCGGGCGGCAAGTCTCGTCGCGCTGCACCAGTCCCTTCCCGGTCATGATTTGGATCAGCTTGAGGACCGTGGTGTACCCTGTCGGCCGCGACTCGTTAAGCGCCTGCTGGATGGCGCGCACGGATTGCGCTTTGCCTTCCCATAGGACGCGCAGAATCGCCAGTTCCGCTTCCGTCGGTCTGCGGCGTTTGGATTCCATGACCGCATTATGACGAAAGTCTTCGTCATTGTCAATACTTTTTTCGATGCGAAGGCGCTACACCAGAAAGATAATGATCGCGGGCGTACCCACCGGGGTGTATTGACCGGTGAAAGTGATGGCGCCCGTTTTCCGATTCACTCGAAAGCAGGCGATGGCGTCGCCTCTTTGATTGCAGGTGTAAAGAAAACCGCCGGTGGGATCGATGGTGAAGCTGCGCGGATAGTCGCCGCGCGTCCATTCCTCACCGGCGAAAGTCAGGCCGCCCGTATCGCCAATGGAAAACCAGGCGACAGTATCGTGCAGCCGGTTGGCGGCGTAGACGAAGCGCGCGTCCGGTGAAACGCGCACCTCCGAAGTGAAGCTAGTGCCGGCGAAACCCTTCGGCAGACTGGAGACGGTCTGCTTGGGTGTCAGCCTCCCACGCGGGGGGGCATAGTCAAAGGTCACCAGCGTGGATGCCTCTTCCTGCAGCGCATACAGCCAGCGGCCATTCGGATGAAAAACGAAATGCCGCGGACCATCGCCGGGAGGCAGCGCCACCCAGGGGGGATCGTTGGCCGAGAGCGTGCCGCGCACGGCATCGAACTTCCAGATCAGGATGCGATCAAGGGCCAAGTCGGCCGCCAGCACGAATCGGCCCGAGGGATCCGCCTGGATCATGTGCGCATGCACGCTGTCGTGTCCGCTGATGGCGAAGCTTCCCGGCGGCGCGCCGGCGGCATGCGCCGGGCCGACCGGGCCTTGGTCGTGTTTGACATCGGTTGCAGGACCCAGTTCGCCGTGCGAAAGGACGGGCAGGACCGCCACCGTGCCGCCTGCGTAGTTGGCGACCAGCACATATTTGCCGGAAGGGTGGACGCTCAAGTGCGCCGGGCCTGCGCCTTGCGAACTGACTGTATTGAGCAGCGTCAGTTGTCCGTTAGCGCGGTCGACGGAGTAGGCGCTGACGGAGCCATCGGCTGTCTCGTTGGAGCTATACAGATGCGTATAAGTGGGATCGAGTGCCAGCCACGAAGGGTTCGCAGGGTTCGGAACGACCTCGCGCTGCGAGAGCGCGCCGGTTTCCGGGTGCATCTGAAACAGGTAGATTCCCTGTCCGTTTCCATGGCTGCCTTCCGGACCTTGCGGGGAACTATAGCTGCCTATATAGGCGAAAATCGGGCGGCGTGGCGGCAGCGCCAGGGCCGCGGCGCTGGACAGGACGCCCGTAATCAAGCCGCGTCGAGAGATCATTTGCCGTCTATGGGCATTCCGTAACCCGTCTCTCCAAGCTTGGAGGCAGGGTTCTTGCCGGCCATTCGTCCATTATACCCGGCTGGCTCCGGACAAGATCCGGGTGGCCGGATACCTGGACGGTTTGCTTGAAATGATATGCCTCCGAACGTCGCTAATATTTGTCTCTCGTAAAACGAGAGCAGAAGGAGAATTCCATGAGCGCGAAACATGAGTTTAAGGCTCCCTCGCATATTGCGGAAGGTGGGGCAATAGCGGCCGTTGTATCGCCGGCGCTTTTGTTCGGAACCTGGACCAACGTCGATCCGGCAACCAGGAACCTTGTAAAGGTAGTTATCGCCGCCTCGGGCAGCGGCATCTCTGTCAATGTCTTCGGCGCCTGTGTTTCCACTCCCTGCGTCTGGGGTGTGGTGCCAGGCATCGCTTACGCCGCGAATGTGAGCGCCATCCCGGCGGTGGCATTCAGCGCTCACTACACTTTCAGCTTTGCGCGCGTGATTGTCGTCGGCCACCTCCATGAAAAGCACCTGTTGGTCGAGACGTTCACCGAATTTACCGATGGCAGCGGGAGGTCCAATCTCTATACCACAGACACAATGGTTAAGTGATCCATCGGCCAGTGTCCTCGGGGGTGGGATAGTGTGTCGTCACAAGCAGGCTAAACTGGTATGGTATGCCTGAATCAACCGCCGACCGCCAGATGGGTTTCAGCACCCGTTCCCTGCATGCCGGACAAAAGCCCGATCCGGCCACCGGCGCACGCGCCGTGCCCATCTACCAGACCACATCGTTCGTATTTGAAGACAGCGCGCATGCCGCCGAACTCTTCGCGCTGCAGCGCTTCGGCAACATCTACACGCGCATCATGAATCCCACCACCGCCGTATTCGAAGAGCGCGTGGCGGCGTTGGAGGGCGGCGTCGGCGCGCTGGCCACCGCCAGCGGACAGTCGGCCCAGTTCCTGGCCATCAGCAGCCTGATGCAGCCGGGTGACGACATCGTGTCCGCCAGCACTCTCTACGGCGGCACTTATACGCAGTTCGATGTCAGCTTCCGCCGGCTGGGCTTCAACGCTATCTTCGTGGAGCCGGACGATCCCGAGAATTTCCAACGCGCCATCACGCCACGCACGCGGGCGCTCTACGGCGAAACCATCGCCAATCCGCGCATGAACATTCTGGATATCGAGAAAGTAGCGGCCATCGCGCACGAGCATGACATTCCGCTGATCATCGACAATACAATGGCGTCGCCCTATCTCTGCCGGCCGATCGAGCACGGGGCGGATATCGTGCTGCATTCCGCCACCAAGTTCCTGGGCGGACACGGCAATTCCATCGGCGGCGTCATCGTGGACAGCGGCCGCTTCCCGTGGACCTCCGGACAATTCCCGCAACTGAACGATCCCAGCCCCGGGTATCACGGCCTGCGCTTCACGGAAACGTTCGGCGAGATCGCCTTCATCATCAAAGCGCGCGTGGAAGGGCTGCGCGATTTCGGCCCCTGCATCAGCCCGTTCAACTCGTTCCTGTTTCTCACCGGCATCGAGACGCTGAAGCTGCGCATGGACGCCCACAGCCGCAATGCGCTGGCCGTCGCCCGGCATTTGGAAAGAAGCCCGTTCGTTTCCTGGGTGAAGTTTCCGGGCCTGGAATCGAGCCCTTATCACGAGTTATCGAAGAAATATCTGCCGCTCGGCTGCGGCTCTATCCTTACGTTCGGCGTCAAAGGCGGACTGGAAGCCGGACGCCGTTTCATCGATTCCGTGCAACTCTTATCGCACCTGGCCAACATCGGCGATGCCAAGAGCCTGGTGATCCACCCGGCCTCCACCACGCACCAGCAATTGAACGACGCGCAGCAGCTTGCGGCCGGCATCACCAAAGACCTGGTGCGGCTGTCCGCTGGCATCGAAGACGTGGAAGACATTATCTGGGACCTGGACCAAGCCCTCGAAGCCTCTCAGAAGGCATGAGCGGCGAAGTTAGCAGCACGTCGCCGGTGCTCGGCACGCGCTTCGCCACCACGGCGCAGCAGCACCTGCGCATTCTGAAGCAATACAAGCGCATCGCCATGGTGGGTCTTTCGGCGAATCCTTACCGGCCCAGCCATTTCGCCGCGTTGTATATGAGGGCGGCGGGCTATCAGATTTTCCCGGTCAACCCGCGCGAGCGGGAGGTTCTGGGCCGCCGCTGTTATGCGACGCTGGCCGAAGTTCCGCAGCCGCTAGAGATCGTGGATATCTTCCGCGAGTCCTCCGCCGTGCCGGCCCTTGTGGAAGAAGCCATCGCGGCCGGGGCCAAGGTCGTCTGGATGCAGCTTGGCGTGATCCACGAGCAGGCCGCCGCACGCGCGCTGGAGGCAGGCCTGGAAGTGGTGATGGACCGCTGCGTCAAGATCGAGCATGCCCGCTTCTTCGGCGGCTTGAGCACGCTGGGGCTGAACGCGGGCGTGCTGTCGGCCAGGAAGCGCGGCGGCTAGACTGGCCTGGACGGCGGCTGGCTGGTCCTCGCTGGGTGTCGAGACGACTCTCGACACGGCGCGCACGTGTGCGTGCGCCACAAGCCCTACTTCCCTCGCACCACCTCCAGAAACGCCCGAGCCGCATGGCTCAGCACGCGCCGCGTAGGATAAATCAACCGTATTTTCCGCTCCATGTGCAACTCCTTCACCTTCACCTCGCGCAACAAACCCTGCTCGATCTCCTGCTCCACGCACATGCGCGGCAGAAACGCCACGCCCTGGTTGTTCTGCACGAGCCGGCGGATGGTCTCGATGGTGGGCATTTCCACCGGCATGTTGAGCGGCACGCGGCGCTCCTGGAAGGCGCGCAGCACCACGTCGCGATACGGCGAAATGACATTGTGCGCGATGAACGTTTCCGCCGCCAGATCCGAAATCGACACGGTTTTGCGGCCCGCCAGCCTGTGCTTGGGCGACACCACGAAGGTCAGTGAATCGGTGTAGATCACGGTGGATGTCAGCCGCTCGTCGGGTGGATCGTAGCTGATCACGCCCAGTTCCAGGTTGCCATCCAGCAGTTCGTTTGGGATCTTGCTCGACAGGCTGCGCCGCACTCGCACGTTGACCTTGGGGTGCAGCCGCCGGAAGTTCTCAATGTGACGCAGCAGGTAAAGCGAGGTAGATTCATTGGCGCCCACCGTGAGCGTGCCCGCGGAGTTGTCGCGCAACTCGGCCAGCGAGTTCTGCATCTCGTGGCGCAGATTCTCGAAGCGACGCGCGAAGTCCAGCACCGTGCGCCCAGCGTCGGTCAGCACCAGATCTTTGGCGGAACGGTCGATCAGCTTTTCGCCTAACTCCGTCTCGAGGCGCTGCAAAGCCAGTGAGACGGCTGGTTGCGTGCGCAACAGCCGCTCCGCGGCGCGTGAGAAGCTTTTCTCGGTGGCGATTGCCAGGAAAACCTGGAGCGCGTGCAGTTCCATGCCGTGACTAACATAACAGAATTTAATTCTGGCGCGCTCACGTATATGCTTTTCTAATTTACCGTGGTACGGAATATTACCGTACAGTGGTGGGCGGGGGTAAAAGAATTTGGACCAAGTGGCAGCACGCACGCGGCGAGCGCCGCCAAAGACCTATCGCTTCGATGCGCGGCTCAACGAGGAGCAAAAGGTCCTTATCCAGCGCGCAGCCGATCTGGAAGGCCGCACCATGACCGATTTCGTCATTCATAGCGCCGAGGCGGCTGCCGAAGGGACGATCGAGAGGCGCGGCATGTTGATCCTGACGGCGCGCGAGACGAAGGCCTTCGCGGACGCCATTCTAAAACCAGCCGAACCGGGGCCTGTTTTGCGCGGGGCCGCGCGCGAGTATCGCAGAAAAAACCACAGGTGACGCCTAATTTCGACTACCGCGTTGAGCCGCTCCACGCATCTCATCGCCGGGATGCGTTCCGCTCGGGTACGCCGGAACTGGATAACTATCTTCACCACCAAGCCGGGCAGGATGGCAGGCGAAAGGCCGCCGCTCCCTTTGTCTTGGCGGGACGGGACGGGCTCGTCCTTGGTTATTACACGCTCTCGGGCTACAGCGTGCGGGCCACGCAGCTTCCCGAAACGGCCGCCAAGCGGCTACCGCGCTATCCGCTTCTCCCGGCGACACTGCTGGGAAGGTTGGCGGTGGATGCTTCCCGCCGCGGCATGGGCCTCGGCCGGTTTCTATTGATGGACGCATTGTATAGAAGTTGGCGGAATACATCGGAAGTAGTATCCGTCGGCGTGGTCGCCGACGCCCTGGACGAGCACGCTCAAGCGTTTTATCTTCATCATGAGTTTCAACCGCTCGCGGATCATCCGGTGAAGCTCTTTCTGGCGATGGTCACCATTGAAAAGGCATTGAAAGCTCCGCGCGGCGCATAACAAGACATTATATAGACCGCTAATATTATAAATTTGCTAAATTCCATACGCCCTGGCCATAATGGCTCAGTAGGGCGGTTTCTATGAGCGATCGAGTCTACATCTTCGATACCACGCTGCGGGATGGCGAACAATCGCCGGGCTGCAGCATGAACGTGCCGGAAAAACTCCGGATGGCGCGCAAGCTGGTGGAGTTGGGCGTGGACATTCTGGAGGCCGGCTTCCCCATCGCTTCGGAAGGCGATTTCGAAGCCGTGGACGCCATCAGCCGCGAGTTTCCCTGGGCGCAAGTGGCGGCTCTGGGGCGCGCCTGCACGCTGGACGTGGAGCGTGCCGCGCAGTCGCTGAAGCACGCCCGCCGGCCGCGCATCCACACCTTTATCGCCACCAGCGATATCCATTTGAAGTACAAGCTGAAGAAGTCGCGGCAGCAGGTGCTGGAAGAAGCGGTGGCGGCGGTCGAACTGGCGCGCCAGTATGTGGACGACGTGGAGTTCTCGGCCGAGGATGGCGCGCGCACCGATCCCGACTTCCTCGAACTCATTTCAAGAGCCGTGGTGGCCGCAGGCGCACGCACCGTGAATATTCCGGACACCGTGGGCTATTCGGTGCCCTACGAATACGCCGGACTGATCAGCCGCATTGTGAAGGCGCTGGGCGATTGCGCGATTGTCAGCGTGCATTGCCATGACGACCTGGGTCTGGCCACCGCCAATTCCATCGCGGCCGTGGAAGCCGGCGCGCGGCAGATCGAGTGCACCATCAATGGCATCGGCGAGCGGGCCGGCAATTGCGCGCTCGAAGAAGTCGTGATGCTGTTCAAGACCCGTCAGGATCGCCTGCCGTACGACACCGGCATTCGCACCGAGCATCTGTATTCCGCCAGCCAACTGCTGAGTTCGATGATCACTTTCGGCCCGCAACCGAACAAGGCTATTGTCGGGCGGAACGCCTTCGCGCATGAGGCTGGCATTCATCAGGATGGCTACCTGAAGGAAAAGAGCACTTACGAGATCATGGATCCGCATTCGGTGGGCGTGCCGGAGAGCAAGCTGGTGCTGGGCAAACACAGCGGCCGGCACGCGCTGAAGAAACGCACCGAAGAGTTGGGATTCGATTTGAGCAAGGAAGAGTTGCAGTCGCTGTACGACCGGTTCACGTCTCTGGCCGACAATAAGAAAGGCCTGCTGGACGAAGAGATCGTCGAATTGATTGAAGAGCGTCCGATGGCGATGGAGGCGGCCGCGGACTGATGCTATCCTTGAACCCAATGTGGGGCGGCCAATCATGGCTGCAGCCGCCTTTTAGGCGGCCGAGCCGGCTGAAAGCCGGCTGCGGGCAAGATCGCCCGCCCTCCAATTTATGAACCTGCACGTCCTGGTTCTGCCCGGCGACGGCATCGGCACCGAAGTGACGCGCGAAGCCGTGCGCGTGCTGCAGTACGTCGCTGGCAAATGGAATCACGCACTGCACATTTCCGAAGGCCTGTTGGGCGGCATCGCGATTCATCGGACCGGCAGCCCGTTCCCGGAAGAAACAGCGCGGCTGGCCGCCGATGCCGATGCCACGCTGCTGGGCGCGGTCGGCCTGCCGGAATTCGACAATTGTCCGCCGCAGCAGCGCCCAGAAAAAGGCTTGCTGGGCATCCGCAAAGCGCTGGGAGTCTTCGCCAACCTGCGCCCGGTGCGCACGTTTGCCGCGCTGCTGGATTCATCGCCGTTGAAGAACGAGCTGGTGGAAGGCACGGACATGCTCATCGTGCGCGAGCTGACCGGCGGCATCTACTACGGGACGCCGCGCGGCATTTCCGGAACCGGGCCGGAAACGCGCGCCGTCAACACGATGACGTATACCCGGGCCGAAATCGAGCGCGTGTCGCACATCGCATTTCACCTGGCGCGGGGACGCCGCCGCAAAGTGACTTCGGTGGATAAATCGAACGTGCTGGAGAATTCACAGTTATGGCGGCGAGTAGTCATGGACATCGCCGCAGAATATCCGGATGTGGCGCTGGATCATCTGCTGGTCGATAACTGCGCGATGCAGTTGATCCTAAATCCCCGCCGCTTCGACGTCGTACTGACGGAGAACATGTTCGGCGACATCCTCAGCGACGAGGGCGCCGTGCTGGCCGGGTCGATCGGCATGCTGCCCTCGGCGTCGCTCGGTGGGCGCAAGCCGTCTGGCGTGTGGGTCGGGTTGTACGAGCCCGTACATGGCTCGGCCCCGGACATCGCCGGTCAGAACAAAGCAAACCCGCTGGGAGCTATCGGCTCCGTGGCGGCGATGTTGGAATATAGTTTCGGTTTGAGGGAAGAAGCCGCCCGAGTGAACGCCGCGATCAAAGCAGTGCTGGATAGCGGACGCGTGACGGCGGACCTCAAACCAAAGGGCGCGCCGGCCACGACCGAACAGGTCGGCGAGGCCGTGTGCGCCGCTATCGAATAGGCCCGGACGCTTACCGGCTCGCCGGGCCTGTACGACCCTAAGAGAAGATATGCCCTCACGAACCATTATCGAAAAACTCTGGGGCGCGCACGTGGTCCACGAACAGCCCGGCGCGCCCACCTTGCTGTACATCGACCTGCACTTGGTGCATGAAGTCACGTCGCCGCAGGCCTTCCAGGGCTTGCGAGACCGCGGCCTCAAAGTCCGCCGGCCCGATCTGACGGTCGCAACCACCGACCACAGCACGCCCACTACCGACCCTTCGTTGCCGATCATTGACGAGATCGCCGCCAAACAGGTCGCACAGCTTGAAACCAATTGCCGCGATTTCGGTATCCGGTGCTACGGCAGGCGCAGCGACCGGCAGGGGATCGTGCACGTCATCGGTCCCGAACTGGGCTTGACGCAACCCGGCATGACCGTGGTTTGCGGCGACAGCCACACGGCCACGCACGGGGCGTTTGGCGCGCTGGCCTTCGGCATCGGCACCAGCGAAGTCGAGCACGTGCTGGCCACGCAATGCCTGCTGCAGCGTGAATCGAAAACGTTCCAGGTGCAGGTGGATGGCGTGCTCCGGCCCGGCATCACGGCCAAGGACATCGTGCTGTCGCTCATCGCGCGCATCGGCGTGGGCGGCGGCACCGCCTCCATTTTCGAATATCGCGGCCCTGCCATCCGCGCGCTCAGCATGGAAGAGCGCATGACCGTCTGCAATATGTCCATCGAAGGCGGCGCGCGCGCCGGCATGATCGCGCCGGACGATACGACGTTCGAGTACCTGGCCGGACGTCCCCACGCGCCGAAGGGCGCCGATTGGGATGCGGCCCTCGCGCGCTGGAGGCAGTTGCCTACCGACGAAGGCGCGGCCTACGACCAGTCCATCACTATCGATGCGGAAGGACTCGCGCCGATGATCACCTATGGCACGAATCCCGGTATGGGCATGCCGATCACCTCTGTGCTGCCCGAGCCTGCGCAAGTGGCCGATCCGCTGCAACGCGATTCCATCTCGAAGGCCCTCCGCTACATGGATCTGGAGGGCGGCAAGCTGTTGCTGGGCCATCCGGTCAATGTGGTGTTCATCGGAAGCTGCACCAATTCCCGCATTTCCGATCTGCGCTCGGCGGCTTCGCTTCTGAAAGGCCGCAAAGTGAACCCGCACGTGCGCGTGATGGTGGTGCCGGGATCGCAACAGGTGAAGCGCCAGGCCGAAGCCGAGGGTCTGCCGGAGATCTTCCGCGCGGCCGGCTGCGATTGGCGCGAGCCTGGCTGCTCCATGTGCATCGCCATGAACGGTGATCAATTGCAGCCTGGCGAATATAGCGTCTCCACCAGCAACCGCAATTTCGAGGGCCGCCAGGGCAAAGGCGGACGCACTTTCCTGGCTAGTCCGATGACCGCCGCGGCCGCCGCGCTGACTGGAGTGGTCACCGATGTGAGGACACTGCTATGAACGGCGCTATGACGGTTCGGAGCCGGCTTGTGCCGCTGCCCATGAACAATGTGGACACCGACCAGATCATTCCGGCGCGCTTCCTGAAAACGATTTCCAAACAGGGATTGGACAAGCAGCTTTTCAACGACTGGCGCTACGATGCGCAGGGCAATCCGAAGCCCGACTTCATCCTCAATCAGCCACGCGTGCGCGGCGCGCAGATTCTGTTGGCGGGCGACAATTTCGGCTGCGGCAGTTCGCGCGAGCACGCACCATGGGCGCTGACCCAGTTCGGATTCCGGGCGGTGATCAGCACCTCGTTTGCGGATATCTTCAAGCAGAATTCACTGAAGAACGCGCTGCTGCCGATCGTCTTCCCCGCGGATGCCCATGCCGCGCTGTTTGCAATGGTGGACCACGACCCGGACACGGAAGTCACCGTAGACCTGGCGACCCAAACCGTGGCCCTGCCGGATGGCCGCAAAGTCGATTTCCCCATCGATCCATTCTCCAAGCATTGCCTGCTGGAGGGCGTGGACGAGTTGGGCTACATACTGAAGAACGAAGTGGCCATCGCGGCGTATGAAGCGGGGCGGGTGGGTTCCATCGACACACTGGCGTAAGTGGATGGGCCACTGTGCCATTGTGGGGCAGGATCCCATCCTGTGGTCATGGCCCTCCGGGCCACAGCCGCCTTTTAGGCGGCCAGAGCCGGCTGAAAGCCGGCTGCTTACAGGACGGTTTCCGACGGTGCCTCACACCTGTCCTGCTATGCTCGAAATTCGCGATGCGCGCAACCCGGAAAGCCTGGCCCATCCTCGTCCTGCTGGCGGAAGTCCTGGCGTTCTTCCGGCACATCCTGTTCTACGGACACTACGCCATCCCCTGGGACTTCCGCGCCTACCATCTCTCGCAGGCCTGGTTTATTGCACGGTCGTTCGCCCGCGGGGAATTGCCGCTATGGGATCCGTACACCTACTGCGGCATGCCGTTTTACGCCAACATAACAGCGCAGCTTTTCTATCCTCCGGCTCTCGCGGCGATCCTGCTCAGTAACTGGACCGGCGGCGAACATCTGCTCTATTGGCTGGAATTGCAAATGGCCGCGCACGTGTTTTTGGCGGGCGCGTTTACTTACTGGCTGCTGCGCCGTCTGACCTTGGGCCGCGCGGCTGCCGTTGTGGGTGCGACCATCTACCAACTGGGCGCTTACACAGCTTCGCAGGCGGAGCACCTGGGCGCGGTGGATGCGGCGGCTTGGCTGCCCCTGGCGTGGCTGTGCGTGATTGCGCTCGGCGAGCGCTTCCAGTGGCGGTGGTTGGCCGGCCTGGCCTGCGCGCTGGCGATGTCGATTCTCGCCGGATTCCCCGCGACCACGGCGGTCGTCTTCATTTCCTGCTTTCTGCTGGCAGCCATATTGACGCTGCTGCGCCGGGCATCGCCGCTCGTGCTGGCAAGCACCGCAATTGCGGCAGCGTGGGCGGTGCTTTTGGCCGCCATCCAAGTCTTCCCGACACTGCAACTCTCGCGCCTGAGCGTAGCGCAGTATCGCAGTCGTTATCTGGGGACAGGCGGTGGTATGCCGCTGCAGTCTCTAGTCTCGCTGGTGCTGCCCAATCATTACGGAATTTTCCAGTTCGATGGGGGCACTTGGAAGCATCCTTGGCAAGTGACCTTTCTCTATACTTACTGCGGAATTCCCGCGCTCGTGTTTGTGGTACTGGCGGTCCTCTATCGCCGTAACCGGTACGCGGCCGCGATCGCCTTGCTGACGTTGTGCGCCGCGCTCTGGATGCTGGGCGACGCCACACCGCTGGGGAGAACCGCTTTCGTGTTGCTGCCGGACGCCGTCAAGGGCTCGCTGTATGCCGAGTTCGCGCTGTGCGCCTTCTCTCTCGGTATGGCCGTGCTCGCGGGGTTGGGCGCCGCGCACATCCTCCACGGACGCCCGCCCTGGCTGCAGGCGATCGTGATCGTCATCGTCGCGGCGGACCTGATCGCCGTCAGTTCGGGCCGGCCCTTCAACACCGCGGATGACAAGCTCGATGCGGGGATCGGCTACGGCCAGTACGCCGGCTTCCCGCAGATCCCCGCGGAAATACGGCGGTTGACGAACCAGAATGTGCCGCCGTGGCGGATCGATGCGATGGAGGGATACCCGGATATGGTGACGCACGGGCCGCTCTTCGAATTTCCATCTGCGACCGGCAACGATCCGTTCGCGCTGGTCAGGCTGATGCAGGTGCGGCTGTCGTTCTGCCAGGGTGTGCTCTGGGGGCGTTATTACGAGATCTCCGACCCCGATTCGCCGGTGCTGAAGTTGATGAACGTACGGTATGTGATCGCATCGCACGTGCTCGCCAAACCGGGCGCGATGCACCAGGTGCTCGAACTGCCGGGGACGCATGTCTACGAAAATCCTGGCGTGCTGCCGCGATTCTTTCTGGTTAACCAAGTGCGGCGGGCCGCGAATATGGATGAGGCGCTCGCCATGCTGCGCGCGCGCGATTTCGATGCGCGGAGGGAAGCGGTCGTGGAGGGACCGCTCCCTGACGGTCGCGGCTCAATAGCATCGCCTGCTGGAAGCGT
>Ga0302325_10011698_pt1 | contig 18878 bp, 17 predicted proteins | sample Palsa_T0_2_FD_201948 | JGI IMG/M metagenome (GOLD analysis project Ga0302325, IMG submission 201948) | Peat permafrost microbial communities from Stordalen Mire near Abisko, Sweden - Palsa_T0_2 | ecosystem: Environmental > Terrestrial > Soil > Palsa > Peat permafrost | place: Sweden: Abisko...
GCCTGTCCCTTTTGGATTCCGTTCATCACGGCTGGACCGCTTTTTGGACCGATATGCTTGCGGAAATCCGCGTGGGATAGTGTTTCTTGGTGCGCGCATTTTGAACGGGTGAGGCGGTGATGAGTGCCTGGTTTAGACGCGGCAGTCTGGCGGCGGCCTTCGCGCTTCTGGTTGCGAACGCATCCGGAGCCGAGCCCAGCTGGCAATATTATGGCGGCGACCAGGGCGGCCAGCGCTTCTCCGCAGGGCGGCTGATCGACCGCGCCAACGTGACCTCGCTCCAGATCGCGTGGAGCTATTCCACCGGTGACATGGCGAGCAAGGGCGATGCGATGAAACGCGCCTCCTTCGAAGACACCCCCATCCTCGCCGAAGGCCGCCTCTATGTGTGTTCGCCTTTCGATGAGGTGAGCGCGCTCGATCCGGGCACGGGCAGGCCAATGTGGCGCTTCGACCCCAAGCTCGACACAAGCGTCCATTACCCCAACGATTTCATTTGCCGCGGCGTCGCGTTCTGGCGCGTGCCGGCAGCAACCGGCATTTGCGCCGCGCGCATCTATGTCGCCACGAACGATCGCCGCCTGATCGCGCTCGATGCGGCGACGGGAAAGCCCTGCGCGGGTTTCGGCGATCGGGGCACCGTCACCATCGCGCCGGAGGCGATGCCGAACGCGCCGGCGATGGCCTACGCAACGCCGGCCGACAATGTCGAAGCGCATCGTCTCGGGTTCCTGCCGCCCGGAGTCGATTTGCCGAAAGGCAGGACGGTGTTCGCGATGCATGCAAAGGACGGCAACGTCATCGGCTGGTATCGCAAAGGCAGCATCCAATCGACATCGGCGCCGCTCGTATCGCGCGGCGTGGTGGTGGTGGGCTCGTCGATCGACGACAATCAGCGTGTCGACGAGTTGCGCGGCACGGTACATGCCTATGATGCGGTGACGGGTGCACCGAAATGGAGCTGGGATCCGTTGTCCGATCAGCGTGCGCCCTTCCGCGGCGGAGCGGCAAATGTGTGGGCGCCTATCTCGGCCGACGATGCCAAAGGCCTCGTCTATCTGCCGGTTTCGAGCACCAGCCCAGATTTCTGGGGCGGCTACCGCAAGGGCGACGGCCATTATGCGAATTCCGTCACGGCGCTCGACATCGCGACCGGCAAGCTCGTCTGGTCGTTCCAGACCACGCATCACGATCTGTGGGATTACGACATCCCGGCCCAGCCGACATTGGGGATGGTGACATACAAGGGCGCGACTGCGCCTGCGATCCTGCAGCCGACGAAGCAGGGTTTGCTGTTCACCTTGCGCGGCGACACGGGTGTGCCGCTCATTCCCGTGGTCGAACGCAAGGTGCCGCAAGGCGGCGCGTTCGGCGAATCCGTGTGGCCGACGCAGCCTTTCCCCATTGCACCGAAGCCGCTGGCGCCCATCTCGATCTCGCCCGGCGATGCGTATGGCCTCACCTTCTGGGATCGCGGCGCGTGCCGCAAACTCATGGCAGGTGCACGAACCGGCTCCATCTATACGCCGCCTTCGACGCAAGGCACGATCCTTTATCCGTTCACGGGCGGTGGCTCGAATTGGGGCGGCCTTGCTTTCGATGCCGCGCACGACATCGCCTATGTCAACACGTCCAGCGCGATGCATCTCGTCACTTTGATTCCGCAAAAGCAGTTCGGCGACGTGCGCGAGAAATTCCAGGACAAGGAAGTCTCGCCCAATCTCGGCGCGCCGTTCGGCATGATGCGCGAGACGGTGCTCTCTCCGCTCGGCATGCCCTGCAACCCGCCGCCCTGGGGGCAATTGCATGCGATCGACATGCATGACGGGCGCGTCTTGTGGTCAGTGCCGCTGGGCACGACCGAAGATATGGCGCTGTTTTCGGAATATTTTCTGGGCAAGACCGGCACGCCCAATTTCGGCGGGCCCATCGTCACTGCGTCCGGCCTCGTCTTCATCGGCGCCGCGATGGACGATTACCTGCGCGCCTTCGATGCGAAGACCGGCGCGGAACTGTGGCGCGGCCGCTTGCCCGCAGGCGGCCAGGCGACGCCGATGACGTATGTCTGGCACGGACGGCAATATGTCGTGATTGCAGCCGGCGGCCATTCCAAAGCGAACACCAAGCGCGGTGATCAGGTGATGGCGTTCGCATTGCCGGGGTGACGGGGGATGTTACGATTCGGGTTTCCCCGCTCCATATCGCGTCTGTGCCACGCGCACCAGCAATTGCCAGGAGATCGCCGTGGCGGAGACGATGAGGACCAGGCCGCCCATTGCGATGATCGGTTCGAGCTGATTGTCCCGCATCATTTGTGCGCCACCGACTGCCAGCGCCACAAATCCGCCCAGCGTCGCTCCATATCTGCGGACGGCGTCGATCCGGGAATCGGCGGCGCGCGGCGCGCGCATCGCCTTGTAGAAGCGGATCAGAAGCCTGACCGAATAGAGCCCCGACAGAGACAGGATCGTGAGTCCCAGGCTCGCGTTCGAGATGCCCGGATAAAATACCACGAGCGAAAGCACGACTGTCGCGATGTAATTGTGGAATGCCTGCTCGGCCAGGTGCATCGAGTGCTTGTGGGCAGACCCAAGGATGGTCTCCGCATTGATCGACACCGACACGAACAGAAGCCCGAGCAACGTCGCGGAGGCCGCTCCAAGCATCCCGAAATAATCGTGCCACGCTTGAGTCATGATTGCTCCTCAGCGCACGCGTGGACTCGACCGCGCGTCAGCCGGCAGTCTGGCCGTCGCGGGACAGCCGGCGCAAGCGGACGATTGCGACGAGCGTGAGCAGGGATGCGGCGCCGAAGACCGCACATTCCACAACAAACGTCTGCTCCACACCGGTCTCCGAAATGGGGTGCTGCGAGAACGTGCCGGCGATCTGCCCCCACCAATAGCCGAACAGCCCCACATCCATGAGCGTGTGGCCGACGATGCAGAAGACGAGAGATTTCGAAGCCCAGGCCAGCGCGCCCAGCAACAGGCCGGCGCCGAACACGATCGGCACCATGCCGATGAGCGACCAGGCTTTGGTCAGATGTATCGCCGCGAAGAACAGTGCTGAAATCAGGATTGCGACGACGGCGCCGTGCCGCTTTTCGATCGGCCGCTGCATGTAGCCGCGAAAGCCGGTTTCCTCGCAGATGCCGGCCGAAGCGGCCGACACGACGACCGCGAGCCAGCGCAGAGGAACGCTGGGAACGAATGAGAAATCGTAACCGGCGTGGAAGGCCCGGGCCGGAAAGGGAACCAGCCGGAAGAGCACGACGATGGCGGCGTGCACGGTGACGGCAAAGAAGACGGCCGCGAGCAAACCCCACTTCCATTCCGTACCCGACAGCGCGCGGATGCGAAACGAGTCCGCGCGCGCGGCTTTCCACGCGCGCGGCGGTCCTCCACCGGCGGCCCACCAGATATACGCGGCGAGGAAGACCGCTTCGACGGCCGCCGCGAGCGGCATGCCGACTTTGAACAGCAGCAGCGGCCAGACATTCGCGGCGATCATTCCGACGACGATGCCGACAACGATGGCGCGCGGAATGACGGGAATGCGCACCCAGACTCCGCTGCCGTTTGGCGTGGTGGTCATTTTTGCTCAGATCCTTTGGCGTTGCGCGGTCGCAAGATCTGCGGTCGATGCCAAAACAGTATACACGCGCATTCTTCTGACTTCGCCCTGAATCTGTGCGCCTCGTCGCCATTGCACCAATAGCGAGTGACGCTGCCGCTGCGTCTTGGCGACCCCTCTTGCGCATCTAAACTCTCTGTAGTAGATTCTACTACGTTGGTAGTAGAAAGCTCGCGCATGCCCCGGCCGAAACTCAGTAAGCTCGAACTGCAGATCATGGAAGTGCTGTGGACGCATGGTCCGTCCTCGGTGCGGGAGGTGCAGGAGCGTTTTCCGGAAGCCAAACGCCCTGCCTACACCACGGTGCAAACGATGATCTACCGACTGGAGGCGAAGAAGGCGCTCCGGCGCACGAAGAAGGTCAGCAACGCGCACATCTTCGAAGCGGTCGTCTCGCGCGCACATGCCCAACGTCGGCTCGTTGACGAATTCCTGACCCTGTTCGGCGGGCGCATGCAGCCGGTGATGGCGCATCTGGTGGAAACGGGAAGGCTCACGCTCTCCGACGTGCAGGAGGCCGAAAAGCTCCTGCGTGACATCGCGAGCAGGAAGGGAGCCCGCAAGTGACCGCGCTGTTCGATCATCTATGGCAATCGACGCTGGTGGCGACCGCCCTCGGGCTCCTCACGCCCCTGTTCCGCGACAACCGCGCCGGCGTTCGCTATGCGCTGTGGTTCGCCGCGTCGATGAAATTCCTGCTGCCGTTTTCGGCTCTCGCGCTTCTGGGGGCCGCGCTGTTTCATCCGCTCGCGCCGGCCTTCGCCGCTCCTGACGCGTTCTATCGCATGGCGCCTGCCGCCCAGCCTTTTTCCGCCGCATCGCCGGCGTTGTCTGCGCCGGGTTCAACGGAGTCGTATCTGCAGCCGCTTCTGGTCGCGCTCTGGGCGTTTGGATTCGTCATGGTGCTTTCGATCTGGATTGTTCGCTGGGCACGGCTGCGTGTGACCATCGCCGCTTCGCGCGAATTGCCGGATGTGGGACCACTCACGGTGAAATCCTCGCTCGCGCAGTTGGAGCCCGGCCTCGTCGGCATCTGGCGCCCGGTTCTGTTGCTGCCGGAAGGCATCGTCGCGCGGCTTTCGCCCGATGAATTGCAGGCCGTTACGGCACACGAGCTATGCCATTACCGCCGCCAGGACAATCTGACAGCCGCGCTGCACATGCTGGTGGTGGCGATCTTCTGGTTTTACCCGCTCGTGTGGTGGCTGGGCGCGCGATTGCTCGAAGAACGCGAATACGCCTGCGACGAGCGCGTGCTGGAATCCGGCAACGATCCGCAAACCTATGCGGAAAGTATCCTCAAGATCTGCAGATTCTATCTGCATTCGCCACTCGTCTGCGCGGCCGGAGTTTCAGGCGCCGATCTCAACAAACGCATGGAGAAAATCATGGAGAACAAATCCGCTCTTCGCCTCTCGCTCGCCAGGAAGGCGCTGCTGGGCTTTACCGCCGCGGTTGCGATCGCAGCACCCGTGCTGGTGGGCTTCGCCACCGCGACCCGCGCTGACGACGCGTCGCCGCAACAGATCAAGGCGAACCTCGCCGAACAGGCTGTCCCCCGCAAGGAAATCGCGATCGATCCGGCGACGTTCGACAAATTCGCGGGCTACTACCGGATGACGCCGAACGTCATCTTCGTCATCAGCCGCAGGGGCAACCATTATTTCGAAGGCTCCATCGGGCAGACGCCTGTCGAGATGCATCCGGAGAGCGACAGCAAGTTCTTCCTGAAGGGTTACACGCTGCCCGCGCAGTTCAGCTTCGCTGTCGATGCGCAGGGACGCGTGACCGACATGGTTCTGCACCAGGCGGGCGAGGAGCAGCGTGCGCCGCGCATCGACGATGCGATCGGAAAGGCGGCCGAAGCCGAGCTCGCGCGCCGGGTTGCCGCCAATGCTCCAAGCCCCGGCACGGAAGATGCGCTGCGCCATCAGATTGAGGGCTTGATGAGCGGAAGTCCCGACTACGGGATCATGGTTCCAACACTGGCCGCCGGCACACGCCAGATGCTGGGCGATCTTCATGCGAAAGTCGCCAAATGGGGCGCCGTAAAATCCGTCTCATTCACGGGCGTGGGGAAGGATGGCATGGACGAGTATCTGGTGGTCTGCCAGAACGCCCGCTCCCGCTGGGGAATCGCGCCGCTCACGAAAGACGGCAAGATCGGCAGCATCGGGTTCGAAGAAGTGCATTGAGTTGGGGTCATCTCCCCCACGCGAAAAATTCGGGGAGATCTTTTTGCGCCGCCAAGTGCACCAGGCATGTGATTTTTTCGCAAAGTCGTGCGAGATTTGTTCCAACTATTTTCGAATGTTCGAAGTTTGTTGCATTGAATATGCGCCGATCATCGCTATTGAATCGATGACGTGCATCGCGTGAGCGTGCGCGATGAGTCGTGCGCGGTTTGAAAACAACAGTGATGCAGAAACGTCGCCTGTTATTTCGCCTGTTTAACAGGGGAGAACGCGAGCCGTGCGGCGAGACTCCCACGGTCCATCAGCGGCGGGCCAAACTTCCCGCTCCTGTTATTTTCCTGTTTAACAGGAGGCAGCGCGGGACGAGACACAGCGCTGTTGCGCGAAAACAACTCGTATTTCGCGACGAAAAAGAGGAGGAAAAATCTCCCATTCGGCAGGCATTTCGCAGGGCGGAAAACCCCTGCAAACTGCGCGAGGACCGTTGTAATCATTGGGCTTTTGGGCCGCAAAATTTTTTGCGTTATCCCGCGTGTTTGATGTCGTCGCGGCGCAACGGATCGGGATCGAGTATGCGGCCCGAATGCAACACGCCGAGCCAATCCAACCCTTCGCGCAGGCGCACATTCTCGCCGATGACGAGGATCGCAGGCGCCGTACAGCCCCTCGCGTCGCGGCCCAGATGTTCCAGCGTCGTCACGCGCACGGATTGCGCGTTATGCGTCGCGTCGCTGACGATGGCGGCCGGTTCATGAGCATCGCGCCCCGCTTCGATCAGTTTCTTGGCCAGTTCGTCGGCATGCGCGAGCGCCATGTAAACCACAATGGTTGGCGAGCCGCGCGAGATCGCGGCCCAATCGAGTTTGGGCAGTTTGCCGTCGATGCCGTGCCCGGTGACGAATGTCACCGCGTGATTGGTGTCGCGATGCGTGACGGGAATCCCCGCATAAGCAAGTCCACCGATTCCCGCCGTCACGCCCGGCACGATGCGAAACGGAATCTTCGCGCGCGCGAGTTCGAGCGCTTCTTCCGCGCCGCGTCCGAACACGAACGGATCGCCGCCCTTGAGCCGCAACACCCGCTTGCCCTTGCGCGCGAGCGAAACGAGCGTGTGCGAAATGTCGGCCTGCTTCCAGGACGGTTTGCCGCGCCGCTTGCCGGCATAGACAAGTTCCGCGCCGGGTCGCGCAAGCTTCAGCAGCACATCGTTGGCGAGCGCGTCATAGAGAATGACATCGGCTTCGGCGATGGCATGCAGCCCGAGCAACGTGATGAGTCCCGGATCGCCCGGGCCCGAGCCCGCCAGCCAAACCCAACCGGGGGAGAAATCCGGCAGCCCAAGCGAGGCCGCAAGTTTGGCGCTGGCCGCGCGGTCTGCTGCGTTCAAAGGAGTAGGCTTGCCGGACATTCAACACCTGCAGAGCGTATTTTAAGCTATATCACATATGGTGAGTGGATAAATAGCCTTCCAGTCCCGGGAAAGCCGCGTTGCTCTTGGCGGCGCGACACGTCAAAGCTGGCGCCCCGATATCCGAGAGTCCGTCATGAAGCCGCGTAGCGTTCTGAAGCCGAATACCTATGAGTACGAGACCGAAGCGCTCGTCACGCCGAACGGCTTTCGGGAATATGACGCGCGCTGGCTGTTCGGGAGCGAACTCAATCTTCTGGGTGTCGAGGCGCTGGGCCTGGGGCTTGGAACGCTTCTGCATGCGATGGGCGTGGAGCCCCGCATCGTGATCGGCCACGACTACCGCTCCTATTCGCTGTCGATCAAGCAGTCGCTGGCGCTGGGCCTGATGCGCGCGGGTTGCGCGGTGACCGATATCGGGATGGTGACGACTCCCGTTTCCTATTTCGCGCAGTTTGCACTCGATGTGCCCGCCGTCGCGATGGTGACCGCCAGCCACAACGAGAACGGCTGGACCGGCGTGAAGATGGGCGCGCAACGGCCGCTCACCTTCGGGCCGGACGAAATGGACCGCCTCAAGGCGATCGTCCTGGGCGGCGAAGGCAAGCCGCGCGGGGGTGGCTCCTATGCGCATGTCGGCGATATGCGCGCGCGCTATCTCGACGACGCGACGCGCGGGCATAAACTGTCGCGGCCGATCAAAGTGGTGGCGGCCTGCGGCAACGGTACGGCGGCGGCGTTTGCGCCCGAAGCGTTGCGGCGCATCGGTGCGGAGGTTGTGCCGCTCGATGCCGAACTGGATTTCACCTTCCCGCGCTACAATCCCAATCCGGAAGACATGCACATGTTGCATGCGATGGCCGATGCGGTGCGGGCGCACAAGGCCGATATCTGCCTCGGCTTCGATGGCGACGGCGACCGCTGCGGCGTGGTCGACGATTGCGGCGAGGAAATTTTCGCGGACAAGATCGGCGTGCTGGTGGCGCGCGATCTTTCGGCGCAGCATGCGAACGCCAAATTCGTCGTCGATGTGAAATCGACGGGGCTGTTCGAAACCGATCCCGTGCTCAAAAAGAACGGCGCGGTCACCGATTACTGGAAGACAGGCCATTCCTATATCAAGCGCCGCACGGCCGAGCTCGGTGCGCTGGCGGGCTTCGAGAAGAGCGGGCATTATTTCTTCAATCCGCCCATCGGCCGCGGCTATGACGACGGCATCGTGTCGGCCATCGCGATTCTCGAAATGCTCGATCGCGCGGGCGCAAAAAAGATGTCGGAGCTGGTCGAAGGCCTGCCGAAAACCTGGGGCTCGCCCACCATGGCGCCCTATTGTCCGGATGATCGCAAATACGCCGTGGTCGATGTGCTGACGAAGGATTATGCCGAACTCAAAGCGCAGGGTGGGAAAATTCTGGGGCAAAGCATCGCGCGATTGATCACCGTCAACGGCATCCGCGTGGTGCTGGAAGATGGCACCTGGGGTCTCGTGCGCGCGTCGTCGAACAAGCCTTCACTTGTCGTCGTGGTAGAGAGCCCGGCCAGCGAAGCCAATATGCGCGCGATGTTCCAGGACATCGATGCGCGGCTGTTGAAACACCCCGAAGTGGGTGCATACGATCAGAAGATATGACGTGCGGGCTCCTCAAATCGGCGGAATTGCTGGATTCCACAACCGGGGCTTACGGCAAATCTTGCTTCGCGTCTGCGTCGCTCGTATCGTGGGCTTGGGCAAGTTTTGGGGGCGCCTCATGAATATGATTCGGGTTTTGGCTGCGACGGCAATCGCTGTTTCGCTCTCTATTGGAGCATCCGCGCAACAACCTCCCAAGGCGCCGCCGCAACCGACCAAATCGACGCATGTCGGGCGCGATATCTGCGCCACCCATCCCAACCTGCCGCAGTGTTCGTGATGGGCACGCACATCTCGCGCATCGCGATTGCGACGATTGCCATATTGGTGTTCATCGTCTGGGCCATTCTCAATCTCATCCAGACGCAGGTCGCGCGCAACGACGCGATGGCGGCGCGTGTGTTCGAGATGTCGCGCGAATATCGCGGCCAGCTCGCACCGATTGGCACGCAATTCTCGACCAGCTGGAACAATTATCTGAACGATACGGTCGAAAGCGCAAATGGGGGGCAGCTGGACGCGCAGGCCTATTCGGATCTCGTCGATCGCTTCCTGGCCGGCGGAACGAACAATGACAGCTTCGCCGCTTTGTCGTCGTTCTATAACGAAGTCGGTGAGTGCGTCGACGCCGATGCGTGCGATTTCTGGACGGCGCGTTCCGTGTTCGGCGGCGATATCGTTACCTTCTATCACAACATGTATCCGGTTCTTGAGCGCGAGGCGCAGTCGGGCGGCAACGTCAATGGCCTGTTGCATTTCGTCGATCGCATGCGGGACGCCGATCGCGGCATTCTGCACCGGCGCTTCGAATGGCATTTCCTGCGGGCCAATCCGGACTAGCCGCCCGATCAGCCGAATGCGTCGTAAAGCATCCTGCCCGTCATCAGCACGATGAAAAGCGCAAACAAAATGCGCAGGCGATTGCCGTCCGTCATGTGGCCGAGCGCCGCGCCGGCCGGCGCCATCGCGAGAGCGACAGGCGCGATCAGCAGAAGCCCCAGAAGGTTTACATAGCCCAGCGAATAAGGCGGCAATCCCGGCACGTGCCAACCCGCAAGGATCGCCACAGCACCACCCGTAATCGCGACGATCGCGCCGAGCGCGGACGCCGTCGGAATCGCGTGCGGAAGCTTCACGCCACATAGCGTCAACGCGGGAACGCCCATTGCGCTGCCGCCGATCCCCATCATCGCGGAGAGTCCGCCGATCAATGCGGGCAATGCGATGCCGCCTGCGCCGTCCGGTAATCGGTCTGCCAGCCGCCTCTTCTCGCCGCCGAACGCGAAATGGAGCGCAATGAGAAATGCCGCGCCCGCAAATATCAGTGCGAGCGTGCGTCCGCTTGAGATACTCACCAGCGCACACCCAATCAGCGCGCCCACAAACAACGGCACACTCCAGCGCCGCAAAACATCCCGGTCGATTGCGCGGTCCGGGTCGGGTCTGAGAATGGGTGCGAGCGAGATCGGCACGATCGCGGCCAGCGAAGTCCCGATCGTCAGATGCATGCGCAATGTCTCGTCCACCCCGATCAGCGCGAGCACATGATAGAGCACCGGCACGATGACGATGCCGATATCGACGCCCAACGTGCCCGCGATCAAGCCACCGAACACGCCGGCGATCACCAGCCCAAGCGCCAGCGTGCCGAGATCGGACGTCGCAAGAACGAAATGCATCTCAGGCGGCCGCGAGGTCGCTTGGGCGTTCGAGATGCGCGAGCGCGTCGCGCAAGACCCCGAGGCTTGCACCGGGCCGTGTCGCGTTCTCGCTCAGATGCCGGCGAAACAGCCGCGCGCCGGGCCGGCCGCTATAGAGGCCCAGCATATGTTTCGACATTGCATGCAGCGGCACGCCTTTCGTCAGCTGCGCACTCACATACTCGCAGAATGCATCCGTCACCGCATCGATATCGCTTGGGTCTCCGCCGAAGAATCGCGCATCGACATCGGCGAGGCACGCGGGCGATTGGTAGGCCGCACGGCCGAGCATGACGCCGTCGACATGTTCGAGATGGCGTGCCGCCTCGTCGAGCGTGGCAATGCCGCCGTTGACGACGATGGTGAGATCTGGCCGCTCGCGCTTGACGCGGTAGACGAGATCGTAGTCGAGGGGAGGGCGCTCGCGATTGTCTTTCGGCGAAAGGCCCTGGAGCCACGCCTTGCGTGCATGGACGGCAAAGATCGTCACGCCGGTTTTCGCGCAGGCATCGATGAGCGCGCGCAAGCTCGCTTCGGGATCCTGGTCGTCCACGCCCAGCCGGCACTTGACCGTGACGGGAACGGCGACCGCCGCCCGCATCGCGCCGACGCAGTCGGCGACGAGCGCGGGCTCGCGCATCAAACACGCACCGAAGCGTCCCGATTGCACGCGGTACGACGGGCAGCCGACATTGAGGTTGATTTCGTCATAGCCGAGATCGGCGCCGATGCGCGCGGCTTCGGCGAGCCGCACAGGTTCCGCGCCGCCCAATTGCAGCGCAACCGGATGCTCGGACGCATCGAAGCCCAGCAGTCTTCCGCGATCGCCGCGAATGACCGCCTCAGCCGTCACCATCTCGGTATAAAGACGTGCCCGCGCCGACAGCAGCCGGTGCAGCACCCGGCAGTGCCGGTCCGTCCAGTCCATCATGGGCGCGACGGAGAATCTGTGCGTTAAGCAATTCATTTGATTGGATAAAGTCCATTTCCACCGTATTTTCAACGAAAATCGGCTTGCCGCCTGCAAGCCACTGCGTTGCGACCGGGCCTCATTCAACTCTCTCGCCTCATCTCGCGGGGGCTTATGCCCGTCCAGCGTTTGAACGCACGCGAAAACGCCGCCGGCTCGGAGAATCCTACCAGATAGGCGGTTTCGTTTACCGACACTTTTTTCCCTCGCAGATATTGCAGCGCAAGCCGGTGGCGCAATTCGTCCAGCACTTTCTCGAATGTCGTGCCTTCCGCTTTCAGCTGGCGGAACAGCGTCTGCCGGCTGACCTCCAGCTTCCCGACGATCTTATCCATGCTCGCCTCGCCCGTATGCAGGACGGGCATCAGCAGGCTCTCGACACGCCCCCGCGCGGTCTTGGAATTTTCTAGGCTCTTGAGGAGAGCGTCGGCATGTTCGCTCAGGATTCCGAAGACATAGCGTGGCTGCACCGCGATCTTGTGGGTCATCCATTTCTCGTCGAGCTGCACCGCGTTCCATTCGGCCTCGAAGGTGACGGGTGCGCCATAGATGCGTTCATATTCCGCGCGCCAGGCGGGCGCCTTGTGCGTGACATGCACGGCTTTCGCGATCTGGGTGACTCCGAAGCGGCGCGGGCCGCAGATCATGCGCGCGAGACTGGATTCCGTCAGTTCCGGAAAATCATTCGGGTTCTCGCGGTTGTCGACGGCCCAGATGCCGCCATGCCTGGGCACCACCGTCCAGCGGTCCTTGGGGCCGTCGAATTCGACCACCAGCCGCGCATAGCGATTCACCTGCACCATCGCCTCGATCATGGTCTCGCAAGTATAGGCGATCAGTCCCACGATGGAGATATCGGCCATATCGTTGGTTTCGCCATAGTGCAGAGCAAGCGCGGGATCGTGCGTAAGCGCCTGACCTGCGCGCATCAGCCTGACATATTTCGCGAAAGGGATGCGGCGATCGACATCGGCCAGATCTTCGACGCGAATTCCGGATTGCGCCGAGAGCACAACCCGGTCGGCACCTTTGGCAACGGCCAGCTCCATCAGCCCCCGCGCGAGTCCCGCCGCAATCGTCAGCTCCGGCATGGACGTTCCGTGCGGTTGTTACCTGCGATCATGGCTTCTGTTGCCTGGTGTCATGGCCCACGCGCTCGGCGGCCCATAAGCTCAGTATCCGCACCGGAAAGCCCAGGGGCAAGTATGACCGCCGGCACGATTAGCCCGGAATCCGAAGACTCCGAAGCGGGGCTACTGCGCCGATTGTTTCCCAGGCAGATCGACAACAATTTCCGCGGCCGTCGGCTCGGACTTTGGCTGTTCGGCGTCTTCGTGTTCGTCAAGCTGCTTCAGGGCGCGGAATCGGTTATTGACAGTTACGCCACGGCGACGAACGCCGATGGAATTCCCCTTCAAGACTATGGCGCTGCGGCCGCGCAGACCATGGTTTCCATGTTCGCGCTTCTAGGGCTGAACCTGCTGATTCTTCCCTTGATGGGCCTCCTTGCGCTCGTCCTCTATCGCGCCATGATTCCCCTGATATATTTTATGATGCTGCTCTTATATCTCGCCGGGAGGGCCGTGCAGCTTGCGCACCCCATCGCCAGGGCTGGCGGCGTGCAGCCGATAGGTTTCTACGTCAACCTGATTCTGCTGGCGATTCTGCTCATCGGGTTTGCGCTCTCGCTGACACGAGCCGGTTCAAAGCGAATTGTTCGGGGCGAACATGTCGCCATTTAACGCCATGACGACGCTTGCTTTTGTCATTCACATCAGCGGTGGCACGCTCGCGCTTGTTGCGGGAACGGTGGCTGCCTTCGCACCTAAGGGTGGGCGCCTGCACCGCGCAGCCGGCAACGTCTTCTTCGTGTGCATGCTCGTGATGGCCGCGTTCGCCGCCTATCTCGGCATTGTGGTTCCCGACCAGATCAACATCTTCATTGCCGCCTTTACCGCCTATCTCGTGGCGACGGCATGGCTAACCGTCCGGCGCAAAGAGGGTGCTATAGGCCTTTCCGAGAAAATCGGTCTGTTGGCGGCAATTATTCTCTGCGCACCCTTTGCGATTTTGTCCTTCCAGCTGGCGACTGGGCTGCCGCCCCTGTTCAAGAGCACGGTCCGGTTCGAAGGACCCGTTCTCATCGCGATTTACAGCTTCACGGCCGTGCTCGCGATCGCGGCTATCGGCGACGCGAACACGGTGCTCGCAGGCGGCATCTCGGGCGCACCGCGGATCGCGCGACATCTGTGGCGCATGTGCCTGGGGCTGACATTGGCCGCGGGTTCCGCCTTCACCAATGGACTGCCGCGGCTGTTGCCGCCGCCCGTACATGTGACGACGATCTTCTTCCTGCCGCAGCTCATTCCCATCGGATTGTTGCTCTTCTGGATGATCCGCGTGCGGCTCACGGGCTGGTACAAGCATGCGGCAATCGCCGGCGCGGCGGCCCGCTAGCATGTTGACGACTCTCGCATTTGCTTTGCACATCGGGGCCGGATCGATTGCGCTCGTTGCGGGAACGCTTGCGGCCTTCGCGCGCAAGGGCGGGCGGCTGCATCGCGGCGCCGGAAATGTCTTCTTTGGTTCCATGCTCGTGATGGCGGCATTCGCGTGCTGGCTCGCCGTCGTGATGCCGGGACAGATCGGCAACCTGTTCGGCGCCGTTTTCGCAGCCTATCTCGTCACGACGGGCTGGCTGACTGTGCGTCGCAACGCCGGCGTTCTTCCAGAGCGCATCGCATTGGTCGTGGCTCTCGTTCTGTTGGCGCCTTTCGCGATCCTGCTCCTCCAGGCGGCGACGCACACGGCCTTTTTGTTCAAGAGCGCCGTTGCGCCCGAGGGGCCCGTCCTCATCGCGACCTATTGCGTGACGGCGGTACTCGCGATCGCGGCTATCGGCGATGCGAAAGTGGCATTCGCCGGCGGCATCGCGGGCGCGGCGCGGATTGCGCGGCATTTGTGGCGCATGTGCCTGGGGCTGACGATAGCCGTGGGATCGGCCTTCACGAACGGTTTTGCGCGGGCTTTGCCCGGGCCTTATCACGTGCCGGGGGCATTTTTCCTTCCGCTGTTTGTTCCGCTGGGCCTGCTGGTCTTCTGGATGATCCGCGTGCGGTTCGCGGGATGGTACAAGCATTCCCTCCAGGAAGGCCGCACGGCCCGCATCTAATGCGACGAGGACGCGCTGCGATTACGGATATCCGATGGCGAGGCGCGAAAGCGTCGCCGAAATGCATGATTGAAATTGGAGATGTCCGTGAAGCCGTTGTCGAACGCAATATCGCTGATCGTGCGGTTCAGCTTCCGCAGATCTTTCAACGCCGCATACACGCGCTCCAGCCGCGAGACCAGCGTGAATTCCGAATAGGTCGTGCCTTCGGTTTCCAGCAATTTCTGGACATAACGAGGCGTCGCACCGATATGTGCGGCGACTTTTGCCACCGAGAGGTCGCGGCGATCGAGGTTTTGCAAAATGAATTTCTTGACCAGGTTGAGGCGCGCGGCGCGTCCGCCTCCCGATTCGGCAAGCACGCGACTGTCTTTGGACGGATTGAGAATCAACACCGTCAGATCTTGGATATGCTTGACGATGAGTCGGCGTAGCTCCGGCGTCGCCAGTCTGTGATCGTCGTCCAGAACGCGAATATAGCTCACCAACAGACGCAGCGCCGCCGTGTCTCCCGGAATGAGGCGGGCGGTCCGGTCGTCCAAATTCGGGATGAGCGTCTCGATATTCGCGCGCGGCAGGCGCACGCAAAGCACACTGCTGAATGTCGGCTGGTCGTAAGAGCCGGGCGTTTCACAAGCCGTGAGGCAGGCATCGCCGGCACCGAGCGTCACTTCGCGCCCGTTCTGCGTCACCACGAATTGGTCGTTGAGATTCACCACAACGATTACGTCGTTGTTGCCGCTATCAGCCGCTTCTTTCGTCCAACGGTTGGACGACGCGTCGACATCGCCCCACGCAAAACGCAATCCCGGCAAGGCGCGCAGCTGGACGCGGGCGCGAAACGGCTGGTCGCCGACCGGTTTCACGTCCAGCGTGATAAGCTTTCGCGACACCAGATCGCGCCAAGCGTCCAGACGCGCCCGCTTGGGTGCATCTTCGCTGGACCAATGCCACAACGAATAATCCGACGGAGGGGCATCCAGCATGCGACGGCCTTTAGGCAACCCTGACGAGCACAACTCTTACACTCCCTCACTCTTTCCGGAAAGACACTCGATAAAGAAAGTTCAATAATTCATCAGCTGTGACGCCGTCCGGTTGCCGAAAAATCAGGCAATCGGAGTTCGCTATGCTCAGCCGAATGTGAAATCGTGCGAGACCAGATGCGCCAGGGTCATGCTTTGCAGCACGATCGTATCGCCGGCATCGAGCGTGATCACGACATCGCTTCCCACCTGTGCCATATGCGCCTGCACGGCGGCGTAGTTGGCAAAGTCGTCGCTCGCGAAATGCATCACATCGTGCGTGGCGCCGCTCCAGGCGAATTCGTCGATGGTGTTGTGGCCGAACGAGCCGCTGAAATCGAAGGTGTCTTTTGTCGCCGCCCCAACACTCCCCGTGATCTCGCCGCGGCTTGTGTCGAGCGTATCGCCGGTTCCGAGCACGACACTGCCGTGGATCGTGCCGGTGTTGGTCAGCTCGTCATTGACGCCCATGTAGACATACCCGTGAATGGCGCCTCCATTGGTCAATGTGTCGAAGCTTCCGGCGAATGAAATGCTGCCCGTGATCGTTCCGGTGTTGGCCAGCGTGCCGCTGCCGGATCCCATTGTGATGGCGCCGTGAATTTTTCCGGAATTCGTCAGGGTGTTGTCGGCGTTGCTGTTGAATTCGAGCGGGCCCTGCCACGCGCCTGTGTTTTCCAAGTCGACTTGCGAGGTGTCGAACACGATCAGGCTGCCCTCGACGGTTCCCGAATTCGAGATGGCGACCGTCGAACCGGCGGCGGCGTAAATCGCCAGTTGGGCCGAAATCGTTCCGGTGTTCTGCACAACGCCGTCGGTCGAAGCGGAAAAAGCGATCGCCGCGCCGCCGCCGTTGGATTCCGAACTGGAGAGGATACCGTTGTTGAGGATCGAATTCGCATCACTGTTGTAGACGTACACGCCGTAATTTTGGCCGGATATGTGACCGTCATTCGTGATGACGGCGCTGTTGTAGAATTCGCTGAGAATGCCGTCCCCGCCGCCATTTACTTCGCCGGTTCGCCCGATATTGATCGTGGCGCCGCTTGCATTGTTCAAGGTAATGCCGGAAACGCTGCCCTGGACTTGACCATCCACGACCAAAGAAGAGCTGGACCCTTGCAGATACACCCCTGCACCGCCGCCCTGTACAGTTCCATTCACGTAAATGAGGGCGTCGCCTGCGGCCGAGATGCCGCTGACGGCGCCTTGCACCTGTCCGTCCTCATAAACAGTATCTTCGGCATTGGTCAGAACGACGCCATTGCCGCCGGAGGAGTAAACCAGCCCATAGATCGTGACCGTCTCCGAACTGCCCGAGGCTGTGATACCGGCGCCGCCGTCGAGCGCGAGAAGAGATCCTGCATTTGTCACGAGGAGCGAGTCGCCGTCGCCCGTCAGGTCAAAAGCATCCTGATTGAACACATCGGTTGGGTTTTGCGTATCGACGACGAAACTTGTCACGGCTCGGTCTCCATTGAAGTACGGCGCGTGTGCAGGCCCGCTGGCGAGCGTCTTCGCGCCGAGTGGCCGGGAATTTAGGAGCGGCGGATCGCCGATTCTTGGTGGGGAACGAACGGATTGGTACAGCGCGATCAACATCCGGAAAATGACGGGCGCTAGCCGGACATCTGAGCGTTTGAACCCAGGCGGCTCCCGGAAACAAGTCTGTGACGTGTCATATTGTTCGGTCACTCCCGGCGCTTGCTCGCCTATGACGAGAAGACGGGCAAGCGTCTATGGGCCACGACGATCGCATTTGGGGCAACTCTTCGAATATGCTAGAAAGAGGTTTGCCGTTTGGTGTTATTCCCGCGGAGGCGAAATGTCCGACAAAATCAAGAAGACCGATGAAGAGTGGCGCAGCCAATTGACGCCGACGCAATTTGCCGTGACGCGCCAGAAGGCGACCGAACGCCCCCACACGGGCGAATACGACAAAGTGACGACGCCCGGAACCTATCGTTGCATTTGTTGCGGCGAGATGTTGTTCGAATCCGATCAGAAGTTTGACGCGGGTTGCGGCTGGCCCAGTTTTTCCCAGCCTGCCGTCGCCGCGAACGTCGCCGAAGAAGTGGACCGCAGCCACGGCATGGTGCGCACCGAAGTGATGTGCGCCAAATGCGATGCCCATCTGGGCCATGTGTTTGACGACGGTCCGGGGCCGACAGGTCTGCGCTACTGCATCAATTCGGCGTCATTGAAACTGGAGCCGAAGAAATAGAACGGAGCGGCCGATGAGCGAGCGGCGTCGCGATCAATATGACCTCCAGTCTGCGGCGGTCGAAAATAATGCCTGACCGCAATTTCTGTCAGGCGAAGACCTCCTCCCGGTGATTGGGTCTCTGCGTCTGAACAAGGGGGTTTCACATGCAGCTTGCCGCCAAGGCCGTCTGGGTTATCGAGCGAAATCTGGGGAGCGGTCTCACGTTGAACGGCATCGCGGAATCGTGCCGCGTATCGCCCTTCCACCTTGCGCACGCCTTTGGCGCTGCGACCGGACAACCCGCCATGAGTTATGTCCGAAGTCGCCGATTGAGCGAGGCCGCGTGCAAACTGGCGGACGGTGCGCCGGACATTCTGGAGGTCGCACTCGACAGCGGTTACGCATCGCATGAGGCATTCACGCGTGCATTCAAGGAGCAGTTCGGTACCACGCCGGAGACCGTGAAGCGCAACCGTTCCACGTCATCGCTCGCGCTTGTTCCGCCGCTGGAACTGCCGGAAGGCCCTCCCGTGAAACTCGACGAGCCGGAGATCGTGAAGGGCGACGCGATCTCAGTGGTGGGCTTGGCGGAGCGCCATGCTTTCGACGCGCCTCATAAAATCCCCGCGCAATGGCAGCGCTTCATGGCGATTTATTCCCTGATCGAGCGCAAGGCGAGCGAAATTCCCGTTGGCGTGAGTTGCAATCTCGATGAGGATGGGACGTTCGAATATGTCTGCGGCGTGGAAGTCGCGCGCGGTTGCGACGTACCGAACGGTTTGCAGAAGATAGCGATTCCGGCCCAGACATATGCGGTATTCCAGCATCTCACCCATGTGGCGGGAATCGGCAACACCTATCTCGCGATCTGGAATTCCTGGCTCACCGATCACAACCGCACCGTGGCCAACGGCCCCAGCATCGAGCGGCACAAGA
>Ga0302325_10011699_pt1 | contig 18878 bp, 18 predicted proteins | sample Palsa_T0_2_FD_201948 | JGI IMG/M metagenome (GOLD analysis project Ga0302325, IMG submission 201948) | Peat permafrost microbial communities from Stordalen Mire near Abisko, Sweden - Palsa_T0_2 | ecosystem: Environmental > Terrestrial > Soil > Palsa > Peat permafrost | place: Sweden: Abisko...
AAGTTGGTACCGCAGAGTCGTTACGACGACGCCGCGGCCATCTTCGGCTAGCCGCCAATTAGGATCATTTCCATGACTTCTGCTGCGAGCGCTATGAGGGCGTCCGGGTCGGAGCTGCTCGACTACGACCAGGTCATCGCGCGCTACGACCCGGTGCTCGGGTTAGAGGTGCACGTCGAGCTGTCCACCGCCACCAAGATGTTCTGCGGCTGCCCAAATGAGTTCGGCGCCGAGCCCAACACCCAGGTCTGCCCGGTGTGCCTCGGCTTACCTGGCTCGCTGCCGGTGCTCAACGAGGCCGCGGTCGAATCGGCAATCCGCATCGGGCTGGCGCTCAACTGCGAGATCGCGCCGTGGGGCCGATTCGCGCGGAAGAACTACTTTTATCCGGATCAGCCGAAGAACTACCAGATCTCCCAGTACGACGAGCCGATCGCCGTCAACGGCTACCTGGACGTGCCGTTGGATGACGGCAGCACCTGGCGCGTCGACATCGAGCGCGCCCACATGGAGGAAGACACCGGCAAGCTGACCCACCTGGGTAGCGACACCGGCCGGATCGCCGGTGCGACCACGTCGCTGGCCGACTTCAACCGGGCCGGTGTGCCACTGATCGAGATTGTCACCAAGCCCATCGAGGGCACCGGTGAACGGGCACCCGAGATCGCCCGAGCGTACGTCACCGCGCTGCGAGACCTGTTGCGCGCGTTGGGGGTTTCCGACGTCCGGATGGACCAAGGCTCGTTGCGCTGTGACTCCAACGTGTCGCTGAAACTCGTCGGCGTCACCGAGTTCGGCACCCGCAGCGAGACCAAGAACGTCAACTCGCTCAAAAGCGTCGAGGTCGCCGTCCGCTACGAGATGCGTCGGCAGGGCGCCGTTTTGGAATCCGGTGGCCGAGTCATCCAAGAGACCAGGCACTTTCACGAGGACGGCTACACCAGCTCGGGCCGTACCAAGGAAACCGCGGAGGACTACCGCTACTTCCCTGAACCCGACTTGGAGCCGGTCGCACCCAGCCGTGACCTCGTCGAACGCTTGAGCAAAACCATCCCCGAACTACCGTGGTTGCGCCGCAAGCGAATTCAGCAGGACTGGGGTATCTCCGACGAGGTGATGCGCGATCTCGTCAACGCCGGTGCCGTCGACCTGGTCATCGCGACCGTCGAGCAAGGCGCGTCCAGTGATCAAGCGAAGGCCTGGTGGGGCAACTTTCTGGTGCAAAAAGCGAACGAGGCCGGCGTCGAGCTGGATGAGTTGCCGATCACCCCGGCTCAAGTCGCCGCGGTCGGTGCGCTGGTGGACGACGGCACGCTGACCACCAAGCTGGCCCGCCAAGTCGTCGAGGGTGTGCTCGCCGGCGAAGGCGAGCCCGACCAGGTGATGACCGCGCGTGGACTGGCCGTGGTGCGCGACGACTCGCTGATCCAGGCGGCGGTCGACGAAGCGCTGGCCGCCAATCCCGATGTGGCCGAGAAGATCCGGGGCGGTAAGGTGCAAGCGGCGGGCGCGATCGTCGGCGCCGTGATGAAGGCCACCAAGGGGCAGGCGGACGCGGCCCGAGTGCGCGAGCTGGTGCTCGAAGCCTGCAGCTAGCGGGGTCAGCACAAGCTAGCTGAGAAGATATTGTGTTCGACGATGACCGGCATCGAAGAGCAGCTTCACGAGCGCACGGTCGACACCGCGCTCGGAAGGGTGCGAGTACAGGTCGGGGGATCGGGTTCGCCGATCGTCTTCTGGCCGAGCCTGTTGATGACCGGCGATATGTGGCATGGGGTGGCCGACGATCTCGTGGCACGCCGGCAGGTGGTGCTGGTCGACCCGCCGGGCCATGGTGGCAGTCAACCGCTGACGCGGATGTTCACCTTCGGCGAGTGCGCGCGATGTGTTGTCGACATCCTCGATGGCCTCGGCATCGACCGGGCTCACTTCGTCGGCAACTCGTGGGGCGGCATGATCGGCGCGACTTTCGCCGCGACCTACCCGGACCGGATCGGGCGAGCCGTGCTGATGAATTGCACAGCCGGCAAGGCCAGTCTGCGCCAGAAAATCCAGTTCGCGATCCTGCTTCGGATGGCGCATTGGCAGGGCGGGATAGGACCATCGCTGATCCGGCCGGTGCTCAAGGCTTTCCTGGGGCCGACGACCTTTCGGGAACGTCCTGACGTGATTGCGCACGTTCGTTCAGCGGTGACGGACGTCGACATCGCGTCCGCCTCCTGGGCGGTCAAGAGCGTGGTCTCCGCCCGGCCCGATCAGCGGGCGCTGTTGGCCCACATCACGACACCGGTGCTCGTCGTCGGAGGTGTCGAAGACGCGACCTTCCCGCCGCGCGAGGCGATCGAGATGGCCGACGCCATCCCGGGCTCTTCGGTCCGCGTGCTCGACGGCGTGGCTCACCTCGCCGGTCTCGAGGACCCCGCTTTGGTGAGCGTTCTGGTTGAGGAGTTTCTGTTCGAAGGCAGCAAAAGCGGTTCTGAGGGAACGTAATTGCGCTTGCGCCGCCCCCTCGCCGCTTCGCGGCGCGCATCGTCGACGAGCTAGGTCTTGTCCTCGTTGGCCCGGGGGAAGCCGCCGCCCTGCGGGAACAGCGGGAACACCACATCGTCGAGCTTCATGGCGTCACCGTCGGTCTTGTTGACCGTCGCCCCCCACACGTTGCCGTCCGCCGACACCCGTAGCGCCCAGGCGTGTCCGTGGGTGTCCTGGCGAATGACGTCGGGTGGACCGGTGACCGCGCCGGTGCCCTGCGCCAGGTGGACGGCCACCGTCTGCTTGGTGTTGACCAGGTTGACCAATACGGTGCCGTCCAAGGCCGCGCAACCGGCGACCCCCGGGCGGTCCGGCCACGTCCACACCGTGGAGACCTTGGAGTCCTTGGTAATTCGCTGCAGTCGATCGGCGGTGGGAGAGCGGTCGAGGACGTATAGCGAGCCGTCGACAGGGTCGGTGCACAGGCCGCCGCCGGCGCCGATGCCGCTCAGCGCCGTGGTCGGCGGCGCTGGCTTGAGCGTGGTCGGCTGCTCAAGACGGATGATTTTTCCGGCCCGCGATGCGGGGTCGTTGGCCATCGCCGGGTTGCCCGCGTCACCGGTCAGCACGACAAGTGTAGTCGGGCTGGTGAAGAGAAGGGCACCGGTATTTCCGTTGCCGCCCTTTGGAATTCCGGTCAAGATGTCTTTGGGAATGTCATCGTCGGCGATACGGATGACGCGATTGTCGGTGGGCGTGCTGATGTAGGCGTACATCAGCCGGTCCTGCGAATAGGTGGGCGAAAGCACGATATCCATCAGCCCGCCGTCACCGGCCGGGTCGACCGGGATGACCAGCTTCACCTTGGGCTCTGCGCTGACGGAGACCTCTTTCACCGCCCCGGTAGTGCGCTCCGCGACCAGCGCCGACTTGCTGTCGGGTTGCATGAGCAGGCCGCTGATGCTCTCCAGACAGCCCTGCATGACTCCCGGTGCCGGGCACTGCTTCGGGAACGGTTTGTCGGGCAGCGGCGGTGGCGGGGGCGGCGTGGAGCTCGGCGCGCCGTGCCGTTCGGGCTCGGTGGTGAATGGTTGCGACTGGGCGTCGTTGAACTGGGCGCAACCGGCTAAAACCAATACCGCCGAGCCGACCACAGCCAGACTGCGCAGCCCCGACCACCACAACCGCATAGCTGCCAGGTTACGGATAGGTCGGCTCCCGTGCCCGTGACGGGTGCCGTGCGCCGCCTTCGGCATTCGCCCCGCAAACATTTGCGCGCGAGGGACGACGCGCGACCCGGAACAGCAAAAGCGCCGTTCAAATCCCCGATTCGCGATGATTTGCCTTTACCCTGACACGTGTGAGCAGTCAACTGAACGACGCAGATTGGCAACGACCGGATCAGGCCTCGGTGCCAACTCCGGCGCGACCGACCTCAGCGAGCTTGGTCGATCCCGAAGATGACCTGCCGTCAGAAACCTATGCAGGCGATTTCGAGACGACCCTGATCCCGCACTACGACTCCAACGACTCCGGCAGCGTCCGGTCGTCCAGCACGGGATTCGGGCTGATGGGTAGCCGGGAGCCGTTGCCCTATCTACCCCAGAGCACCGGCAGGCACTCGGTGTTCGCGCCGGACGGGGTGGACGCGCATGAGCAATACGAGGACGAGCGGATACGCGCCGCGAGCCGGCGCGGCACCCAGAATCTGGGTTTGCTGATTCTGCGCGTCGGCCTCGGTGCGGTGCTCCTCGCGCATGGTCTTCAGAAATTGTTCGGCTGGTGGGGTGGGCAGGGTCTGACGGGATTCAAGAACTCGCTCTCCGGCATCGGATACCAGCACGCCGACATCCTCACCTATTTCGCCGCAGGCGGCGAGATCGCCGCAGGGGTCCTGCTGGTGCTCGGGCTGTTCACTCCGCTGGCCGCAGCTGGCGCGTTGGCCTATCTGACCAACAGCTTGCTCGCCGGGATGTCAGCCCAGCACGGCGCGCAGCACAACGGGCGGACGTTCCCGTACTTCCTGCCGGATGGCCACGAATACGAGATCACGCTGATTGTCTTGGCCGCCGCCGTCATTCTGGTCGGCCCCGGACGCTACGGCTTCGACGCAGGTCGCGGCTGGGCTCGGCGGCCGTTCATCGGGTCGTTTATCGCGCTGGTGGTCGGCGTCGGCGCCGGCGTCGCGCTGTGGATGCTGCTCAACGGCGCCAACCCGTTGAGCTAATCCGCGTACGGATTGGGGACTCGGCCTGCGCTGGCCCCGGTCAACAGCGGCAGCGTTGCGAAGGTGACCGCTGGCAACCGCAGCTCACGCCCGTTTGTGAGCTGAGCGCGCCCCCAGGAGCCCCTGCGAAACCGTAGCCCTTCGATTTCTTCCCAACGCACCGTTTGAGTGCCCAGCAGCGTACGCACGGTGACGCCGTGCTGGTCGGCCTGCGTGCGAAGCCGAATGATCAACGCCGACAACAAAACCGGAATGATCAACAGTGGAGCGGTCGGCGGCCAGGTCAGAACCGGTATGAGCAGCCCGAGGGCGAAGAAACCGACCGCGAGGTGCGCGATCGGTGAAATGTTGATCACCACCGGCGGTGCGGTCTGCGCTTCCTCCGCTGAATCGGTGGCCATGCATGCATCATGGCATCGATCGGCCGCTTCGGTTTCGAGGGCCCGACAGCCAGCGGGATTTGACGTTTGACCAGTACGGGGCCTACCCTCGGGAACCGTGATTATCACTGGAATGCTCGTAGTAGGTCGGCGCGTTGGTGCCTGACTGATCAAGCACACCAACGCGCAACCCTCGTACAGCAGCTAGCTGACGGGGGTTTTTTGTTGCCTACCGGCTTTCCAGAGCATGCACAGGACCAAGAAGGACAAGAGAACCTCGTGAGCGCACCCACCAGATCGCAGTCCGAGCCCCAGGCAGCGGCGTCGACGCCGGCGTCGCAGGATGTGGCCCGGATCGCCACCGACGCGGCGAAGTCCGCCGCCAAGCCACCGACCGTTCGGCCGAAACATGTTGCCCCTGAGCAACTCACCGGCGCGCAGTCGGTAATCCGGTCGCTGGAGGAACTCGACGTCGAGGTGATCTTCGGCATCCCCGGTGGCGCGGTGCTGCCGGTCTACGACCCGCTCTTCGACTCGAAGAAGCTGCGGCACGTCTTGGTCCGCCACGAGCAGGGCGCCGGCCACGCGGCCAGCGGCTACGCCCACGCCACCGGCAAGGTCGGCGTGATGATGGCGACGTCGGGTCCCGGTGCCACCAACCTGGTGACGCCGCTGGCCGACGCGCAGATGGACTCCATCCCGGTGGTCGCGGTCACCGGGCAGGTCGGTCGCGCGCTGATCGGGACGGACGCCTTCCAGGAGGCCGACATCTCCGGCATCACGATGCCGATCACCAAACACAACTTCCTGGTTCGCGACGGCGACGACATCCCGCAGGTGCTGGCCGAGGCGTTCTACATCGCGGCCAGCGGACGACCGGGCGCAGTGCTCGTCGACATCCCCAAAGACGTCCTGCAGGCGCCGTGCACGTTCAGTTGGCCGCCGCGGATGGACCTGCCCGGCTATAAGCCGAACACCAAGCCGCACAACCGCCAGATCCACGAGGCCGCGAAGCTGATCGCCGCGGCGCACAAACCCGTGCTCTACGTCGGCGGCGGCGTCATCCGCGGTGAGGCCACCGAGGAACTGCGTGAATTGGCCGAGCTGACCGGAATTCCGGTCGTCACCACGCTGATGGCCCGCGGCGCGTTCCCGGACAGCCACCGTCAGCAGCTGGGCATGCCGGGCATGCACGGCACGGTGGCCGCGGTGGCCGGGCTGCAGCGCAGCGACCTGTTGATCGCGCTGGGCACCCGCTTCGACGACCGGGTCACCGGACAGCTGGACTCGTTCGCCCCGGAGGCCAAGGTCATCCACGCCGACATCGACCCGGCCGAGATCGGCAAGAACCGGCACGCCGACGTGCCGATCGTCGGTGACGTCAAAGCCGTCATCACCGCGCTGATCGAGGCGCTGCGCGACGACAGGGATGCCGGGGCTGAAAGCTCCGACATCGCCGACTGGTGGACGTATCTCGACGATGTGAAGGCGACTTTCCCGCTGAGCTACGGGCCGCAGAGCGACGGCAGCCTGAGCCCGGAGTACGTCATCGAGAAGCTGGGTGAGATCGCCGGGCCGGACGCGGTGTACGTCGCCGGCGTCGGCCAGCATCAGATGTGGGCCGCGCAGTTCGTCTCCTACGAGAAGCCCCGAACCTGGCTCAACTCCGGCGGTTTGGGCACCATGGGCTTCGCCGTGCCGGCAGCCATGGGCGCCAAGTTCGCCCGCCCGGACGCCGAAGTGTGGGCGATCGACGGCGACGGTTGCTTCCAGATGACCAACCAGGAGCTGGCCACTTGCGCGATCGAAGGCGCCCCGATCAAGGTCGCGTTGATCAACAACGGCAACCTCGGCATGGTCCGGCAGTGGCAGACGCTGTTCTACGAGGAGCGGTATTCGCAGACCGATTTGGGCACGCACTCGCGCCGCATCCCCGACTTCGTCAAGCTGGCCGAGGCGCTGGGTTGCGTCGGATTGCGTTGTGAGCGTGAGGAAGACGTCGTCGACGTGATCAACCAGGCGCGGGCGATCAACGACCGTCCGGTGGTCATCGACTTCATCGTCGGCGCGGACGCGCAGGTGTGGCCGATGGTGGCCGCCGGGACCTCGAACGACGAGATTCAGGCCGCCCGCGGCATCCGCCCACTGTTCGACGACGAATCCGAAGGGCACGCCTGATGCGCGCCGGCGACGATGCAGCGCGTAGCAATGAGGAGGAGCGGCGCATATGACCGCAGGATCGGCGACCACGCACACCTTGTCGGTGCTGGTCGAGGACAAGCCCGGTGTGCTGGCCCGCGTCGCTGCGCTGTTCTCCCGCCGCGGGTTCAACATCGAGTCGCTGGCCGTGGGCGCCACCGAGCAGAAGGACATGTCGCGGATGACCATCGTGGTCTCCGCCGAGAGCACCCCGCTCGAGCAGATCACCAAGCAACTCAACAAGCTCATCAACGTCATCAAGATCATCGAGCAGAGTGATGACAACTCGGTGTCCCGCGAGCTGGCGATGATCAAGGTTCGCGCCGACGCCGGTACCCGCACCCAGGTGATCGAAGCGGTGAACCTGTTCCGCGGCAAGGTGATCGACGTTTCGCCGGAATCGCTGACCATCGAGGCCACCGGCGACCGCGGCAAACTCGAAGCGCTGCTGAAGGTGCTCGAACCGTTCGGCATCCGCGAAATAGCGCAATCGGGCGTGGTGTCACTCGCGCGGGGCCCGCGCGGAATCGGTACAGCCAAGTAACCAATCCAGTTCGAAAATCAAATCGAAAAGCCTCATAAGAAGGAGATATTCAGTGGCTTTGAAGATGTTCTACGACGATGATGCGGACCTGTCGATCATCCAGGGCCGCAAGGTCGGCGTCATCGGATACGGCAGTCAGGGGCACGCGCACTCATTGAGCCTGCGCGACTCCGGAGTTCAGGTCCGGGTCGGACTGAAGGAAGGCTCGAAGTCTCGGGCCAAAGTCGAGGAGCAGGGCCTCGAGGTCGACACCCCGGCCGAGGTCGCCAAGTGGGCCGACGTCATCATGCTGCTGGCGCCGGACACCGCGCAGGCCGACATCTTCAAGAACGACATCGAGCCCAACCTGAACGACGGCGACGCGCTGTTCTTCGGCCACGGCCTCAACATCCACTTCGACCTGATCAAGCCGCCCGGCAACGTCACCATCGCCATGGTCGCACCGAAGGGACCCGGACACCTGGTGCGTCGCCAGTTCGTCGACGGCAAGGGCGTGCCCGCGCTGATCGCCGTCGACCAGGACCCGAACGGCGACGGTGAGGCGCTCGCGCTGTCCTACGCCAAGGCCATCGGCGGCACTCGCGCCGGCGTCATCAAGACCACCTTCAAAGACGAGACCGAGACCGACCTGTTCGGCGAGCAGGCCGTGCTGTGCGGTGGCACAGAGGAATTGGTCAAGACCGGTTTCGACGTGATGGTCGAGGCGGGCTACCCGCCGGAGATGGCCTATTTCGAGGTGCTGCACGAGCTCAAGCTGATCGTCGACCTGATGTACGAGGGCGGCATTGCGCGGATGAACTACTCGGTGTCCGACACTGCCGAATTCGGCGGCTACCTGTCGGGCCCGCGCGTCATCGACGCCGACACCAAGGAGCGGATGCGCGGGATCCTGCGCGACATCCAGGACGGCAGCTTCACCAAGAAGCTTGTCGCCAACGTCGAGGGCGGCAACAAGCAGCTCGAGCAGCTGCGCAAGGAGAACGCCGAGCACCCCATCGAGGTCACCGGCAAGAAGTTGCGCGACCTTATGAGCTGGGTCGACCGGCCGATCACCGAGACCGCCTAGCTGTTCGCTTCATCGAGATCGACGTTAGCGAGCCGAGTTTCGGTGTGTCGTCGCGCTAGCGTCGATGTCGCGTGTCCGGCGAGTCGACACGCACGCCGAGCACCGGCTGACGCACCAGGCCGTTGCTGAATTCGGCGCACCACGGCCGGTGCCCCTGCTCGTCTGGCCACACCAGCTGTAGGGCCTGCAGCTCAGCGCCGTAGAACGCTACCGCGAAGTTCAGGTGCGCGTCCGGATGCTGCACCTGGACGACATCGAGCAACAGCTCATCGCCGATGCAGATCCGCTCGCCCGGTAACGGCCTTCCACCGTCTACGAGATATTGGGCGACGCTGTTGAGCACATGCGTCGCGCGCTGCGGCGGCATTCCTGTCACCAACAGTTCGGGCAAACCTCGCGGATGCAAACCGATTGTGTATGCGTAAGGGGTGCGGTCGCTTTCAACGCACTGCACGACCCACCCATTTCTTTCTACGGAAGCGTATATGGCCTCCAGCCACTCCTGCATGGTGGAATCCGGGTGATTGCATTTCCAGCACATGGGGTGTTTCTCCTGTCGTAGCGGTCGCCGACAGGATTCACCCGGGTACCGACACTCATAGGCTCCGCGATCCGGCACAACCGCGACCATTAGGCTGACCGCGTGAGCCTGCCTGTTGTTGTGATCGCCGACAAACTTGCCGAATCAACCGTTGAAGCCCTGGGCGACCAGGTTGAGGTCCGTTGGGTCGACGGCCCGGACCGCGAGAAGCTGCTGGCCGCGGTGCCTGAGGCCGACGCACTGCTGGTGCGCTCGGCGACGACCGTCGACGCCGAAGTGCTGAGCGCCGCACCCAAGCTCAGGATCGTTGCGCGTGCCGGCGTCGGGCTGGACAACGTCGACGTAGACGCAGCCACCGAACGCGGTGTGCTGGTCGTCAACGCCCCGACGTCGAACATTCACAGCGCCGCCGAGCACGCCCTGGCGCTGTTGCTGTCGGCGGCCCGCCAGATTCCCGCCGCCGACGCCTCGCTGCGCGAGCACGCGTGGAAGCGGTCGTCGTTCTCCGGTACCGAGATCTTCGGCAAGACCGTCGGAGTGGTTGGTCTCGGCCGTATCGGGCAGCTGGTCGCTCAGCGCCTGGCCGCGTTCGAAACCCACATCGTCGCGTACGACCCGTACGTGTCGGCGGCGCGGGCCGCGCAGTTGGGTATCGAGTTGCTGAGCCTCGACGATCTGCTCGCACGGGCGGACTTCATCTCGGTGCACCTGCCCAAGACGCCTGAGACGGCGGGCCTGATCGACAAAGAGGCGCTGGCGAAGACCAAGCCGGGCGTGATCATCGTCAACGCCGCGCGCGGCGGACTGGTGGACGAGGCGGCGCTGGCCGACGCCATCTCCAGTGGACATGTTCGCGCTGCCGGTCTCGACGTCTACTCCAAAGAACCGTGCACCGACAGCCCGCTGTTCGACCTGCCGCAAGTGGTTGTCACACCCCACCTGGGTGCGTCGACCGAAGAGGCACAGGACCGGGCCGGCACCGACGTCGCCGCCAGCGTGAAGCTGGCACTCGCCGGTGAATTCGTTCCGGACGCGGTCAACGTCGGCGGCGGGACGGTCAGCGAGGAAGTCGCGCCCTGGCTGGACCTGGTCCGCAAGCTCGGCGTGCTGGCCGGCGCGCTCAGCGACGCACTGCCCGGATCGCTGTCGGTGCAGGTACGCGGCGAGCTCGCGTCCGAAGATGTTGAGGTGCTGCGGCTTTCGGCGTTGCGCGGTTTGTTCTCAGCGGTCATCGAGGACCAGGTGACGTTCGTCAACGCCCCGGCGATCGCCGAGGAGCGCGGCGTGTCCGCCGACATCAGCACAGCCACCGAAAGCCCCAATCACCGCAGCGTCGTCGACGTGCGCGCGGTGGCCGCCGACGGGTCGGTCGTCAACGTGGCCGGAGCCCTGTCCGGTCCGCAACAGGTCGAGAAGATCGTCCAGATCAACGGCCGTAACTTCGACCTGCGCGCTCAGGGCGTCTACCTGGTCATCAACTACGCCGATCAGCCCGGGGCACTGGGCAAGATCGGCACGCTGCTCGGCACTGCGGGCGTGAACATCCAGGCCGCTCAGCTCTCCGAGGACGCCGAGGGACCGGGCGCGACGATCCTGCTGCGGGTGGACCGCGACATCCCCGCCGACGTCCGCTCTGAGATCAGGTCCGCGGTGGCGGCCAACAAGCTGGAAGTCGTTGACCTGTCGTGAAACTCGCGGTCATTCCGGGCGACGGGATCGGGCCGGAGGTCGTCGCTCAAGCGGTCACTGTTCTCGACACGGTGCTGCCCGGGGTCGAGAAGACCGAATACGACTTGGGAGCCAGGCGATTTCACGCCACCGGCGAGGTGCTGCCGGATTCGGTGGTTCCCGAGTTGCGGGCCCACGACGCAATCCTGTTGGGCGCGATCGGCGATCCGTCGGTGCCCAGTGGGGTGCTCGAGCGAGGTCTGCTGCTGCGGCTGCGCTTTGAGCTGGATCATCACGTCAACCTCCGCCCCGGGCGGCTGTATCCGGGTGTGCAGAGCCCGCTCGCCGGCGACCCCGAGATCGATTTCGTAGTCGTGCGCGAGGGCACCGAGGGCCCCTACACCGGCACCGGCGGCGCGATCCGGGTCGGCACAGCCCATGAGGTGGCCACCGAGGTCAGCATCAACACCGCGTTCGGCGTTCGCCGTGTCGTGGCAGACGCTTTCGAGCGCGCTCAGCAACGACGCAAACATCTGACGCTGGTGCACAAAAACAACGTCCTGACGTTCGCCGGATCTCTGTGGTCGCGCACCGTGCAGGAGGTCGGCGAGAAGTATCCGGACGTCGAGGTCGCCTATCAGCACGTCGACGCCGCGACCATCCACCTGGTGACCGATCCGGGCCGCTTCGACGTCATCGTCACCGACAACCTGTTCGGCGACATCATCACCGACCTGGCCGCCGCGGTGTGTGGCGGTATCGGGTTGGCGGCCAGCGGAAATATCGACGCCACCCGGACCAACCCGTCGATGTTCGAGCCCGTCCACGGCAGTGCGCCTGACATCGCCGGCCAGGGGATCGCCGATCCGACGGCCGCGATCATGTCGGTGGCGCTGCTACTTTCCCACGTCGGCGAAGACGCTGCCGCCGCGCGAGTGGACCGGGCCGTGGCGTCCCATCTGGCCAGTCGCCCGACTGAAAAGCTATCCACCGCCGAAGTCGGCGAAAGGATTGCGTCCGGGCTCTAGTCTCCAACCCGGGCGGCAGTGTGTCGGTCGGTACGAGCGGCGCCGCCAGCAGCGGGAAGAGCCCACATATCGCGAACGCCAGGGGATAACCCGATCCGGTGATCAGGTCGCCGAGGACCGGTGGCGCGCCTGCGGCCATCAGTCGCTGATAGGTGTTCTGCAGGCCCAGCGACCGCCCGCTCCAGAAGGGCCCGGCGTACTCGGTGATCGCGGTGGATTCCAGGCCGTTGTCGAGCACCGCGACGATGGCCACCGCGACCATCAGCGGCACGGCGACAAGCAAGTGCAGATAATCGGCGATCGCCAGCGCGGTCAGGGTCACGACCGCCGTGACGGCCATCATGCGGACCGGCCTCAGCCGCGACCCGACCCGGTCCGACCACCGACCGACCAAGATCCGGCCCACCGCCCCGAGCACCTGCGACACCGTGACCACACACCCTGCCGCGAAGATCGAGCATCGGTAGTTCGCGATCAGCCAGATCAGCATGAACGTCACGGTTAGCGTCTGAGGAACCGTCAACAGCGCGGAGACCGCGTGGATGCGCCGGAGCACCATCGAACCGCGGTAGGGGTTGGCCAGTTCTTGTTCGGTGGCGTCAGCCCGTTCTTTGCGCGGGGGATCGTTGATGGCCACGGCGCTGAGTACCGCCGCCCCCGCGCACAGCACGGCAGGGAAGATCATGCCCGAGGTCGCGGACCGGGCGTGCTCGGCGAGTACCGGGATGACCAACGCGCCCATGGCAATTCCAAGCGGTTGCGCGGTCTGGCGGACGCCCATCGCCAGCCCGCGCTGCTCGGGTGGGAACCATCCTGAGACCAGTCTGCCGCCGGCAGAGTTGCAACTGGCGGCCGCCATGCCGCCGACGAACAGCCACGCCCCGAACGCGACCACCGAATGGGCCGTGGTCGCGCCGTAGGCCGCCCCCGCGGTCAGAGCCGAGCCGACGGTCAGCACGACGCGTTCGCCCACCCGGTCGAGCAGCCAGCCCCACAGGATCAGCGTCGCCACCATGCCGAAGCTCGGCATCGACGACAGCAACCCCGCCTCGCCCAGCGGCGTGCCGAGATCGTCCTCCAGGGCGGGGATCAGGAACGCGACACCGTTGATGAAAACGAACGCGCTCGCCGTCACCAGCAGCGAGACGACAACGGTCGCCCAGCGTCGGCTCATGCTGAGTGTGCCCGGGCCGATCGGGTCAGTCGGCATCAATCCATGCTTGCACAGCGATGTGAGTGCTGTGGTCGAAGCGACGGCAGGCCCAGCGGCGTGGACCTGCGCCCATCCTTAGTAGGCTCAGGCGAATGCGCCTTGGCCGAATTGCCAGTCCCGACGGCGTCGCGTTCGTCACCATCGAGGACGAGCCCGACGAGATCATCGTCCGCGAGATCGCCGAGCACCCGTTCGGCACCCCGACTTTCACAGGTCGCTCCTGGCCGCTGGCCGATGTCCGGCTGCTGTCGCCGATCCTGGCCAGCAAGGTGGTGTGCGTCGGCAAGAACTACGCCGATCACATCGCGGAGATGGGCGGCGCGACCGGGCCCGCACCGGCGGACCCGGTCATCTTCCTCAAACCCAACACCGCGATCTGCGGACCCAATGTGCCGATTCGGTTGCCGGCCAACGCATCGCCGGTGCATTTCGAGGGCGAGCTGGCCGTAGTCATCGGTCGGCCCTGCAAGGACGTCTCGGCTGATCGGGCGGCCGAAAGCATTCTCGGCTACACCATCGCCAACGACGTGTCGGCCCGCGATCAGCAAAAGGCTGACGGCCAGTGGACGCGGGCGAAGGGTCACGACACGTTTTGCCCGGTCGGGCCCTGGATCGCCACCGACATCGACCCGGCCGACCTGGAGCTGCGCACCGAGGTCAACGGCGAGGTCAAACAGGACAGCCGGACCTCACTGATGATTCACGACGTCGGGGCGATCGTGGAGTGGATCTCGGCGGTGATGACGTTGCTGCCGGGCGACCTCATCTTGACCGGCACGCCCGCAGGGGTGGGGCCGATCGAGGACGGCGACACCGTCAACATCACCATCTCCGGAATCGGGACGTTGTCGAACCCCGTTGTACGGAAACGCGACTGACGTCCACTGCGGGCGGCTCGCTGGGCATCGGCGCCACAATGACGTTCGACCTACCAGGCGGTCGGGCACACGTGATAAGCGCGTTGTTTGTTTGGTAGTCTGCTCGTCGGCCCACAACGACTGGCAGCAGTGCCGCACCACCGCGTACCAATCGCGGAAAGCGTTCTGACCAGCAGTTTTAGGCAGCCCATGGGGTATGGTGTAATTGGCAACACAGCGGTTTCTGGTACCGCCATTCTAGGTTCGAGTCCTGGTACCCCAGCAGTATTTTTCCAAAGTCGTTCCACCCCCTAGCGATTAGGTGGGCGTCTGGCAGTCAGCTATGCTGGCTCCTCGGATCGGTTCCGGCCCCGTCGTCTAGCGGCCTAGGACGCCGCCCTCTCACGGCGGTAGCGTGGGTTCGAATCCCATCGGGGCTACTTATCCTTCAGGCGTGGCCCCGCCGTGTTCAGCCGGCGGCAGAAGCAGTTGAGCCGCCTACCGGCATGTGCGGCATACCGAGCTTGCTGTGATCCCAAGAGCGAGTGCGATTGCTGACTATGCGCACCGCGACGCGCTTGTTCATCATCATGTCCACGCCCGGCTTCATCTCGTCGGTGTAGGGACCGGTGTAGCGCTCCCACACGCTCACACCGACCCGGAAGATCGTGTCCGGGTCCTCGACGATCTCCGCGACGCCCTCGAACGACACACCGCGCAGCGTGTCGTAGGTCGGGCCGTCTTCGAGTAGGAAGCTGACCCGCGGGTCGCGCTTGAGATTGACCGCCTTCTGCGACTTGGCTTTAGTCTCCAACCAGATCTCGCCGTCAACGACGCCGTACCACATCGCGGTCAAATGCGGCTGTCCGTCCGCCCCGATGGTGGCGAGTGTGCCGGTGCGGCTGCTGTTGACGAAGTCCGCGATCTCGGCATCGGTCATGACGATCTGCGCACGTTGGTTCGTTCCCATCGGCACAGTGTGTCAGGTCACGTTGTGGCGCCGGGCAATGCCGTGCGAATCACAGTCGGCGAGTGAGTGCGTCCGCGGCGGCGAGCAGATCGGCCGCCCAGCGCGCACCAGGACGGCGGCCCATCCGATCGATGGGGCCGGACACCGAGATGGCGGCAATCACTGCACCATTCGCGTCGCGCACCGGCGCCGATACGCTGGCGACTCCCGGCTCGCGCTCGGCGGCGCTTTGAGCCCAGCCGCGACGCCGCACCTCGGTCAGTGTGCGGTCGCTGAACTTCGCGGTGGCCAGCACGGTGTCCCGGGTGGGGTCGTCGCCGTAGGCCAGCAGGACCTTGGCGCCAGAGCCGGCCGTCATCGGCAGGCGCGCACCCACGAGGACGGTATCGCGAAGTCCCGCAGGCGGTTCCGCCGCGGCAATGCATATCCGCGAACTGCCTTCTTGCCGGTACAGCTGCACGCTCTCCCCGGTGATATCGCGCAGTCGTGGCAGAACTGTCGCGCTGGCCGCCAGTAGCGGGTCATTGACCTGTGCCGCCAACTCGCTGAGCGCCGGACCCAGCCGCCACCGGCCCTCGTCGTCGCGGGCCAGCAGCCGATGGACTTCCAAGCCCGCCGCCAAACGGTGTGCGGTGGCTCTGGGCAGGCCGGTGCGGTCGCACAATTCGGCCAAGCCACACGGCGATTCCGCGATCGTGTGCAGCACACCCACGGCTTTGTCGAGGACGCCGATGCCGCTATCCTGTCTCACAGAGAGATACTAACGTCTCGCATACTGAGATCGACGAATTGGGATGACCTCGTGACGAAAACTTCAGCCCACGAAGAAGCCGGGACCGCCGGGCGTCCGCGCACACTGGCGGAGAAGGTTTGGGAAGACCACGTCGTGGCCTCCGGCGGCGACGCCGAACCCGACCTGATCTACATCGATCTGCATTTGGTGCACGAAGTCACCAGCCCGCAAGCCTTTGACGGTCTACGCCTGGCCGGTCGGCCGGTGCACCGCCCGGACCTGACCATCGCGACCGAAGACCACAACGTGCCGACGCTCGACATCGACAAGCCGATCGCCGATCCGATATCGCGCATACAAGTCGAGACGCTGCGGAGCAACTGTGCCGAATTCGGTGTCCGCCTTTACCCGATGGGCGATATCGAGCAGGGCATCGTGCACGTGGTCGGCCCTCAGTTAGGGCTGACCCAGCCGGGAATGACGGTCGTGTGCGGCGACAGCCACACCTCGACGCACGGCGCATTCGGCGCATTGGCGATGGGCATCGGGACTTCTGAGGTCGAGCACGTGCTTGCCACCCAGACGCTTCCCTTGCGACCGTTCAAGACCATGGCCGTCAATATCGACGGAGAGTTGCCGATCGGCGTGACGGCCAAGGACGTCATTCTTGCCGTCATCGCCAAGATCGGGACTGGTGGCGGACAGGGCCATGTCATCGAATACCGCGGCAGCGCCATCGAATCGCTGTCGATGGAGGCTCGGATGACGATCTGCAACATGAGCATCGAAGCCGGCGCCCGGGCGGGAATGATCGCGCCGGACGCCACCACCTATGAATTCCTGCGCGGCCGTCCCCACGCGCCGACCGGCGCACAGTGGGATGCGGCGCAGGCGTACTGGGATCAGCTGCGCACCGACGACGGCGCCGAGTTCGACACCGAAGTCCATTTCGACGCCGCCTCGTTGACACCGTTCGTGACGTGGGGCACCAATCCCGGCCAGGGAGTGGCGCTGGGTGCCGCGGTGCCGGACCCCGAGCTGATGACCGATGACAACGAGCGACAGGCGGCCGAGAAAGCACTGGCGTACATGGACCTTCGGCCAGGCGTGCCGATGCGTGACATATCCGTGGACACGGTATTCGTCGGATCGTGCACCAACGGTCGCATCGAGGATCTGCGCGCGGTAGCCGACATTCTGCGGGGACGCAAAGTGGCCGACGGCGTACGAATGCTGGTTGTCCCGGGGTCGATGCGGGTGCGTGCGGAGGCCGAAAGCGAAGGGCTGGGCGAGATCTTCACCGCCGCAGGCGCCGAATGGCGTCAGGCCGGCTGTTCGATGTGCTTGGGGATGAACCCCGACCAGCTCGCGCCGGGGGAGCGCTGTGCTGCGACGTCGAACCGCAACTTCGAAGGCCGCCAGGGCAAAGGCGGCCGTACGCATTTGGTGTCGCCGGCTGTCGCTGCGGCCACCGCGGTGCGCGGAAAGCTCTCCGCCCCGGCTGACCTGAACTGAGGAGAGGGAGAACTCGAATGGACGCCTTTCACACCCACACGGGTATCGGAGTACCGCTGCGGCGGTCCAATGTCGACACCGACCAGATCATTCCCGCGGTCTATTTGAAACGTGTCACCCGAACAGGTTTCGAGGACGGATTGTTCGCATCCTGGCGGAACGAGCCGTCTTTCATCCTCAATCTCAGCCCATTCGACAGGGGTTCAGTACTAGTCGCCGGACGCGATTTCGGCACCGGATCCTCACGCGAGCATGCGGTCTGGGCGCTCACGGACTACGGCTTCCGAGTGGTGATCTCATCGCGCTTCGGCGACATTTTTCGGGGCAATGCGGGCAAGGCCGGGCTCCTGGCGGCCGAAGTTGCTCAAGATGATGTCGAACTTTTATGGAAGCTCATCGAGGGCAGCCCTGGACTGGAACTCACTGTCAATCTTCAAGATCGGAACGTCACGGCGGGAACGGTGGTGGTGCCGTTCAACATTGACGATTACACCGCTTGGCGCCTGCAGGAGGGCCTCGACGATATAGCCCTTACGCTGCGGAAACGGGACCAGGTCGAAACTTTCGAGGCGGCGCGCCCGAGCTGGAAACCGACGACGTTGCCCACTGCTTGACGGCTTGATCGGCTCCGAATTTCCGGCGCCACAGGGCCGTATTTAACGGTTGCCCCACCGACCAAGGGCGGCAACCGGATTCCTAAAAAGTTCGCCGTGAGCCATTGAAATTGCGCGTGGCTCTTGGAAATCAGGCACTTGAGGGTTTACCGTGTTTGCTAGTCGGTCCAAACGAGGGCCGCTAGCTTCGGAGGATTTGTATGGTCAACAAGGCAGAGCTCATTGATGTGCTCACTGAGAAATTGGGCACGGACCGTCGGCATGCGACCGCCGCCGTCGAGAATTTCGTAGACACCGTTGTGCGCGCAGTGCAGAAGGGCGAGAGCGTCACCATTACTGGGTTCGGTGTTTTCGAGCAGCGGCGTCGCGCGGCTCGTGTGGCCCGTAACCCGCGCACCGGCGAGACCGTGAAGGTCAAGCCAACTTCCGTGCCGGCCTTCCGGCCCGGCGCACAGTTCAAAGCCGTTGTGTCTGGCGCACAGCGTCTCCCAGCCGATGGACCCGCAGTGAAGAGAGGCGTCGTGGCTACTGGAGCTAAGAAGGCGGCAAAGAAAGCGCCCGCGAAGAAGGCCGCAGTGAAGAAGGCTCCGGCCAAGAAGGCTCCGGCCGCCAAGAAGACGGTCGCGAAGAAGGCTCCGGCCAAGAAGACCGTCGCCAAGAAGACAGCAGCACCGGCCAAGAAGGCGACCAAGGCCGTGAAGACGGCCGCTAAGAAGGTCACCAAAGCCGTGAAGAAGGCTCCGGTCAAGAAGGCCGCAACGAAGCGGGCTCCGGCCAAGAAGGCTCCGGCCAAGAAGGCTCCGGCCAAGCGCGGCCGCCGCTCAACGCTCCAACACATCACAAAGTAAATT
>Ga0302325_10011701_pt1 | contig 18876 bp, 15 predicted proteins | sample Palsa_T0_2_FD_201948 | JGI IMG/M metagenome (GOLD analysis project Ga0302325, IMG submission 201948) | Peat permafrost microbial communities from Stordalen Mire near Abisko, Sweden - Palsa_T0_2 | ecosystem: Environmental > Terrestrial > Soil > Palsa > Peat permafrost | place: Sweden: Abisko...
TCATCACCGCGCCGCTGAACTTGCCGTACTCGGCGTCGAAGCTGTTGGTGATCAGGCGGAACTCTTCGACGGAATCCAGGTTGGGGATCAGCCCGGCGCCCAGGTTGCGGCCCTCGCTCACGTCCCCTCCATTGACCAGGAAGGCATTCGCGGTTTCGCGCTGGCCGTTAACCGAGACATTGCCCGGATTGGCGAACATTCCGGAAACCGATCGGTCCCCGGGCACAACGCCGGAAGTGATCGGCACAACTCCCGCCTGCAGCCCGAGCAGGTCGAGATAACTGCGGCCGTTCAGCGGCAGGGAGAGCATCTTCGCCGATTCGATGACGTCGCCCATCTGAGTGCTTTCGGTTTCCACCTGGACGGCGCTGGCCTCGACAGTGACCTCGTGCTGGACGCTGCCCACGTCAAGCGTGGCATCGATGCGCAACTGGTCGTTCACCTTCACGTCGATGCCGGTGGAGGTGAAGGCCTCGAAGCCGGCGGCTTCGGCGGTCACCCGGTAGGTGCCGGCGGGCAGCGCCAGGATGTGGTATTGCCCATCGGAGCCCGTAGTGGCGGATTTGCTGAAGTTGGTTTCCACGTTGGTAGCGACCACCTTCGCGCCCACGATCACGGCGTTGGTGCGGTCGTGGACCGTGCCCAGAATGGCGCCGGTCACGTCGGCCCGAACGACGTTCGGGAGCAGAAAAATTGCCAAAAACATCCACCTACAGGTAAGGCGATAGCGGCTTGCCATTTTAGACCCTCCTAAGCTTGGTGTTTGGCTCAGTATACAACTAAGGGCTGGTGGGCTGTCAATCCTGATTGTCTGTAAACTCCACCCGCTAGGCCGCGCCCCGCGGCCTCATAGTGATGCTCGATGACTCTGCGCGGTGCGATACAATGTATCGCAGGGGTTTGATTACTATGGCGACCGCAATGGTTCATGTCCGCGTGGACGGGAAGGTGAAGGAAGATGCCGCAAAGACGCTGGCCGCAATGGGCATGTCCGTGTCCGATGCGGTACGCATGTTGCTTGTCCGCGTGGCAGCCGAGAAGGCCCTGCCCTTCGAGGTGAGGGCGCCTAACCTAACGACAGTGAAGGCGATGCAGGCCGCGGATCGAGGCGCGGGCAAGCGCTTCAAGACTGCCGGCGCACTGTTTAAGGACTTGGAAATCTGAGAAACCTGATCCGCGGCACGCAATTCGCGCGCGATGTAAGACTGGCCGAGCGGCGCGGAAAGAATTTGTCGAAGCTGCGCGAACTGATCCTGCTACTGGTGGATCATCGGGATTGCTACATCGAACCGGGTTAGGACTTGTTCTAGAGTTTGAGTTGGCATTCACCTACCAACGCGCCTCCATGCAACCACGTGGCTGCTCCGCTGAAGTTGATGTCGAATAGTGGAAGGACAGGCGACCGTAGAATGACACTGGCGAACCGTGCCGGCTGTACGGTTTGAAAGTCCATTTTGCAGCCGTGTTCATCGTCGGCCCTATAAGCAGGGGATGCCCGCTGATAGCCTTGACGCATCCGACTTGGCCGTCCCTGTTTACCAAAACCCCAACCACAACATATCCTCCGATTCTTGTTTGGCGTGCCGGCGGTGGAAACTTCGGTGGCACGCAGTGAATCGCCCTGTTCGTCAGGACAGAGGTTTCGACTGAAATGGGATTGCCGTACTTCCTAGCATGGTACTTGGGTCATTTGCGCACACCAACGCAGGATCGACCGCGTAGAGGGGGTCCGGGACCGGCTCATCTGCTGGGCAAACAAGCTGGGCGATCGCGAGAATTGACAGCGCGAATCTGAGGCCTAATAGCCGTTCTTGCAATCCACTTGCGTGGACTCCGAACCCGGCTCAAAAGTTCCCTCTCTCCCTCGTGTACCTTGAACATTCATTATTCTGGGGAGCACGCTCAACATCAATGCTGCTCTGGATCAGCTCACAGGCGAAAGCAATTCCATCCGGCCGGAAGACGTGGCCCGACTCTCCGCGCTCGTTTTCGAGCATATCAATCTACCGAGGCGCTATGCCCGCTCGGTTCCGGACTCAGTGGTGCGGGAATAGCTTCGACCCCTGCGCAATCCGGCCGACGCCTTGATGTCGCCTGACGCCTCTCGCTCCCGGATCTGCAAAACTCGCGTGACAGCAATCACATCCCCATAAGAATTTCTCGTAACTCATTTCCCCGGAACTTTCAACGACCTGAAGTCCTTCCCCGTCGCCACCTGACCATACCCCGTCAACACGCCCTGCTATCGTGAAACCGGGAAGAGCTGTCTGACCGTTCATTTTACGTCTGGCAGTTCGCGCAAGGAGAGCGCTATAAAAATGGCTTTGATCGTCAAGCCAGCTCTACACAATTCGACAAAATCCGCCACTATTTTAATTACTTCACTTCGATCCTGCCTATCCCGACGGCGCTGCTGGTCTGCCCAATCCGATTACGGCATTCATCGGATGCAGTGCGGTAGGAAGATCGTGGCACCGTCAACGACCGCCTACGACGCTGTGCGGGATCGATGGACTTCATCGAATGCCGGTCGTCAGCTTCTGAGCTTCTAACGGTTGAAGAAGAGATACCAGTTCCCCGTTAGACGCTTGTACACATCGCAGTCTCGCTGGACCGAACAAGGACCCGGCGATCTGTCGTCAAGTGACTCTATAAGAGGGGCTGGTGGCGCCTTGGAGTAAAGATAACCCTTCGAGGAACCCCGGTTAACAATCCCAACGGAACTGGCGAGAAACGCGACGCGACCGCCGCCTAGCTTACTGATGCCGTCTTTCAGTCCAAGCTCCCGGAAGAGAGCCCTATATTCCTCCCAGCGCGGACCGGATAGGCGCCCCTCATTTGGCGGACCCTGCTGCGGTACCAGAGGGTCCGCATAGACCGGCGGGCAGCACGTAAACCTAGGATCAATCCGAACGACACTCTTCTCCGTAGCGGCCATCTGAAGCAGTCTGGAGAACGAGGCCTGATTTCTGTAAAAGTTGGAAGCCAAGGACCGCTCTGATGGGTGCCCGCACGCAGCGCCGAACGAGAGAATCCCCCCTGCGGCCAACATCAGCGCCACGCCTCGTATTCGCCGGTCCTTGTGTGGCTGGCGGATGGTCAAGATCCTCCTGAAAGCTATTGTGGCACGCAGGTGCGCAGCAGCCGCGCGGCGCCGCGCGGCCGTATAACGAACGAAGGAGTCCCGGCCGGCACCACCCAAACCTGACCCGGCGCGAACTCCAGGCCGTCGAACTGCCCGTGGCCTTCCAGACATATCAGCAGGTCGGCTTGCGCGCCGCCGGCATACGACAACTCACCCATCACGGCGATCGATTCGGTCCGGTAATACGGACATTCGACCAGCAGCCGCCGGCCCTCGCCCAACTCCACGGGCACGCTCAACCCCGGATGGCGGCCCAGATCCGCCACCTGCAACGACTGGTCGAGATGCAACTCGCGCGGCCGCCCGTAATCGTAGAGCCGGTAGGTGACGTCGCTGTTCTGCTGGATCTCGCACAGCGCCAGACCCGCGCCGATGGCGTGTACCGTCCCGGCAGCCACGAAGAAGCTGTCGCCCGGTTGCGGAGCATACCAATGCAGCAGCCCTTCGATCTCGCCTGAAAGCGCCGCCGCGCGCACCCGCTCGCGCGAGAGCGGCTGCTCGAACCCGAGCGCCAGGCGTGCGCCCGGCTCGGCCCGCAGCACGTGCCACATCTCGGTCTTACCCGGACCGGCGGCCGAATCCGGCGGGTGTACTTGCACCGATAGCTTCCCGGAGGTGAACAGAAATTTCACCAGCAGGCGGGGCTCCTCAGTTGCCGTGAACCAGACTTCGCCGGTCTTCCCGGACGAGCTCGGATACCAGGGCTCCGTGTCGGGGCTGCCCCAAACTTTTTCGAGCGCTTTCGAAGCGAGCTGCCGGATGCTCACTGTTCCGCGATGAGACGCTGAATGAAGCTATCGATGCGATCCAGGCCGCGCGCGAGCTCGTGCATGGAGGTGGCGTAGGAGATCCGCACGTGCCGGTCGGTGCCGAACGCCTCGCCCGGAACCACGGCCACGGCGGCCTTCTGCAACAGCTTCTCGGCGAATTGCAGAGTGCCACTGCCTTTGGGCAGTCCAGGCAAGGTCGCTCCCTTGCCCAGCGCGGCCCCGATATTAGGATAGGCGTAAAACGCGCCTCTCGGCTCGGCACAGGTCACGCCGGGAATGGCCCGCAGGCGCTCTACGACGAAGTCGCGGCGCTTGCGATACTCGGCCAGCATGATTCCCACCGATTCCTGCGGCCCGCGCAGCGCCTCCACGGCGGCCTTTTGCGATATCGAAGTCGGATTGGAAGTCGAATGACTCTGCAGTTTCAACATGGCTCCGATAATGGGCGCCGGCGCCAGTGCGAAGCCGATGCGCCATCCGGTCATGGCATAAGTTTTGGAGAGCGAGCCGGCCACCAGCACGGTCTCCTTCGCGCCCGGCAGCGAGGCGATTGAAAATGGCGCGCTATCGTACAGGAAGTGGCAGTAGCACTCGTCGGTCATCAGGAAGATGCCGCGGCGCGAAGTGAGCTGGTAGATCTTCTCGAATTCCTCGGGATCGAGAACCGCGCCGCTCGGATTCGAAGGCGAATTGATGATGACCAGCTTGGTGCGCGGCGTCAGGTACGGCGCGATCATGGCGGCTGTGATGGTGAACCCCCGCTCTTCGTCGGCGTCGACGAAAACGCACTTGCCGCCGGCGTAGTTCACCACGTCTTTGTAAGTCACCCAGTAAGGCGCCGGAATGACCACCTCATCGCCCGGATTGATCAGCGCCTGCGTCAGGTTGAAGATGGCGTGCTTGCCGCCCACCGTGATGATGCACTCCTGCGGCTGGTAGTGCGTGTCGAAATCCTCCGCATGCCGATCGCAGACCGCCTGTTTCAGCTCCAGAGTACCGCCGGCGTTGGTATACTTCGTGAAATTCTGTTCGATGCCGCGGATGGCCGCGCGCTTGATATTGTCCGGCGTGGGGAAGTCCGGCTCTCCGGCCCCGAAGTCCACCACGTCCACACCCTCGGTGCGCAGTTTCTCCGCGTCGGCCGATACCCGCATGGTAGACGATACGCTGATCGCCGAGATGCGCTCCGCGATGTCCTGTTTAGCTTGCACTTCCATTTCGTTTCCTCCAGCTCTCTCGACCTTAAGTTCGCCCCAGCCGCTTTCGCAGCCGGACTTCCACCGATGCCGGCACCAGCCCCGTGATATTGCCGCCCAGCGCGAAAACTTCCTTCACCAGCCGCGAGCTGATGAACGAGTGCGCCTCGCTGGCCATCATGAAAACCGTTTCGATGTCCGGCCGCAGCCGCCGGTTCATCAGAGCCATCTGCAACTCATACTCATAATCCGAGATCGCCCGTATGCCCCGCACCAGCGCGGTGGCGTTTTTCTCGGCCGCGTAATCCACCAGCAGGCCATTAAAGGAGTCCACTTCCACATTGATGAAGTGCCCTACCACTTCGCGCAACATCTCCATGCGCTCCTCGACGGTGAACAGCGGCTGCTTGGTCTCGTTGCGCAGGATCGAAACAATCAAGCGGTCGAAGAGACGGCATCCACGTTCGATCAGATCCAGATGGCCGCTGGTGATCGGGTCGAAAGAACCCGGGTAGATGGCGGTCACCTGGGGCGGCTTCGTGGCCACTCGCACGTGTGCGGCGTCGTTCGTTATTCTACGATTCTACCGGAAACCGGAGGCCGGTTGTTGGTCCAAGGTGCGCCAGAGCATGCGAAAGCCAGGAGCGCAGTGGAAGCTGGAGCCCGGGATGTGTAGAGTGCCGACTCCGGGTATATCGCCGGCGCGCGCGGCTTGCTCGCTGTGGCTATCGACCAGCTCGCCCAGAAACGGCGCGTGCGTATTCTGCCACTCGACTTCGGAGAATTCAATTCCCATCAGAAAATACGGCTCAGGCGTGGAGTAGCGTTCCAGGCTGCGAATACGGCCGCTGATCAGAGCGCCCGCGGGCAGAACCAGTTCCCCGCCTCGCCGCACGTCCCGCCGGACGCGGGCGCGCACCGCATCGCCCACGGAAGCGGACTTCGAACTGATGGCCGTCTCGAGCGCGACCGGAACGAGCAGTCCAGCGGCCAGATGCATTTCTCGAGCCCGCGCTTTTGGAGGCTCCGGCTTGGGTTCCGCGGACGCCTCGAAACTGATGGTCGACTCGCTGCCGTACTCGTGGCAAGCCGAAAATGTGATCACGTTGCGGCTGGATTCGCCGTCGAAATGAGTCAGCACGAGTTCGGCCCGCTGGGGCAGCAGCGCGTCGCTATTCGCCACATGCTCGCGTGCGTAGTAGGTCCTGACGACGTATTCTGTAAGGCCCAGTTCGACGGGCATTTCATCGCCGGACACATCCAGGCGGAGGAGGTCCAGCGAGATGGGATCGAACCAGAACGAGCCCCTGGTCGCTACCGTCGCAGAGCCGCCGGGGACTTTGATGTTGTATCGGCTCAAGAACTGTGGAATCCGGTAATCGTAACGGATCGCTCTGCGACCGTTCAGGTTCTCCTCGCCGTGGTAGTCATAGGCGGCGGTGTTGTTGACGAATACATTGTGGGCGTCGAGCGCGAACATGCCATTGGCGATCGTGCCGGTGCTGACGAACGACGTCAGATTCTTATCTTCGAACCGGCCCGCACCGGGCGCGGCGAGCAGCTCTTTGCCGTCCACGCTGGATATCTCCAGGCGAATGGTATCCAGGGGCTTGAAAGAGTTCGAGCGCGGCGCGCGCAGGGAGCGCTTCATGGTCTCGAGGCAGGTATAGTTGGGAACCTGGGCCAGATCCTGCCGGATCTTCTGTTTGAAGCGAGCTAACCGAATCAGCTCGGGCGGCAGATCGTCGGCCGCGCCCGCCGCCACTGCGGCGGATAGCAGAAGCAGGAAACCCGCAGATTGCCTCGACAGCGGCATCTTGGATATGGATAAATGATAGCGCTATCGGCGTAATTCAATTACGCGGTCCGAGGCTTTCAGTGCGACCGGCCAGCGCCTGCACCACCGATCCGCCGCAGACGGCCACTCCGGTCTTCATCAGCGCCGTCAGGAAGTGGAATAGCAGCTTGTACAATGCATCTTCTGTGAGGGGTTGCCTTCCGGGCAGCCGGAAGCTGGCGGGGAGCTCTTTCGAGATATGCAAGCGGACGGAATTGGGCTGGGCCTTGCCACCGCGATCGCGCTTGTTGGCCAGGCTGATGGGCGTTTGCATGACCCCGCCGCTGCGGCCGTCCACATAGAACTGGCAGCGCGAAAACCACCCCAGGTTGGCCGGATCGGCGGCATCGAAGAGCAGCAGCGGAGCCTGGCGTCCCTCCGCGGTGAGGTCCAGCGTGATATAGCGCTCGGCATCCTTCAGCTTGGTTTCGAAGCCCGCTTGCTTGGCGACATTGGCCACCTGGTCCGGGTCCAATTCCAGGAGGATCAGCTTATGTTGTCCCGCTTGCAAAACCTGCATCAGACACCGCTATTCTAGCGGGTTTTGCAATCGGGCGCGGATTATTAAAGCGCCGCGCGATAAAGCGCCAGCAAATCTTCGCGGGTACAAGGGCGCGGATTGAGCTGGTGGCACCCGTCCTGAATGGCCTTATCGACCAGCGCCGGCAGCGTCTCCGCGGTCACTCCGTAATCCCGCAGGCGAGGCGCGATGCCGGCGCGCAGGTTCAATGCGCGCACCTGTTCGGCGATGTCGCCGCCGCCGAACTCCCCGGCCAGTTCGGCCAGCCGCTGCGCCACGGCGCGCTGGTTGAACTCCAGCACGTAGGGCAGCATCACGGCGTTGGCCGTGCCATGGTGCATACCGCAGTCCGACGATAGCGGGTGCGCCAGCGAATGCGTTGCCCCCAATCCCTTCTGAAACGCGATCGCGCCCATGATGGAAGCCATCATCATTTGCGCGCGGGCTTCCATGTCGCGCGGGTTGGCCATGACCCGCGGCAGGTTCTCCCAAACCAGGCGCGCGCCACGGAAGGCAATGGCGTCGCAGATGGGATGAAAGCCCTTGGAGATGTAGGCTTCGACATTGTGAGTGAATGCATCCATGCCGGTGCCCGCCGTCAGGTGCGGAGGCAGATCCAGCGTCAGCTCCGGATCGGCGATGGCCAGCGAGGGAATCAGGTGCGGGCTGAAGACTACCGTTTTGCGATTGGTGCGGGCGATGGTGATCACGGTGGAGCGCGACACTTCGCTTCCGGTGCCGGAGGTGGTAGCGATGGCGATATAGGGCGGCACATTCGAGGAGATGTGCTGTCCGCCGTCGAGCAGATCGTCGTACTCGGCCAGAGGCAGCTCGTGGGTGACCTTCAGCCGGATGGCTTTAGCCGCATCGAGCGGCGATCCACCGCCCAGCCCGATCACACCGTTGCAACGGTTCCCGTTGTAGCAGGCCAAGCCGTCGGTGACGTTGCGCTCGGTAGGATTGGGCTCCACGGCGGAAAAGACTGCTGCGGCGGGGACCAGGCGGGCGACGCGCTCGAATAGCGGCGTGCGCACCAGTCCCGCGTCGGTCACCAGCAGCGGATGGGAAATTCCGCGCTTGCCGAGTTCTTCGGGAAGGCGCTCGATCGCGCCAGGGCCGAACAGGATGGTGGTAGGAAAGCTGAAGGTAGAGAGCTGCACTCCACTATGAAACCACACCGAGAGCGGCGCCAGGCCGATCGATGTAACTGGTCTTAACGTCCTACCGCATCGGCCGCGAAGCCGTCATAGGCCGCGGCGGCGATTTCCGCCACAGCAGTACCCACCACCTTCATCGAAGACGCGTCCATGGTCGCGAGCGGGACAAAGTTAATGTAGACGGCGAAAGCGAGATGCCGTCCGTCTTTCGTTTCAATGAATCCCGCCAGGCCTTTGCCGTCGATGACTCCCCCTTTAGGGGCCAACGCATTCCCGCTCGCATAAGTACCGGTCTTCGCGAATACATGGCCCGCGGCGGGCGAATCCCTTTCGATGTCGAACAGAGTTCCATCCACGCCCAAAATCGGCAGCGCTTTCCTGAAGGCTGGAAAGAACGGCTGCTTGTGCAGATACAACAGGAAGCGCACCATGAAGTCCGGAGCAAACAATGCAGCTCCGCCCGCTCCGTCGTTCTGAACCGCTCCGGTCACGTCCAGATCCGCCTTGTCGAGCATCGCGCGTTCCAGGTCAAACCCCGCCTGCAGGGGGTCCAAGCCCTTCTTCAGATACGCCCCCACAATATACGGCATCATGCTGGCATGCAGGTTCTGGCTGACCTTCAGCGTGATCTTGGCCTCCTCCCGGAGCGGCGGAGATACGTGCTCCGCCACTTCATACTCGTCGGTGTAATAGGTCTGCGAAGAGACCGGCGCGGAGCCGTTCGAAGCCCCCACCCGCACACCCGCGCTCTCCAAAGCCTCCGTCAGAACTACCTCGGCAAATCGCGACGGCACCGGCGTCTTATAAACGCGCGGCTGCGGAGGCCCACCCGCCGGGACGGACCCCGACAATGAAACCGCATGTGTACCGTCCGCATTCGCCTTGTCATTGGTCCACTGAAGCTCCGCCTCACCGCCGGACGGCCCGGTCTTCACCTCGTTCGCAATAGTCACATATCGCGTCGTTGGCGATATCGCCAAAGTGGCTGCATCGCCTTCGCGCCCTCCCGGTGTCACCACCACGTCCACCACATTGTCATTCACCACAATCGGCGAAATTACTACACCCGTGCCTAATTCCTTTTCGCCCTCGGGGAACCGCGACACATCCACAATCACGCGGCCCGAGACCCGGCGAATGCCGCCGGCCGCAACCCAGCCCGCCAGCTCCCGAATCACCGCCAAAGGATCGCCAGGTACAGCCTTTCCGCCATAGGAGTGGTCCTCATTTTCAAACACCATCGTTCCATCGGGCTGAATCCGATTGGACAAGTCCGGATCGCCGCTCGCTACCAGAACCAGGTCGCCCTCCAGAGCCCCGCGCTTCACCGGACCCGTCCGATAGATCTTCGTGTGAAAGCGAAAATCCGGTCCCAGCAGCTCCAGGGCTGTGCCCACGGACAGGATTTTAGTCGTCGATCCTGGAACGAAGAGTTCCTGCGGATTCCACGAGTACAGCACTTTTTCATCTTCGATAGAGTAAAACTCGGCTCCGAATCGGGCGTGGCGGTACTCCGGCCTGCCGCGGATGGCTTCGAACCGCTTCTCGAAAACCGGATAGGTTTGGGCCGGAAGCGCAGCCACGAAAATCGTAACGAGCACGGCCGGTGTCATCAGGGGCGTTCGGAGCATTTCAGTTCTCGTCATGACTTTCCAGTCTAACCGTCAGTTTAAGTTAAAGTGAAGACTTGCGTTTTCGAAGTTCTTCAAGGCGTAATGCCGGGAACGCCATCCAAGTGGCAGGCGTCTCAACTTGATCGAACTGATCCACTACCGACTGGCGCGTGGCCAATCATTATCGCGTTGTCATTGAGTAAGGGGTTAGAAGGCAAGCACTGCTTCCCGTTCTGCGCGAAGCCGAACCGGCTCTTTCAGCATGTGCCTGTCCGACAGATCGACGCGAGTTTCCAGAATTTCGCAGAGGCGCACTTCCAGCCCGGCCAGGTCGAACAGCGTAAGGCCCCGCGCGCGGTCGAAATCGCCCATCAGGTCGACATCCGATTGCACCGTGGCCTCCCCGCGCGCGACCGAGCCGAATAGGGATAGCCGAGTGATACCGGCGGCTTTAAGCTCCGGCTCATGCTCGCGAAGTTTGGCTATGACTGTGGACTTGTCCATTCCGCAATCCTGCCATTATTTTCCCGCATCTCGACAGCGTTTGGGGATGCCTTGGTAACGGAAAGACACGGGCAGCGCGAAATGAGCAGAGCGGTCCTGCTCGCTACGGCTGGGTGAGTTACAGTGGAGACTTGCGTTTTCTAAGCTTGTTCTTGATCGCGCTATGGGCCGGCCAGGCGGCCGATCCCCGCACGCTGCGCCTCGATTATTTCCATGGAGGCGACGCCGCCCAGGAACTCTTGTCTCTGGACGGCCTGGTGCTCGAAGGGCCTTGGCCTGGCCGCCTGGACCGCACTATAGACGATACCAACCTGGGCAAGTATTACTTCGAAGTGCTGGACCGCAAGACCAACCGCGTGCTTTACTCGCGCGGGTTCGCCAGCATCTTCGGCGAATGGGTGGAGACGCCGGAGGCCAAAGACATCCGGCGGCAATTTCACGAATCACTACGCTTTCCGGCGCCCGCCGCGCCCGTGCAGATAACGGTCAAAAAACGCGATCGGCGGAATGCGTTTCGGGAGCTGTGGTCCGTCATCGTCGATCCGGCTGACCCGGCTATCGACCGCTCCGGACCGCCCGCGAACGTCAAGGTCTGGGCGGTCATGCAGAACGGCGAGCCGCGCGACAAAGTGGATCTGCTGCTGATGGGGGATGGCTATACCGCCGCCGAAATGGAGAAGTGGCACAAGGACGCGCGCCGCCTGTCGGACCTGTTGTTTGCCGTCTCGCCGTTTAAAGAGCGCCGCGCCGATTTCAACGTATGGGCGGCGGATACACCGTCGGACGAGAGTGGCGTCTCCCGGCCCTCGGACAGCGTCTATCGCCGGTCACCCTTGCGCGCGGGTTACGACGCCTTCGGCTCCGAGCGATACGTGCTGACCTTCGACAACAAGCGCATGCGCGAAGCCGCTTCGGCCGCGCCCTATGAGTTCATCGAAATCGTGGTGAACGACCGCAAGTACGGCGGCGGGGGGATCTTCAACCTGTACGCCACGGTGGCCGCGGACAATGCCTTCACGCCGTACGTCTTCGTCCACGAGTTCGGCCATCACTTCGCGGGACTGGCGGACGAATATTACACATCGGACGTGGCCTACGAAGCGGTCACCGAGCGCCCGGAACCGTGGGAGCCCAACGTCACCGCCGACTCCCAAGCGGCCAAATGGAGCGCCCTGATCGCGCCTGGAACGCCGCTGCCGACGCCGTGGCCGAAAGAGGCCTTTGAGGCGCTGGAAAAGCAGATCCAGGCGCGCCGCCGCGAGATCCGCGCCACGCATCGCCCCGAAGACGAGATGGAAGCGCTGTTCCGGGAGGAGCGCGAAAAGACTACCGCGCTGCTGGCCGCGGGTCCCTATGGCCACGCTGTCGGGGCGTTCGAAGGCGCCATGTACGAAGGACGCGGCTACTACCGGCCGCAGGCGGATTGCATCATGTTTACGCGCGATGAGGGAGGCTTCTGCGCCGCGTGCCGGCGGGCCATCGAGCGAATCGTCGATTTGTACGCAGCCGGTAAGTAAAGCGCCGTCAGAGCTTCGGCTTGGGCGGCGGTAGTTCGCGCGCTACGCACAAGTCCTGAAAGCCGGTGCGCGCGTGGGCGCCGTCGCAGAATGGTTTATTGGCCGACTGCCCGCAGCGGCACAGCGAAATTACCGTGCGGCCGGCCAGGCCAAACTCCGCGCCGGTCGGATCGTGAATGGTAAACTCGCCTTCGATACGGATCGGTCCGTTGCTGAGCGACGTGATTTTGGTGGCCATCACTCGGATGGTAGCACGCGCTTACGGCTTCGGTGCGGGTTTCGGCTGGTCTTTCGACTTGTCGTCCACCACGTCGCCGAAGTGAATCGTCGATTTGCCTTCGAACTTCTTATAGTCCTTGTAAGTGACGATCATGCGTATGCGCTGGTTCAAATCCTTGAAGTGCAGCGTATCGTCGGCGTGCGTATAAGTAGGGAACCAGTATTTGCCGTCCACCTGCTCGCGCAGCGTCTCGAACTTGGGGAACTGATTGTCGTCGCTCTTCTTGATCACGCCCACGCCCTTGCCGTAAGTCTTCACAATCTGAAAGTCGCGATCGTCCACCCAGATTTGCCCCTCGAAAAAGCGCTTGCCGGCGAGCAGTTTCTTGGGCTTGACGGCGAAAACGTAGCAGGGAATTTCGTCCGCGTTCTGCTTGCCCAGGTAGCGCAGGTCGTACAGCGGGATCTCGTCGGTGGTCAAGACGAAGGGCTGTACATTACGCAGGTCCTGCTCGTCTTCCGGGGTCAGTAAAAGGTGCTGCAGATTTTGAACCGGCGCGTACACCACTTTTTCCGTGCGCTTGCCTTCGGGCGAAAAGATGATATCTTCCACCAGCTCCCACTTACCTTCGGGAACGCCGGAATCGTCCAACTCCTGCAGCTTGACGGTCTGCCGGTAGGTATAGTTCTGGCGCGCCTCGGAGAACTCTTTCTCTTTGGCGGCGAACTTCCGAATAATCTCGTCGGGATTCACCGCGGGCGCCTCGGCAGTCACTGTCGCAGCGGCAGCAGTAACCGGCGCCTGGCTGCGCTCGTCTGCCCAAGCAGGCAGGCACAGGGCTGAAAGCAATGCAATGTAAGCGAGTCGATGCATTTTTCCCCTTTCCAAAAGGACGTTCGCCAATACTCCCCCGGTTACCCTACTTCCCCAGCAGCTTCTTGGCGATGGTGACCAACTGTATGTTGCTGGTACCCTCGTAAATCCGCCCGATCTTGGCATCCCGATAAAGTTTCTCCACCGGGTAATCTTTCGTAATACCGACGCCGCCGTGGACCTCGATCGCCTGGGAGGCGACCCTCTCGGCGATCTCGGAGCTGTAATACTTCGCCATGGCGGCTTCCGTCTGGAACGGCAGACCGGCATCGCGCAGGCGGGCGGCGTTGTAAACCAGCAGCCGGGCGGCCTCCACCTCGGTAGCCATCACGGCCAGCTGGAATTGTATTCCTTGAAACTCTCCGATAGTCCTGCCGAACTGCTTGCGCTCGCGGGCGTAAGCCACCGCATGATCCAAAGCGCCGCGCGCCAGTCCGATCATCTGTGCGCCTATGGCGATGCGCCCCTCATTCAGCGTCTCGATGGCGATCTTGTAGCCCTTGCCCACCTCGCCGACTACGTTCTCCCTGGGAACCCGGCAGTTGTCCAGGATCAGTTCGCAGGTGGACGAAGCGCGCAGGCCGAGCTTGTCCTCCTTCTTCCCCACCTGGAAGCCCGCGAACTCGCGCTCCACGATGAAAGCTGTAATGCCGCGATATCCGGCCTCGGGATTCGCATTGGCGAACAGCAGGAACAAGCCCGATTCAGCGGCGTTGGTGATCCACAACTTGCGCCCGGTGATCAGGAAATGATCGTCATGATCCACCGCACGCGTCGCCAGGGCAAAGGCGTCCGAGCCCGATCCGGCTTCCGACAGCGCGTAGGATGCCACCGTATGGGCGTTCAGCCGGGGCAGGTATTTCTGCTTCTGCGACGCGCTGGCCCAGCGCAGAATGGCGTTGTTGACGATAGTGTTCTGCACATCCACAATCACGCCGGCCGAAGGATCTACCGCGGATAATTCCTCAACTGCCAAAATGCACTGGAAGAAGCTGCCGCCGCTCCCGCCGTACTCCTCGGGGATCTCGATGCCCATGAGGCCCAGATCGAAGAACTGCCGGATGATGTCCTTACGGAACACGCCGGCCTCATCCATCTCGCGCACATGGGGACCGATCTGTTCGCGCGCGAACTGCCGTACTGTGGCCTGAAAAAGCTTTTCCTCTTCGGTCAGCGCGGTCAGAGGCCGCGGGTGGATCTCGGTCTGCTGCGCGCTGACTGGCATGGCTTCATTTCCTATACTACACCGGCCAGTTCGCGCCATTGCCGGCCTTGCGATTCCGCCACTCCGGCGTGCGTCACGTAACCGTTGTAGGTGTTGACACCTTCGCGCAAGCCAGGGTGATCGGTGCATGCGCGCTCCAGGCCTTTGTTGGCCAGTTCCATCAGGTAGGGGAAGGTGGCGTTAGTCAGGGCGAAAGTGGAGGTGTGCGGCACGGCCGCGGGCATGTTGGAGACGCAATAGTGCAGGATGCCATCGACGAAATAAATGGGCTCGGTGTGAGTGGTGGCGTGCGAGGTTTCGAAACAGCCGCCCTGATCGATGGCCACGTCCACCACCACGGCGCCGCGCTTCATGTTGGCGATCATCTCGCGCCGCACTACTTTGGGCGCCGAAGCCCCTGGAATCAGCACCGCCCCAACCACCAGGTCCGCGGTTCTCAGCGTTTCGTTGATGGTGAAAGCGTTGGAGGCCAGCGTCACGATTTGGCGGCCGAAGATGTCGTCCAGTTGCCGCAAGCGGTTCAGATTGCGATCGATGAGGGTCACGTGCGCGCCCATGCCGAGGGCGATCTTGGCGGCATTGGTTCCCACCACTCCGCCGCCGATAATCACGCAGTTGGCCGGCGACACTCCGGGCACGCCGCCCAGCAGCACTCCGCGGCCGCCGTTGTGGGCTTCCAGATATTGCGCGCCTATCTGCACCGACATACGCCCGGCCACTTCGCTCATGGGAGTCAGCAGCGGCAAAGAACCGTCGGCGTCGTGAATGGTCTCATATGCGACGCCATTGACCTTGGCCTCCAGCATCCGGTTGGTAAGTTCCGGCAGCGGCGCCAGGTGCAGATAGGTGAACAGGATAAGGCCGGGGCGCAAGTGTCCGTATTCTTGCGGCTGCGGCTCTTTGACTTTGACCACCAGGTCGGCGCGGCGCCAGATCTCTTCCGCTTTGGGCAGGATGGCGGCGCCGGCTTGCATGTACTCGCGATCGGTGAGCGCACTGCCTTCGCCCGCCGAGGATTGAACCAGCACTTCGTGCCCGGCCTCGCGCAAGGCCGCCACACCGCTGGGCACCAGGCCCACGCGCGTTTCGTTATCTTTCACTTCTTTGGGAACGCCGACGATCATGACAACTGCTCCCCACCACGTGGTGCTGACTTAGCGTATCATATGGCGCACCTCTCATCCGCGTTCATCCGTGTTCATCCGCGGTCAATATTCTTGTGCCCGCTCAAGGGAAACATCTGAACAAGATTATTAGCCGCGGATCAACACGGATGAACGCGGATGAAAAAAACAAATCATATGAGTATGTTTTGCCGAAAAGCTACACTAGTACGATGGTGTACTCGAACCGCATCCTGTCCGCACTCATCCTCTTAACCTCGTTCGCCCTGCCTGCGCTGCGCGCCACCGACCGGCCCAAGCCGAAAGTCCGCGCCATCACCGGCTTCATCACCATCGATGCCAAGTCGTATCCGTCGCAGATTGAAGAGGCCGTAAAGTTTCTCAGCCACGTGCGCGACGCCATCGAAACCGCGGGCTACGACGTGGCAGGTATCCGCATCTCCACGCAGCCGTTCCCCGAGTACACGCGCGGGCTCAGCCGCGCCGATGCATTGAAGTTACTGCGCGGCATCGACGATCTGGCGGGCAAGCTGCACTTCGCTCCCAACATCGGCCCCGCCATGTCGAAGGATACCGACGATACCGGGCCAGTCGGCCTGCTGACCGAGGTTCTCGCGACCCCCGGCAATCGCCTCAGCGCCAATATCGTAACTGCCGGACAGGACGGCATCCATTGGAACACCGTGCGGCAGGCTGCGCGCATTATCAGCACAGTAGGCCAGCGCAGCCCGCATGGTCAGGGCAACTTCAACTTCGCCGCCATCGCCATGCTGAAACCATATGGGCCGTTCTATCCCGGCGCCTGGCACCCTGGTGGCGGACCTCCCAGCTTTGCTATCGGACTCGAAGCCGCCAATGTGGTCATGGACGTTTTCGCCCGCGAGCACGACCCGCGCACCGCCGGGAAGGCACTTACCGGCGCGCTCGCTCTTCATGCATGCGCCATGGAAGCGGTGGCCCTGAAAGCGGCGGCCGCCAGTGGATGGACGTACGCCGGCATCGACCCGACACCCGCGCCCGGCGGCCCGGTTTCGATCGGCGCCGCTATTGAATCGTTCACCGGCGCGCCCTTCGGCTCGCCGGGTACCGAGACCGCCTCCGGCATCGTCACACGCGCCGTTCAGGCAGTACCGGTGAAGCAAACCGGCTATTCGGGATTGATGCTTCCGGTGCTCGAAGACGCGGTGCTGACGCGCCGCTGGACAGAGGGGACTTACGGCCTCGATTCGATTCTGGCTTACTCGGCCGTTTGCGCGGGCGGCGTGGACACCGTGCCGCTGGCGGGTGACACCAGCGAAGACGCCATCGCGCGAATCGTCGGCGATGTGGCCACGCTGGCGTTCAAGTGGAATAAGCCGCTGGCGGTACGGCTGCTGCCTGCGCCGGGAACGAAGGTAGGCGACATGACCGGGTTCAGCGGCGCGCTGGCGAATGCAATGATTCAGCCGCTGATCGGCTCACCGCGCAGATAGCGCGGCGCGACACCCGGCGTGCCACTGAGGGCTACACCCAACTTGGCGATGGCGGACCGCCTGGCGAGCCAAGGCCTGCTATAAACTTCGTCTGCCTGCCGGCGCGGCCACCGCCAGTTTCACTAGTTTGGCCTGCGCATTCACTGGGCGCTTCCCGGTCTCCGGCTGCCTGCGCACATAGGTTCCGTCACCCTGCATCTGCCTGCCCTGAGCCGTGTCCGAGAGATACAGCGACAGGATGTCGTCGCGCACGTGGCGAATCAGATCCGCGCTTTCGAGCGGGAATAGCAGTTCCACGCGGCGATTGATGTTGCGCGGCATTAAATCGGCGCTGCCGAGATAGATTTCTTCGTCCCCGCCATTCCGGAAATAGTAAATGCGGCTGTGCTCCAGGAAACGCCCCACCACGCTGATTACCTGGATATTCTCGCTGACACCGGGAATTCCAGGCCGCAAACAACAGATGCCGCGCACCAGCAAGTCTATCTTCACCCCGGCCTGGGACGCCTCGTACAGCAGCCGGATCACATTCGGATCCACCAGTGCGTTCATCTTGAAGATCAGCCGCGCCTGCGCGCCTTGGCCTGCCTTGAGCTGGTGCGCGATCTCCCGTTGGATCAACGCCTCGAACCGCCCGCGCAGGTTTACCGGCGCCACCAACAGTTTCTTGTAATCCTTTTGGGCCGAGTATCCCGTCAGAAAATTGAACAGATCGGTAGCGTCCGCGCCGAGATCCTCGTCGCAGGTGAGCATGCCGATATCCGTGTACAGGTGCGCCGTAACCACGTTATAGTTCCCGGTGGCGATGTGCAGGTAGCGGCGGATGGCGCCGGATTCGCGCCGTACCACCATCAATAGCTTGCAATGCGTCTTGAGTCCCAACAGCCCATACACCACGTGTACGCCTTCGCGCTCCAGTGCCCGCGCCCACTCGATGTTGCTCTCCTCGTCGAAGCGGGCTTTCAATTCCACCAGCACGGCCACCTGCTTGCCTTCCTCGTTGGCCTCCAGCAGCGCTTCGACGATCGGCGAATTCCGTCCAATGCGGTACAGGACCATCTTGATGGCTAGAACTTGCGGATCCTTTGCCGCCTTTTTCAGAAAATCGACCACCGGCTGGAAGGAATCGAAGGGATGGTGCAGCAGAATATTCTGACGGCGGATCATCGCGAAGATGTCCTCGTCGGCGTTAGCCGGCGCGAGCGCCTTGGGTACGGCTGGAAGGAACGGTGTCTCCTTCAAATCCGGCCGTTCCAGGGAGTACAGTTGCATGAGGCGGCTGAGCGCCAGCGGTCCTTTGACCCGGTACACCTGACTGGCTTCTATCTCCAGGTTATTTTCCAGAATCTCCAGAATGTGGGGCGGCATGTCGTCGCCCACCACCAGGCGCACTACGCTGCCGAAGCGCCGCTGCCGCACGCCTTCTTCGATGGTCTCGAGCAGGTCTTCGGCGTCCAGTTCCTTGATGGCCATGTCGGCGTCGCGAGTAACGTGGAAGGGATGCGCTTCGATCACTTCCATGCCGCGAAACAGCGCCGGCAGGTTAGCCGAAATGACCTGCTCCAGCCAGACGAAAGCTTCTTCCCTGGGAGGCCGTTTGCGGATCTTCTTGCGGGCCCGCTTCAGCGGCATGAACTGGGGCAAGGAATCCGGAACCTTGACACGCGCGAAATGCTCGACGCCACCCTGGTCGCGGATCAGCA
>Ga0302325_10011702_pt1 | contig 18875 bp, 13 predicted proteins | sample Palsa_T0_2_FD_201948 | JGI IMG/M metagenome (GOLD analysis project Ga0302325, IMG submission 201948) | Peat permafrost microbial communities from Stordalen Mire near Abisko, Sweden - Palsa_T0_2 | ecosystem: Environmental > Terrestrial > Soil > Palsa > Peat permafrost | place: Sweden: Abisko...
TTCCCTGTCGAGAATGTAACGTGCTGCGGACGGACGCATACGCCTACCCGAAAACCGGCGTCGCGGAACTTCTTAAAGTAATCGTCGGCGATTCCGGATATCTCCGGAGCCAGCGTCGTAGCGAGGCGCGGATCTCCGATGTAACTGACGGCGTGGGCATGTTCCTGTCCTTCAATGTCCCACGTAATGACACCCTGAGCATTCATGTCACGGAGGATCGCGATGGTCTGGTCGGCTAGCTTCAGGATGTGGTCTCGTAATTCAGCCCGGCCCTTCGGCGTGGTGACGTCCAACTGCGAGTCCATGAGCCATCCGCGCGGGTTCTTGGCCCAATTCGTCGCGGCGCTGGCCAGGAAAACGGCGCCGATGGGACGGCGATCCGGCCAGTTCAATTTGGATGGAAACTGCTTGGCATACTTCTGGTAGACGTCTCGGGCAAGGTCCATAATGGTGTCCCCAGGCCGGCCGAACCTTAGCGATATCTGATATTGGTCCGAGGCTGCCGGCGGGATGGGCCTTTCGATGGAGGGGTAGCTATCCGGCAGGGTCTTCACGCGGTCCGTGTTCACGGTGAGAGGAAACACCGTGTTGGCAGGCCGGTTCTCTGCCCAGGGAAAGCCGAATTGCAGGGGTTTCTCCACATCCTCGGTGGCGACCACCAGTACGCCTGAGTCGTAGGAGACACGGAGAATGCCGGGATCTCCCACACTGTGTTCCATCAGCGGAATGGAGCCGTCATACTCGTTGATCTTTTCGGGGAAGCGCAGAACCAAAGGCGCGTACCAGATCCCCTGAATCGTATCCGACGGAGAAGTATTCTTCGTCTCGATGTTCAGGGTCAGACGATTCTGTTCCGCGGTATAGCGGACTTGGACTATTCCCCAGGGGTATGTCGCAGTCAATTGACGCGCCCCTACATCGACCTTGACGACGCCATTCGTATCCCCGGCATAGGTCTCGCCCGACGGTTTGCGAAGCAGCGCCTGGTTGACATGGAACTCGCCGGAGCTCAGGAATTCGGCGTTATTACACTTGAGAGAAACCAGACCTTTCGGCTCCATCTTCAGCGTAACTTCCGGCAACATCCGCGACCTGACATATGCAGCCGATCCAAGAGCCATCACAGCCACAAAGAGAATTATCAAATACTTGGGTTTCACGGGAATTACTCCTTTATCGAGCATGCTTTGGTCCCACTACCGTCCAAGGGGCAGAGTGGGATTAAAGAGGGTGTGAAGCTGTGGAATATCTACGAAGAAGAGCGCCATCATAACGCACAAGCAAGCGGCCACCGACAGCATCAGCGCAGGTTCCCGATATAGGCCTTCCGGACGTTGAACTGCGCTATCCGGCTTGAACGAAAGGTTCAGATAAACGGCCATCACCAGCGCGATGAAAGGCGCGGCAAGCAATAATTCCAACCGATACCGCATCAGGAACGCCCCAAAGAACAACATGGCCGCCGAACTATAAAAGATGACCGAGGAAAGCAGCCGCTCCTGCGTGTAGTAGCCGAACGACTTTCGATACGCAGCCGCCAGAGTCGGATTGCCGAGATCGCGATATTCGGCGTACCGCTTCAGCGCCATGAAGTAGCAACCCACCATCCAGTAGCTCAACAAGAGCGATGTGGAAGGAATCAGCACGGTCCCGGAGATGAACCATCCAGCTAACATACGGAGGGGATTATTCACTGCTTCCGAAAGCACATCTAGATAGGGTATGTCCTTTGTCCGAAGGGGTGGGAGATTGTAAGCGCAGCCCATCAGCCAAAGAGCAATCATCGTGGCGACGAAGAAAGGCGAAACGAGACTTGCGAATGCAAGACCCGCTGCCATTAACCCGACCCATTCCACGAGAGCCACCGGTACACTGACGCGGCCCGAAGGAACGGGACGGGACGATTTGATGGGGTGCTGGCTGTCGAAAGGCGCGTCCATGACCTCGTTAATCACATAGTTGCTGGAGGTTACCAGGCTGACCGAGATCAGGCCCCATAAGATTCTCCAAGCCAGCCCGGCGGACAAAGATCCTGGCTCCATCGCAAGCGGTACCACGATACCGGGCAGCACGAAGACGTTCTTCACCCAATGATCGATGCGCGCAATCTGTATATGGCCCGCTAGACTAGGTCTGGCGGGACTTCGAAGAAAAAGCGATTGAGGAACTGCCACAGGTTTCCTTTGAACAATTAGTGTTGGGCGTGCGTCACGATCTCTTGAGATCGCTCGAAAGGCAGCTTGTTTAGCTCCACGCTATCTACTTGAAACGTGGCGCCAGGGAGCAAGGTTCTGGTGACAAAGCGCATCCGGACCACGGAGGCGGGCGGCAAGAAAACAGGGAACCGGAACTCCGCTTCGTAGGGCGGGAAAGAAACCGGGTTATTGCGCGGCGTACCTTCCAGCATTGCGAAGTAACGGGGAGTCAGGCCGAGAAATGGAAGGCGCTTCCAAGGGTTGTGAATCGTATATCGCATTCGAACCACGCCGAGCCGGTCCTGCGGGTCATGGGAAACCAGAGTGACGGATTGTCCTCCGGCATCGAGCGGAACAGTTTCGAAGCCAGTGGATGGCGGCAACCACGATTGCGATTTGCGCTCCCAGAATATGGCATGCCCGATAACGCCCAGCGGTTCATAATTATCCAGCAGATCTTCATAAAATTCCCACCTGACGTTTTGGAGCCATTCTTCATAAGCGCTATAACTGGACGCCATGGTCTGAACGATCCGCGGCTGGAGGGACCGGAATTCATCAACGTAGCGCCGCCGGCGCTGAGCTCCGGCCGATAGAGTTATATAGTCTTCCGCAGGCGCGAAGACGCCATAATTAGATTCGAGCAAACCCGAATAGGTCGACCACAGCAATGGCGGCCCACCGGCCCGGTGTTCGTCGATAAGCCTGGTGGCGCGCGTCATGAACGTGTCCCAGGATCGGTCCAGCAGGTTGGAGAATGTGAATGAGCCGGACTGCCAGTGCCGGACAAACCGAACCACTGTGGTTGCCGACGAAACAGCCAGCGCCCCGCCCACGATCAAACACAACGCGGAGAAGGCCGCCCCAACGAACAATCGCCCACGCGCCGCTCGATTCGTCCGCATGGCTTTCCCGAGAGGTTGTGCACCGAGCTTGACGAAGAGCAGAAGGCCGGCCAGCGCCAGTACACGTGTGACTGGAATCACGTAATGCTTGCTGAAGTATCCGAGGAGAGGCACGCAGGACAGGATGCCATAGACGAGCATGAGAATCGCCAGGGGCTCCCAATCTTTGGACATACGCATGGGCTTGGCCCAGAACCGGGGAAATGCAGCGACCAGCAGCGCTAAGGCGGCGCAGGCGGGCAACAGCGGCACGATGAAATGCCGCGATGTCAATAGATCCGACCAGGCTCCAAGATACGGATTGGGAGGGGCGCCATCGAACCAGAACTTGTCGCTGGGCAACTCGACCAGCGCGTAACGCATCGCCTGGATAGCGCCTTCCGTTCCGCAAAGCAGCCATAATGTCACCGCGGCCGTCGCTACCGCGACGGCAATCACGATCGGTACGAAGAGGATATTCCGCAGCCCGGCTACCCCGCCGCCACGGGCGAACATAACCTCGCGGACAAGCACGGCGGCGGAGACGAGGCAGAAAGCCAGGGCCAACGCGATCCCGTGCTCGGTTCCGAAAGGCAAAGCTAAGCCCAGGCAGATGCCCGTAAGAATCGCTTTGGAAAGCTCGCCAATCGGCAACAGGAGAGCGGTGAAGACAAACACCGGCATGGTCGCCCGGATGGCTACCTGGCTCAGAGCGGGCGAAGCGACGAGAGGAAAAGCCGCTTCTATGCCCATCAACATCACGGCGAGGGCCACCCAGATCCACTTAGTGCGGCCGAGCGCCGCGCGGGCGAATGCAAAGAGCGACAGCGCGAAGGCAAATAGAGACATCCACTGGCGCGACAGCTCGGATGCGGCGATGGTCTTGCCGCCAAACAGCGCAAAAAGCGGATAGTGCAAGTAAGGCACGCCGATCCCGTGATAGAAGATGAAGTCCCGCCCACCGATTTGTCCGGCTGCGATGCGGCGAAGAGGGTTAAACACCTGGAATGGACCGTCGCCCGGCGCACCGTCAAACCAAAGCGCCATACCCGCTCCCCTGATAAGGTAGAAGATTACCCAGCAGGCGACAAAGATACGCGCTGAAGCAAACAGTAACCGATCGGCGGAGGGTGTGGAACTCCCCGTGACGGACGGTTCGGGCGACAGAGTGTGGGTGTTGGGCATGATGCCGGCTCAGCGTCGATCCGGAAGCGCAAAGGCGACGTACTCGTCGCCCGAAGGCGTCTCCACCATAGAGCCGCCAGCGGCGGCAATCACGACGTACTGCTTACCCTTTACCGAGTAAACCGACGGCGTAGCGTGGCCGCCAGCGTCCAACTGCGCTTCCCACAACACGTGGCCATTATCGATATCGAATGCGCGGAACTTTGCATCTTTAGTTGCCCCGATAAATACCACCCCGCCCGCGGTGATGACGGAACCCCCGGCATTCTCGGTTCCGGTCGGCGGTATGCCGCGCGCCGTGAGTTCCTTGACCTCACCGAGCGGGACCTGCCATGCAACCTCTTGCCTATTCAGGTCGAGCGCCGTAAGTTTGCCCCAGGGAGGCTTCACGGCGGGATAGCCCTCCCGATCGGCAAACCGGAAGAAGCCAGTGAATCCGTACCGGTAGCTCACCCAAAAACGGGCATCCCGCATAGTTTGCAGAAACGGCACATCATTCGAGTTAGCCACAAGGCGGCCCCGAACGGGGTCGAACGAGGCTCCGCTCCAGTTCGACCCACCATGGAAACCGGGAGTCGCGATGACGCCCCGCTTGCTTGGCGGCGTGTAGATGGATGCGGACTTCACGCGACGGAATTCCTCAAGCGCACGGGCGTGGGCCTCGGGCGTCAAATCGGTTAGGTCGTCTTCCGTAATTCGCTGCCGGGCGAGCGGGGGTGGCCAGGTAGGGAAAGGCTGAGTCGGCCAAGGTTGCTCTCCGGCCAAATCCGAAGGAGGTACGGGCCGTTCTTCGACCGGGAATACGGGCTTGCCGGTCTCCCGGTCGAGCACGTAAACCATTCCGTTTTTTCCTAATTGGACTGCGACGTCGATCTCTCTACCGCCGCGCCGTAGCGTGACCAAGACCGGAGGACAGGGGAGATCGTAGTCCCAGAGGTCGTGATGAACCACTTGGTAATGCCATACCAGCTTGCCGGTCTCGGCGTTCAATGCAAGCACCGAGTTGCCGAAAAGATTGGCCCCGGCCCGATCCCCTCCATAGAAATCGAACGTCGGTGAGCCAGTCCCGGCGAAGACCAGTCCACGACGCTCGTCGACAGTCAAACCGCCCCAAGCATTCGCGCCTCCGATTCGCTTCCAGGCGTCCGGAGGCCAAGTCTCGTAGCCGAACTCACCCGGTTGCGGGATAGTGTGGAATATCCAGCGTTGCCGGCCGGTTCGCACGTCAAAAGCGCGAATGTGACCTGGCGCCGCCGGCTGCGGGCCCTCGCCCACTTTGGAACCGAGAATGATGAGATCGCGATAGATTACCCCAGGCGAAGTAACTGTGTACGTCATGCCGCTGACATCGAGTCCGAGTCCACGAGTCAGGTTTATCGAGCCCGCTTCGCCGAAGCCCCGTATGGGTTTGCCGGAGCCGGCGCTTAGGGCAACAAGCTTATTTCCACCAGCGAAGAAGATGCGCCTGTCAGCGCCATTCTCCCAGTAAGTAAGACCGCGATTTGGTCCTTGGCGCCGCTGCTCGTCCAGGGGGTTCGGAAGGACGTGGAACGGGAGCCGGTTGAGCCAGGCGCCTCCGGCAAGGAATACAAGCAGTGGGAACTGAAGCTGAACGGCCCTGACGCGCGCCGACCGCCGAAATATGCAAAAGACAAGCGTTGCCAAAATAAGTAGAGCGATGATAATCGACCTTGGCAAGCGCGCACTCCAAGACCGGACTTCATCCGGAAAGGGGTTGTACTTCCAGATCTCTTTGCCCGTGGCGGCGTCCAGAGCGATCACTTCAAGAATGGGCGACGTAATATACATGACCCCATCGATAACCAGCGGATTGCACTCGATCGTGGTTTTCAGCTCATCGCTGTTCTGGCCGGTGTGATACACCCAGGCGACGCGTAGATCCTTCACATTGGCGCGGTTGATTTGATCCAGGGTTGCGTAGCGTGCGCCACCAGGGTCTTTCAAGTAATAGCGCCAGTCCGAAGCCGGCGCCTCAGCCTGGGCAAAGACCGCCGCTAACAGCAGCAGAGACGCGAAGAGCGCAGGTAACTTAGGAACATTCATCGGTTAGCGGCGCGCCTCTATTGCGAGCGCGCCATCAAAACGCAGCCGGTCTTCGACGCGGGCGAACATAGGGTCTTCGGAGTCGTTAAACGTACAGCGGCGGATGCTGCGGAATCCCTGCCCTTCGAGCGCGTGCGCCATTGCCGGATAGTCCCACATCCAGAGATGCCTCGAGCTGTTGATCCACGAGTAAATCCGACGAACGATGCCGCGCGGGCTGTCTTTCCTGCCCAATGAGGTGACTTCCATGAAAAGCTCGTTGGCCTCGGCCGATCGCCCTTTCAAGGACTCGAGATATTGCTGGGCGACAGACTCCAGGTCCGGAACGATGAGGCGGAAGACGCCACCGGGGCGGAGCAAACGATAAGTGTTACCGAGAGCCTGAATGCAATCGTCGTAAGCCAGATGTTCCAGCACATGACTGGCGTAGACGCCACTCGCACACCCCGGAGCAAGAGGAAGACCTTTTACAATGTTGCCGTAGCGAACCCGATCCGGGAAACGTTGACTATTTTTCGTGTAGAGTTTTCCGACAAGGGGCAGCCGTTCAAAGACTAATGTGTAAGAGGCATCGAAGTTAGCCCAACCCTCCGGTGCGCACCAACCGCATCCATACTGTACGTAGAGACCGGATTTCAGCAGGTCGGAGCCAGGTGTAAACGCGTCGTTGTCTGTGAGGGCTCTTTTAGTAGTCGCCATTTTCGGAATACCTGTTCTAACCCAGCTCAATAAGCTCGATCAGATGCAAAACCGGTGACATGAAAAAGGCGCAGCGCCGGCCCTCAAATGCTTCAGAATGAAAAGTCTGGAGGTGGACGTAATTCAACTCCGCGAGGTCCTCCAGCGCTGAATCGAACTTCGGAACCAAATACCCGAGATGATAGTAGGTGATTCCTCGTTTTAGAAGATCCTGGTTCACGCCTGCTTCAGTAGGCTCAATCAACTCGATCGCTACACTACTATCCATATCGACGAAACAAACTCGCACGCCCTGCGAGGCGATCGCTACCGGCTCGGAAATCCTGGCATTAAGTTCCCTGTACGCGGCAGCCGCTGCTTCGATGTTGTTCACCATTATGCCGATATGGTGGAGGGTCAGCTTCTGTTGAAAAGCGCCGCCCTCTAAGATTCGATCCTCTAGCTGAAGCGTCATAGGTTCCTATCGGGACTCGAGTGGTTCTCTCGCCAGACTGCGGCTGCTTTCTCGCAATGCTTTCGCGATGAGCTGCCCCACTACCCGGTGTCCATTTTCATTCAGATGGCCGGTATTCCGGGGCATGCCTTTGAAACCGTGTATGACCACGTTTCGCGCCGTGGCGTATCGCGTCAACTCTGGAGCCAGCGCCATATGCCGGATTCCCGCGTGAGCGGCGAAATCGCCGAGTAGTTGTTCGCCTCGGAACAGTGTCTCGACGCCCAAGCGTTTCCGAAGATTGGCTGCCGCCTGGGGATCGGGATCCACCTGCCCCGGCATGTCGAGCATGAACAGCCAGAATTCAGCATTATGGCTAGTTGCCTCATCCCGGAGGGCGAGAATCAGGGCCTCACTAACCGCCCATGCGTCCTTCAGATCGGCGTTAACCGGTCCGTAGTACGGATAGGTTCGCCAATAGTCCACCGGAAAGGCTGAGACGGCCGCTGCTTTCGCCTGAAATCCAGCGGTCATTTGGCGAAAGTTGTTCCCAGCCCTCACCCGCGCGCTATTTACAAGTGAGAGCAGACGACTTTGATTCATCAGGTCCGCGGTCCAAGCCTGGCGGGGATTTGAGCCCGTGGGCGTATTCCGTTGCGCGGCTGTTTGCGGATCGAATTCGAGGTTGCCGTCATGAATGACAAAGAACGGAGCGCCGAAGGAATCGCCAAAAAAAAGGCGGCGCGAACTTCTCATGATCAAGGCGTCAATCGGGTCCGCCACGATTACAATCTGCGGATCGTATTTCCAGACCTGCTCCTTCAGCGTTAGGTACTGAGGCCCGAGGCCATATCCACCGACACCGAAGTTTATTACTTCCACCTTCGGGCTCCCGCTTGGCAGCGTGGAGTTCAGTTCCCGTTCGGCCACGGAGAAGTAGGTCTGCTCCAGCGGGACTTGTACGGCCTCCGTCTCGGAGTCTCCAATGACTGCGATCCGAAGAGTGTTCCGCGGCCGCTTCAAATCGTGTTCACGATCGCGCAATCCCCTCGAATTAATACGCACGTAATTTTCTTGCTCCCCGACATTCCAGCCTTCGGCTCGAGGCCGCAGCGCATAGCCCCGTTCCGGCTCGGAAATGTAGAACGAGGCCTGAAAGCGCTCTCCGGAAGCCCTCATAACGACCTCCACAAGCAGTAGGGCGCCCAACATGCAGAGAACTACGCGCAGGAGGTCGCTAAAATACTTCATAGAGAAAAGGCTCTCTCACTGAACCATGGACAAACATCAACAGCAAACCCACGAGTAATACCAGAGATGACACTCCGTACGCGCTCCAGCGAAGCCACCGCGGGGACGACTGCAGGCTCCAAACGATTGGCGCTTGCGGCCGGCATTTCTCCGCCAGTTCCAGAACGGCGAACGCTGCCAAGCCGACGGCGAGGGATCGCCAACCAGCCGAACGGGCAAACTCAGCGATACCCGAGGTCAGAGCGCCCAGAGGCGCCCACATGCGCGTAAGAATCCAGAGCGCATCCGAAACGGTTCTCGCCCGCCAGAACACCATTCCAAACGCAACCAGATGGAACGTCAGAACCGGGCCTGCCCACCCGGCCCATCGCTTCCACGAAGGATTAGCCTTGAAGAACGCTTTCCTCGGTTTCGTGCTGAGGGCGTCTAGCGAGACGAATACGGAATGGACCAGTCCAAAAGCAAAAAAGCTCCACGTGATCCCGTGCCAAAGGGCGACGCTCATCATGTTGGCGCAGATACTGAACACCAGTCCGACCTGGTTCCAATTGCGTGTGGCCATCCGAAGCGGAGTCAGTACGTAATCGACGGTCCAGTTCGTCAGCGACATGTGCCACCGGCGCCAGTATTCACTGATGTTCGTCGCCGAGAACGGATGGTTAAAATTCTCGGGAGACTCGATCCCCAGCAGAAGGGCGGAGCCAATGGCAATATCGGTCAGGCCGGAAAAGTCGGCATAGAGCTGAATTGGGAAAAGATAGAAAGCCAGCAGAAGTGGAGCTCCGCTAAATCCATGGACTCCTCCGTAAACGGCGTTCAGCGTAAGTCCGATGTTATCGGCGATGACGAGCTTCTTAAACAGGCCGAGTGCAATCCGGCCCGTCCCACGCGCCAGCAGCGATCGTGAGAAGGGTTGGGGGGTGCGTACTTGAGGCAAATAGTCGGCGCTTCGCTGAATCGGGCCGGCAACAATTTGCGGAAAAAACACGGCATAGGATGCAAAAGCGATCGGGTCGCGCTCAGCGCGTTGCTTCCCCCAAAACACGTCCAGTACGTAGCTAACCAGCTTAAACGTGTAATAAGAGATGCCAAGCGGAGTAAGCCAATCGAACGGACGCGAGGACCTGGGCAAATCCTTGAGCAGCAAGAGTACCGCCACCAGTACAATCACCGATCCATACGCCGCGATCTGCCGGGCCCGCCCTTCAGCCGCCGTTTCGATGCGCAGCGCAGCAAAATATGCAAGAAACGTTGCCCCACAAAGCGGAATGAGGGCGCGAGGATCCCACAATGCATAGAACACGCAGGATACCAATAAGATCCACAGTGGCTGCAAGCGCCGAGGCATACATCGACACAAGGCGACTGCGGTTAGAAGAAAGAATATGTATTCGACGGAGGTGAAGCTCAAAGCTAATGGACCTTTTGATGAATTAGCTGAATGAGCGCCCCTACGTCATTGAGCCGTTGAATTTCCGCCAACGTGACTTTGATGCGGAAGGAGCGCTCTATCGATACGATGAGTGTGATATGACTTAGGGAGTCCCAACCCTCCACGTCCGCCGCTTTCATGTCGTCTCGGAGCGTCAACAGAGGGTCGTCGAATACCTTGCGGAAAATGCCGGTTAACTCCGTCTTGATCTGTTCTGGACTAAGTTGTGTTGTCATTTTAGTTTAAGAACCAATCGCTGCCAATTCTGCAGGCTGAGTTTGGCGAATGTATGTCGCCGGGGGCCGAAATGTCTCAAGGCTCAAGGCCCACAATGTACGCCCGTCTGCCTCTTCCGATATTTTCTGGAATCCAAATTGCGCGAAGAAGTCCCGCACCATGGCGTTTTTAGGCGTGGGCACATATTCGCCGGTCACGCGGCTTAATCCCAGCCGTCTCGCACAGTCGAAGACATGCGCCATCAGGAACTGTTCGACGGTGCGAGCGAGCACCCGGCAGCTCATCAGCCAATCGCGGATTGCAAGATCGCTCCCACTGACCTCGCAAGTGACAACAGAAATCAGTCCGTGGTCGCCTAAACGATCGGTTAGCTTGGCATAGATCGGCAACCAGCCGGCGGGTTCCTGCATAATCGCTCTGCACTGAGCTTCCGAGAGACGGCGCGTCGTAAGGTTAAATTGATTGCTTCTCTGGATCAATTGCGCGACGCGCGGAAGATGGAAGTCGTCCCAGGATTCTACTGTGATGCGCATGTCCAACGAACTTAAGAACTCTTCAACGTTCGCGTACGAAGACTGCTCCTGACGCCTCGTTGCCTCAACCCGATACATTTGGGCGCGCTTCAGATCTTCGGCCGAGAAAGATGCGGTCTCGAACAGGTTTAACGAAGAAATCGCGGCCAGATAGTCTGCTGGATCTTCCGGTAGCTCAGGGACAACCACGCCCGGCAGAAGCTCGCGAACGAGGTTTCGCTCGAATGGATTATCGTCGAGGAATACCATTGAATCGAAGCCGATGTTCAAAAGCTCCTGTATCCGGCGGATATTCTGCGCTTTGTCGTCCCAGTTCGCCACAAATGCGGCTATGTGTTCCAGCTTCAAAACCATTTCCGGATGATTGAGAAATGGCTCCATCGCATTATTAGAGTCGTTTTTGCTGCACACTGCCAGAAGAATGCCGCGCCGCGAGAGTTCCCGGAGGAAAGACTGCAGAAGGTGAAACGGTTCGCCGTCACCGTGAGAGGAGAGTTTAATCCCGTTTAGGCCATCATCGCCGACGATCCCGCCCCAGAGTGTATTATCCAGATCGAGGATGACGCACTTAACTACGCGGCCGCGGTTTGCGAGAACGATTTGGACCATATTTTGCGCGACCAGCGGACAGTGATCGAGCGCGCAAAAGGTTTTCGCCAGGAACCACAGCCGTTCGTCGAACCATGCGCGGCGTCCCACCCACGACGCTATTGCCTCTATGTCGTTGACGACAACGCCTGCATGAGATCGAGACCGCTCGGCGATCTGGGTGTTCATCGCCGCGGTCACCGGGTAAAGTGAATCTGGAACCTTGTGGTCATAGTTGCCAAAGAGTCTCTCTAGCGGAAGCACAAAATTGCTTTGAAGGATCAGTGCGGTGCTGCGCGCCTGGATTGCGCTCCAGATGCGCTCCATCCGCTCAACGGTTCCTTGCAGGAACTCAGCGGCTGTTCCCGGTCGCGCATAATACTGTATGCGCAGCGCTTGCGACGCATTTAAAAGCGCGATGCAGTCTGGTCGAAACCGGTACAGCGGCGAGTCCGCGTCATAGACATCCAACTCGATTCCCGCGAACGGTCCTTCGTAAACGACAGCGTTGAATCCGGCGCGACGAAACAACGCCTTCAACAGGGGGACAAACTGCTGCGTCGAGGCGTCTCCGAGTAATGCGATTCTTATCTCCGGTAGATTGGGATCGAACCGTGCGTGTTTCGCTTCGGAGATCAACGAGCAATAATCGAGGTTGCTACTAGTTTCGGTCTGCATGCGGAGATCGCTATTCACCGGCAGCCTTGCGGGCGTAGATAACTTTTTCGCCAAAACGAGCCACCTGCTGGTAGTGGCTGCGGATATAGTCGAGGACTGGAAACGTGCGTGTCGGATCGCAAGCAAGGCGCGAGGACCGCCAGACCAACGCGGGAAAGGTGCAGCCAGTGTTCATACACAGTCCGTAAGTCGCCTGGAAGTTCGCCCCCGCGTTCGCAATCACCAATCGAGGGGGATTTTTCTCTATCCGGACGAGGTCCGTATTCAAGTGATTGGCGTCCGGCTCGAATGCCGTAAATTGAGTGGAAAAGATCGGACTGGCGCGATGTCCTCCGAAATTTACTCCCCCTCCGTCGGCGACGTCGAGCAGGGGCTCGCCCCGATCCGTATGCGTCATAACGTACGCAAAAACTTTGGGGGCTACTTGAGTATCTCGGAGCCGGATCGTCCCGGCGTCGGTGTCTAACCGCGCATATTGCGTAGCGGTCTCGGTTACGACGGCTCCCATGAGGCGTAGAGCGCCATACGCCAGCAAGATGGCTGAAATCGCAACCGTGGGATGGCGGCTGAACTCGAATTTCCGTAGAAACCATAGCATCAGGTAAGGCCAGACGATCAACCAGAGCGGGTAAGCGGCCATAGACACCTGTGTGAGCTGGCTCATAGTACCGCCGAAAAGGCCGCGGAGTGAGATCAAGAAGGCCGGCGTAAGCAAAAGCGTGAGCAAGCTGTGTGCGGTACGGCGCCGTTCCGGCATTCGCGCAATACCGAAGATTAGAGCCACCCAGAGGAGAATGCCGATCCACATAACCGGGAGCAGCACAGTGCCGGTGGAAAGGAAAAAGCTGACGATACGGAACGGCGTCGCTCCGCCTGAGAAGACGGGCAGTTCGGCGACACAGTACGGCAGATAGGCAACCCCGGCGGCCGCGGAGAGCAGCGCTCCGCTCCACAGCAGAATATTCATCTTCCCGTATCGCGCCCAGGAGCGGCGGAACTGCAACAAGCAGCAAACCGCCACGGCGATAACCCCGTAGCCAACCGCGACCAATGCGCCGAAAACGCCCAGTCCGGTCGGCCACCAGGGGCAGGTTAACGCAGCGGTTCCGTATCCGCCGATGGCCGAAAAGACGCGATGAGCGCCACAAAGAGCGACGATTGCAGCGTAAGCGGCGATGGCCGGCGCCGTCGCCAGCAGAAAGACACGGCCGTGACGCCAGGCCCAACCTGCCCGGGCGCCACATGGGAACCAAATGTACCGGTCGAGGAGCGCCGTTGCCACCAGGCATCCGAGCACTCCTACTATGAACTCTGGTTTGCTGAGTAGTCCGATAGTCGAACCGGCGATAGTCCAACCGAGTCCGGCTCTTGTCATTGATCCGGACGTCAGATAATCTGCCATTTCCCGGATCACGAGCAGCAACCCGATCCCGCCGAGCAAGATCGCTGGCGTGTAGATCTGCAGCGAGAACAGCGCAAAGTTGGCAGCATTGGCTACTCCAGCGCAGGCGAGGACGATGGCCGCTGAGACCGCCAAGAGGCCGGGAACGAATCGCCGCGCTGTATCCCACGTGAGTAGGACCAGTGAAACGCCGATGATGTCCAGTAATCCCTGGAGCGCTGCAAATTTCGCGCCCACCACTGAGAGCACTGCCCCAGAAAGCAAGTTCGCCAGAGGTGGATATTGCCAGGTGAAGTCGCGGTAGGGATATTCACCCGAGCCCGTTCGGTATGCTTCGAAAATCCAACGCGGCGAATCTCCCCATAGCGTATCCAGTTTGCCCCAGCGCAAGGCGCACAACGCGACGCAGAAGAGTATAAGTCCAGCCGCGGTGGCTCGCGACGAGACCATTGGGGACCGTGCGGCGGATTGTACAGTTACGGCGGCGGTGGCAGTCATGCACAAGGAAATCAGGCGATATTCAGTCGATTACCGGCGGGCGAAGCTACGGTGCTGTTGGTCTCGAACTCGACGAAATACAGAGGCTGCTCCTTCGTTTCATCCAAAATGCGGGCGACGTACTCAGAGAGAACCGAGAGAATCAGGAAGACCATCAGGAACATGGTGGTTTGGGTGAGCGAAGTAGTAATCCAACCTTCCGCTACATGCTGTTTGATGAGCGAGACAATTAGGATATAACCAAGATACGCTGCGTTCGCCAGGCTCGCCACAAATCCCAGCAGCGCGGCCAGACGTAGCGGCGCCGCCGAATTGGAAACCAGGATATCGGTTATGGCTAACAACTGCTTCAGCACCCGGCCTGAGTCCCCCGGCGACTCAGCGCCCTGGTGATAGACAACCGAGCATTGCTGGAATCCCACGATTCCGTTCAGGCAGCTCAGATACCGGTTTCTGCTGTGGATGCGCACGATCGAGTTGACCAGGCGCCGGCTGAATACCCGGAAGTACGATTCGTCCGGATGAAGCGAAAACCCCAGTATACGGCTGGTCAAGCGGTACACGGGGGCCGAGAGGGCGCGTTCGAGGAAGCCCGTCGGCCGTCCCTGGCATTCTGCCACGACGGCGTCAAAGCCCGTGGCGGCTTTGGTGACAAGAATGGGAATGAGTTCCGCGGGATCGGTCAACAGATCCATCGTGACGACGTAATCGCCGATGCAATGGTCGAGCGCGGCGGCGATGGCCACCTCTCGCGAGTAGCATCGCGAAAGGCGAAGCAACCGAACGTTCGGCAAGCGCCGTTGCAATTCCAGCACATGGGCCTGGACTACGAAAGGCGATCCGTTATCGACCACCAGAAGTTCGTAGAACTCGTAGGCCTTCGAAAGTACTTCGAGCGCTTTCTCGATGCGTTGCTGCACCTGCAGCGCCTGGCGGGGAAGCACGGCGGACACCGAAACGAGCAGGTCGTGATTGCGTTCCGGCTGCCCTAGCGTGGACTGATTATCGAGAGGTTTGAGTGGCGAATTCATGCTTTGACCACGGGAAAGAATCGGGGGCGTCAAGCGCCTTCAGAATGTCGTAGATATTGTCGATTTTCGCGCCCATGATTACGGAAAAATTCTTTAGCCCGTAGTCGCGGCGGCAGAGGATCGGACGGCCGTCGTCGACCTCATTCCGAACCAGGACGGTTTTGGTTTCGAACAGCGAACCTGCGAAGGTGGCGGCTTGCAAGGCAGGCACATAGCGCTGAGCATCCCGGAGCATGAAGATGCTCTTCGACGGCAGGCTGGGGTTTCGGGGCGGACGCCGGTTCTGTTCGGGATCGTTCCAGGACTCATGCGGTGTATAAGTCACATGCGTCAGGCTGTGGAGACCCAACGCCGGAAACGGCATTGTGGAGAAGAAGGGACCGTCCATCACCGTGATGCCGATTCCCTCAAGTTGTGGCGGCACTCGGATCAGGGCTATCTCAGTGATTTCGTGCTTCAACGGAAGCAGGGGCAATGAAGAACTTACCAGCAGATGGTTGATCTGCGAGTAAGTGCAGTTCCAGACGCGCTCGGAGCACACCTCGACGCCATCGCTCGTTTCGATCTGCAAAGAGCCTGCTGGGCCGTGCGAGATCCGCTTGGCCTCGATTCCGTATGCAACCTCGATGCCGGCCTCCTCGATGCCGGCCCGCAATTTGTCGCGGAGACGTAAGCCGTCAAAGGCGCACTCTTCCACTGAGAACGCCTCTTCGATCATGTCCGGGTTGAACAGGCTCGCTACCTGCTCGGAAGCCGGCTGCAGCGGAATTCCGACGATCTCGCAAAACTTCTTATATTGATACGCGCTAACCCTGGAGGCATGGCGAGCGATGGCATACACCTGCAGGAATGTTCGATCGACGCAGTCCTCGAAATCGGCGATGAAGCGCGGATAGTTGAAAGCCGAGCGCAAGGCCGTAATCAGACTACGGGGATAATGATAGCCGTTGTGCACGCGCGCCTGATTGCCGAACGATGCCCGCGTCAGCAGGCCGCTCTCCCTTTCGAGGATAAGCATGCGTGGGTAGCGATCTATCATTGACAGCGCGACGCAACAGCCGAAAAAGCCCCCACCGATTATAATGGCGTCGTAGAACTCGCGATTTGGAGCGGAACCGGACATGGGGACTGGCTAACGGGTAACTGTCGCCATTGCGGCCAATCGCTCGACTGATGTGGCGTCGGCCGGCGATTCCTTGAGGCTGTGCTCCATTTTCAGTTTTTCTTCCAGGGCTTCGACGATGGGCGCAATCCACATGGCCGACGCCGACGCCCGCGTGTACTGTACAAAAGTCATCTGGCCGTCGCCCGACACGGGAATGAGCATGCGGGGAAAATGCTCGATCAGCCTACCCTCGCCTCCCAGTTCGAAATGTTCACCATCGAGTCCCAAGGCGACATAACGGAATCCCGCAGCGGCGCAGACTTCGCTCACCGCAGCCCAGCAATCCTTTAGATTCCTGGCGTTGGATAAGGCGTCTTCGTATTCCTTCAGACAGATTCGCATGCGCAACATTCTGCGAAATTCGCCTGTGAAGAGAAAGTTCCTGGCAGAGCTGAACTCGACATACCGTAGCTTGCGAATACCAACGTAAGCCCCGACGGCGAAGAGCACGATCAACATCGTCCCAATGTGCGGGCGGACGATGGTTTGGAGAACGGCAAACGTGACCGCGAGGGCCGAGACTCCATACAATACCAAGGTTGCCTTCCGCTGTGTCATTCCGAGTGAGAGCAAGCGGTGGTGGATATGGTTGTGATCCGCGTAAAAAATCGGTTGCCGCCGCAGGAATCGCCGCACTACCGAGATGGCGACATCGGCGGTGGGAACAGCGACTGCCATCAGAGGAGCAAGAGGTCCCAGACCCGTTGCCGCGTGCTGGTTCCACATCAGGCCGAAACAGCCAAGCAGGAAGCCAATCAGCAGGCTGCCGCAATCTCCGAGGAAAACCGTAGCGGGGTTGAAGTTGTAGTAAAGGAACCCAAGTAGCGATCCTAGCAGTGGCACAATGGCCAAGGAGAGGACCGGATGGTGATGAATTAGGCCGGCCATGAGTAAGCCGGCCGCCCCCAGCAGGGCAACTCCGGAGGCTAAGCCGTCGAGTCCGTCGATAAGATTAAACGCGTTAGCACAGAAGACCAGCCACAGGACGCTGAGCGGGAACAGCCAGAGGTCGAGTTCCGGATGGCCGGGGATGGGCGCGGGGCGTACTCCAGCCCAAAAGGCCCAACATGCCGCCGCGATCTGGCCAGTGACTTTTTGCCATGGAGTTAACCCGCGGAAGTCGTCGATAAGTCCGGTCAGGAAAACGATCGCCACAGCGGGCAGAAGTCTGCCTAGCAGTCGAAGGCTTGGTCCGCTCTCGGCGAGCATCTCCTTCCAAAAAGACCCGGAGATCAGCACTGCCGCCATCACTAAGGTATACGTGATGGCAATTGCGATGCCTCCCACTCGTGGGATCGGGCGCGCATGCAATTTCCTATGAGCGTCCGGTTGGTCGACCATTTCAAGAAATGCAAAGAAATCTCGAAAGATCGGAGTAAGTACCAGCGATACGCCTAACGAGCATATACCAACGATTAGTAAGACTAGCATAGATACCCAGGTCGTTCCAATCGATTATATTCGGATTATATTTGCGATTATATTTGTTCGGCTCGAAACGGCAGCCGCGTAACTGCTGGCGCGTAGGCCGCCTCGGCAATGATATTGCAGATTCGAGCTACACCTTGCGGAAGATCGTAGTGGGCGAGAAAAGCGATTCGTGCTCTCGCTCCGGCAGCGGCGATCTCGTCGCGGTGGGCTTCCAGATCCTTGAGCAACTCAAGCACGGCTTGGCCGTTTCCGCAATCTACCTGCCAGCCGCAGCCAAAGCGGCGGATGATTTCCGCGGGTGTGGACTCGCGTGGGCCGATATAAAGGATTGGCCGCCCTGCCGCCAGCAGGCCGTAGACCTTGCTGGGAACAACCGTTCCTAAGCACGATTCGCGTTGAGTCACCAGTCCGATATCGCCCGACGCCAAATTGCCGGACATCTCATCACGGCGGCGATAGGGAGCGAACGATGTGTTTGTGACGCCGTTCCTCAGGCAGAAATCGAGAAGTTCTTTTCGGCGCGCTCCGTCACCGACAAACTGGAAGTGGAACAGAGGATCGCCCTTCAGCCGCTCCATCGCATACATAATCGTTTCGATGTCATGCGGCCGGCCCAGATTCCCCGAGTAGAGGACGTTGAGCGGTCCATGGCGGTGGATAGGCAGCGGGAAGATCTTGCTCCCATCCGCCCAGTTTTCGGCGACATGAATTTGTGACGCCGGGATGCCTCGAGCGATCAGCCGGCGCCGCATGCACTCCCCAATCGCGATCACGCCGTCGGACCGCAGGCGCGACCAGTCCGCAATATGCCCCAGCAGCCGGACCATCCAGGAGTTCTGTTTCGCCAAGCCCACATCGACGAGCGCTTCAGGGAATACGTCCATCTCCCAAATGAAGTGCTTTACACCCCGTACGCTTTTGAGGACGGCGCCAATTACGGACAGCATGGGCGGGGTTGTCAGCGTGACCACCACATCCGCAGCCGGTATGCGCAATCCCATCCACAGCGCGCCGAGAAAGAACGAGGCGTACGAGCGCAACCGGGCCGGCAATCCGCTCCCGAACCGGGAACACGCGATCCGATGAACGACCGCCCGCGGTTCCTCCTCGGCGGCATCGAGCCGGGCATAGGAGCTATCTCCGCACAGAATTTCCACTTCGTGACCCTG
>Ga0302325_10011703_pt1 | contig 18875 bp, 17 predicted proteins | sample Palsa_T0_2_FD_201948 | JGI IMG/M metagenome (GOLD analysis project Ga0302325, IMG submission 201948) | Peat permafrost microbial communities from Stordalen Mire near Abisko, Sweden - Palsa_T0_2 | ecosystem: Environmental > Terrestrial > Soil > Palsa > Peat permafrost | place: Sweden: Abisko...
CCAGCCGGTCTTCCGGCACGATCAGGCGCGAAGCCGCGATGCAGGCTTGACCGTTGTTCAGGTAGCAGGCTGCGACAGCCATCGGAATGGCAGTGGAGAAATCGGCGTCGCCCAGAATGATGTTCGGCGACTTGCCGCCGAGTTCCAGCGTCAAGCGCTTCATTGTGTCCAGGGAGTTCTTGGCGACCAGCTTTCCGATCTGCGTCGAACCGGTGAACGCGATTTTTTGAATGTCGGGACTTTTCGTCAACTCCGTCCCGACGACCTCACCGAGGCCGGTCACGAAATTGATAACGCCAGGAGGCAAACCGGCTTCATGAAAAGCGTCCATCAACACTTCCGTTTGCATCGCGCTCATCTCGCTGGGCTTGATGACAACAGTGCATCCGGCAGCGATTGCCGGAGCCACCTTGATCGCGATCGAACCGGCACTCGAATTCCAAGGCGTAAATATGCCCACCACGCCCGCCGGTTCCATTACGACTTTGGATTTACCGACGGTCTTGTCCAGATCGAAGTCCTTGAGAACTTCTTTGAAGTGCAGGAAAATGTTCGCCGCGAGGTTGTTGGAGCCTTTCGCGCGGTCTTGCGGGGCGCCGTATTCCAGAACCGTCGCATCAACGAGTTGATCCATTCGCTTGGCAACGGAATCATGCAATCTTTGCAAGCAGTCCATGCGGTATTCCTTGCTGCTTTGCGAAAAGGTATTGAACGCCTCCTTCGCCGCGGCGATGGCCTGTCGGGTGTCGATCTCATCCGCCATGGTGACCCTGCCGATAACCGTGTTGTTGGTCGGGTTCAGTAGATCAACGACCTCGGTTCCATGGGGTGTGACGAACTTGCCGTTGATATAGGCGCGATCAAAGGCTCTTACCAGAGCTGTGGTTTCGTTTTCGTTCATTTGCGTTTACCCTTATGACATTCAGCAATCTTTGCCCAACTTCGCCGAGTCTCTCTGGACCCGGCTACAATTTCATTCTGGCCGAATAGCGCACGGGAGTAACTAGCAAAAGACGCCACTCTTCTTGCACAATATGCCAAACGGAGCGATATGGCTCAGTCGCCGTTGAGGAAGGACGGGCCACTTCCGCAAGATCCCTACGAGCTTGGAACCGTCGCCGCTCTCGCGGTTACTTTGAAGGTGGCGGAAGCGCCGTCAGATCCTGATTGTGCATCACGATGATATGCCAGTGGTCCGCATCTTTTGTCATTACAAAATTCAACAGACCTCGTCGATTGGGTATGGCACTGCCCTGCGCATCCACCACACCGGTCATCTCCCAACCTACATCTACTGCTGCAACATCGGAGCGGACGAAGCGGACTTTGACGTCGGTATACGTCTGATGGCTGTTTCTGAAAATTGTCGCGAACATCGGAGCATGAAACTCTTCAATCTTGGATCGTCCGGTCGCACCCACGCCGCGCACATTTGTGAAATCGGCGTCCTCGGCGAAAACCATTGCGAACGCGTGAGCATCGTGCCGGTTCCACGCATCCATGAAATGGTCCATCAGTCCCCGAATCGCTTTCTCATCAATTTCGCTGAGCACGTTTCCTCCCGTTGCGGCTACATTCTAACAAGCTACTACCTTCCTCACGAGTACAGCTTCAAGTGCGACCAAACGTTCGAGCGTGAGGCGTTGCGTCAGACCGAGCACCTCTTCAACTCCTTACTGCATAGGGCTTTCAGCGAATGACACATTTCACCTGAGGATGCCTCCGATGGCGGACGACACCGATCTGGGTGATTGTGTACGAGAGGCCCTCGCTGCGATAAAGAACCCGCGGTTCTTTGTGACTGAGCGAGGGTTCCAGGGTGAGTTGTTGGCGCAGCTTGCGTCCCGTCTACAATTACCAAACCAAGCGATACTTGGACAGGAGTATCAGAAGCGGCAGCAGGAACATGGCCTAGCTATTCGTCCCGATATCATTATTCACGAGCCCTACGACCCCAAGCGGCATTCCGCACGGACCGAAGGGAATTACGCCGTTCTTGAATTGAAGCTCGATGCAACACGAGACGAGGCATTCGAGGACTTCCAAAGTCTGGCGACCATGATCAAAGTACTGCGGTATCCGGTTGGCATCTTCGCTAACATCGCTTCGGACGCAACCTATTCCGAGCTGATTCCCCAAGATGTTAGAAAACAAATCATCACGTTCGCCGTTTCCCTCGTTGACGGAAATACTAAGGTGATTCCGCAGCGCTCAAAGTCACTGACGCAATCTTAGAGGCACGGCAGATCAAACCTTCAGTGGACTTGATGGCAGTCCTGTTCTCCAGCGCGCAGATCGAGCATGGGACCCATGTCGCGGGCATCGCCGCGCGCGCGAATCCTGCGGTGCGTCTGGTCGTGGCCCCCTTCTATACCGAGGTGATGCAACTGCCGTTACAGCCCACTCTGGAATGGGCGCGCCACATGGCGGCAGATTTCCAGCAGATCTCGGACCATTTCCGCACGCGCAACGTAAGAGTTGTAAACATAAGCTGGAAGTACGATGCCGAAGAATTTGAGGCATGGCTATCCAACACCGGCGGAGGCGCCGATCCTGTGGAATTGTCCTCGGATGTTGCTGAACGAACCAAGAGAAGGCACTAGCGAGAGATGAGATGTATAATCTGACTTGACTGCACAGGCCGGAGATACTTGTGCGTACCGTCGCTCATTACCAGATTGTCGAGAAGCTTGGCGAAGGGGGCATGGGCGTCGTTTACAAAGCCCGCGACACGCGCCTGGAACGGATGGCCGCGTTGAAAGTCCTGCCGCCCGATAAAACCGCCGACGCCGACCGCAAGCGCCGCTTCGTGCAGGAAGCCAAGGCCGCCTCCGCGCTGAATCACCCGAACATCATCACGATTTACGATATTGGCGCGGACGACGGCGTGGACTTCATCGCCATGGAATATGTGGCCGGACGCACTCTGGATGAGCTGATTACGCGCCAGGGCATGCGGCCGGCCGAAGTCTTGCGGATCGCCGTGCAGATGGCGGACGCCCTGCTGCTGTGTCGCCGGTCGCCCGAGTAAGTTGTAAAACGTGGCTCGAATCGTGAGTGCGCCACGCTCACACCTTCCCCACGATAAACTCGGATCTATGCCTTATCGACGCTGCCTCTGATTTTGCCGAGGTTTCTCGCCGGCACAGAACGCCTTTGCCGATCTCGGGAGGCGCGGAGCCAAAATCATGCACCTAACCACCCGTGAACGAAAATCATGAATCGTAATGTGACCCCAGTACGCCGTAAAGTGGCAAGCGGACCCAGCCTGCTCCCACTGCTCAAACCTTACCGGGGATTGATGATCCTCCTCGCTGCCCTCACCGTCGCAGCCAATGGGCTCACCCTCGGAGTTCCCAAACTCATTTCCCGCGCGATCGATGACTACATCAAGACCACGCTGATCCACGCTGGTCTCAATACGACCACCATCATCCTTCAGTTCGCGTCCATCGCTCTGGCCGTCTTCATCCTCACTTACCTGCAGAGCATCGTCCAGACCTACGCCTCCGAACGCGTCGCGAAAGATCTCCGCTCGCGCCTCGTCGCCAAAATCTCCTTGCAGTCCTACGCTTTCGTCGAGGCAACCACCCCGGCCAAGCTGCTGACTAACCTCACTTCAGACGTCGACTCCGTCAAGCTCTACGTCTCGCAGGCCGCCGCGTCCATTATTTCGTCCGTCTTTCTGATTGTGGGATCGAGCGCCTTGCTCCTCTCCATCAACTGGCGTCTGGGGCTCAGCATTCTCGGCATTATCCCCGTCATCGGCATCACGCTCTCGATGGTTCTAGTCAAAGTGCGCGCGCTCTTTATGAAGGGCCAGGCGACCATCGACTGGCTCAATCGCCTCATCAACGAAAGCATTCTCGGTGCGGCTCTCATCCGCATCCTATACATGCCGCAGCTCGAACTGATCAAATTCGCTCAGGCCAACGCCCAGGCCCGCGAAATCGGCCTCAGCATCCTGCGCCTTTTCGCCGGGCTCATCCCGATCATCACGCTCGCTGCAAACATGGCGACGGCCATCATCCTGGCTCTGGGCGGGCACTTCGTCATCACCAACCGCATGACGCTCGGTGACTTCACCGCCTTCAACAGTTACTTGTCCATCCTCATCTTTCCTCTCATGATTCTCGGCTTCATGAGCAACGTCATCGCCCAGGCCACCGCGTCTTACGTACGCCTCGAATCAGTTCTGAACGCGCCGGATAAGGCGCCCACCGGGCCTGCTCTCAAAGAAATCCGCGGCGACATCGCCCTGAGCAACGTCACCCTCGCCTTCGGTGAAAAGCTCGCGCTCAAGGACGTTTCCTTCTCCGCGAAAGCTGGAACAACCACCGCCATCATCGGACCCACCGCGGCCGGCAAGACCCAATTGCTGTACTTACTCATTGGATTGCTGAATCCGACCTCCGGGGTCATCGAATACGACGGCCGGCCCATCGACGATTACGACAAGGAAGCGCTCCACCGCCAGGTCGGCTTCGTCTTTCAGGACAGCGTGCTTTTTAATCTCACCCTGCGCGAAAACGTCGGCTTCAGTAATACCATCAACGAAGCTGATATCGCAAAAGCCATCGGCGCCGCCGAGCTCAATGACTTCGTCGCCACCCTGCCACAGGGTCTGGATACCGTGGTTTCGGAGCGCGGCAGCAGCCTTTCCGGGGGCCAGAAGCAGCGCGTCATGCTGGCCCGCGCCCTGGCCCTCAACCCCAAAGTTCTACTGCTCGACGACTTTACGGCGCGCGTCGATTCCACCACCGAAGGGGCGATCCTCAGGAATGTTCACGACCAATACCCGAACATCACTCTGGTTTCGGTGACCCAGAAAATTTCGTCGGTCGAGAATTACGATCAGATTGTCGTGCTCATGGAAGGCGAAGTCCTCGCTACCGGCACCCACCAGCAACTGATCGAAACCTGCCCCGAGTACGTCCAGATTTACGATTCGCAGCGGAGCACAAATGTCTACGAACTACACACTTAAATCCGCAGCCGACCCGAGGGGCTTCAAATCGGAAGTCACGCTGCGTGAAGGGCTCAAGCGCTTCATACCGCTTACGACTGGTGAAGGCCGCGCTGCCGCCATCTCGCTCGTCGCCATATTGGCCGGTTCCACCGCGTCACTCCTCGCGCCCACCATCATCGGCCACGGGGTGGACGACTATATACGCCTCAAAGACGGCCCTGGCCTGATGCGCCAGACCGCTTTGCTCATGGGCGTGTACATCGTCGGTGTCATCGCGAGTTACACACAAGTCCGAACCATGGGAGCTGTCGGCAGACGCTTACTCTACCGCCTGCGTAACTCGCTCTTCACAAAACTGCAGGAACTTCCATTGGCCTTCTTCAGTCAGAACAAGGCCGGAGACTTGATCTCGCGGCTTAATAACGACACCGACAAGCTCAACCAGTTTATCTCGCAAGCCCTGATGCAGTTCATGGGCAACATCTTCATGATCGTCGGAGCCGGCATTTTCCTGCTCTCGCTGAACAGCCGTCTGGGTTCGGCCGCATTGCTCCCGGGGATTATCGTCCTCATCATCACCCGCCTCACAGGGCCGTGGGTGAGGAGCAAGAACCTCAAGAGCCTACAGGGACTCGGCGGCATGAGCGCTGAAATCCAGGAAAGCATCAACAACTTCAAGGTCATCGTGGCCTTCAACCGCGTCGATTATTTCCGCATAAAATTCGACAAAGCAAACCAGGTGAACTACTCCAGTGCGACATCCGCCGGTTACGCCAACAACTTGTTCATTCCGCTCTACGGGCTGGCGTCCATGCTTGCCCAGTTACTGGTCATCGCGTACGGCATTCACCTGATTCAGATCGGGGATATCACGTTGGGCCTGCTCATCAGCTTCCTGCTGTACGTGAACAACTTCTACTTCCCGCTGCGCCAGCTCGCCACCATCTGGTCTTCGTTTCAAATGGGCCTCGCGGCCATCGACCGCATCTCGGATGTGCTTGCGCTCGAATCCGACATGCCCGTCTTAGCCCCATCGGCGATCGATTCGACAGCCGTCCTGAGCTTCCGTAACGTGACGTTCGAATATCCGGGCGGCCAGAAGGTGCTGCACGACGCGACGCTCGACCTCGAACCCGGCAAAGCCTACGCTCTCGTTGGACCCACCGGAGGCGGCAAGACCACCACGGCCTCTTTGATGGCGCGCCTCTACGACCCTGTGGAAGGCAGTGTTTATCTTCACGGCCGCGACATTCGCTCTTACTCGCCCGAAGAACGCGCAAAAAAGATCGGATTCATCTTGCAGGACCCGTTCCTGTTCAGTGGCACCGTTCGTGACAACATCACGTATGGAAACGAAGACTACAAGGACCTGCCCGCCGAACAGTTCGCGAGGGTGCTCGAGGAAGCGAACCTTACCGGGCTGATTGACCGGTTCTCCGAAGGCCTCGAAACCAAGGTCCTTTCCAGCGGCAACAGCATCAGCCTCGGGCAGAAGCAGCTCATTGCTTTCATGCGCGCGACGCTTCGCAAACCTGAACTTCTGATTCTGGACGAAGCCACCGCCAATATCGACACCGTGACCGAGCAGCTTCTCGAAGAGATCCTGGCAAAGCTGCCGGCCACGACCACAAAGGTAATCATCGCCCACCGCCTGAATACGATCGATAACGTAGATCAGATTTTCTTTGTCAACGCATGCAGGATACTCCAGGCCGGATCCATGGAGCACGCCGTGGACATGCTCCTCCATGGAAGGAGAGCCAGTTGACCACGTCGGTCGAAACGGGCCGTTAATTCGTATTATCGGCTCTGAATCGGGCCGCGATTGCGACCGGTGACTCTTTTGAACGCCGCTTCGAACTCAGCCGAAAACCTGTCTATGGCGTCCTGCTCTTCCGGCGTGTATGCCTCGCCTCTTTCAGCGATCACATGCAGAAGCTTTGCTCACCCGATATTTGCGTAAGCGTGTCAGTGACCGTACAACTGCTCCGCACATTTTTCAATTCAGGACCACGCGAGGCATCGTTGTATATTTCTTGGGTCCCCAGCCGGACGGACCTGTCAACAAACGGAACCTGTCAACTGGAGAAAACGGAGAATTTGGCGTCGAAGGGGCCCTCACCGGGCGACTTACACGGTTCGCCAACGCATTGCGCCTCGTTCTGCGGAGAACCGCAAACACTACGACACATGCCAAATGTATGGGATAACCGAGCGCAAATCGTCCAGCATCGAAACTCATATAGGACGGCTATTGCGTCCCTGTTCTTCCATAACGAGATATGGGGCGGCGGGAAATGCTACATCAACCTGAGCGGCGCCGAGAGGATGAACGAATTTCTCCCGTTGCTACCGGATCAAGGCAACGTCAGCGCAATGATCTCCGGCAGCTCGCCGTTCCTTCCGCTCACGGTTAGTGCGATGTACTGCTTGTCTCCAATCCTGTATGTCATCGGTGTGCCCAGGGCGATCCCTGGAATGTCCGCGGAAGCCAACTCTCTACCGGTCGCCTTGTCGTAAGCAACCAGTCGCGGCCCATTGTTGGAGCTTCCGGCCGACAAGGCGTAAATCAAAAGTGTCTTGGTCAGTAGCGGCCCGGCAACCAAGCCGTCGCCCCCCAGCGGAGGAAGGTTGAGCGGCTTCAGGAGCGGATTGTTCCTTAACCTGTCGCCATTACCAGTCGGAGTCATCCACAGGTGTTCGCCCTTGTTCATGTCAATCGCCGTCATCCGCGAGTATGGCGGCTTGAAGAGTTGGAGTCCCTGAGGCATTCGCGGGGGTGCTTCGCGTGCTTCCATATACGTGAGATTGCCGTGGAGTGACGGATCCGGCAATTCAAGGGCAACGCTGGACCATGCGTTCCTCGAAGGCACGTACAAGATCCCCGTGTCGGGATCCACTGCTGCGCCACCCCAGTTCCCGCCTCCGCCCGTGCTCGGACGTTGAATCGTTCCCGCGAGTGAGGGCGGCGTGTATAGGGGGCCGAGCTTGAAGCCCTTCACTGTTGCCACTGCCAAGGCCCGAATCGCCGGAGTAAAGTCCGCCAGGTCGTCGAGTTGGGCGCCTTGGTATTCGAAGGGCGGAGGCTTGGTGGGGAAAGGCTGCGTGGGTGATGTCGCTTCTCCTGGAATATCGGATGCGGGGACCGGCCGTTCCTCGATCGGCCAGATCGGGTTTCCCGTGACACGATCGAAGGCGTAGACGAAACCTTGCTTGGTGATCTGAGCAAGCGCTTTGACCGCCTTTCCCTCGACGGTAATGTTCATCAAGTTGGGAGCGGCCGGGTTGTCGTAATCCCAAAGTCCGTGGTGGACCGTCTGGAAGTGCCAGACGCGCTTGCCGGTCTCAACATTGAGGCAGAGGATGCTCTCGGCGAACAGATTGTTGCCAGGGCGGTGCCCGCCGTAAAAGTCCGGTGCGGTTGTATTGGTAGGAATGTAGACGTAACCGAGCTCCGCGTCCGCGCTCATCATCGACCAGACGGTGGCCTTGCCCGCGTAGGCCCACGAATCGTCCTTCCAGGTTTCGAGGCCGTAATCGCCCGGCCGTGGGACGGTCCGAAAGGTCCACTTTAGCTCGCCAGTGCGCACGTCGAAACCGCGTAGCCAGCCTGGGATCTGTTCTTTATTGATGATGTAAGAAGATATGGAGGCCGGCGTAATGACGACGTCGCGCACCACCAACGGAGGGGACTGCACCGAATAGGTCAGTGCATTCAAGAAGTCGCGCTCGCCGCGCTTGGCCCGTGGCAGGCCCTCCATCAGGTCCACGCGGCCGTTCTTGCCGAAGTCCTCGCACGGTCGACCGGTCTTGGCATCCACAGCGATAAGGTATCCGTCGCCGGTGCCCCAGTAGATGCGTTCTTCCTTGCCGTCCGTCCAGTAGGCCACGCCGCGCTGGTTCCAACGGGCGCTCATAGTCGTAGTGCCAGCTTCATAGCTTTTCGGGTTGTACACCCAGCGCGTCGCGCCGGTCGCGGCGTCGAGCGCCGCACCAACGGAGGAAGGAGAGTTCAAATAGAGGACGCCCCCGACCATAAGCGGAGTCGCCTTGAAATTGCTCGTAAATGGCGCCGTGCCGTCGCGCCAACGTTTTGGATCAATCCTCTTCAGCTCAGCGAAGATCGTGCTGGGCGATGCGGTCCACTCTCCGCCTCCGGCTACGGTTATGCTGAGTGTGGCGTCAGGAGTCTTAGCCCTCCAGGCGATCTTCAATTTCGAGAAGTTATCCTTCGTGATCTGGTCGAGCGGTGAGTATTTCGTGCTTGCTAGGTCGCCGCCGTAAGTTGGCCATTCCCCGCGTAAGGTTGAGGGCGGATTCCCATTCTGGGCAGGAAGGAACATTGCGCTCGCCAACTGGAACCCCGCCCACATGCGCCAAACAGATCCACCGCTGGAAAGGCATGTCATCTTTCGTTTCCTCGTGCGAACAGCGACGCAAGATGGAAGCCGAGCAAGTGTGGACCCAGAGACATAGGGCGTTAGATGATTCTATCTCACTCGGTTGTGCAGCGATCTGGGAGGGAAAACGCGCTAGTCGGAATGTTGTAAATCAACGTTTTTGGTTTCGCCAGCTCGGTCATCTTCGATAGGGAACTGCTCGGCCTTTTTTGAGGCGATCCGCAGCAGATCTTGATTGCTGAGCACGTAGGTGCCCTCGGCAATTCCCGAAAACGTAGCGACGAGCCGCCACTCGCGGAGGCCGCTTACGTGGCTGAGCACATGACGGATCGTGAGAGGGGCTGCCGACGCGTTAGGTCCGCTTTGGGTCACTTCCAGGCAATCCAGCTTGCGCGCCAATCTTCCCCGAAAGCGGTCGCACAAAGGACCCTTTCGGGACGTTGCAGCGTCGATTCCCAACCGGCGCGAGAGTAACAACCTGCCGCACGGCTCACGACCGGCGAGCGAGCAGGTACAGGGTCCCTGGGTGGGTTCCTTCTTCAAGAATTTGAAAGCCGGATTCCTGGAGGCGTGCGGTCCACCAGGCCGGACCGCGACCTCCGCTGTGCATGATCAGCGGCCCAAAGGCGAACTGAATCCATGGCTCTTTGCCTACCAGGATCAGGAGAAAATCGCCGCCCGGTTTCACCACTCGCGCCGTTTCAGCCAGCGCTTGACTAATCCCCGGGCGATCCAGATGATCCACCGCATAGGCGCTGACGACGGCATCGAAGGCAGCCGCTTCAAAGGGAAGCTTACGCATGTCGGCGATGATGATAGTCGCGCGCTGCTCTACGCCAGCTGCTTTCAGGTTCTGAAGAAGTAACTGCTGCGGACTTTCGTTGGGGCCAAAGTGATTTTTAAACGATTCGCCAAAAAGATCCAACGCTACCAGGTTGGCTTGAGGACGAGCTTCCAGAACCATGATTGACGAGCGTCCGGTGCCCGCGCCAAGATCGAGGACTCGGCCCGTCCCGGCGCGGAAGAAATTTTCCGTCGGCAACGAAGCCCGGCCGTTGATGTCCAGGGCGAAGCGGGCCACCGCAAACGCGGCGCTGGACCATAGAGCCAAAACACCCAATAGGAGCATGGGCCCCTTGGGCCACTTACGCTTATATCCAAGAAGCGATAACAAGAGAGCGCAGCCTAGTATCGGCAGATGGCCATAGCTCAGCCACCAGGGATACCCGAAGTCAAGGTGAACGTTTGGGGATGCCGGCATCAGTAAGATTCTCTGCCATCGCTGCTGAACCCTTCCTGAACGGCTCGTTCATCCGCCGTTCATCGGGAGTGAGCTATAAAGGGTGTAATTGCGGGTTCTAGTGGTCGAGGATGAAATACGGTTGTCCCGGCAGTTGACGAAAGTGCTCACCGAGGCCGGATATGCGGTCGACTGCGCGGGCGACGGGCAAGAGGCTGATTTCCTCACCCGCACCGAGCAATATGACGCGGTGATCCTGGATCTGGGCCTGCCGAAAATCGACGGGCTTACACTGTTGCGCCAATGGCGGCGAGCCGGCATCCTGGCACCCGTGCTTATCTTGACCGCGCGCGGAAGCTGGCACGAAAAAGTTCAGGGCATCGATGGCGGGGCGGACGACTACGTTTCGAAGCCGTTCCGCATGGAAGAAGTTCTGGCCCGTATTCGAGCTCTCATCCGCCGGGCCAGCGGCCTTGCACACCCAGAGCTTCGGTGCGGCGCGCTGGAACTTGACGCACGCACGGCTCGGGTGTCCGTCGGTGGATCTCCGGTGAAGTTGACCAGCCACGAATTCCGCGTGCTTTCTTACCTGATGCACCACAGCGGGCAAGTGGTATCACGCAGCGAGCTCACCGAGCACATCTACGCGCAGGATCTCGACCGCGATTCAAATACCGTCGAGGTTTTTGTCGCCCGTCTCCGCCGCAAGGTGGGCGCGTCTTTTATCGAGACCGTGCGGGGGTTCGGTTATCGCATGCGGGAACCATAACTCATGCTCCGATCCTTACGCTCCAGATTAATTGTCGCATCATTGCTGTGGACGGCAGGATTGCTGGCTTTGATGCACATGTTCTCGCTCTTCGTCATCCACTTCATTCCGGGCATGCGCACTGCGTATGCCATGTGGCCCGTCCTGGCCGGGTTGATTCTGATGGCTGCAGGACTTTTTGGATTGCGCCAAAGTCTAGCCCCGATCCGGCGGTTGCCCGAAAGACTGACGGCTGTTCGCATGGGCGACGATCGGCGGGTGGAGGGTGTTTATCCCAGCGAAGTGCAGCCCCTCATCGACGACCTGAACCTACTGCTCGAAGAACGGCAGAGGGCCGTGAAGCGCGCCGTTGCAACCTCGGGCGATCTTGCGCACGGCCTCAAGACTCCGCTGGCGCTGCTGGGGCAGGAGGCGGAACGCGCCGCCTCTGCCGGGAATCGGGAGCTGGCCGAGAATATCGGCCAACAGGTGGAACGCATGTCCCGCCAGGTAAACTACCACCTGGCGCGCGCTCGCGCGGCCTCCGGAGCCGCCAGTGGTGTGCGCTACCCCGTGGCGCCTTGCGTGGATGCGCTGATACGCACGCTCGTGAAGCTGTATGCCGACCGCGCGCTCGAAATCTCGGCGGATGTAGCATTCGACCTTTGCGTTCGAGTGCAACCCGAGGATCTCGACGAAATCCTAGGCAACCTGCTGGACAACGCTTGCAAATGGTCAAAATCTAAGATTGCCCTGAAAGCATCACGTAGCAGCGGCATGATCGTATTCACCGTGGATGACGATGGCCCGGGTTTAGAATGTGCTCTGCGATCCGCGGTTTTGGAGCGGGGGGTTCGGATCGACGAGAGCGCTCCCGGTTCTGGGTTGGGTTTAGCGATCGTCCGCGATTTGGCGGAGCTATATGGCGGATGCGTTTCTTTGGATGATGCTGCTCTGGGAGGATTGCATGCCCGGGTCTCACTGCCCGCTGCATGAATTCGCGTGGCTAGGACACTCTTGTCTGCTGCGCCGAGCCCCCAAACATGGGCGCGATGAATCCGGCTTTGGTCTTCTGAGACGGCACGGAGGTATACATGATGGCAAAAGTGGACCACCAGCGTTTCCTCGCACGCGGTTTTGAGACTACGAGCGGCATAAGGCAAGGATTCCCCGGCGGTCCTTGAAACGCTCTGGGACTTGGACGCAGGTGACCAGATATCTCGGATGGTTGTCGGGGCACTGCGGGATTGTGGCCAGATCAAAGGCGCGACGAGCGACGTGAAAGCGGATACGTCTGCCGCGTCCTTGGACGCGCAGTATTGGGGGAGACGACCGATCCAGAAACGGCGGTGAAACTTGCCCGGCAGCTGCATCCCGCCGATCCCTGGCATGCGGATGGCCAAAGACAGGATAGAGCGAGACGAGCTGGCGAGCAAGCTGATGGAGACGGCGACGAGCGCGGAGGACCCGTTGCGGGCGATGGCGGAGTTGCTGACCGACTTCGTGATGGAGGCCGAGGTAACGGCCAAAGTAGGCGCCGAAGTGCACGAACGGAGCCCGGAACGGACGACGCACCGCAACGGACATCGGGAGCGGCGCTGGGATACGCGGCTGGGGACGCTGCAGCTTCAGGTGCCGAAGCTGCGGGAAGGCGGCTATGTTCCGAGCTTCATCGAACACCGCAAGCGCAGCGAGCAGGCGCTGATCAGCGTGATCCAGCAGGCGGTAGTGAAGGGCGTTTCGACGCGCAAGATCGAAGCGGTGCTGGAGGAGTTGGGCATCGCAGGCGTATCGGCGGGGCAGGTGAGCCAATTGTGCGCGGCGCTGGACGAGAAAGTGCGAAAGTTCCGCGAGGGGCCGCTGGGTGAGATTCGTTATGTGTGGGTGGACGCGTTGTACGAGAAGGTGCGCGTGGACGACCGAGTGGAATCGATGGCGGTGGTGATCGCAACGGGCGTGAATCTGGAGGGCCGCCGGCAGGTGCTGGGTCTGGACGTGATTCCCGGAGAGAACGAAGAAGGCTGGGTGCAGTTCTTCAAGAGCCTGAAGGAACGCGGCCTGAGCGGGGTGCAACTGGTGGTCTCGGACGCGCACACGGGATTGAAAGCGGCGGTGCGCAAGGTGCTGAAGGTGGAATGGCAGCGCTGCAAGGTGCACTTTTATCGCAACGTTCTGGTGCATGTGCCTAAGCGCAGCCAGGCCGAAGTGAGCGAAGCGATGAAAGCGGTGTTCGTGCAGCGGGACGAAAAAAGCGCCAAAGCCAAAGCCGCGGATCTGGCGCGGCAGTTTCAAGCGCGCTTCGCCAAAGCGATGGAGATCTTCGAGGCCGGCATCGACGACGTGCTGAGCTATTTGCACTACCCCCAGCCGCACCGCACTCGGATCAGTTCCACCAATCCGTTGGAGCGCCTGAATCTGGAGATTCGCCGCCGTACGCGCGTGGTCGGTATTTTTCCGCACGCGGCGGCGTGCCTGCGCTTGATCGGCATGTTACTGGTGGAAAAAACGAAGACTGGCTCACCGACGACAAAGCGTATCTGACGTTTGACGACGCGCCGGCCGAAGAATCCGCAACCAGGGTCGTATCCATGGCGGCGGGCCAATAAAGGAAGGAGGCTTTTTTGATGCGAGGGCTTGGCCCTCGCGCTCCCAGGATTTATCGCTTTCGCGCCAGAATGGCAGCGTGGCGGGGCGGCTTGCGCCGCCCGCGCCATTCCGGCCCCTGAGTCGGCGCTCCGGTCGCTTCCCAGCGTTGCCGTATCTTCCGCTCAGGTAATTGCAATCTTAAACCCGACCTCTGGAGTCGGCGGCGAATTTACACTCTTCTATTGACACGGGCACCATGACCACGACCATTCGGTCCCGTTGCCGTTCTTCCGTGCGTTTGGAGACGAGGTAGACAATCGCGAAAAGTGACTTCTCGATAAGAAATGTGGGGCACTCGATTGCCAAGAACGTCCAACTCGACGCGAAAATGTTTCCCGCCGCAGCGAATATGCCCGTTGTCCTCGATGCGACCAAACGCCAACGGGAACTTTGTGACCATCCCAAGATCAACCAATTTGGTAACTTCGATCTTTTTCCTGTAGATCAGCCAGTGATACGGGAATTGGACATTAGTTCCCTCCCCTCCGAAACGGAGAAACAATCCCTCTCTATCCCCGGTAGCGCAACTCGGAATTTCGTTGGATTCTATGTTGTAGGTTGCGCTACCTACCGCTCCAGCTTTAGTCCAGACTTTCATCAAACGCGATTCGCCTATCACATCATTGGTCCCTCTGGCCTCGATCAAGACGGCAAACCGCTGACTGTCAACGGGATGCCTCTTATAGGCGCGTTTGAGGTTGGAGTCGATGTTCCAAAGGACAAAGTGGGGATGTGGCAGGAATTGCTTGGACAGAATGAAGCCTACTAAAATAATTAGGCAAATTAGGACACTACCTAATATTCCTGGTGCCGCGCCTGATCTCATTTCCGGCATCCTGCAGGTAGACGCCGTGGTGCCAGCGGGACTCGGTTCGGGACCCCAGCCAGTGGTGCTTAAGGTGGGTCAGAAGCGCAGCCAATTTGCTCATTATGACTTTCGCACCCCAACATTCTGGCTATCCATGATTTTGGAAATGACCAGGGCGTTTCCTACGCGGTAACAGCTGGTCGAGTTAGTGCTGCTTCAGGATCAAATCCGACCATCTCGCCGACGCTGTCATTTTGTCGGCAACCCGGTAGCTACTTTTTGCGGATCGACGGTGACGGATAGTCTACGGATGCGCCGTAACACAGGATGTATCCGCTCTTTTGGAAGGCCCGCGCGACACGCGGATCGATCGTATGGTCCGTTCCAAGGTTCCGCCGCGCAATTCTCCGAACGTTTTGAGCGCGAGGCGCAGGCTATTGCCTGGCTTTGTGGCTGGGAACTAGGAGGGGAATAGCCCTTCTGCTGTGTTGGAGCTGGCTGTTGCTTGCTGCTACGTGCTTTGGTGTCGTTTCATCTGTGTTCCGCTATCCGGATCTTTCCTCATTCACAGGGCTCAATTGAGGAAGAGTCCCGATTTAGCGGGGCACGTGGGCCCCGTGAAAACGCAACACTGCGGTCAGCCAGCGGGGAGGGAGGGTCCGAACATCAGACGAATATAGCCGATCTAGGATGTGTTGGCGCAATGTAGCGTCCTCGGGCGATAAAACAGCATCGTCGGGCAGGACGATCACCACGCCGGAGGCATCCGCCGATTCAGGGTGACACACGAAAGTTCGCCCGACGACGCAGCGGCCATCCTTGGCAATTCTTGCCCCAAGAATACGAACACCAGCTCCTGGAAGCAGTCTATCGCCGACTTCTTCTTCAACCGGCACGCCTCGATAACTTAGATAGGAGGCGAACTCAGACAACATGTAAGGCCCCGTTAGGGGAAAGGAGACCTTCAGGACAGATCCGGGCTCGCGGCGATACGCTTCGAGTATCACGCGCGCCATGGCCGATTTCTGTTGAATGAGGTACTTTCGCTCCGAGACCCGAAAGGCGGATAGTTCCAGGCTCTGCAACACGACGCAGACACCCAGCAAAGCCGCAAGGGCCCGAACGCGGAAGGGCCACTCCCTCCACGACGAAGAGATGAGATGGCCGATGTAAGCCACTGCGATCAGATCGACGGGAGCTAAATAATATGAGTGCACCATTCTCAGGCTGACGTAGCTCGCAAAATAGACCACGCCTCCGCACGCCAGGCCGTCCCACAACAGGTCAGGCACGATGTCGCGTCGCAGGATGCCAAGTGAACGCACAGTAAACATGATCGCGAAGATCCATGCCAGCAGATCCGTTTGAACGTAATAGCGCACGGTTTCGATGAGCGACAGGTGGTGATCGGCGAGATACTGCGCGTCGGTATAGGGAAGCGTCATAGAAGCGAAAAACGCGAGGTAGGCCATTGCTAGGGCGGCGAGGCAAAGATCCAGGCGATTCTCGTAGTTCCAAAGGTGCGCAACGGACCAAGCCCCATCCGCTGCCCGAATCCGCATGAGAATTCGTGCGGTGGAGAAGCCCAGAAGGAGCAAGAAAACAGGCTCCTTCAAATAGAGCAGGATCTGCGCACACAAGACCACCGCGATGGCCCAGGGCGCAAAGCGAGTCTGTTCGAAACGTTTGATGAAAAGAGCCAAGCAAAGGAGTAAGAGCAAGATATTTCGTTCGGGGTAAATCAGACCTGTAAAACTCACGACAACAGTGGGTGTGATCAGAACAGCGGCCGCGAGGAGCACTCGCGTGGCGATGCTCACCTGGTCATCGAGACGGAGAAGAATGAGCGCAAGAATCACAAGTTCCGCAATAGGAAGCGCATGATATCCGTAGATCGTTCTTGTGAAGTGCCCGATCAGATTGAACTCCTGCAGTCCAAATGGGAAGAACCGCCCCCCTTGGGGCCAGATCTGAACAGGAAAATTGACTCCCCGAAGCGAGAATGACGTAAATTGCGAGTTGTCATACATCGCGAAGTCTTCGCCCACGAGGATCATCGCGGTGTACACTCCGATGAACACCCCAAGCATCACAATGCAAATAATGGATGTACGGCCCAACCGGAATTGAGGTCCGTGTGATTCTTCGGGCTGGTATTGTTCGGGCTTACAAAGACCTTGGACGGGCCACGTGCGGAGCATCCACTCGGTGCAAATCATGCCTGCGGCTGTGAGGGTACACCAAATGGGCCAGAACAATTCAGGGCGGTGCCATCTCATTAGATCGATAAGGTAATGGAGAACCGCCATTCAGGGTTTTATTGTACGGCAGTCGACATTAACGCCAAGTGAGTGGGCGGGGTTCCTCACGTTGCTTCACGCTGCAGTGAGATGGATCCCAACCTTAGCGTCGTTTTGCTTGTGGAAGTGTGTGGAGCGTTGGAAGCGGGGTGCGCGGCAACATGGGGGCCTCGAGCGTTGTTTTTTAGCAGTAGGCGTCTTGCCGTCGGGCTCGTTGGATGATGTCGAAGTGTGCCGGCAGACGCGTCTCGCTGGACGAGCCTCCTTCGCCGGAAGATAGCAGTGCGGGATGGTTCGCAGAGATATAGTCCGCCGGAAATTCAGCTTTTCGTCAAGTGGCAGACTAACACGGTGCTTTTGAGGTGGACGGCAGGACAGGGAATGTATGGTCGGCCACTCTTCCACTACTTTTCGGGCCTCTCCGACTCGGCCCCACACCCGAATTTGAAAATGTAGTGGAAGGATAGGCCGTCAACCGGGAGTTACAGCCAGGACGCCCGGCTTCGCAAGCAGTTCGTTGACCTAGCGGACAGCTGGCGCGGCAGCCGAACTCTGGTCCTTTAGGAAATCGCGGATCAAGGCAACTGTGAACGTAGGGTTCTCCTCCATCAGCCAGTGACCCGCGCCAGGGACCGCCGCTTCGCGCACGTTGACGGCGACGTTTCGCATGACGATAGCCTCTGTTGCGCCGAACGACTTCTCGCCCCCGACAGCAAGTACGGGCATGGTCAACTTGGTTTGCTGAAAACCTTTGTTGTCCACCGCATCTTGCGCGAAGACAGTGAATTGGGCAAAACCGGCACGCATCGCTCCAGGCTGAGCGTATTGAGCGGCGTAGTACGAACGTGTAGCCTCGTCGGGCTTACCGGGATCTCCTGTGAAGTCGTTCCAGATGCGATCCAAATAGATCCGCTCCCGTCCTTCAACGAGTCGCTCGGCATCGGCACCGTGGAAGGAAAAATGCCAAAGCGCCGGATTGCGCACTATTTCATCCCAGGGCGCGATGCCGGGGAGCGGGGCGTCCATAACGACCAGACACTCGACCTTGTCCGGATACAGTGCCGCATAGGCGTACGCGACCATGATGCCGATGTCGTGCGAAACAATCGATGTCCGATCGTAGCCGAGCGCCGTCACGACTGCTCTAATGTCAGCGGCCTGGGTTTTCTTGTCGTAACCCCCGGTTGGGCGAGACGAGCGTCCGATCCCGCGCAGGTCCGGCACGACAACGCTGTAGCTCTTGACCAACCCGGATGCGAGCGGAGCCCAAGAATCGCTGGTTTCCGCATAGCCATGGAGCAGGACGACTGCGGGTCCAGCGCCACCCGAGCGGACGAAAATGTCGGCGCCCCCACGGCCCGCCACGGTGCGCGCTTTAAATGTCGGGGGCAGCGAAGGTTGCATATGTAAATCCTACTATGGTGATCGTTGCAGTTCAGGCAAGGTGGAACAGCAGGAACTCGCTAGACTCAGCATCTTCGCCGCTCAAGTAGCAACCGCGTCGTGGCGCGGAAGCTGTCCACCTCGGTGCCGACGGTGCTGTTGTGGCGGAGACGATTTGAAGCGGAGGGCATCGCCGGGCTTCTCGAAGACCGACCACGGAGCGGACGTCCCTAACGGATCTCCGAACAACAGGAGCCACCATCGTGGAGGCCACGATGAAGACGACGCCGAAGGACGCCACACAGTGGAGCGTGCGCGCGATGGCGGCGGCGCAGAAAGTCAGTTCGGCGACGGTGCAGCGAATCTGGAAGAAACACAAGC
>Ga0302325_10011704_pt1 | contig 18871 bp, 21 predicted proteins | sample Palsa_T0_2_FD_201948 | JGI IMG/M metagenome (GOLD analysis project Ga0302325, IMG submission 201948) | Peat permafrost microbial communities from Stordalen Mire near Abisko, Sweden - Palsa_T0_2 | ecosystem: Environmental > Terrestrial > Soil > Palsa > Peat permafrost | place: Sweden: Abisko...
AGCTGTGAGATGCTTGCTCGGGAACTTTTAGAGTATAACCTAAAATCATATCCAGATCGTAATCTAGCTGTCACTGTTTCAGAAGACGGCGAAAACGGCGCTACGCTAACTTATACTAAGGGCTAACAATGACTAATAAAGTTGATATGGATAAAGCGCGAGAATCTTTTGGTAACTTCTTGACTGCTTTGGGATTTGATTGGGCGTCAGATCCTAATATGTCTGATACTCCAAAGCGTGTATCTAAGATGTACGCACAAGAAATCTTCGAAGGTTTGTATACTGAAGAGCCTGAGACAACAGTATTCCCTAACACGGAAGGGTACGATCAGCTCATAGTATCACGGTGGGACTTCTCATCTACATGCAGCCATCATTATCTTCCCTTCATAGGGTCAGTTAGCATAGGTATTCTTCCAGGCGATAAGCTACTAGGTCTATCGAAATACGGAAGAGTTTTAGAATGGTTCGCTCACAGGCCACAGCTTCAAGAAAACTTGACGCAACAGGTCGGCAAACATCTTATGAAGCTACTAGAGCCAAAGGCTTTGGGAGTCTATGTAAAGGCTCAGCACATGTGCGCTTCAGTTCGTGGCGTAAAGCAGCATAACTCTGACATGATTACAACGGCTATGTATGGTGAGATGCGTACCAACCCATCACTAAAGCAAGAGTTCATGACGAGTTGGAAGTAACTAATAGGGTACCTATTTGATCGGTAAAAAATGACCTCGGACGTAAAAGATTTAGTTCAATACATACCTGCAGCACTTTTCAATCCTTCGCAAGGTGGTGCAGGCGTTTATATCAAGTATCATGCCTTACGGAATAGCGCTCCTAAACTTTTAAGGTATACACCGGAGTATTCGCACATTGATACTCCGGATAGAGAATTGCTAGTTGTATCTCACTCGAACAGAGTAGATAACGTTAGACCTCTAAATGAAGGATTCGATGAATTCGTTTCACTGTCTCCATTGCATCTCACTGCTAGAGACTCGGGTATGCAATGGGGGATGATGAATTATCTCCAGAACTTGAATCCCAAGTATAATCATCACTTCATGGATGCCTATAAAGACATTCCTAATCGTGTAAAGATTATTTCTGATAGTGGTGGATTCCAGCTAAGCAGAGGCAGCATCTCTTTTATCAATCCAGAAAAGTTGGCTACTTGGTATAGCACTACTTGCGATATCGGTATGGCATTGGACGTACCTTTGGGTAGAGAAGGTAGCAGCAAGTTTCTAAAAGAGTCAGGAAAGATTCAAAAGAAAAATAATGAAAAGATGTTGGAGACTTTTGCCAAGCTAAATAGCAAAACAAAGTTGATGAATGTTTTGCATGGTTTGTCCGAAGAAGAGCACGAAGTATATCACAAGATAGTTTTTGAACCTACTGTAGACAAGCTAGCTATTGGCGGCGTATACCATAGCTCTTTGGTTACTTCTACGAAGCTACTCTACAATATGATGTTCGAATCCGATATTGGAAAGCACTATAATCACATTCATATCTTGGGTGTATTCAATAATAAGATTCTTCCAATCTATTATTGGATCTTCAAGTTAGCTAATGAGCGTAGAAAGACTCCGATTCTTATGACTTCGGACTCGTCAACAGCGATTCAGCAAGCTGTAGCAAAGGCTTACTTTGCATGTAATGATTATGACCAGCCTTATCAATTTCAAAAGTTGGGCATTACTAATCAAACAGGGCATCTTGCTTCTAGACGCTTAACTTCTCCACATAGGACTTTGAATTGCGGCTGCCCAGTATGCTCTGCAATCAAATATACTGACATCTTCACGTTCTTTTCGGGTCAAGCAATCAATTCGATTATGACCTATCATAACAACTATCAGATGAGCAAGTATACAAACTATATGAATGAGATGCTTCAAAAGCTCGATTTCATACAGTATAGAGACTTGGTTGCACGACAGATCGGAAAGAGAGCAGCTAGAGATACTCTAGATGCTCTTGATTACGTTAATCACGCTCACAAGAACGGTCTAAAGTCTGCCAATTCTAGATTCAATCATTACTTTAGAAATCTCTTCTCTTTCACTAAAGATTCGTTTGAAGAGGAGAAGACTAGAATAAAGAGGGATGCCTTTCTAGAGACTGTCTTAAAGAAGTACCATACTTATCATAAGACAGGTGAATCTCCTGAGACTGTGAAGATCATTCTAGAGAACAAAGTTGGAAATCTCGCGCAAAAGTCTAGTTCATCTAATGTGAAAGGTAAAATCCGCGTTAAAAAGCGGTCATAAAATCACATAATTTGATTAGTGACTCTTAGGAAGGTAAGGAGAAACCGTGAACCTTTGAATACCACGGAATTTCTAACCTTCCTCGCGTAGACTCACCTTTGTCACCTCATATGGAGTAACAGTCTAGACTAGAATCGAAAGTAATTTTAATGGATAAATTTACAACAGCCATGTTAAAGGTTCTATCTGCAAAGAAGTCTGCAGCTCCCAAAGCTGTAGACCCTTACAGAGTATCGCCTAAGCTACCGTCAAGCCGAATACCCATTTCAGATTCTATCGTTAGTTTCAACTATTTGTTAAAAAATGCAATCAAGTATCAACCCGACGAAGAAAATTCAGAGCTGGTTGAGTTTCAAAATGTTAAGCCAAGAACATTTAGAACAGGTGCTAAAGGCTTGATAACGAGTACTCTTACGGACCTTCCTCAATACAATACCGTACATAGATGGGAACAAGTGTTCCGTTGTACGCCTGTAGACTATACTGGAAAGATTTCTGATTGCCCTTCGATAGTCTTCAATTGTAATTGTCCTCGGTTCACCTTCGTCTGGAACTGGGCGCTTTGGTCCAAGAATGCTTCTGTCTTGAATGCTACAAACCAACCCCCAGACATTACGAATCCACGTAGACTTCTAGGAACTTGTAAACACGGAATCGTAGCCATGAAGGCTATTAAAAAACGAGGTCTCTAATCTTCTACTAATTAACACTAGCTACCGCTTCTTATAGGATACATCATGGACCTTACTCAAAAAATTCTCTCGGATATCGTAGTATTCAATAAATACGCAAAGTTCATTCCCGAAATCAATCGTCGTGAGACATGGGAAGAACTTTGCTATCGTAATATGGATATGCACATCAACAAGTTTCCTCAGCTTCGAGCTGAAATTGCGAAGGTGTTCAAAAACTATGTGATACCTAAGAGAGTTTTACCTTCTATGCGCTCTCTACAATTCGGAGGGCGACCTATTGAACTATCGAATGTTCGACTTTATAACTGCGCATACCTACCACTAGATTCTGTAACAGCTTTCAGTGAGACAATGTTCCTTCTATTATCGGGGACGGGCGTTGGCTATAGCGTACAGAAAGAACATGTACAAAGTCTACCCATGGTATGTGGACCTAACGTAGACAGATCAAGACGCTTTCTAATTTCAGACAGCATTGAAGGTTGGGCTGATGCTATTAAAATTCTAGTAAAGGCTTACTTTTACGGAAATAGCAGTCCAGTATTTGATTATAGAGACATTAGACCTAAGGGTGCTACTCTAAAGACGTCCGGTGGAAAGGCTCCCGGACCAGAACCTCTTAAGGTGTGCATTGAGAAAATTAGAAAGCTTCTTGATACTATTGTAGGCCGTAGACTTACTCCGGTAGAAGCTCATGACATTCAGTGTCATATTGCAGACGCAGTTCTCTCTGGTGGCATTCGTCGCTCTGCAATGATTTCACTCTTCAGTGCTGACGATGAAGAGATGATTACTTGCAAAGGCCAATTGAAGATTAGCAATTGGGAACTAAGTAAGTCAGGTGAGTCGTATCGTGGCTTCTGTTTCTATCGAGGTTCACGTCAGGACGTAGTTCTATCGGAATGGGATTACAATTCACTTACGAAGACAGGTACGCTACCTTGGTACTTCTTTGAACAGCAACGCGGACGCGCAAACAACTCAGCTGTTCTACTGCGACAGACTACAACTAAAGAAGACTTTTTAGCTATTTGGAAGAAGGTAGAAGATTCACAAGCCGGTGAACCCGGTATCTATTGGACAAACAATTACGAGTGGGGTACTAATCCTTGCTGCGAAATTGCACTGCGTCCTTTCCAGTTCTGTAATCTATGTGAGACAAATGTTTCAGATGTTCTAGATCAAGAAGACTTGAATGATCGTGTACGTGCAGCAGCTTTCCTAGGAACTATTCAAGCCTCTTATACTGACTTTCATTATCTTCGCCCTATTTGGAAAGAGACAACTGAGAAAGATGCTCTTATCGGTGTAGGTATGACAGGCATCGGCTCTGGTGCAATCCTTGGTTTAGACTTGGAAGAAGCCTCAGAGATTGTAAAGCGTGAAAATGCTCGCGTAGCAAAGATGATTGGCATTAATCAGTCTGCACGATGCACAACGATTAAGCCTAGTGGAACAACCTCACTTGTTGTTGGATCATCCAGTGGTATCCATGCTTGGCATAACGACTATTACGTTCGACGGATGCGCGTAGGAAAGATTGAGCCACTATACGCATACATCAAAGAGAAGGTTCCTGCATTAGTTGAAGACTGCTTCTTCAAACCGCATATCGAAGCCGTTCTTTCTATCCCACAACGAGCACCAAAGAATTCAATTCTACGTACTGAGAGCTTCCTAGACCTGCTAGAGCGTGTGAAAGCATTTAGCAAAGACTGGATTAAAACCGGGCATAGAAATGGCGAGAATACTCATAACATTTCATGCACTGTATCTCTAAAGGCTGACGAATGGGAAGCATGTGGAGAGTGGATGTGGAATAACCGCACCTACTATAACGGTCTATCCGTTCTTCCTCATGATGGTGGGACGTATGTTCAAGCACCGTTTGAAGACATCACTGTTGAAAAGTTTCATAGTATGGTACAATACCTAAGTGATATCGACCTTACTCAAGTTATCGAAGTAGAAGACATTACCGATCACAAAGCTGAACCTGCTTGCGCTGGCGGTCTATGCTCCGTTTAACTTAATAGGCTGTTGTAAGGACTTTCACTATGACACTTATTATACAAGATGATTATCTCGAATATAAAGGTAACACTATTGTTGCCTATGATTCTTTTGATGGGGTATACATATTTTGGGACGTCGTTCAGAAAGCCATAAACGATATTCCAATGGAGTCCTTATTCACTCTTAAAAGTAACGAGATAAAATACAAAGATGAAGTTGTAGACGAGCTTCTAGTAAAAGGCTTCTGTCTATCGCTTATGTTTGCAAGAAACTATGGATTCAGATCAAACATTGATCTTAATATCTATAATGAGCTATGGAAGAACTACGTTTCAAACCTACGTATGAATTCCTACAATATTTACGAAATAGGGGTAGCTGTAACTGATGATATTGATTCTCTAGAATCTGCAATCTATGAGGAAGCCGTAGTCATTGATAACAAGAAGTATACAATGTATTCCAGCATAGATTGGAAGTGCGTATTAGGCTTTACTTCAGACTTTGCAGATGGGGATGAAGAACTTAATAGTGAAATACTGATGGCTTTGAGTTTGCTTGAAGCTAGAAATATGGGACTGAGTGAGGGTAGACCTCGTTAACTAAAAAGGAAACACTATGGCCACTATTGAAAATAATAGCATTCTAAATAACCTTTCTCTAAACGATTTACTTATTAACGCTGCAAGAGGATCTTCGTTTAGTCAACCTACTGTAGGGCATGTTAATAACTTTGGTTTGCAGCCGATTGCTATGCAGCAGTCACAGTATATTAGACAGCCTTCAGCGGCTGCCCATGGACTTGTAGGGCCAGCAGGTCATGCAATGTCTTCAGGTGGTTACTCTATAGGTTCATCTCTATCGCCTGAGTCTATCCGTAATACAATTAAAGCTGGGGTCTACGTTAGCGAAACAGACTACTCTACAATGGCTGCTCCTAGTCAGCCTACTGTAGGTATGTTAGTATTGGATACAAAAGCTACTGACGATATCAAAAATTGGTGGGTGCAAGGCTCTATTGGAACCTTCGAGAATACTATGGTAGAACCTGCATTTGCTACTACTGTAGCTAATATTCCTACTAAACCCGAAGAGGTAAATCCTCTAAAGTGCTTCTATGCAGAAGACGGAAAAGGTCTTAATTGGAAAGCTATCTATGCTACAGTAGAGAGCAATGAATGCGAACACAGCATTAAGCTCAGCATTGCTGAAGCTCTAATTCACGCTAAAGAATGCGGTTTCAGAGAATCTGCTAAGCGTTAAAGGAAATGGGTGTCACATTTAACTTTGTGACACCCATCTCTAATGTGGTAAAAAGTATACGTTATAAAAGACTAGCCTACGAATTCTATCTTATAAAATAACCCTTAAGACAGACAACTTGTAACTAAAAGGTGTAAATATAATGACCGGCGAATTGGATATCTTTGACGAAATCGTTGCCTCTAATGTAGCTAAAGAAAAAGTTGAAATGGGCTTAAGAGGGTATCTTGATCTCTGTAAGACAGCTAGTACTGCTTACGCTTCTGCTTCTGAACGTATGCTAACAGCTATTGGCAAACCTGTGCTTTTGGATACTAGCACTGATGAACGTCTTTCACGAGTTTTCTTTAATCGTACTATTAAGGTATATCCTGCATTTAAGGATTTCTATGGTATCGAAGAGACAATTGAGAGCATCGTAAACTTCTATACTCATGCTGCACAAGGTCTAGAAGAAAAGAAGCAGATGCTTTATTTGCTTGGTCCAGTTGGTTCTTCGAAGAGCTCTCTTGCTGAGAGGCTCAAGAGCCTGATGGAAAGCTGCCCATTCTATTCACTTGCTTTCAAAGACCAAAAGACAGGTGAACTAGAAATCTCTCCTATCTTTGAATCTCCTTTGTCTTTGTTCGTAACACAGAATCAAGTAGACAAGATTTCAGAGCAGTATGATATTGCTCAGCCTTATTTCCCTAGGATCATGTCTCCGTGGGCCGTAAAACGGCTCGCTTCTGTGAATGGAGACATTTCAAAGTTCTATGCAGTACGCTTGTATCCCTCTAAGCTACAGCAGATTGGCATCACTAAGATTGAGCCTGGTGACGATAACAACCTAGACATTTCAAGCATGGTAGGTAAAGTTGATCTTCGTCAGCTTGAAAAGTTCCCTCAGAATGATCCAGACGCATACTCGTTCTCAGGCGGTCTAAATCGTGCTACTCAAGGTCTTGTAGAATTCGTGGAGGCTTTCAAAGCACCTCTCAAGATGCTTCATCCTCTGCTAACCGCTACTCAAGAGCGTAACTACTTGGGTACAGAAAACATTGGCGCTATCCCTTTCCAGGGTTTGATTCTTCTTCACTCAAATGAACAAGAGTTCGATACTTTCCGAGCTAATAAGAAGAACGAAGCTATTCTTGATCGTATCTATACAGTCAAGGTTCCTTATTGCTTGCGTACCTCAGAAGAGATCAAGATTTACGAGAAGCTAATTCGTGGGTCTAACCTTTTCAAAGCCCCAATTGCGCCTCACACTTATGAAATGCTTGCACGCTTCTCTATTCTTTCGCGTTTGCACCCGCATGAGAATAGCAACCTCTTCAGTAAGATGCGCGTGTACGATGGTGAGTTCATCAAAGAAACTGATCCGAATGCAAAGACGGTTCAAGAGTATCGTGATAGCGCAGGTCAGAACGAAGGCATGGACGGTATTTCTACGCGATTCGCTTTCAAGGTTCTTGCAGCTACATACAACTATGATAGCGAAGAGATTTCAGCTGATCCAGTTCACCTTCTCTTGCAGCTTGAGAAGGCTGTAAAGCGTGAACAGTTCTCCAAAGACAAAGAAGCAAAACTTCTTACGTTCATTAAAGAGGTTCTTGCTGCCAAGTATGAACTCTATATCGGCGATGAGATTCAGAAAGCCTATATGGAATCATATAAGGACTATGGGCAGAATATGTTCGAGCGTTATATCTCGCTTGCTGATAGCTGGATTGAACAGAAGGACTATAAGGACCCGGATACTGGCGTTCTTATGGACCGTGATCTTATGGATAAAGAACTTTCAAAGATCGAAAAGCCGGCTAACATTGCTAACCCTAAAGACTTCCGTGGCGAAGTAACACGGTTTGCATTACGTACACAGGCAAAGAATGGTGGTATCATGCCATCGTGGGATTCCTATGAGAAGATTAAAGACGTAATTGAAAAGCGTATGTTCTCTCAGGTGGAAGACTTGCTACCGATTATTAGCTTTGGTTCTAAGAAGGATGCAGAGACTAATAAGAAGCACACGGACTTCCTTGCACGTATGAAAGATAGAGGTTACACAGAGCGTCAGGTTCGTCGTACCGTTGAGTGGTATGTAAGAACGAAGCACGCAGGCTAAGCTTTAACTCGGAAAGCTCACAGTATAGTGAGCTTTCCTTTCCTCTTTAAAGGAGTAGGCTAGTGTTTCGTATAACTAATTTCGGACTTGAGAACAGTAAGAAAAAAGTTCTAACAGTAGCAGGGTGCGAGTCGTGCGAGTTGGGTGATGAAATAAACAAGATTCTAGACCTTAATAAGGACAACAGCGTTGCTCACGTAACTGTAGAGTTTACAACGAGAGTTTCACCCTATAAAGCCTATGTGTCTATGCCCAATAAGCTAGTCGTGAACTTTCCTGAACTAGTTAATATAGTAACACTATCCTTCTTCAAAGATAATGAGAATGTAGGTCTAGCTGAAATTGTCAGAGATAATACTGTAAATAAGCGAAAACTTTTGAGGTAAGTTTATAATGGAGGGTTTAGGGCCATGAGTGTAATTTTCATAGACAGACGTGTGCTAAATCAAGAGCGTAACCTTGATAATAGACGCAAGTTTTTCAACAAAGTAAAATCTCACTTGCTGTCTTCTATGAAGGATCTAGGTGAAGACGCTATTTCTGATATTGCTAAATCGAAGCGTAGAGTAACTTTAAGCGATGAAGCTATAGAAGAACCTTTCTTTACTTTGGCTACAACTGGGGTATGGAAGTTTGTAGTCTCTGGCAATAGTTATATTGCAGGAGATCAAATTGGAAAGCCTTCTGGCGGTTCTGGTCCAGGTGAAGGGGGTGAACCTAGCGAAGACGGTGATGGTGAAGACGATTTCGTATTCGAGGTAAACTCAGAAGAATTCCTACAACTCTTCTTTGAAGATCTTGAGCTACCTAATATGCAAGACAAAATGGTAGCACGACATGAAGTCTTCACATGGCAACGCAAAGGATTTGCTACTTCAGGTGCGCCTGCTAATATGGACCTTCGTCGTACTATTAAGAACAGTCTAGGTAGACGCATTGCATTACGTCGTCCAAAGATTGAAGACCTAGTTCAAAAGGACGATGAGACTGAGGAAGAGTTTAATGAACGGGTAGCCCACTGGAAGCGTATTCCTTACATTGATCCTCAAGACCAACGTTTCAGGAACTTTGAGCAACTACCTGTTCCTAGTTTCTCAGCCGTGGTGTTCTTTCTAATGGACGTTTCAGGTTCCATGTCAGAGCATCATAAAGACCTAGCTAAACGTTTCTTTATGCTCAAGTACTATTTCTTGCAGCGTAAATATACAAACGTTGAGATCGTGTATATCAGCCACACACATGTACCTGAAGAGGTTGATGAACAAGACTTTTTCTACTCTACAAAGAGTGGTGGAACTCTGGTACTTCCCGCACTTCAGCTGGTAAGCAAAATTATCCAAGATAGATTTCCACTAGCTGAATGGAACGTTTACATTGGACAGGCTTCAGATGGAGATTGCTTTGGAGAAGACGGTGCAAGATGTGTGGAGTACTTACATGATGTATTGCTTTCTACTGTTCAGTATATGTCCTATCTTAATGTAGACAGAGGCGGTCTAAGCGGCGTCTCGTCTCTAGAGAAATCCTATAAGAGAATAACACGGGATAACTTTTCTCAAGTGCGTGCTTCGCATAAACGAGATATCTTTCCAGTGTTCCATAAACTTTTTTCTCGCAATAAAGAACAAACAAGTAATCACAATCATTAACAATGCAGGATAGATTATGACCGAAGAATCCGATGATACTCTCTTAAAGAAGGATCTATTACTAGCGATATCTAAGCTCAGAATACGCCTCATAAACGCTGTAGACACGAACACAGAAGATAAAGAAGCTATTGAGTTATCTGAGTCTATAGTAAAAAGTTTAGAAGAACTAAACGTACTACCGAAAGGACCAATACAATGACAAGCAGAGATTTCGCATTCTGGCTTCAAGGCTTCTTTGAAATTTCAGACGTTAATAGCATTGACGCAAAGCAAACGGAGATGATTAAAAAGCATCTCAGCCTAGTTTTCATTCATGATATTGATCCTTCAATGGGTGATAAGCAGCACCAGCAGAAATTGAATCAAGCTCATGGTACGCCTTTCGATCCTAAGACTACACTGATAAGATGCTAATGGAAGAAATTCAAGAATACGAGTACCAAGTTTTATATGACTGGCATCGAGATCAAATGTGGAAGTGTTCTGATAAACAAGAGTTCAATGATGCAGCTTATCACAAACGTAGAGCTGAAGAGATTCAAACTTTTATAGAACTACTAAAAGCTAAGAAAAAGTCAAAAGATAATATCTAAACTCCTACCGTGAGAGATCAATATAATGAAACCCATTATGCCTACCACAGATTGGACGTCGGCAAGACTCCATGAAATCTATGGAGAGCTAGAGAAGATCAATGATGAACGCTACCAGCTAGATATCTACCCTAATCAGATAGAAATCGTTCCGTATAGCTGGATGATTGAAAACCATTCCTCTCACGGTGGATTACCTATCCTATACCGTCACTGGTCCTTCGGTAAGTCTTTTATTTCATTCTCAAACAAGTACAAGAATAGGCAAGCTGGTTTAGCTTATGAGATGGTTATCAATTCTAATCCCTGTATCTCCTACCTTATGGAAGAGAATACAGAGACGATGCAAACACTTGTTATGGCTCATGCGGGCTTTGGTCATAACTATGTGTTTAAAAACAACTATCTTTTTAAGCAGTGGACCGATGCCTCCGAAATTCTAGACTATCTAGAGTTTTCAAAGAACTATATAGCTCGTTGTGAAGAAAAGTATGGCGAGAAAGTAGTAGAGAAGCTTCTAGACGCTGCTCACATGTTGCAAATGTCTTCATTCACACGTTATCCTCGCAAAAAGTATTCAGTGAAGGACAGTGAACAGAAGCGTTTGGATCGTCTAAAGAACTATCAAGAAACGTATTCAGAAATCTGGGAGACGCTACCAAAGAGTAAAAACAAAGATGCTGCAATAAAAGAAAAATATAAGCAGCGCATGAACCTACCAGAAGAGAACATTCTGTACTTTCTGGAAAAGTTTTCACCCAATCTAACTGTGTGGCAAAGAGAGATCATTCGTATTGTTCGCAATATCGGGCAATACTTTTATCCTCAGCTTCAATGCAAGACTGTTCATGAAGGCGCCGCTACTTGGACTCATCATGCAATGTTGCATGACTTGTACGACAAAGGTTTGATTAACGAAGGTGCAATGCTTGAATGGTTTCATAGCCATGCAGCTGTAATTAGTCAGCCTCCATTTAATGAAAAGTTTGGGCAGCATCACTTTAACCCATATGCTCTTGGTTTTGCTATCAATCAAGACATTGAACGTATGAGCAAGAACCCTACGAAGGAAGACAAAGAGTGGTTCCCTGATATTGCAGGTTCAGGAGATCACGTTAACCTTCTAAAGAATATTTGGTCTGAATACAGAGACGAGAGCTTTATTCGTCAGTTTCTATCCCCTAAGGTTATTAGAGACTTTCGTATGTTCTCCATAAAGGATGATAGTCTTGATAAGCATTGGTTGGTATCTAATATCCATGATCGCGAAGGCTACGGAATATTCTTGCTGATAGCTATCTGGTTGATAGTTATATTCCTAACGTGGAGGTCATAGACGCTAATATTCTAGAGGATAGGCTTCTAACTCTCGAGTTCAAGTCTACTGATGGGCATAGACTATATCCTAGGTATACCCAAAAGGTCATCGAAGCTATCTCGTCTATTTGGGGTTATCCAGTCAAACTTATTGAAAACTTTAAACCTGCATATTCTGATAAGACTAAGACAGAAACCTATGATGCTACTCCCTCAAAAACGTTTAATGAAAACTCTTAAGGCATGGCAATGAAAATTTCAGCCTACGCTAAGGTGACTGTTACTCTGGAAATACCCGCAGGTAGTTCATGGGGCCCAGAGTGTAAAATGGACCAAATTCATAATCAAGCTAGTGAAGAAGTTGTAGAAGGGCTTAATAAGCTAATCTATGGTGGGCACCTTAGAGGTGCTAAGATAATAGGTACTCCAAAAGTAGTTGCTATTATGGCAAGTGTAGAAGATAAAGGATAGAGACAATGGAAAGAAAACGCGTACTACAAACAGCTATTGATTATACCTGTAATGCTAGACAGGATGCTTATGGTGAACCCTATATCAATATGGGTTGCATCGGTGAAATGTTTGCAGTGTATCAAAAGTACGCAGGTAACAAACATACTCCTGGACATGACGCATGTATCCTACAAGTACTGACAAAAGTGGGTAGAATTGCAGTTGGTAAATTAAAGGACGATAACTACATCGATCTAGCCGCATATGCTGGAATGGCGTATGAGTGCGATGTACAGAGAGAAAAGGAAAACGAACGAAATAGAATTAATGAAACAGCTCAAAGAATCTACGATGGTGTAGAAGACCTTGGTGATGGTGTTAAAGGTGATGCAGGTCAGACTGACAGTAATGCACAATCAGCATCAGCTTATTCTAACCCTTCTATGTTTGGACTTCTATTCAGTAATCTTCTAGATGCCGCGGATGTAGGTTTATCCGAAGTATACAGCGCCATTGAAAAACACCTAGCACCTGATGTAGGTTGTGGCTGCGACGAATGCAAATGTGAACCTGAAGGAAAGAAAGAGTAATGTCTCTTTCTGAAACCTGGATTTATGAATACTTTGATATGCGTGAAGCTTCAAATCAACTTATCAAAGGTGAAGTATGGCTACCTAAAGAACCCATCAATAGCGAAACTCTAAAAGAGTATCAAATTTTCGTTATAGATAATCCAGATATAGACGTCGTTCAAATCTGCAAAGACTCAGTAGATAAAGAAGACGTGTACATCGATTGCGAATTTACTATGAAGTATATTGATAGTATTTCTTCGCAGTACGTCAAAGACTACATTCGATTCGTAGCCAATATGCGTCTAGCTCAGTTGAACATTAAGCCTATCTATAACGATGCTGGAAATAATCTATTTCAGCTAACTCAAGTTTTGAACAAAAATATTCTTGATTCCAACGCGACTAAATACGTTAAAGACCTCACTACCGGAGCTTGGACACAAGTTCCTCCCAACCCTGAAGACACAACACTCAACTCTAATATGGAACAAAGCATCTAATAATGACTGACAATACTAACGCTCTAATTTCTGATAAGCCCGAAGATCTAGTTTCTATTGCACAGGCTTTAGCAGTACATCAATCTAAGCCTTTTTATATTGCTCAGCTACCAAATGCTAAATACAAGATCACCTCGCTAATCCCGCACTCTCCTTCGTGGAAGAAAGAAAAATTGGAATGGGTTCGGACGATTAAACCTACAGAAAAATAAAAAGGGGAATATTGTGATCTACGAAACATATTTCAAGGCTATCTATATTAGACGCTATGGCTAACGGCTATGAGTATTTCAGATACCTCAAATTGGATTCTCGCGAGTTCTACAGAGCAGCTATCTAGGAATATTCATACTCCCGCTCTATTATCTATTCTTGACGACCTTCTTTATTGTGCTTTTGAACCTCTGTACAAGGAGACGCCTTTCTTTAGGCGTCTCCTAATGCAGGTTATTCTATATGCAACTGAAGATAACAGACGTAGAATATCACTGATAGACAAAGAGAAGATGAATTCCTGGCTGCTAAAAGCAGTCTATGATAACAGCTTTGATTTCTTTACTATGGCTAAACTAGATAGGGGAATATATGTAGATTTAATTTCTCAGGCACTAAAGTTACTTGAGCCTATTGAGCAGATTGAAAAGGGAATATTGGGTAAAAACAAACTCATGTTTCTTGAGCAACGCAGAAAACTAGGGCTCTTGTTTAGTGTTAATGAGGATAGATTATACCCGCTATATCAGTGGGTGAATAGTTATCTGAAACAATACCTCAAATTCAAAGAGATGATTATCAGCCGTTATTATAGGCTAGCTTATCACGAAGCTAATAAGATATATCATACTCAATCTAAGCGAATTGACACAACGGATCTATGCAAGAACTTGGTACTTTCTACCTGGAAAGCTATTGATCGTTGTGATGCGAGTCAAGGTACTTTAACGTCGTTTATTCAACGAAGCTTTCTAAATGCTAAAACGTACCCTGAATTTTCGCACATTTATAATGTTGCGTATGACGTACCTATGTCAGCAAGGCATTTATTAAAGAAAAGAGGAAAGGTAGCTGAAAATCAATCTGTCTCTTATAACAATCCTGTTATATTCGATAAAATTGAAGCACAAAATACAACCGAGACAGATTACTCGTCAGTTGATCGCGACCTACTTTTGTTCTTACGCTCAGTTCCAGGCATTGAAATAGGGCTTCTAATGTTGGGTGTACCTATTCCATTAACTGAAAAAGAAATAGAACGCTTGAAAGGCTCAGGTTAAACAATGGGACTTTATGAGGTAGTTTGCGATAGAACCATAAACTCTGATGAAGACCTTAAACAAGGAAAGCTGTTTGTAAAAATTGGGTTCAATTTTACAGAAGACTTAAAGTCTGTTTTTGACCGACTTGAGGCAGAAATAATGGAACGTCGAGCTCTCAATACTATGAGATTCCATAAATAGAAACTGGTAAAATACACACGGTATGAGAATTGCCGTTTTATTATGAAAGAGGATTACACATGACTGGCTGGTCAAGCACAAAGCCGAAGACGATGAACCTTAAACAGATGCGTCTCGAAGAAGAAATCGAGATCATGGAGTTCCCAAAGAACAAGTGGGTTCGCGTAAGACTCTTTGGACCTATCACTTCGTTCATGACTCTATGGTTTGAAATCATTTCTTCTAAGCAGCAGAAGAAGGTTAAAATTCCAAAGATCAGTTTGGACTATAACCCGAAAACTGAAGACTTCGATAAAGAGATTTGCCCATATCGTAAACTGGGTGCTGGTCAAAATACCCAATCGTATCTCATCAATATGATTGTTCGTGACATTCAAGATGAAGGTCCGTCAAAGAAGGCACCGAAGCATTCTGAAGCTGAACGTAAGCGCATTAACGTTCTAGGTGATAAGTACTTTGTTAAGGAAAGCGGTTCGCGTTCGTGGACTCCAGTGAAGGCAAAGACTTGGTCTGCGACAATGGCAGAAAAGTTTGCGTCACTTAAGACTCTAAACTACGTTAAGAAAGACGGTAAGAAGATCGAATACGATATCACACATCCAAAGTATGGTTGTGATATTCTTTTGAAGTGGAACCCGGATTCTAAGAGCCCTATGAAGTGGGAAGTTAATCTTAGCGAGCGTACACCACTGACCGAAGAAGAGTTGGCTTATCTAATTCAGCCGCTAGAGAATTTGCAGTCTTTGAAGCCATTGGATTTGGCAGCAGCTAAGGCAGACGCAAAGCAGTTGGAGAAGGTTCTTGCGAATAAGGACAAGCGCAAGGACGTAGACGGCGAGGATGAGGAATCAGAGGACGACGAGAAGCCAAAAAAGAAAAAGGCCAAGTTCGATGATGAGGATGATGAGGAAGAGGAAGAGAAGCCCAAAAAGAAGAAGAAGCCTGTAGAAGAAGACGAGGACGACGAAGAGGAAGAATCAGAGGACGATGATGAAGAGTCTGATGATGAAGATGGCGATGACGACGAGGAATCTGAGGACGATGAAGACGAGGAAGAGGAAGAAGAGCGTCCAAAGAAATCAGCTAAAAAGTCTAGCAAACAACGTGACCTAGATGATGAGGACGATGAGGAAGAAGAGAAGCCTAAGAAGAAAAAGAAATCTTCTGATGACGATGATGAAGAAGACGAAAAGCCTAAAAAGAAAAAGAAGCCTGTAGATGACGACGACGAGGAAGATGAGAAGCCTAAAAAGAAAAAGAAAAAGCCTGTAGACGATGACGATGAAGAAGAAGAGAAGCCGAAAAAGAAAAAGAAGCCCAAAGACGATTTCGATGACGATGACGAATTTTGAGGTGTAATGAAGACATTCTGTAAGGGTGATAAGGTGGGGTATATGACTTTGATATGCTCCACCGATGAAGTATATAAAGGTTGTACTGTATGGAAAGGCCGGTGTGTATGTAAGCGCATTATATACCGGCCTCCTCAATGGACTAGCAGCAAAGCTACAAAATGTAGATGCCAGTATATACCTGAGTCTGATGGAAAACGGCTGTATATTCCAAGAAGCTATCAGAAACATGAGCTGATAGGAACATTGATATATACAATCTGGTGTTCTATAAAGACTAGAACTTCTAATCCAAATGAACTTAACTACCAAAAATATGGTGCCAAGGGCATAGAAATGTATGTCAAATGGCTAGACGATTTCGATAGGTTCTACAAGTATGTTAAGAAGTTAAAGAATTGTCCAGACATCTCTATTCTAGAGAGTAAAGGCGGAGGTAAACGCATGTCTCTGTCGATAGATAGAATAGATAATGGCGGCAACTATGAACCCAAGAATATTAGATGGGCTACTGCTACTCAGCAAGCCAGAAATAGATCATCTAATGTCATGGTTACATGGAAAGGTAAAGAGTACGTAATGGCTGAACTAGCTGAACTTCACGGCATTAAAAAGGCTACTTTATGGTGGAGAATAAAGCAAGGTTGGTCCATAGAAGAATGTTTACGAAAACCTCGCTAAAGAATATAAAATGGGTCCAACAGGGCCCATTTTTCTTTTAAGGATAATTGAATGGCTAAGTCTAAAGTTATTAAAGTAAACAAACGAGATAAGGCTGAAGAGTCAGAAAAGCCAGAGAAAAAGAAGAAAAAAGAAAATGTAGTAGGCACTGAGTCTAAACTAGGGTTGGCTTATACTTCAATGTTGGATGATATCGAGCGTAAGCTTGGTACTACTGGCGGAGATATGTCTAACCAGCGTCTATCAACAGGTATGCTAACTGTTGACTTGATTATGGGCGGTGGCTTGGTTCCGGGCATGACTACGATTGCGGGCATGGAAGCTAGCGGAAAATCCACGCTAATGATGTCTGCTTTGCGTTCGGCTGTTGCTTCAAGCATTCCAATCATTCACTACTTGGACGCCGAAGGTTCAGTTGATCCTCGATATACTACGAGCATTCTTCGCGTTAAATCTCTCACTGAAGTATTTGGTGAAGGTGACGAGAAAGGCTGGAAGGTTCTACCAAAGGCTTTCTATTCAAGCGACAACATTATCGAAGGCTGTTATGATCGCATCGCACGTATTCTAAACAGACTTCCTGATAAAATCTACAAGCAGAACAACAAGCAATGGTATCTCGTTGTAGAGAATTCTAATAAAGCTCAAGTAGAACTCTCAAAGACATTTGGACCGGCTGACAAGAAGTATAGCAAAGGTGGATTTACTTGGTATCCTACCGATAATCCCCATCCTCAAGCTGTGTTCTTTATTGACTCGTATCCACTACTTTTGCCAGGAGCTGTTGACGAGAACGAGAAGACAAGCAATGGTCTAGCGCTTCAAGCTAGAAGCTATTCGCAACAGCTACCGCGAGTAGTAGGAAAGCTGCGTTCAAAGCGTGCTATCATTTTCGGCGTTAATCAGATTCGTAAGGCACCGATGGTTATGTTCGGACCAAGCGAGTATGAGCCTTGCGGTGAAGCCCTCAAGTTTAATAGCTCAGTGCGTCATTGGATTGGCTCGCGTGCAGTACCGAATGAGTGGCGTTCAGACGCAAAGAATAGCAAGATCAGCATTGAACCTTCAGTAGAAGGCAAAGGTGAGGATCAATACGCATATAAGCATGTAGCAAACAAGAAGAACAAAACTTATACACCGTTCCTTGAGTGCTGGACGCGCGTATGGATTAAAGACGGTAAAGGAAAAGGCAGAGGATTAGATCCTGTATTCGATACTGCACAATTCCTATTCAACGTTGGCTTGGCTAAACGTGGCAGGAAGAACTTGATCGAATTTACAAAGATGCCAGAAAAGCTACATCCTTTGAACGGCATGGCTCTAGAGTGGCTAGACTTCAAAACTCTTATTCTTACAGAAGAATTCAAGAGCAAGGAGCTTTCAGAAAAAGCTGCTAAGATCTACAAAAAGTGTAAGCTAGACAAGCCGTTTAATATTCGCAAGTTCTGCTTTGGCATTGTCAAAGACGGGACAGCTTCTACTCTTATGAATGATAAGCTCGCGCAAACTTCAAAGAAAGATGATGATGAAGACGATGAATAATCTCGGTAGCAATTTCCGCAGCACGAAAACTTATAGCAATTATCCGTGCTCTCACCGCCAATGGAGACATAAAGGACATTGCGCACATATTCATGGCTATAGCAGATCCTTTCACTTTGAATTCGCTTGCAATGAGCTAGACGAGTGCGGCTTCGTGGTGGACTATGGTGGCCTAAAAGAGTTGAAGGCCGAGCTAGATAGGCTGTTCGATCACACGCTTCTACTTAATCAAGATGATCCTCTTATGGAGAAATTCGAGGAACTAGAAGAGCTAGGCGCATGTGATATCGTGATCCTTCCATATGGCGTTGGAATGGAAGGGACTGCCAGATTCTTGTGCGAATTCGCTGACAAGTTAGTACGAGAGAAGACGAAGGAACGCTGCTGGGTAG
>Ga0302325_10011705_pt1 | contig 18871 bp, 27 predicted proteins | sample Palsa_T0_2_FD_201948 | JGI IMG/M metagenome (GOLD analysis project Ga0302325, IMG submission 201948) | Peat permafrost microbial communities from Stordalen Mire near Abisko, Sweden - Palsa_T0_2 | ecosystem: Environmental > Terrestrial > Soil > Palsa > Peat permafrost | place: Sweden: Abisko...
CACACTCGTCACCACTCCCTCCCTCCCTGTCTCCCGTCTGCGGTATCCCCTGCCATCGCTTTCTCTCGTTATCGCCAGATCCACAGGCATTGATCGTTGGATCCGTGAGCTGCAGACGTCTCTGAGTCTCGGGAATGGCACAGGTTGAGACGCACTCTGCCTTCCGACACTCTTCCCAGCACAGCACCTACTACTATCCCTCCGCTTCTCCGTCGCACTCGGGAACCTCCTCCTCCTCGAATTCCCACCATTCCTCGCCGCGCAGCTCGGCCTCTGTCCCGCAGCGCTACTACTCGCCCTCCCAGTACTACGAGGACCACTCGTCCGCCTATCAAGCGCAGAGTCCCGTCAATCCCACTTATCGCAGCACATACTCTCAGCAGCAGTCTTCCCGCTCGATCGAGGAGGACAATGCTGATAACGCATACAGTCCATTTCCCGCATACGATCACGCTATGCCAAGCACCGTCGCCGCACCCGCTCCCATCGAGGACGACGACGAGGAAGAAGACTATGAAGAACTCGAGGACGAAGACGACGTCCCGCTCGACTCTCCAAACTCGCTAAAATCGTCATCGCCTTCCGCTATCCCCCATATTTCCGACGACATCTGGACGGAACGAGGACCCGGTCCGTCTCGCCAGGTAGACTATCTTTCACATGACTGGACTGAACCCGACATCTGGTCGAGTTGGCGATACGTTCGGAAGGAGAAGGCGGGATATCCGCAAAATGCGGCGCGACTTGAAAATGCAAGTTGGCGGACATGGGCGAAATCAAAGTACAAGCTGAAAACGATCACTCCCGAAACCTTGAACTGGTGACACAAAATAAGGGATACACTGATTTTAGGTTGAAAGATTGCGATGTCACTTGGCTCTACGGGCCGCTCCAGTCGGGAAGCTCCTTGACAAAACACAATCTCGAACCTACTTCCCCGGTCATCTCAGAGCCCGAATTGCAACGGTCTCATTCGTCTCACAACATGTCGCGATCCTCCTCCTTTTCCGCACCCTCCAAACCAATCCTAAAGAAGCGCAGCCATTCTGAGGTCATGTTGACCACCCTCAGTGGAAAGACGCACGGCAATTTGCTCACCCGTGCCGCTCAAGCCGTCCAAGACGAACGACGACGCGAGCTTGAGGAGCAAGAATTACGAGAAGAACAACGCAAAAACCCTCTTACTCCCGCTCATGTCATCCGCAGTCACCAACGTATGCGTCGGAAAGGTTCTACCGATATCAACACAATACCCCCCGAATCTCCTTTCACAGTTCAAGATGTCACTGCACCACGTCACACAAGTATAGTCGCCCCTGCCCGCACAGATTACTTCGGTACTGGACATTGGACGTCTTCTTCAAGTGGAGGTCAAACACCCTCAACAAGTAAACACATCCATTTCAACGATCGCGTGGAGCAATGCATTGCCGTCGACGTTAAAGACGATGACGAAGTCGCCGTTGAAGACGATGAATCCGAAGATGAAGGCCTTTTCATTGGCAAGGCTAGACACGTTGTTACCAAACCGGAGCAACACTATACGATTGCCAAGTTACCGGCTACGACACTCAGGCCAGGAGATGAACCAATTCGCGAACCACCTCAAGTCGCTTTCAACACATCTCCTCCTAGTCGTCAATCTCCGAGCCGCCAATCCCACGATGACTCGGCCATAGTCGAGCCATCCGGTTTCTACTACGATGAAGGCGGGGCCTTTTCATCGTCGGCATCTCCGCCCGATTTCCCACCACATCCCAGTTCCGCCCAAGTAGATGAGAACGCTGACGATTTCTCATTCGATCGCCCTTTTGCTTCACAATCGATATCCGAGAATATATCTAATAATTCATCTGCACATACTTCCACAGCATCGTCACGGCGTTCCAGTAATTTGAGTTTTGATTTGGAGGAGGAGAGTCAACGAAGAGCATCTGTAGCAGCGATACCAATTCCCACGGCACACAGGGCCATGAATCCCAGAGATCATGGCAGTCTGATGGGAGAAGAGGAGGATGAAGAGGGAATGGGCATCGTCGGACTTGCCGCCGATGCCATCTCAACTGCCAAGGATTTAGTGGGGGTTTTATGGAACGCAGGCTGGGGTGGTCGAAGATAAACATACGACTTATCAGAAGTACACAATGGGACACTTGGGGGCGGGGGTCTTGAACAGTATTATCTCTTTTGGGGTTTATGGGTTGTTGTGGGAGAGACAATGTTAGTATTATATCTGGTCTGCATTATCTTGTCGGGTCAGAGCATCTTGCCATTTGTGGGCTATAATTCTGTTTCATAGACTTTTGGTGAGTTCATCTCATCTATGTTGGGTTGCATTCATTGTTTGCGATCGGAATGGTCGAGGTCGTGTTTACAAGTAATTACAAACAAACAGGGGTAAATACATCAAACTGAACAAATATTCAATCCGTTCGCGGATACTTTCCCCTTTGAGCTTCCGGTCTGAGGGACGTGCCAAGCTGCGGAGTATCTGCACACGGCTGCTTTGTCAGAGCTCGGAAGATGCTCGGGTGATTTTGTGTTACGCGGACCGGAGATCCGGAGAATTTGGGCACTGGCACGATCTGCGTATTATGCCTTATTTGGAAAATAGGGCCAGGACCCTATTTATTTGAATTTTAGCTACATACAAAGTAAGTGAATTGGTAGTTCGAAACCAGACCCTAGTCGCTCACTGGTCCAACTTTGTCGACGCGCCAGACCCCTACTCGCTACGCTCCTAGGGGTCTGGCCTCGAGACTAGTGAATTGGCGTGGTCAAAGACTGCTCCGACTGACGAATCCGTGGGCTCTTCAATGAGCAGACTGGCTCATCTCTGAGTCGAGACGCAAACAAGCAACTTCATTTCACGCAGCATCGGCTTCACTCATACTCTCACTTATATCAAAACATTCAGGAAGAAAGCCCCCTATATCACAAGTGCCAGCGACATCGAAATTCACACAGCGCAACTTCTTACGCCCCCGACAGCGTCATCTCCAGCCTCTCCGCAAATTCCATCATCAAGTATCATTATCATAATTGCGACAAGCCATCCCTAGCCCCTCGCAACCTTGTCTAAGCCAATAAGCGGAACGAAACATGTTGGACTGGCATTCCGAGTCAAGCAATACACGGACATCTCGTCCCTTACGGCCCAGTTCACCAACTTGGATTCGCTCGTCTCACTCGCACACTCTCAGCAACCCAGCACCTCATTCTATCTCGACTTCCTCCACCCCCTCCGCTCCTTCAACCCCCGCCACCCTTTCCAGCCCTACTCTCGTTCTCGCCGATACCGATTTCGAAAAGACCTTTCAGGATATTATAGAGCATTGGAGGGTCAACGCTCTCACAACAACGGACAAGCACTACCTTTCGTCAACGCAAATCCGCGTGAAGGAATATGAGTGTGTCACTGATGTGTTTCGGTTAAGGCACGGAGTTGAACTCCAAGATGAAAGGATCTGTTTCATGGAGTACCCGACGAGGGTCCACGAATACATGTCTCGATACTTTGATTATGCCACGCAAACCAGCTACGGATTGACCCTGAAGAACCTTGGTTCATCAAGTATGCGGCCTTCACATTCATTGATAATTGTAGATATTATCTATAATCCCAGTGGGTCCGTCAAGCAGCCGGACAGCAGTTTTATGCCACCAAATCTGCCGACTCCAGATCGTGCAAATGGTCTAAGATATCAAGATGGAACCTTCCAACACTTTCCCTCCCTCGTTTTTGAAGTTGTAGTCTCAAACGAGGACCGTGAAAGATTGCTCGATGACGCAGACAAAAAGACGTTTTCGATCCATACATCAATTTCCTGCTGGATTGGGTTAAAAATTGAGCTACAAAGTAATAAATTTTGGATGGGATGGGGTCGGAGACGTCTTGCAGGGTACGGAATGAAGTTGGAAGAACAGACAGAAGATGACCAAGGAGTGGCCGCCTATTTCCCCATCTACCCCCATCCTCAGATCCCCCTCCTCGAAGAATTTACCATACCCTCCACTCTCATTTTCAATCCTCTCCCTGTCCCCCCGACCTGTCCTGCCGAGTTTGTGCTGGCAATTGAATCCGTACGGGCAGCGATAGAGGAAGGAATAGACCTCATGTGAGTTGATTCGAGATGGTGAGTATTTTGCTCGTTCTTTATGGCATCAGTATGAGGGATCTGTGTGTTTTCGGCATTGAGTATCATGTATACATATGAGGGGGCATTCTATGATGAGATAAGATAAATTCAGCACGGGTTGATGAAACAACTTTTCATTTTGAACGAAATATCCATAGATATACTGGTACACCGATAATCTATACGTATGTGCCCACCCAGAGCTCAACAACGCAATCAGATGGAGTACAGTATGCTGCTGTCCACAGTGCTCGCAGGAAAAAAGGGTCCTTGTTTCGAATAAACTGACTGTTTAGCTTTTCGCACCACATCACCCTCGAACCAGTGATTTTATGCTCGCTGCCACTTGACCACTCTGCCTGAGCCCACCTGTACACTTTAGCGATCCGCATCCTATCGACTGGACCGGCGGCCAATGACGACTGAGGATTTTGATAAGTATTGCCGCCAATGCCAACGGCTGCGTCTCGTATCGTGACGCTACATCTGCCCCCTGTTCTGTCCCTTGGCAAATCCGTCACTTCAACTTTGAACCGGACATAAAGACCGTCGAACGTTACTGGTGCGGCACTGCCGCGCACTGCCTTCGCTTAAAATGCACGCATCTTACCGAGGCAGCTGCCGGCTTGGGAGGGGGTGAGGGAGCCAAAAACGCCTGCTGCAGGGTATGCTTGGCCGATGCAGCCAGCAACTGCCGCGGGCTGCAAATCTCGACGTCAGACGACCCGGAAGATGCAGATCATTGTCAGTTCAGTAAGGTGATCTTTTGGTCATTCCGCTCGTAATGGTCCGAGCTCCGCAACACCGTGCAACCAACTCTAGAGACATGAGTCGGACCAAAGGTTACAATGACGCTTTTCCGTGGACCCTGGCGAGAAAGATCCTGATGTCATTAATATTATCATGGATGTTGTGCGCGCTAACGCGTGGCAAACGATGATAGCGAATGGCACCGGAGCAAAGTTACGATCTACTTGAGATTCATGTGCGATGGAGGTATATGTCGTCAGGTCTATACAGAATTGCGAAAAACGTTACACAAAGACTTTCATCCCACTTAAAGGAAAACCCGAAGAACTTCCTCATCTTAAGGAGCCATCCAAGGTAGTGGGCTCTCGGATAGAAATACCGAGGTATTTGCGGGGAACTTCAGGAGGCCGATATCGTATCAGACCCGTTGGGCCAGGGATAATATCTTCAGGACTGATCAGGTGTGATGGTGGGAGATCTTTGAGTTGCCCATACTAAGGGACAAATGGGTGTGATCAATCAGCGACGTGTCAGATGACTGCGGGACGCTTGTGATTCCTTTACAAGACGCATATAAAAAGCAGTGTCGGATCTGTTGCAATTGCTTGCTAAGTATATAAGTGGAATTGCGTTGCTGTGGACTATTTCTACTTCGCGGACAGATTCGGCCCGGAATGGAAGGCTCTTGTTTTATGTCGACAGCTGGGGGATATCGGAATAGTAACTTACATTTGTATCTCAATATGCAGAAGGTCCTCTGTTCGATATCTAGACCTATGTTCCATGCATCGGACACAGCATCTAGTTCACGACACTCAATGCCTTCTCCTTCAGATCCGGGAGCAGTATAACAACACTGAGCCAAAGACTATTGAGCAAAGGCAGAATGATGTTACATTTCTACCAAACGCATACAAAGCAACTTTTCCCCCACAAGATGACCAACTTTTCTTCCAGGGAATCTTTTCTTCTGTAAAAAGCAAATGCACCTGCCTCTCACTCCAATCGGTGCAAGCGCAACGAACCTACACCAGCAATAACGATCTCAGTCAAAAAGACCGCCAAATCCCTCCTGCCAAATCAGCTTCTGTCGTTTAACAGGAACCTCAGAATCGGAATCATCTGACGGAGCTTCTTTGTTCTCCTCTTGCGTCTCCGTCGCAGAAGTATCACCCTGCGTGACCGTCGCGGTCATGGGATTACTTGCCCCTGCAGACGCGGCAAATCCAACCGCAAGTTTCTTACGGCCTTCCTCCAATAACTATCGTCAGCTTGAGACTCAGATTGCTTAGTCTACTGGATGGTAGGTGAGGGATGGGATGAGAGACCTCGTTGATATCTTTGCCTTCCAATATATTGAAAAGAGCGTCCAAGCGGTCTTTCTTGGGTTCAATGCCCACGGTAGCGAGAAGGTCAGTGACGTCTTGTTTGGTGGGATGGGGGTTGCTGAGTTGAAGCAGGAGATATGCCGCGAGATGTTTCATTCTGCTGGCTAGTATTCAAATAATCGAACACAAGTATTTAAATAGTGAGATACGCCGCGAGCAATCAGATATTATTTATTTCGACCGAAATGAAAACGAGATGGCGGAAGTGATGGCGGAAGTGTGGTTTTTTGGAGATGACGAATTTCCCTGTCTGTTCCGCGAACAGTGAGTCACTTTAACTTAGAAAAATAAACTTTCTCGTAAGATTGCTCAGACTTGGATCTGCGCCCCTGTGACACGCATGGGGCGCCCACGCAAATTCCCGACGCCCAAAATTCCCGGATTGGTGCGATATGGTGGCGTTTTTTCAGGGCCCGTTTTCCCGCTAGCTTCTTATCTCGTCCCGTCCAAGCCGCCGCCGCCAGTTGCAGTACGTGATCTCATCTGTTCTGCAGCAGACAGCTTGCGCTACGCCTTGATCATGACGACGGTGACTAAAGCGACTCCCAAATCCCGCAAAATCGTGGTCCTCGGATCCAGAAGCGTTGGTACGTGGGTTCCTGGCTCTTGCGCCCCCCTTCCCGTGGCCGGCGGCCCGCGTTTGAGCTGCGTATGGGATGCTTTCTGAAGACGGCGATGCGGAGTTCTGTTTTTTGGAGAGATGCTGATTTTTTTTGTAGGGAAGAGTTCGTTGACGGTGCAGTTTGTTGAGGACCATTTTATTGAGAGCTATTATCCTACTATTGAGAACACCTTTCGCAAGACGATCAAGTTGAAGGGATTTGAGTATGAGTGTGAGATACTGGATACCGCGGGACAGGTACACACTATCATGCCACCTGAGTATCGTATTTGTGTTTTAGCGTGTGTGTTTCTTGAGGCACGGGGTGGTGCGGATGTTGACGGAAGGATGAATACTCTTTACTGAGTTCGCGACATGCTATTGGGATTCATGGGTACTTATTGGTCTATTCAGTGACCTCTCGTCCTTCTCTTGAAATGGTCAAAATCATCCGCGACAAGATCTTAAACCACACTGTACGTTCCCTACTCCCCCTGTTCCCTGCCCCGAAGTCTTCCCTTATACAGATTATGAGAGGCTGACTTTGAAGGGCACGGAGTGGGTCCCGATGACGCTGGTGGGCAATAAATCAGATCTCCACATGCAAAGAGCGATATCAATAGACGAAGGCAAACAACTTGCCCAGCAATGGGATTGTGCGTGGACAGAAGCAAGCGCACGACATAACGAGAACGTCACGAAGGGATTCGAGCTTTGCATTGAACAGATTGAGAAGGAGAATCAGGTTCCTGAGGGGGAGAAGAAGAATTGTGTTATTTCATAGCTGGCGAGGGAAGAAGTTCGGGGAAGAGGTCTGGATGACTACCGAATGAAGTGCACAGGTAAGTGTCATGGATGGCTGGTCCCTTTGTATTGCTTGGCATGGGATAAGAATGGCGTTTGGAGTAGTGTTTGGTAGCATTTAGAGGTTATTCGGAAACGGGTAGATTGTTTTGGGAATGAGCTTTACATTGTATCCTATAATCTCCCTATTCATCACCAAAGTCGGAATCAATCCGGCATGAGTCTGGAAACCTGTGGTTGGTGAGCTTTCTGTCTCACATCCGGGTGCCTGGTTGCTAAGGCGAGAGACATCTTATATACCGCGAATCTGGGTTAGGGTTCCGATTATAACACGACGCTGGCCAGAAATGTGAGCAGCGAAATTTTCTCCAGGAAGCCCACGAACGACGAGGATTGCTGCGTCGGCTTTACCCAGTCTCTAGCACGGTCATCCATCATTCCAAGCAGAGAATCACGGGAGACGACGGCGCCAGAGACAAGCGGGTCAGCGGGAAGGCGCAGAAGGGAACCACCAGTCGTGCTTGAGTGCCGACTAGGTCTTAGCGCAGTCAGAGCAATCAGCGGCGGGCAGAGGAAAGGGAAGAAGAGAGAGAGGAGACCTCAGGAAGAACCACCTGCCGCTTCTGTCTGTACCGGCGCTCCACGGCCGCTCGTACATTAGCACAGCACAGACCCCCGACGGATAGCCTCCAAATCCTCGCATTTGACTCGCAGCGACGTCTACGCTCTTTTGGAGCACAGCGCACGCGTTCACTCGTCACTGACAAGAACCTACCCAACCTTACTTTCCTACCGAAAAGGGTCGTAGCAAACGCCGGTGTTGAGAGGAAAAGAGTAGCAAGCAGTCCTGGTCAGTCAATCAGTCAGTCATGTTCTTCCTTGTGAGTCCCCCCTCCCTCGTCGTTCTCGTTTGTCGCGCAATTGAACTGACTCTTTCATCAAGAAAGATCTCTCTCTAACGCTCTCTCTGCATCCATCGTTTTTTGGGCCCAATATGCGAACCTATCTGAAACATAAACTCCTCGCCGACGTCGAAGGCACTTGTTCGGGACAGTATGGATATATCATTTGTGTCCTCGATCATCAGAAGATTGACATCGGCGCCGGCAAAATAGTCCCTGGCGTTGGACTTGCGGAGTTTACTGTCAAGTATCAGGCAATCATATTCAAACCATTCAAGGGCGAGGTCGTGGACGCAACAGTCACCACGGTTAACAAAGTACATACTATGGTGTGACAGTCTAATTCTAGATGGGGTTCTTTGCGGATGTCGGTCCCATGCAGATTTTTGTATCGATCCACCTGATTCCTCCGGACCTCAAGTTCAATCCCAACGCCAATCCGCCCAGTTTTGAAAACGAGGAGCAGAAGATTGAGCGGGGCGCCATGGCTCGCATCAAAATCATGGGTCTGAGAATGGATGTCAAGGATATTGTAAATCATCCTATGAAGACGCCTAATGATAGTTTGCTATCGGCACGATCAAGGAAGATTACCTTGGGGCCCTTTGAGAATAGTATCCTGCACGTCCATGACGACGCGGTTTTGTCTTTACTTGTGTCTTTCTGCTAGTGCTAGTCGATTGGTCGAGGATACTCCTTTTCTTTGCATTGCGAGCGTTTTACAATAGTTCTCTTGTATTTTTTACTACAGTATTTAAAAGCATAGTGTCGAGTTACTCGACCGGAAATGGGAGAGGGAAATAGGTCAGTGGGTTAGGAAGGAGAAAGGACGATGAGTTTCTTATCGTGGAGATAGAATATAGTAATATATCTACCAGGCCGGTAGAAATCACATTCATCCAATCTTCCGTCCGCTGTGTCACTTGGGATTTAAGAACATGGCGCAGCCCTGCGATAGCCACCCTCGGGAAGATTCGCAATTATTCGTAAATTTAATTAATCTGCGCTATTCGTGCTCGGCAGACCTACTCCTTCCGTTTATTTAGTCTCAACCAGTCGCATTTTCCCTCGTTTCTTGCTGACCTTGAAACCACTTCCTCCAGACTTGTCTTTCGTAGCTCTCTTCCCTTCTACAACACCCCCTTTCTTCCCACCTTTTGAGATGCTGCCTTTCCCGCCTTGCGCACCTTTCTTCTGCTTCCTTTCAAGTCTTACCCTAGCAGCATCGACATTCCCGCTGATTGTTTTCTTCTCTTCCTTCTTAGCGTACGTCACACGTACGTTCCTCTTCATCGTATCAGACGGTTTGTCGTTCAACAACACAGCTTTATCCACCGCATCTCGCTCCTGCCATTAGTCACTTTACGGCCGGACGGAAATACCTTGAATTGCACATATCCGAACCCTTTTCCGACGTTGGTTTTCTTGTCCCGTACGGCTCGGACGAACTCGATTTCTCCACACCGTGCAAAGTGGGTATATAAGTCTTCATCTTGAACATCGAATGGTAAATTACCAACAAACACAGATCGTTTGTGATCGTGCGGCTGGTCATTAGCGGCTGTTGAGACGGAAGCCAGGGAAGACAAGTACCGTAGGATGGGACACACTGTCCACACGGAGATGTTTTCCCTCCCATAAATGTCCATTCAAGTCCCTTACAGCAGAATCAACACTCTCCGGCTTCTGATAGACGATATATGCATTCAATGAATCCCGTTCAGAATGCAACTTCTTCGTCACGAACGCCAACTTTCGAGGTCCACCCTCTGAAAAGGCAATGCTCCGGAATCGTATGGATACTATTTGGCCATGAGTTGCGAAAAGTTGTTTTAGGGATTTGAGGAGGGGTTTGGAAGTGAGGCATTTGACGGGGACATTTGATAGAAATACGGTTTTGTCTGCTGCATCGGAGTTGGGTGTCGTGGTTTCATGCTGAAGGAGTTCGGGGTCGATGTCTTCGCCTTCGTGGGTTTTTGGGACAGTGACGGCGGTTTCGTTTGAGGTCTCTGGGGTTGTGATTTCGGGATTCTGCTTATTGGTGATTCTTGAGTACACTTTGTCCATATAGCGGGACTCAATTCCTTCCACCTTTGATTCTTCTTCTCGTTCTTTCCGTTTCCGCTTCTTGCTTGGTTTTGTAGACGGGTCCGCCAGTTCCTCGCTGTCCTTGACATCGACTTCCATTTTATCCGCTTCCAAGGGAGATTCATGATTTTGAATACTAAGATCGTCATCATCAACCGGAGACTCCTCTTCCTCGAGAGTTCTGCAGGGGACTTCTTTAATTGGCTTTAGTCGTCCAGCCTACAATATCAGGGCCGGTTTCAGGGGACGAACATTTGACGAGAATAATGCTTGCAGCATCGGGTCAGCGGTGGCTTTCCCAAAGAGATCTGCGATCGATTTGACCGGTGGCTGTTCATGCTGTTCGACGCCGTTCTTGCTTTTCTTTGCTTTCTTGTCTCCATCTTTGTCCTTTTTAGCCATTATTGTCGACAGTCCTTTCTTTGACGCTGAGAAGATTTCACACCCCAATTATGCGGTTCACCTGCAAGTCCCACGCATGGACGACGTGTGATTGGCCAAGGGACGGGTGGGAAACGGGATTTTCATTGTCGGCTTTGGGGGTGTAAATTCCCTAGCGGGTGTGTGGGCTTCTTCCTTTCGCACAGCGTAATCCCCCCTCTCAGCAGCCCTCCATCATCAGAGCCATTTCGCTGCGGCACAAACTTTCTCGCAGGCCCACCGCATCTCGTCGCCCCAGCACGCACGCCCACCGCCGGGCCTGTCGCAGCCTCTCGCCTCGCCGTGTGTCCTCCGCCCTCCTCGCGCAATCGGCTGCCTTCTGCCTCGACAGGACCGACGACCGAGCATGGTGAAAAGGAAACGACTATCATCATCATCGTCCTCGTCCAAACCGACATCAACAACAACTTCCACAACAACAACCATCACAGCTCCCCCGCCAGCAGCCTCTCGTCGCGCCCACAACGGCCGTCCCGCACACATCTCCTCGGACTCGCGCCTCGACGTCAAACGCTCCCGCTCCACCGATTCCGCCGACTCGACCGCTGCGCCCCAAATACGAGGCCGCTCAGCTCCTACCTCCTCGTTCCGCGAAAACGGAAAAGCCAACACGGCCTCCATGGACGATTTCATCGAGGTAGCAAGCATGGAACCTCCCCCGCCAGAAGCCATGTCGCCCGTATCGGATAAGGCCCCAGCACAACAACAGTCACAGCATCCTGCAGATCCGACTGAACACCCAGCCTCCGCGTCGAATGGACAGCGCCAACGTCTCGATCGATCCAACAAAGCCTCCTCCGTCATCTCGACTGTCTCGACCGAAAACCCCTCAATCCCGCAAATCTCGGTCACAGACTCCTCCTCCTCCACGACCGATGCGACCCCCTCGCTCGTAAATGGACGCGCGACAGCCAGCGAATCTCTGTCCTCCCTCAGCGAGGTCGACACAGTCGACTCGGAAGCAGAAACCGAGCGTATTGAAGAATTCGATGAAGAGCCGGAGGAGGTGGACATCGCTCCAGTGGCTGGAGATGACGAAGAAGGCGACCATGAGGTTGCCGACGATAGGGCCATCACACCAGCAATCGGAACATCCGAAGACGAAGAAGGTTCGACCGACCTAGCCAGACAGCCTTCCCCCTCCCGCAAATCAGAAAGTCGGTCCCCAAGCCGAGGTCGGAAGCGGCGACGGCGAGAAAACGGAGACGACGAAGATACCCCCTCGGATGAGAAACCAGAGCAGCCACAGGAAGACAGTGACGAATTGCCTACCAAACGATCACGACTGGGATCTAATGACGAAGACGAGGTCAAACGGACCGATGCAGAAGATATTGATGTCCCTCCCGAAGAAGCGGAGGAGGCTGAACCCGAAGAAGGTACCCCCTTCCCACCGATCAACCTAACAGTAGTCGACGAAGAGAAAGTCGAGTTGAATAAGAAACGACTAGCTGCACTCGAGATGCTGAGAGAGATTGAAGATGAATTCGCGAAATTACGTGATCGGTAGAACTCCTTCGACTTGCGCTAACAAGTAGAATCTTTGCAGAACGCTCCGCTGAAATCAACCAAGAGCAGAACCTAGTAACATCCAACGAACACCCCGACATCCAGAAACTATTTACGGACTTGGAAACCAACCGCGCCGAACGTATCCGCCGCGCAAAAGTCATGCGAAAATACCGTCTGCAGGAAATTGTGCGGAAATACGACGTCGAAGCCGAGATGGTGAAACGACAATTCCTTGCTGATCGCGCTGCCGTTCGCGAAAAACTAATATCCGACTTGACAGCTCAGTGGTTCCAGATCCACCGTGAGAAGAGGGCGATGGATATGTGTGTGCCTGGTACATTACCCATGGGGACGGGGAGGCTAATTGTAGACTTCGGATGGAAAATCCCTGAGCGACGGAGCACACAGATTAAACATCGGAAATCGCAGTATTATGAGATTATGTTACTTGAGGAGACGAAGAAGTATTTCGGAATGCCGGCGGCGCCGAAAATCTCGTTAATCTCGGAGGAGGAAAAGAATCGGGATCTTGCGATGATGAGGGTAATAATGACTTTTGAAGGTTCGATCTGATGTGTAGCAACGACCCATGCAGTATGATATGAATATCGTGGACGACACGAATTTCTACTCCTCTCAGCCATCACAATCGTCACAACAATATAATATCCCAACTGGTTTCCAGGATCGGTATTACCAGGTCAACGCGCCTCCACAACAGCCATCCCTATCGTTAGCTTCGTCCCAACAACATCCATCACAACATCAACCTCCTCCTCCACAGCCTCTCCCTTCACCACCGCCACCAAACCATCCAACATCCATAAACTCCCTTCTATCCCACGATACCCCTCCTCCCACATCACGGCCCCATCAACATCACCACCACCACAGTCACCACCATCATCACCACCATCACAACGCCCCCTCCAATAACCCCCCTAGACCATCCTCAGGGTCCTCATTCTACGCACCAGCCCGCTTGCCACCACTGCCAGGGTCCCGCATGAACCACCTCGTCGATCCCACTGATCGCGACCGCGATCGCGTCAAGAGGGAGGGGTATTATTAATAAAGCACATAAACAAACCGCAAGGGGAACGTAAAATAGTGAGTCACGAAACATAAGGGAGTTTATGACGCTAATGGGAATTGCGTTAATGAGCGGGAGCTATTCTGTAGAAAATTTCGGAACAATTTACTCGATGCTGCTTTTTTTGAACGAACGGTGTTTTGGGATTAGAATCGTTATATTCTAAGTACATAACATACATAATTAACTTGTTGTAACGTGCATCATCTCTAACCTTGCTCATATAAACTTACACACATACTTCTAATCTATACGCTCGGAATGTCATTGTCCTTTCGATAGCCTTTCCCTTATCTTTGTTGAGCTCATCTTTTCTGCGGCCATGTCTTTTAGTTTCCCTGGTTTGTCGCCTATGACATCGATCACAAATAATTGTAATGGTTGCAGACCCCTTTCTGAGCGTAACGTAGCGATTGACGAGGCTCCCGCCTGGGTTTCTTCAGAGATTACCAGGGCTGAGATATCTGGATCATGCGCCGTGGGCCCATACACATCCGAAATAGGAACAAGATCTAGTTCCAGATTCCGTGCTATTAGTCTTAGAAACCGTCGCACGTTCTCGATCCGCTGGGAAATTGGCTCAAGCACTTGGGCGTACTTTTTGTTCTTCAATAGTGCATCATCTGGGGTTAGATTGGTGTGCGCGGGATATACCTGTTACTCCGCAGATGAGTTTCTTTGAGGCGATGAAGGCTGTGCAGCTGAGAAGGATTTTATGGCCTGGATGTAGATGGTCAAATGTCCCGCCAACTAAACACGTAAGAAGGATGTCTTGACGAGGATAAACCTGCTACGACGGGGTGTTCTTTCTCTTCGGATGATGATGGGCCCGGGTTTAATATCGGGAAACTGATATCTGGATCGTTGAGATATGTCACTGTCCTAACCGACTTCGTCGACTTCGGTAATTGTGACACAAGATTCGGCGAAGCTATTCATTAGCTTTTGTAGCCCACAACCAAGCTCAAGACAAGTTTAGGAGACATACATTCCGGCAGACTCAAAGTAGTGTACTCCCAAACCTCCTCCTCAAGAGCATACCCACACCAATCCCTAAACACAACATCACAGCTGACATCCACTTTCGCCGCACTAGCAACATATAATCCGGAAGTGAACTGTTGCAACTGCTTGAAACTTGAATGACCGGCCCTTTTCGCCGGTGAATTGAGCGTGCGCCGCAACTCGTCGCTGAGGAAAAGAACGATACAGAGCGAGCTGGAATCAGTGTCCGTGGCGAGGGTTTGTTGCAGGATTGCGATGTATGGGTCCGGAGTCAGGGAACTGACTTCGATGGCCAGCAGCGTCGTCATCATCATTCGTGGGGCAGTCCAGGAACTGTTGACGCGGGACAGGCCGATGATCTACATACACAGGGGGCGGACCGGAGGATGGGGTTAGACTGGTTTCCCAAGCGGAAAACGGCTTTGGGGGATTTTTGTGGGAATTGAGGGAGTGAAATTCTGCGCCCGCGCGGGTCGTCGATGTCGATCGATGTTTGTCGACTTTGGAAATGACTTCGCAGAAATGGATTTATGATCCACCGCCGCCGCCTCCACTCAAAGCCACTGCAGAAAGTACCCGTACATATGGTAGTCAACAGCCTGTACGTGGAAATGGTGCCTATCGTGGCAGTGGAAGAGGGAGAGGTGCCGGTGCCGAGAATGGGAGAGGGAGAGGCAGAGGAGGTTTTGTTAATCGAGGGATGAATGGGAGACAGGGTGGGAATACGGCCGTGGGGCAAGGATATGGACAACAGATGCAAAGTTATGGGGCTCAACATACTATGTCGTCTGAGAATTATGGTGGTATGCCAAGTGGATATGCTCCCCCACAGCCGATGTGGTCGACTGGAACTTATCTTCCTCAACAATATCCCTTTCAACAACCATTGTATTCTAACCTATCATCATCTCAGCAACAATACCTCCAACCACAGTCCTTCTATTCCCATCATTCTCATCAAGTATATCCCTCACAGCCCAGTCTCAACACACAATCTCAAACACGTCCTCCCCCGGTATACCCTCAATCAACTCCTCATCCACCACCACTAGCACCGCCGCAACAAAACGCCCAAGGCTACACCCTCAGCGCAACAGCTTTTTCCCTCCCATCTCACCATTATAAACCCTCCACCCCAGACCAACCCGAAATGTCCGAGGACGAATTACGTTATCTCCTCGAACAACAAATGAAAAACTTGAAACCTGGGTACCCCCCTCCCTTGGGCCCACTCACCCTCCCCCTTTTGGATGTAATTAACAGTAGTATTCCGATTGAGGGAACGAATGTCAAGTTGGTCAGTGTGGAGGATGTCATGGAGTGGCGGGAGACTAGACGGAAGAGATGGTTGAGTAAGATTGCAGCGGTGGTGAATTATCCTTCGAGGGTGGGGGGTTAATTGTAGGAGAGACCGAAAACGGAGGAACAACGTGATAGGAAACGGGGTCATAAAAGTGCGACGAAGAAGGCTGAGGAGATGCCAAGTAAAGAGGAAATTACGGGGGAGGGATGTGGTTTAGGATCTAAGAATGAGGATGAAGACGAAGAGTTGAGTGAAGGAGAAGTTCAAGAGCCCCCAAAACGAATAAAAGACTCACAGGATCCTAAGAACGAAATCTTCTTACCACAACAACAACCGAAGAAACAAACTCCAGTCCCAGCGAAGGAAGACAGAATATGCAATTTATGGCGGAAGGGTAAATGTCCTCGAGGCAAGAAATGTCACTACCTCCATTCAAAGCGAAAACCCACTGCATCAAAGGAAGTATCTCAGACCACTAAATCTCTCCCAAGCACGGATATCGCGAAGGCAGAAGAGAAACCAAAGAGTTTGTATGCTGCTGTATGTCCTAAGAGGTGTGCGTGGCTAATGGGTAGTTGTTGCAGAGCCAAATGGAGAGGGAGAATATTGTGTTATTGCAGGTTTTGGTGCATTTTAGGGAGCATGGGTTGCTGGAGCTTGAAAAGTAGAGAAAGCAGATACAGTAGAGATACCACGGGCTATGAAATGATAATTGTACTATCCATGAAACTACTCAAATGAACTTTGATGATGACGATCGACATCGCGCGCAAAAGATTTTCGAAACTCGAAACACCAAATCAATCCACATCATGACAACCGACACTCCGATGCCAGACGCTGAGTCCGCAGTGACATACCCACACCTCATTCTCCCCGGCGAACTCCTTTCGACAATCCTTTCTCAGCCACTCAAACTGGGCCCCGGGCTACGACACAGCACCTCACCGCAGGGCGACACATTAATTCAAGCAACGCAAGCGGGTCTGCTTCATCGAACTAAACACTCCGAGTTCTATGTCGACTACAACTCTCGCCGGGTACTTTCCCTTCCGTACTCTATAGATCCCAAATCTAGCCAGTTGTCTTTTTGCGTTGTGTGTTCATGGGCTTATAGTAGTACATTCCTAGCCAGGGGGAACCTGTAATAGGCCAAATCCTGGCCAAAACGGCAGACAACTACCGCGTCGACATCAACTCAGCCCACCCAGCGACTCTCCCGACCCTGTCCTTCGAAGCCGCAACGAAACAAAACCGCCCTCAACTGAATATCACACAGTTAGTCTACGCCCGCGTCGCCACGGCAAACAAAGACATTGAACCCGAGATCGAATGCGTTGATCCCTCGACAGGCAAAAGCGCCGGGTTCGGCGAACTCAAGGGCGGATTATTGGTGGACGGGCTGAGTATGGGGTATTGTAGACGTTTGTTGAGAGAGGAAAGGAGTGTGCTTGCGGAGATTGGTGTGCATGTTGGGTTTCAGTGTGCGGTGGGGATGAATGGCCGAGTTTGGGTTGACGCTGGGGAGATGGACAAGACGATTTTGGTTGCGAGGGCGGTCAAGGAGGCGGAGGGCTTGGATGAGGAACAGGCGAGGAAGTTGGTCAGGGGGTTGGTGTTGAAGTCGCAGCAGGGGTAGCAAGTACATGTTTCCAAGATTGGACAATGTGTATATGTAACCAAATCAGTCCGTCGAATGTTCAGCGAATGGACCGACAACATCAAGCGACCATGGTTTGGGTGTTCATATGGACATTTGATTTCTTCTACCTACCCAGTGCCAGCAAATATTACTTCCCCGTCAAGCCATCCATACGTATACAAAAGACCATATAAATCCACGCTTCCACATAGGTATAACATCATCGAGTCATCGAGTCATCATAAAACAAAAACAAAACACCTGATTTTTTGCCAAACATACCGCTGCCAAGCAAGCCCCTGTATCTCTATTTCCCGAACCCACAACCAACGCATACATGTACACACACGTCCCCAAAATCCAAAGCCATTGTCTCGCGTATTATACTATCCCCTTGCCCTTTTGTAGTTGGAAAAACACCCCGCTTGAACTCATGTTATAGAAGGTCATTCTCGTGGTCATAGGTATCCACCCGCTCGGCGCCCTTCGAGGTTGCTTATGAGCTGGGACGGAGGGATCCTTTCTAGACTTGCTTCGCGGATGGGAGGTGTTCCAGGAGCTTGGACGTAGCCTTCTCGTGCGCGACGGATCCGTGCGGCGATTAAGCCTCCGATAACGAGTAGGAGGATCAAGAAAAGGGAGATGGCCAGACTGATTACGATGATCCATCCAAGGGCTATATGACCTGAACATTAGCACGTTGCGCGACATTGGGAAAGCGGGTACCTTGTGAGGAGAACGACTCGGTTTCTTGGGAGAAGAGGCCGTATATAATTCCGTTTGAGCCGTCGCTGCGGGTGGCGAGGATGTATGGCTGGAAGGACGATCCATCGTACAGAACAGCGGAGGCATTTCCAAAACCAGGGAGTTTCAGGTTTCCCATGAGAAGGATCACTCGATCTGAGGAAAGGACGTCATTCCCAGCATGATCCGAGGACAAGGGAAGGAACTGTATATCCGTGACAGTAGACGATCTATCCAGTCCGTTTGCTAAATATTAGATCCCATGTAAGGAAAGGAGGTACTCAAATCCTGGAATTGTTGACCATCGTATTTCCCGAAATAGAGTCCCGAGGAATTTTGACCAACGAGGAATAAATTCGTCCCATCACTTACAACAGACTGAACAGGTCCCGTGAGTCCCGCATTGACACCCGTCCATGAATTAGCCTGAAAATCGTATCGTCCGACATATGTAGTGTT
>Ga0302325_10011706_pt1 | contig 18870 bp, 14 predicted proteins | sample Palsa_T0_2_FD_201948 | JGI IMG/M metagenome (GOLD analysis project Ga0302325, IMG submission 201948) | Peat permafrost microbial communities from Stordalen Mire near Abisko, Sweden - Palsa_T0_2 | ecosystem: Environmental > Terrestrial > Soil > Palsa > Peat permafrost | place: Sweden: Abisko...
ATTGCAGAATCTTTGCTCCACCGAGGTACACGGCACCCGTGGCGTGGTCACGAAAGAGCATGTCATCAATCCGGCTATACGCCACAGCGGTATCGCTATCCGGGCCGTCGCATGCAGTTTTAACCCTGAGTCCCACTTTCTCAATTGCCTCGGCATCGACCTTTTTGACTAACGCTGCACTGCCTCTCACTACACGCCAAAAATGGATGTGATCCTTTTCTCCGTATAGCACGGCAAGTTGAGTTATGTATTCGCCCAGCCGCGCCATGGAAAGCGTGAGCGGATCAAATTCAGGGATTCTGAAGACGAGTTCATTGCGCGCCCTTTTAGCCATGTGCTATACTCCTCATGGCAGGGTTTGGTTTGACGCAACTCTAGCATCAAGGCCGCGCGCGATGTTCCTGTCACCGCATGTGGCAGCCGTGTCCATCGGCATAAAATGTCCTATTAGAAAAAGCCTTGACTCGCAATCAGGGCTTTTTCCTCTTCGGGCCGCGCTTGCTGCCCTTAAACCGTCTCCGGTGTTCCTGAACCTGAAAGCTTACCCGTAAGCTGGTCCCAAGTCAACCGCTTCCCTACAATTTCTCGCACCACGATGTTGAAGCGGTCGCCGTCGTTCATTTTGCGGTGATTGTAGCGGAACACCTGTTCATCGAGATATCGGAAAAGATGGAAAGGCTCAACCGAAATGTAAGTACCCTTCAGGCCGCGCTTAACGAGACTCCAGAAGTTCTCCAGACCGTTCGTGTGGACTTCACCGCGCACATACTCTACCGCGTGGTCTACCACTTCGTGCTGGAATTCATCCAGGTGTTCGTAGGATTGCAGGGCATTTGTGAAGATTGCGGACCCGGCAAGTACGTGCTCTCGAACTTCGGATTGCAGGGTCTTCTTCTTCGTGTTGTCGATCACCTTCACGCGGACCTTACTCCCGATGCTTTTGGGGCCGCGTTCCAGAATGCCCATAACCGCCGTCTTGTCCTTACCGCCCGTACCGGTAATCTTTTCGGCCCGCTTGTCAGCGTGCAACTTGCGCGCCTTACCTCCAATGAAGGTTTCGTCCGCCTCAACCTGCCCGCTGAGCTTGTTGCCGGGAGCCAGTCCCAGAGCGAACCGGATGCGGTGATCGAGGAACCATGCAGATTTTTGGGTGATTCCGATTGCCCGGTGGACTTCGTAGGAGCTAATGTTTTTACAGTTCACAATCTGCCACATGGCGCAGAGCCACTTGTCCAGGCCAATGGGGGAATCCTCCATCACGGTCCCGACCTTGACGGAGAACTGCGGAGCCGGGTGGTTCTCACGGCATTTCCAGCGCCGCTGATTCGCCAAGAAAATCACGCTCTGAGAGCCGCAAGTGGGGCAGGTGACGCCGTTGGGCCAGCGCTTGCGTGCGAGGTATTTCAGGCAGTTGTCGGGGCTGGCAAAGTAAACGATGGCATCCTGGAGGGTTTGGGGTTCGTAGGCGGCTTCCATACTTCAAGTCTACCGCAGATGGCCCGGTTAGTCAAGTAATTTATTGCCCTTATTTGGGTGGTTCAATTTCGGCGCTATTTGCCCGTGGCACTCTTCGTTCCATCTCTGCTAGCGTCCCATAATCTCCCACGCCAATGCCCACTTTATTGCTCGGCGATGGCCTCTTGACTCTGATGGCAGTGCGGATCCCGCAACTTCGCCAACTGCCGGGCGACCCGCTGTCCCCCCACGATGGCCCGCACGATGGCCATCCCGGTCACGCCATCGAAATCCGATACCGCACGGTGAACACATACATTCATCCAATCAGGCTCTTCTGCATCCGGCGCAGCCAGTCCCCGGTCTCCGCCAATCAGGACGGCTTTGTCCCGCACCAGGGTCCGCAGCATGCACACCTGCTCGTTCGGCCGGAACGAACCCGTCAGCAGCCCGCAACTGTGCAATCGCTGGATCCACCTACAGTCCATTCGGTCGGTCTTCTTCCGCCCTGGCACGCTCGCCAACTCCCGGGCATCCACCAATACCACTTCAATCCGTACCTTTCCAATGCCTCGTGTGGCGCGATCCAGTACACTCCCGTGGCTTCCATCGCCACCGATTCTACGTTCCTCTCCTGCAGCCAGTCCGCCATCCTTTCTAACTCGGGCGTGGTCGCCCCGAACTCTTCCGTTCTCGTCCTGGCCCACCCATCTCAGGCGCACACACCCAATGCGTCTTGCTTCCCAGATCGATCCCCGCTACGTTGGGTCGCACCACGGCCCTCTTTCCGAACACGACAGCCCAGGTTTGGCCGACATTCGGATTCTGGGTCTAGGGGAGCGCCACGGGCGCCTCGCCGCGCCGGGGCGTTTAGTCACATCCTCGTTCAATCCGGCGCCGCGCCGGTGGCAGGGCTGACTTACGACTCTTGGCTTAGCATCTCCAACTGGTCTCCGGCCTGGGTACTGCTGGCTGCCGCCGCGCCGGCCGGCAATTCCAGGATAGAATGCGCCGACAGGCAGGCGGACACCCTCCAGGGGAGCATGCGGTGGCGGACCTTGCGCACCTTCTTGTTCCGGTCCAAGTACACAAGGTCGATGGCAAACTTCATGAAGAAGCTATGTACGGATTCGCAGGGGACAATCCACAGGCCCTGGCCGGGGTCCAGACGATCGTGCTTGAGCAATCCCGTACGGCGCTTTTCGCTGGTGTCGGCGAGTTCGGCCGCGTCGGCCAAAACGGTTTTGCGGGTCTGGTTGCGGACGACGATTTTCAAGCTCCCTTATAGCACGAAATCGCCTGATTTGCGCTACCGCTGTGCCTCCGCGATGAAGCCGATCTGGCGGTGAGGCGGCGCCGGAAGTTGGATCAGCCTCTTCAAAGCGATTCGCCGGTTGCGGCGGGCCGCCTTCGAAAGCGCGACAGTCGACGATTTCTGGTCGAGTTTCACTCCGTGACAAACCAGGAAGCCCGGGGGCATTCGGGATTCTTTTGTGACGGTATTTAAGCGGATCGATTCTGCAGGGGCCGACAACGCACATTAGATGAATTCGCGTATCGAATCGTTGAGATCGAAAGCAATGCGGATTTAGGCGAGGAGGCTCTCGCCGGTTTTCGTTTTTAGAGGCATGTGCCAGAATAGTGCCAGCCGGAGCCAAATAGTAGCAGAATGATTTGGCCGAAGCGGGCTAATCTGGAATCAATGCTACTGTTAACCGGCGAGGCCGGGTCGGGCAAGACCTCCCGTATTCTGGAGGGGTTCCGCGACGCCGTGCGGCGGCGGGACTCAGGCGTGCGGCTGCTTACTCCCACAGCCACCATGGCGCAGCACCTGCAAAACCAGGTGGCGCGCGAGGGGTTCGTTTTCCGGCCCGGACTGATCCAAACGTTGTCGCGCTTCGTGGATACCTTCGCTGCGGACATGCCGCAGGTTTCCGAACCGCTGCTCTATCTGATCGTCGAGGAGGCCGCCAACCGCGTGAACCGGCCCGAGTTTGCGCGCGTGGTCCGGCTGCCTGGCTTCTGCGCGGCCCTGACGCGCACCATGGAGGAGTTTTCCGCGGCTGGCTGCAATGCGGAACGGCTGGCGGAGAACATGGCTCGCAAGATCGGCCCGGCGGCGCTGGGAGAGGCGTTTCTGGCGGTCTATCGCGAGGTGCATCGCGAACTCAGCCGCCGCGGACTGGCGACGCGCTCCCAGCGGTTGGCGCATGCCGCGGAACAGATCGCGCGCCAGGGCCATCCCGCGATACACACCATCTGGCTGGATGGATTTTACGCGCTGCCCGATCCGGAGTTGTCCGTCATCGGCGCAATGTGCCGTCATGCGGAAGTGACGCTGGCGCTGCCTGCCGCCGGGATCACCGAACCCACGCGCCAACGTTTGCTGGCGATGGGCTTCGCGGAAGAGACGTGTGCGTGGGAGCGGGCGCAACCACGCATTGAGCTTTGCGAGGCGCCCTCCATCGAGCGTGAGGCGGACGAAATCGCGCGCCGCATTCTGGAGCAGGCTGCCGCGGGCCGGCCGTTTCGCGATATGGGGGTTATCGTGCGCAGCCCGGAGTTATACGAGCCGATCCTGCGCGCGACGCTGGATCGGTTCGGTATTCCGGCGCGATTTTACTTCGACGCCGACCTGTCGAAGCATGCACTGGTGCGCTATCTGGCGGGAATCGTGGATGCGCTGCTGGGCGGATGGGATCATGCGGAAACTTTGGCAGCCATCCGGCTGGCGCCGGGAATCGCGTGCGACGATTTCGATTTCGCGGTGCGCGAGGAGATGCCGGGGCACGGGCTCGCGGGGCTGCAGGGGATTGCGGCTGAGCGGGCGGGGGGGCGAGCGGGCGAGGAGGCGAATTCCGTTCTCGGGCTGTTGAGGTCGCTGGAGACGCTGGAAGAGTGGCGGACGCTTTCGTCCGCTCCGGATGAGTGGGTGGCGCGGCTGGCGGGTCTGCGCGCATGGTTTGCTCCGGGGCGGCCCGAGCCCGGCAGTCGCGAAGCCGCGGCGATCGCGCGCGGACAGGCGGCGGTGCTGGAACTCTTCAGTGGCGCGATGGAGGCGGCGGCGCTAGCGCTGGGGGAGCGTCCTGTTCCACTGCGCGAGTTTTGGCGCGCGGCAAAATCGGTGTTGCGGCTAACGGCGTTGCGCGTCGGCGATGGCCGACGCAATGTGGTGCACGTGCTGGGCGCTCACGAGGCGCGGCAGTGGCGGTTGCCGGTGATTTTCGTTTGCGGATTGGTGGAGAAGCAATTCCCGAAATTCCACACGCAGGATCCATTCTTTCCGGAAGCGGCGCGCGCGCAGTTGAGACAGGCGGGCATCCGGCTGCGCACGGCGGCGGATTTCGAGGCTGAAGAGCGCTTCCTGTTCGATTGGGCCGTGACGCGCGCCTCGGAAAGGCTTACGCTCAGTTACCCGCAGTGCGACGCGCGCGGGCAACACAATCTACCGTCGGTGTACCTCGATGGCGTGGCGGCGGTGAGGAGCGATTGGCAATCCGTGCTGCCACAGCCGGGAAGGCAGCGCAGCGCAGCGCGACCGCCTGCAATCATCTCCAGCGCGGATCTTCTGGAGGTCTTGGCGCAACGGCACCAGTCGTTCGGCCCGAGATCGCTCGAAACGTACTTGCAGTGTCCTTTCCAGTTCTTTGGCCGCGACACCCTGCACTTGCACCCTGCGCCAGCGCGGCCGGAAAAGCGGCTCGACTTCCGGATGCAGGGCAACATCGTGCACGCCGCTCTGGGCGCCCTTCACAACGATCCGCAGCCGCTTGAAGAAGCCTTCGACGCCGTCTTCGCACGCATTTGCAAGAACCAGCGTGTGCCCCCGGGTTATCGCACGGAAGCTTGCCGCCAGCGCATGTTGGCCGACCTGCGCGCGCTGGTGGAAGACCCTGGTTGGACTCAAGGGTACGAAATCCATACCGAGCGGAAATTCCGCTATAAGCTGGGCGTGGACGTGGAAATCAGCGGGCGTATCGACCGCATCGACGTGACCCCGGACCATGGCGCTTACGTGATCGACTACAAATACAGCGGCGCGCAGAATACCAAAAACCTCGGGGAGAACGAGCGTCTCCTGCAGCCACAGCTCTACCTGCTGGCCGTGGAGCGATTCTTCGAATTGCGTCCCGAAGGTATGTCTTATTGGGGGTTCAAAGGTGACATTACACGTACCCCCTGGATGCCGTTCGATCCTGCGCAAACCATCGAGACCGCTCTGCGCATCGCGAGTGAAGTCCGCGCGGGCCGCGTGGAGCCGCATCCGGCCGAGCCCGATAAATGCCGGTTTTGCGAATTGCGCGACGTCTGCCGGTTTGCCGTCGCTGCGCCCGCCCTTGCCGAGGGAGCCTCGTCGTGGGATTGACGCCGCGGCAGTTGGAAGCCGTCGCGGTCGAGGACATTTCACGGGACACCTGCGTGGTGGCGGGGCCTGGCTCTGGTAAGACTACAGTCCTGGTCGCGCACTTCGAGCGCCTGGTAGAAAGCGGCGTGGATCCGCTGCGCATTCTGGCGATCACCTTTACCGACAAAGCCGCGAACAACATACGCGAAAGGCTGGCGCGCGTATTTCACGATCGCGCGGATATTCGCGGCAAGTTGGAGCGCGCCTACGTTTCCACGGTGCATGGGTTCTGCGCACGCCTGCTGAAGGAGAACGCCGTGTTCGCAGGCCTCGATCCGGAGTTCTATGTGATGGACGAGCGCGAATCGCCGCGCGAACAACGCCGCGCGGTGGACGAAGTGCTGGACGGCATGTTCGCGCAGCAGCCCGATCGCATGCGCGCGTTGATGCGCGGCCTCGCGGCCACTGACGCGGGCCAGGAAGTGCTGGAGGCGTATGACGCGATCCGCGCGGCGGGCGTCAAGGTTGGCGATCTGGCCGAATTTGCGGCGCCGTCCGCGGTCGACATTGGTCCGGCGATCGACGAAGTTCGAAACCTGCGCCCGTCAGGTTGGAGTTTCGATCAACTGGCTCACCTGCACGAGGCGCAGGATTGGGTGGAGCGCATCGCGGCGGCCTTGCCTACCGGTCCGGGGGGAACCTTGCGAGCCATGCGGTCGTTCACCTGCAAATTGGCAAAGTTGCAGCGCGGCAGCCGTGCGCTCGAATTGATGAAGTCACTCAAGGACAAACTGCTTCCCGAGCTGGAATACGCACTGATCACTGCCTATTATGCAACCGAACGGGCCACGATTTTCGAGTTGTTCGCGCGCTTCGATGGTGTGTATCGCGAGCGCAAGCGGCAATCCGGCGGACTCGATTACGACGACCTGGAAGAATACGCCGTGCGGCTGTTGGAGGAGCATCCGGAAGTCCGGCGTCGCCTGCAAAATCAATTCGACCGGGTGCTGATGGACGAGTTCCAGGATACCAATGGCCGGCAGGCCACTTTGCTGAAGTTGCTGCGCCTGCCGGACCGCTTCTATGCGGTCGGCGACATCAACCAGTCGATCTACGGTTTCCGGCACGCCGAACCGCGGGTGTTCCGCGACTACCGCAACGGTGTGGCGAGCGGCGGCGGGCGCCTGGTGGAACTGGTCGAGAACTTCCGCAGCCGTCCCGATATTCTTCATGCGGTGGAGACCGTGGTTGAGGGCGCGGAAGGTGTCGAGGCGCGGCCGCTGATCCCGGGCTTGTCGTTTTCGGACAAGGCAGAGCCGCCGGTGGAGGTGCTGGCGGCGCCTACGCTCGAGTTGGAGGCGCAGTGGACGGCCGCGCGCATCTTGGAACTCGAGGGTCAATTGCAGTTGCGTAACGGGGTGGCCGCATTCCGGGCCTTCGCCGTGTTGGTGCGCAACTCCGAAGTGCTCGCCGAGCTTACGCGCGCTTTCGACGATTTCGGTATTCCCTATTTGGTCAGTCGCGGGAAAGGATTCTACGAGACGCGCGAAGTCGTGGACCTGATGCATCTGCTGCGCGTGTTGGTGAACCCACGGGATGAAATCAGTATGGCGGCGGTGCTGCGGTCGCCGTTCGTGGAGGCGTCGGATGAGGCGCTGCTGCGGCTGGTGATGGACGTCGGCAAGAGTGCCGACACGGCACGCACGAGTGCGTGCGTCACGGAGGACTTGGCCACGGACGACGCGGAGAAGCTCGCGCGTTTTCGCAATCGATTGGTGCGGTGGCGCGCGACGCGGGACTACGTGGCAATCGACCAGTTGCTGCTGCGGGCTATGGACGAGTGCGGCTATCAGTACCCCACCGGGCCTCGCGGCGCGGCGAATATCGAAAAATTCCTGGCGCAAGCGCGGGCGGCCAGCGCGCGGCAAACGCTTGCGGAATTCGTGGAAGAAATCGAGATCCTGCGGGAATCCAAGCCGCGGGAACCGGATGCGCCGCCGGAGGATTCGGCGAACGCCGTGAGGATCATGACCGTACACGCGGCCAAAGGGCTGGAATTTCCGGTAGTGTTTCTGGCGGCGATGCACAAGGGCATCGATGCGAAGCCCGGCGCGATTTCGTTTTCGCCGCGCGTGGGGTTTGGTGCGCGCTGGCATCATCCGCTGGGGCGAGCCGATAAGGACGATACGAAAGACGATGCGTTCCAGCACGCCATCCGGCAGGAACTCAAGCAGCGCGAAAAAGAAGAGGGCAACCGGTTGCTTTACGTGGCCATGACCCGCGCCGAGGAGCATCTGGTGCTGTCGTTCTCAACAAGTGGAAAGAAGCCGCAAAACTGGGCAGCGGTGGTGGCTGAGCGCTTGCCAGTGCGAACCGTCATAAAACCACCCCAACGTCCGGCGCCGCGCGAACGCGAGGAGGACGCCGTCCCCGCGCACTTCGTGGACCGCCCGGTCATTACAGAGCAGCACGACTCGCAAGCCAACGTGACATCCATCGCCTTGTTTGCCGATTGCCCGCGGCGTTATTACCTTTCGCGCTACCTGGGATTCGAGGCCGCTGGTGGGGCAGGCATTCAGCCTGCCGGTCTTCTGCCAGGGGGTCTGAGCGCCAGCGAGCTCGGCAAACAGGTGCATGCCCTGTTGGCCGGCGCCAGTCTTGAACAGCGCCAGTCTCCCGATCCCGAAGCGGCCAGGCTGGCGGACCTGTTTCGAAAGAGCCCGTTAGGCCGGCGCGCCGCCGCGGCGGCTACCGTCGAGCGCGAATTCGATTTTCTGATGGAAGTGGAAAATCTGGTGCTGCGCGGCCAGATCGACCTATGGTTTGAAGACCGCGGCAAAACCGTATTGGTGGATTACAAGACCGATCGGGTCAACGGCGCGGATGCGCCAGCCCGGGCGGAACAGTACGCGCTGCAGTTGCGCCTGTATGGGCTGGCGCTGGAGCGCCTAAACGGCCGCGCGCCGGATGAGGCGTACGTCTATTTCCTGCGGCCGAACACCGCCGTGCTCGTGGATCTGCGGCCTTCCCTGTTCGACTCGCCCGAAGCGGCCGTGCGCGAATTCCGCGAAGCGCAGGAGCGTCTGGATTTTCCGCTGCACGAGGGTCCGCACTGCCGCACCTGCCCGCATTTCACTCGCCAGTGCCCGGCGCGGCTTGCACTTGCCGCTCCCGCTTCTCCCAGCCAGGCTTGAACAGCGGCAGGTAGTTCTCCTGTTGGTACGGATGCTTCAGGATCTCTTCGATGTTCAGATCGATGCCCAGCCCAGGCCGGTCGGACACCTCAATGTAGCCGTCAACCTGGTGCACGGGATGCGTCACAATCTCTTGCTCCCACGGCTCGTTGAACTCGTCGAACAATTCATGAATGAAGAAATTGGGAATGGAGGCGTTGAGTTGCACGCACGCCGCCGAACAAACCGGCCCCTGCGCGCTGTGCGGCGCAATGACGCCGAAATGCGCATCCACCATGTCCGCGATCTTCCGTGCGGCGAATAGTCCGCCCAGGTTCAGCGGCTCCGGCTGCAGAATGTTCACGACCTCGTGCTTCAGCAACTCCGCGAACTGCTGCTTCGTCGAGAGGCTCTCGCCGGTGGCGATGGGCACCGGACTGCGGCGTGCCACTTCCACCATGGCCGGAATATTGGTATGCGCCACAGGCTCTTCGAACCACGTAGGCCGGAACTGGTGGATAGCTTCGGCGAACTCCACGGCGGTCGCCACGTTGAAGCGGCAGTGCCCTTCAATCAGCAGGTCCACCGGCGGCCCAACGGCATCCCGCACCGCCCGGATGATGTCCACCGCCAGGTCGAAATCGTACCGCGAAAGGTAGCGCCAGCTTGAACCGAACGGATCGAACTTAAGCGCCGTGTAGCCGCGCGCGGCCACCAGCTTGGCCTTGGCGGCGAAGCTCTCCGGCGTGCGCGGGCCGCGATACCAGCCATTGGCGTACGCGCGCAGCTTCTCGTGGCACTGTCCGCCCCACAGGTTGTAGATGGGCTGATTGCAGGCCTTGCCAATGATGTCCCATAGGGCGATCTCGATGGCCGCCACCGCGCACATGTGGATCTGCGCGCCTTCCGTGTAGACGTCGCGAATCAGGCGTTGCGAAATGTTCTCCACCTGAAACGGGTCCATCCCGATCACCAGGGGCTTCAGCTCGTGGATAGCGGTTTCCACGGTTTTACCGAAGTTGTTCACCGTGCCTTCCCCCACACCGTAAAGCCCTTCATCCGTGGATACCTTGGCGAACACCCAGTTCTTCCAGGGATTGCCGGCGATGTAAGTGTCGATGGCGGTGATTCTCATGAAAGGGATTGTACTATAATGCGGCAACGGAGGGTCTCCGAATGTCATTGCGCGGCGCGGAATTTGCGATTGTGGCATCTCTCCTGGGGCAGGCTGCGACGATGGCGAACGCCCGCCACGCACGTACCCTTTCCTTTTCAGGCGCCTTGGAGCGCGTGTCGCGGGAATCGATGTCGCTCCAACTGGCCGATGGCGTTTCGGTGGATGCGGCGATTCCTTCTGCCGGCAATCTCTCGATGAAAGTTCTCGCTGTACGGTACGAGTTCGGCGACCGCCTGGCGATCGCGTGCGAGTTTCTCGATGAGCCTGTCTTCGATCCGCATCAGGGAAGATACCAAGTCTTGCTGCTGAAGAAGCTGCACTACCTGGGACACGCTTCGGCGGAAGAGTTGTCTCGACTCGGCGCATCCCAGCCTTTCGGCTTCAACGGCAAGAATAACGTTCTGAAAGGCGCCCCTGCCTTGATCCTGCCGGCGCAACAGCCGGCCGCGCAACGGGCGACGACGGAAGAGCAATCCAACCTGGAGCGCGCGCGCGCGGTCAATCTCGCTTACGTCCACAAGATGCCGAACTTCATCGTGGATGAGATAACGGAGAATTACGCAAGTGCCGGCGGCAATCCGCCGCGGTGGGAACATCAGTACACCGTGGAGTCGGAGATCGTCGTGATTGGGGGAGGCGATAGCCGGCGGAACGTCCGCAAGAATGGTCAGCCATTGACCGGGCGCGGATTGCCGGAGTTTCTAATATACGGCGGACACAGGGCTAGTAACATCTGGCACCTGTTCGACGAGCATTGCCCAAACAAGTTTGAGCTTGCCGGCTCCGCGGAAGAGCGTGGAAAGCATTTGCTGGCATACCGGGTTACTTCGCCTGGCGCGTGTTTCAGCATCCAATATGGATACCAAACCTATCGGCCCGCGTTTACGGGCGAAGCTTTGGTAAAGGATCCCGGAGGCAGACTCACCCGGTTCGAGTATGAAGCAAGAGAATTCCCCGCGGGGTTTCCGTTGTCTTATTGGAAGTGGGAAACGTCCTGGGACGACGTGAAGATCGGAGACGCTTCCTATCTGCTTCCTGTGTCGTCCGATCTTACCGCGACCTATTCCGGCGCCGACCCATACCCGGGCCATATGACGCGCATGAAGCGGGAGTACAGGAACTATCGGCACTTCGAGGCGTCGTCAGACGTCACATTTCACTAGCGGCGTTCAATCAAAATTGGAAATATACGAACGGAATCGACGCGATCCTTTGCGACGCGATACGTATTTTTCGATTTTGTGTTGCATTTTGTCGCATTGGGCCCGTTGCGGAAGGGGCGAAACGGTTGGGAGTTTTCTTCGCTTTTTGAAACAGAACCGGCGCCGTGTTCATATTCCTCGTCTTCGGCAGTCTGGTGCTGGGCGAGCGCAATGCACGAACAGTCTAATAGGACGGCTACGGACCCGAACAGAAAAACCCAACGAAGAAAGAGGATGCTGTTGGGAGACACCGAGTAAGACCTCCTATGGCTTTCACTTCGGGGTTCAAGAGCCACGGCCTCAGAAAAAGTGTAGCACCGCCGCGTTGACTTTGGCTATTTACTTCAGTTAGCGCAAAAGTTAGCGCACGTCCGTGGGGATGTTTGTAGGGGGGATGCTGAACGGAACCGGGTCGAGGCTGCGAGCGGCAAACTCGAGTACTGCATTCATCTGTTCCCGCGTGATGTCCAACTGCTCGATGATTTCCTCTAGCAGGCTGCGGAAAAACTCTTCCGGACACCTGCGAAGCTCGAAATTTGGGGTGGCGGAATGTATACTCGAGGCTCCCTCAAAGAAGGAGCGCAGATCATGGTGAGTGGCGTTTGTTGAAACAACTGGCGAACGCTAGAAAATCGGGTTGAGACCATGTTATTGTTAGTGTTTGTTAATGTTAGTATTACGTTCTCTCTTTTGTCGTTGACTAGTAGCCGTAGGAAAAGACGCTACGCCCACCTCGCCGCCTGGCAGCGAGGTCGTCAAGATGGTCACACCGACGATGGCGATGGACAGGCGCGCCGGGGCTGACATTACGCGACAATGTCGGTGCGGCAGCCGTCGAAGCGCGCGGCCGGCTGAAAGCGCCCCAGAGGAGATTCTAAGGCAGGATTGCCCGCCCCATGAGCAGGTTGTCAGTTATTAAAGCCGGCAGAGGGCGGCAGCATCAGGAACGCAAGCGATGCATGAGGGCGATGTCGTCGAGAACGGCGATGTCCATCCTGCGCAGGTATTCGCTGGCGGGTTTTTCGAAGAAATCCTCGTCCTTCGTACACAGTATGTCCGCTTCGCCGATTATCGCTGTCTGCATCACGATGATGTCGTTCACATCGCGGATGGGCGCAGTCACAAGAGGGTCCAGAGTCACGATTTCCGCGGATCGCCGCAGGAAATCGACATAATCGAAGACCAGGTCTTCGGTCAAGGCGTAGAAGTTTCGTAATCGGGGATAGCGCAGGACCCTTGCAAGCTCGTGAAGCATCTCGTCTGAGAGTAGCAGCCTATGCTCGCTCTCAACAATGTTTATCAGGAGATCGCGGGCAAGGCCGTGGGAGCGCTCGTTGGCCCGCACTAAAATTGTCGTGTCGAGGACGATCTTCACCGATGCGGACGATAGCCGGGCCGCGAGCTGCGGATGGCCTCGGTCAGGATTTCCTCGGCTTCCTCTGGGGAGCCGGGCTTACGGCGGGCATCCACTTCGGAGAAATATTTCCGCAGCTCCGCCGTCTGTTCCTGCCGCCGTTGATCGGAGAGCGGCGGGGGTTCGATGGCGCGGATGCTGATGGCTTCATTCTCCAGCACGCGGCGTCCCAGCAGGCTTTCAATGACTGCCTTCTGGTCGAGGGATAGATCTTTGGCATTGCGGATCATGGGATGGAACCTGATTACATTATGACCGATTGGATCGCATGGCGCAGTTTAGGGGCGGGCGAAGTTGAGCCGACCAGGGGGTCCGCCCTACTTAGCATTCATCTTCATTTATAGTAATAGGCGACGACTTCATGGGAATGCCAGACCTGCTCGCACGCCAAACCGCACCGCGGATCCGCTGGTACATATGCGGGCTGCTGTTCTTCGCCACCACCATCAACTACGTCGACCGGCATGTGCTCGGGCTGCTCAAGCCGGTGCTCGAAAAGGAGCTCGGCTGGCGCGAGGCGGACTACGGCTGGATCGTCTTCGCGTTCCAATCGGCCTATGCCCTGACGATGCCCTTCGCCGGCCGCTTGATCGACTGGGTGGGCACGCGCCTGGGCTACGCGGTCGCCGTGGCGCTTTGGAGCGTGGCGGCTATGGGGCATGCGCTGGCGCGCAGCGCGCTGGGCTTCGGAGTGGCGCGCTTCGCCCTGGGGCTGAGCGAGTCCGCGAACTTCCCGGCCGCTATCCGCACAGTGGCGGATTGGTTCCCGCAACGCGAGCGCGCGCTGGCCACAGGCATCTTCAACAGCGGCGCGAATATCGGTGCGATTCTGGCTCCGCTGGCGGTCCCGTATCTGGCATTGCACTACGGGTGGCGCTCGGCGTTCATCGTGACGGGCGCGGCCGGCCTGGCGTGGGTGCTGCTGTGGTGGTGGTCCCTGCGCGGACCGGGTATGCAGGCGGACCAGCCAACGCCCGAAGAAGAACTCGCGCGTCCGGCGCTGGGCAGCCTGCTCACCAGCCGTTCGGCCTGGGCATTTATCGTGGGCAAGTTTTTCACCGATCCGGCCTGGTCGTTCTACCTGTTCTGGCTGCCGGGATTCTTGAACCGCGTGTATGGGTTGGATCTGGCGCATCTGGGACTGCCGATCATCGTGGTATACCAGGCGTCGGCGGTGGGATCGATTGGCGGCGGTTGGATTCCGTCGGTGCTGTTGAAGCGCGGCTGGGCGCCCAATCGCGCGCGCGCGGCGGCCATGCTGATTTGTGCGGTGGCGGTTACACCGGTGATGTTCGTCGGTGCGGCGCGCGCCAATATGTGGGTCGCGGTGGCGCTGGTCGGGTTGGCTACGGCCGCGCATCAGGGGTGGTCGGCGAATTTGTATACGCTGGCTTCGGATTTGTTCCCGCGCGCGGCGGTGGGATCGGTGGTGGGCCTGGGCGGTTTTGGCGGAGCGGTGGGGGGAATGTTGGTGGCGCCGCTGGTGGGGCATTGGCTGGATTGGTCGCACGGAGCGTATGGGCCATTGTTTGTGATTGCGGGGTCGATTTATTTGGTGGCGTTTGGGGCGATTCAGTGGCTGGTGCGCGACTGAACTTGTGTCGAGATGAGTCTCGACACGGCACGCATGAGTGCGTGCGCTACAACCCCAGATATTCCTTGGCGTTGCGGTAGCAGATGTTTCGGATCATCGGACCGACTAACTCGTCGCTATCCGGAATCAGGCCATTCTCTATATCTCCGCCTATCAAGTTACACAGCACGCGGCGGAAGTACTCATGCCGCGGATAAGACATGAAAGAGCGCGAGTCCGTGATCATGCCGACGAAGCGCGAAAGCAGGCCGGTGTTCGACAGCGCATTCAACTGCCATTCCATACCTTCCTTCTGATCCAGAAACCACCAGCCGCTGCCGAACTGTATCTTGCCGGCGATCTTGCCGTCTTGAAAGTTGCCGATCATGGTGGCGAAGGCATAGTCGTCGATGGGATTGACGTTATAGACGATCATCTTCGGCAATGCGTCGTCCATCTCCAGGCGATCGAGGTATGCGCCCAGGGCGGCCGCTTGCGGCCAGTCGCCGATCGAATCGAACCCAGAGTCCGGTCCGACCTCTTGGAGGCGGCGCGTGTTGGCGCTGCGATATGCGCCCAGATGCAGTTGCTTGGTCCAGCCTTTCTGCGCGTCCAGGCGCCCGAAGAACAGCATCATGTAGGACGCGAACTGGGTAAGTTCCACAGGGCCGGCCGCCTGCCCGTTGCGCGCCCTATCGAAGATCGTGGCAGCCGCCGGCTCCGCGCAGAAATCGGCATAGCACTGGTTCAGACCATGGTCGGAGAGGCGCGCGCCCAGGGCGTGAAAATCGTCGTGACGCCGCCGCAACGCATCGGTGAAGTCCTGCAAGCAGCCGATATCCATGTTGGTGGCGGTGGCCAGCCGCTCCACCCACGGGTTGAAGACGTCCGGCAGATGGACGTTCAGGGCCTTATCGGGACGAAATGCTGGAAAGACGCGGGTCGTCAGGCTGGAAGCTCGGATCGCCCGATGGCAGGCGAGGTCGTCGGCCGGATCGTCGGTGGTACACAGGTGCGTCACATGAAACCGGTCCAGGATGCCGTGCGCGCGCAATTCCGGTGTGGCCAGCAGCGCGTTGGCGCGGTCCCAGATGCGCGGGGCGGTCTGCGCGTCGAGCAACTCGTCGATGCCGAAGTAGCGCAGCAACTCAAGGTGCGCCCAGTGATATAGCGGATTCCGCAGCGTGTGCGGCACGGTGCCGGCCCAAGCCAGGAATTTTTCGTACGGGCTGGCATCGCCGGTGCAGTAGCGCTCGCCGACGGCATTGGCCCGCATGGCGCGCCACTTGTAGTGATCGCCCTCCAGCCAGATCTCGGAAAGATCCCGGAACTGCCGGTTTTCGGCGATGTCCTTGGGCGAGAGATGGCAATGATAATCGAGAATCGGCTCACTCTCGGCAAAGGTGCGATAGAGGCGCTTCGCGGTCCGATTGTTGAGCAGGAAATCTTCGGTGATGAAGGGCATCGCGTGCCAGGTTCCCAAGCCAACAGCATACTGCATGGCACCCACTGGGTGTCCATTTGGTGTAGAACCAGACGCATGCGAATGTAACGGGAATTTTGCTGTTTGTGGTTTCCGCAGCTTGGGGCGCCGATGCCGGCCCCGACCGCATGCGGGATGGGGCTGCCAAAGCGCTGGCCTTAATTCAGTCCACGCAAAAGAACTGGTACACCAAGCAGAGCTGCGACTCGTGCCATCGGCAGATATTGCCGGCCATCGCGGTGCGCGCCGCGCGCGAACATGGCATTCCGCTGAACGAGAGTATCGCGCGCGCGCACCCTGGGGCAAAACTGCGCTTTCCTGTCCGGCCTGGACAAGGCCGTTCAGTACACCGATGTGATCGATCCGGCGTTCAGCGAAGGCTATCCGTTGCTGGCGGCACACGCGGCAGGAGTCGCTCCCAACCTCACGACGGCGGTCTATGCGCGGCACATTGCCTTGCATCAACAATCCGATGGGCACTGGGTACCCATGGACGAGCGGCCGCCGCAGGCTCACAGCGGCGTGACGGCCACCGCCATCGCATTGCGCGCGATTCAGATTTACAGGCACCCGAGCCTGGCGGCGGACACCAAGGCCCGCATCCAACACGGCACCCGTTGGCTTGCCGCAGCTTCACCGCGCGACACAGAGGAGCGCACGTTCCAGCCCTAGCGATGCGTACTCGACGGGTCAGGCGCTAACTGTTCAGCAGGAGGCCGGCGGCGTTTCCATTTCCGATCCGGCGTGGCGGCGCGGCCTGCAATACCTGCTCGAGACGCAGGCAGGCGATGGCTCCTGGCACGTGGCGTCGCGGCTGCATCCGCCGGCTTTTGTAAGTCCTCCATATTTCGAGAGCGGATATCCCTACGGTCACGATTAACGAGCCATGGGTCGAGACGGCGCTCTTCGGTTCGGCGGCCGAGCTGCGCCAGGCGCTCGACAAGGGTCTCGACCCGAATGCGGCCACCAAATCCGGCGGCACAACCGTGCTGATGATGGCGCAGCCGGATATTGAGAAGACTAAGCTGCTGCTGGATCGCGGCGCCCAAGTCAACGGGCGATCCAAGTCGAAGTATTCCGCGCTGATGCTCGCTTGCCTGTTTCCGGGCGCGGCGCCCGCGGTGCGCCTGATGTTGGATCGCGGCGCCGAAATGCACTCGCCGAAGGGCGCGGGAGCGCCTTTATACAACGCCTCGCCGCTGATGCTGGCGTCGTTCAGCGGAAATGCGGACCTGATCGGCCCGTTGATGCACGCGGGCGCCCGGCTGGACGAAAAGATGCTGGTTCTCGGTATGTTCCCAAACTCGGCGACCGCCAACGCGATCGCCTTTGGCGACCTCGCCACCACACGCGCGCTGCTGGATGCAGGCGCCGACCCGAATGAAGCCGATGACGCCGGTTTCACGCTGCCGTATGACGCCGTGATCGGGAATCACACCGAAGTGGCGCGCCTGCCGATCGAGCGTGGGGCCGACGTGAATGCCGTTGACGCTTGCGGCATGACGCCGCTTTTGTACGCTCGGACCAAGGAAGGCCTCACCGCGCAAGACCTGGCACGGAAGTACGGCCACACGTATCTGGCCGCGAGTTTTGTGTCATCATCCTTAAGATGAAGCTGATTACCGGCGTACTGCTGTTGGCGGCCACGACGTTCGCCAATGCCCTGGCGAACGACCTCGACACGCTCGTGAAGATCGATACCGGCTGGGTCTCGGGTAGCGGGGCCGGAGTCCGCGTTTATAAAGGCATTCCTTATGCCGCCGCGCCCGTAGGCCAGCTCCGCTGGAAGCCGCCGCAGCCCGCCAAGGCTTGGAAGGGAATTCTGGTGGCGAAGAGCTTTCCCGCCAACTGTCCGCAGTCGCCTCTCGTGCCCGGACCGCAAAGCGAAGACTGCCTGGGGCTCAACGTCTGGACGCCGGCTCATTCCGCAACCGCGAAGCTGCCCGTCATGGTGTGGATTTATGGCGGCGGCTTTCAGATCGGCGCCAGCTCGCAGAGCGCCTACGACGGCGAAGCGCTGGCGGCGCAAGGCGTGGTTTTGGTGAGCATCAATTACCGGCTGGGAATCTTCGGATTTCTGGCGCACCCCGCGCTCGACCTGGAATCGCCGCAAGGCGTCTCCGGCAATTATGCGCTGCTCGATATGGTGGCTGCGCTCCAATGGGTGAAGCGCAACGTCGGCGCGTTCGGCGGCGACCCTAGCAATGTGACTATCTTCGGCGAGTCCGCGGGCGGCACGGCGGTGTGCCTGCTGATGGTGGTGCCGCAGGCCGAAGGGCTGTTCCAAAAAACGATTTCGGAGAGCGCCCCGTGGATGTTCGGCCCCGTCAGCCATTTGACAAAGTCCTGGTATGGGCGCGTTCCCATGACCCAGTTCGGCGAGAAGCTGGGCACGGATCTGGCGGCGTTGCGCGCGAAGAGTCCGGCTGAGCTGATGAAAACTCTTCCGCCGCCCATGACGCGCAACGATGCTGCCGAGCGCGGCGAGGCTTACATGCCGGTGGTGGATGGATGGGTGATCCCGGACGATCCGGCGCGGCTGTTTGCGGCGGGCAAGTTCCATCACGTGGCTTTGCTGGCCGGCACAAATGCGGATGAAGGCACGCTGCTGGGCGGTCCGCCGGTGCGGAGCGTGGCGCAGTATCGCAAGTGGGCGGCAGACAAGGTCGGGCCGCTGGCGGAGCGGCTGCTGACTCTGTATCCGGCTCCGAACGATGCGGACGCGCATGCCGCGGCGGCGCAGGCGTCGGGCGATCTGGTCTTCCTGTATGGGACGCGTTCGGTGTTGCGGGCGGCTTCCAAGCTGAATCCGAGCGCATTTCAGTACCAGTTCACGCGCGTGAATGGCATCGGGCGTCAGATTCATTGGGGCGCCTTTCATGCTTCCGAGATTCCTTACATTTGGGAGACTCTGCCCGATTCGGCTTACGGTACGCAGGCGTCGTTCATCGGGGACTTCTCCGTCAACGCGGACACTTACAACGAGCAAGACAGTCGGCTTTCGCAAGCGATGAGCGCCGCGTGGGTGGCGTTTGCCAAAACCGGCAG
>Ga0302325_10011711_pt1 | contig 18865 bp, 22 predicted proteins | sample Palsa_T0_2_FD_201948 | JGI IMG/M metagenome (GOLD analysis project Ga0302325, IMG submission 201948) | Peat permafrost microbial communities from Stordalen Mire near Abisko, Sweden - Palsa_T0_2 | ecosystem: Environmental > Terrestrial > Soil > Palsa > Peat permafrost | place: Sweden: Abisko...
AGGTTATGTCGCCTGAACTTATAAGTCTCGCTGAGAAGAATAAATACCTTTAAGGATAATGCCTACAAGAAGGCAAAGGATTGGAAGCACTAGTCTGAACTCGCCTCAGTAACCCGTCGCGAAATCGGTGAAGAGGGGGATTAGTACCTTTGTAAACACCACCAAGCGTGACTCTGGAGACCCCCATAATACAAAAGCTTGACCGCGCCAAGCGAAGAAGTCGCTGGACTCAATCCGAGAAACGTCGTGGTCGACACGCCCTTCTCTCGCGCCGCGAAATGCCATCGCAGCGCATCAAGGACAGTCCCGAAAAGAATCCGATATAAAATCGCCAGTCCCTGGGACAGAATAGTAATGACCAATAACGTCCTGGAAGGTGAGAATAAAAGGGGACCCAAAGGCGGATTGTCGCTAACAAGCGCTGCGTAAACATACAAGAAGAGAAGGATCGATACGGGGATCATGCCCAAACAGAGTGCTAAGCCCCAACGTAGCTGTCGCAGTGTTGTTGGAAGCTTAATTCCACTGATGTCCCGTGGGGGCAAGGCTGTGACTGCCATGGCTTCCATTTCCTTGTAGTTTGTATTCGGTGGCAAATGTTCATTGGTATCGGATAGAAGCGGCTTTCCGTTTGTTTCTATCGGAAGGTCCGAGTCGGATCCATGCGATCCGGAGCTTGTTTCCACAGTTCCAGAGCTTGAGCGACTAAGAACTGGGCTCGAGCGCTGGTGGTCAGACATGAGCGAAGAGAATAGTGTTGCGAGGCGGACTTCTATTTCCCGTTGCTTTTATATTTTATGCCAAGCGCTACATCCTTGGGCAAAGGTTTATTTTGCTTAGAATTACGAAGTCTGCGTGGGCTTACCTAAATTCAATTGTTATCGCAATGCTGATTAGGAGAGAACAATAGAGACTGCAAGTGGCACTAAAGCGATGTAGCCAAGATCCGCTCGTTGATGACGTCAGAAATTATCTGAAAGCAATCGAACGAGCGCCAGGGCGATGCGATATGAACGGATAGAACGGATAAGAACGGGATATTGCTCGCGGGATTGATAAATCTGACGAATAATTGCAGACATTGAAATGGACGCGCAATTCCATCCCGCGCGGAACGCATTTCCTAATGCAATGATCGGCGCTATCGTGCTTTTAGGTTCGCAAACAGCCGCGGGATGTGATCAGATTGCGGGTTCACTTCCTAAATAGGACAGGACTTCGTGGGCACGCATCCCTGATTCGGCAGACTCCGTCCAGGAGCCTTTACCACAGAAGTGGGGGCGTGGCAGTGTCGTGGCGGCAAGGGCAGTTTGGATTAGCTTAGTACCTCGTCTCTGCTAGGACAATGGATGTGGCGTACGCAACCGGATGAAGAAGAATGAATGAAGATGCGGCGCATTGTGTTGATTCAATGGAGATGGTTACACATATTGTTGATGAAGAGCAATGCATGACATTGTAGCATTGTTTGTTGGTCCTTAAGTAGCGATGCTATAGCCATTGATTGAATTGAGAAGAAAGTTCCCTATCGCGCACCTTTTCTACAGACGCGATGTCATACAAGCCAGCCCCCCGCGTCGAAAAAGGACTTAGCCAGCCACAAAAGGTCTTTGTGGCTTGGAGGTACCGAATGCGGAAGCTCCGGATGCGGTGGCATTGGCGAAGATAAAAGGAGCTCTAACTAGCGCGTTAATAGCGACAATTAAGAAGTTTAAAAAACGTACATTCACTACAGTCTCTCATTGGTCCACCCTTCTCCGATTCTCCGAGATTCGGGGGCCAGAGAGTTTGGATCGAAACTAAAGATAACATTAGCGTTCTTTTCATTTGCAGGGCAGCTGCAGTCTGAACTTCTTACGGGTGCCGTGGAATGTGCGCGAGGCGTGCGAGGTGTTGACTCCGCGGGAATATCTACGCGCGACGCGGATAAGAGGACTTGCCAGACGCCGGCGTTATACATTTCGGCGGTAATAGTTACTGAATTTCCCCGGAACGCGCGCAATATGAGCCGAGCTTTCACTCACATACAATTTGATGTTGAATTCCTTAGGACTAGTACTGGATAATGGTATGCATATGTATGTCCCCCACAAGTGATATCAAGAATATGTAGCTTATAGACATGAAAGGTCGGGCTTCCGCCAGGCTTCAGCTGCCGCCGTATTGCCACTCTTGAGTAGTCTCCGCAAACTCCATCTGCCGACATAGCCCAAATAAAGTCCCCCTCAAAATCAATCCAGGTGTCCTCGCCGGACCAAATTCCTCAATCACTAGGCCTAGACCCACTCCATCTGCATTCCCGATCCGGAGAGATCCATAGGCACAGCAGCTAGTATCTGTAAGGCCGTAGCCTCAGAGTCTGCTTCTGCTTGCATCCGTTGGATACTTATTAAACCTTCGGCGGGTGCTAGTTACATAAATAAGGCTATGTAGATAGTAAATAAGGTTTGAAAGCACAATCGGGAAGGCTATGCGCAGAAGAACCCAAGTTGAGAGGAGGCCGACCAAGCAAAGTACATCGAGCACACGCCCCATCCAACGGTCGTTGTACAATCCTGGCAACTCTCCGTGGTAACAGCCTAGAAGTCTGTTGAGCTACCTTGGGCCTCTGGTACAGAACCTCCGCTCCGGTGTTGCGCTCATGGTTGTTAATGCGAAGGCTCTTTGACCATACTTTGAGGGAACATCAATATTTAAGTAAACTCCCCGAGCCACCACTGGGGGCGATTCAATACCGGTCACAGTTTCCGCCTGATTTATCATCCTTGCGCGATGTCAAACCAAGGCTCGTCTGACCAGGTCTCGCTTCAAGCCCTTCCAATGGGTTCAGGGGTCTTTTGGGGCCTGACGGTATGAGTCGAGTTCGAGAAACGCTCAAGTGTATTTTCCATTCTGAACCATCATTTACGATTGTACAATGCGAAAAAGCCTATGATGACCTTTGTTTAAGTCTCGCTGATGCCGTGCCTTCGACGGCCTGCAAGTGTGGAGGTTGCTTCAAAGCTGGACGTTGCACAAATGTTGGATGCATCGGCCACGGTGGACCAGCCCTCGGTGTAGGTTGCTGACGTTTGGAACGCCATCGATTGGTTTGTGACCCGAGGAATTGTCGCGATTTCAGATCGTGCTCCTGCGATGTTTCGGCCATACTACAGTCGTAAATTTGGATGTTGGAGATTCGCCTTTTCTCGGATCTAACTTAGGCGTTTACGGATGACCCCGCGACCGTTTTGCTGGTGCGGAATCATTGCCGCGTTCAGATACAAGGCACTCATTTTTGACAACTCCAAAGAGTTCAATATAAATTTAAACTACTTAGTACTTGTGAAATAATCGTCTAGAACTTAGGTAACCATACATCTAACAAAGCTTGTCTTCCAGATCTCACAGCTTCCAAAGCTTTATCCAAAGCTGGTCCTACTTCTTCTGGAGTCTCAACCTTAATTCCCAATGCGTTCCCAGCGGCGTGAGCAATGCCCGCATAATCTGGTGGTGGATCAATTGAGCAGTGAATATCATCCGCTGTTGCAATGCTAGCTTGTCCATTAGGATACAACGCTAAACAACTTCCCTTTGGCGCTCTCCATCCCCGATTATTCAAAATAATTGTCAAGAATGGTGTGTTGTAGCGATTTGCCATCCAATGAACTGTACTAGGTACAGTGAATAGGTAACTTCCGTCCCCGGCAATGGTAGCCACGACTTTTTCTGGGTGGGCAAGTTTAGCTGCGATTGCAGCGCCACCAGACCATCCCAATGAAGCTGCTGGCGAAGAGTACAGAGACCCAGGTTCATCGCGAAGGAGATGATCGCTGACGAACTTGAGATTGGTAGTTGCTTCATTAATAATGATTGACTCTTTATCGGAAAGACGTTCGCGGACTTGAGCAGTGAAGTATTGCACAGTGATGCTCCCATCAGATGGTAGTAGTTCAGCGGACTTGTATCCCTTGAGACGTTTCTCGTGTTGGACTTTCAATTGTTTGATACGCTCTTCTCTGTTATGAATGGTTTTGAATCCTTTGACTTTCGAGAGGAGTTGTTTAAGGGCTGTATATCCGTCGGCGCGGAAAGATTGATCGGTATAGAGATAGTGCATAGGCATTTGTTCTTTAAGAGGATCCATGTCGATTTGATATACGACGGTCTCTTTTCGGGGTTTATTGTGGTGAGGAACCCATGGCACGTCAGTTTCGAGGACCAAGATAACATCGGCACGTTGCATGTGTCCTTCCAGATCGCGACCGGCCAAAGTGGATCCGAGATGGGCCCAGTGGCTGGCAGGGAAGTTGACATAAGCGCCAATGCTTTCAAGGACTCCGCATCCTAATGTCTCTGCAAGTTCGACAAGTAATGGAACGTTTCTTTGATCCTTTCCTGCGTACGAGGTGATGATCAGTGGCTGCTTGGCAGTGGCGAGTGCTTCCGCAATCGTCTGGGCATCCTGGGAAATCAGCGGCGTAACTTTGAATAACGAACCTCATCAGCAAGGGCAAGTCGACCCAATGGTTTCCACTTGTGAGGCTGAATCTTTTCAAGATCAAGATGTGGCTGATCGCTTTCCATCACCTCCCGAGCACCCATCAAGTATACAGGTCCTGCCGGGGCTGATTTGGCGATTTGCAACGACCGTAAAACCAATTGAGGAACATTAGCTCCATAGCGCATCTCGTTGTTATACTTGACGTAACCTCGCACAATTCCACGTTGATCGTGAACACTTTCAATTAGACATAACAGTGCATGGAGTAATACTCTTGCTGAAACTGGATGAATTCTGTACGGCCGCCTAGAACTTCTCCTTCAATGGTCGAGGGACTAGCGCCCGCCCAAATCAGGACCGGTGACCTCGATTTGGCTGCATTATGCAATGCTCCAGCCATCGCAAGTGTTCCTGTCTCAACATGTAACAGAACAGCTTGGCATTCGCCAGTGATTTGGGCATAAGTGTGAGCAACAGTCAATGCCACCATCTCATTTGGACAAGTCAACACTCGAGGGAAATTTTTGCGTTTTGTGAGAGACGCATTAGCAAAGACTTCAACGAGACCTGGATGATCGGTTCCGAGATTGACAAAGAGATATTTGACTCCGGCAACAATGAGAGTATCGAGAAATGCGGCGCTGGCTGTGTACCTGAAAGGCGTAACCTTCTTCGACTCTGCACCATTCGTGCCGTTCTGAGCGCTAACTGTTTCAGCTGACGGAGGCATTTTCGTGATCTTCAAACCTGAGGATCACGGTTGTCAACAAATACCCGAGTGAATTGAAAATTGAATCGGCTGTTTGTATCCGCCAACAATCTATTCCGACCGCCACATCAGTTTCTCTTTTCCCCTCTGTATGTTCTCTGTCCTTGATTGAACTTTGCAATTTGTGATTGGGAATGGCGTGCGGATTAGCGTGCGTATTTGCGGAGTCTCCGCTCGGATCCTCGGCAACTCAATATCGCCCGGCGGGCTCCAAATGATTGGAAATGGCTTGGGACTGTAACAAGGTAGAAGTAGCCGATAGCCACTCGGATCGAATGGGCGACGCCCCCTCCACGGCACCACGCTCGGTTAATTCGGCTTGTGATATTTCCCCGTGTTAATATAAGGTGTGGGGAGGTCGTGCGGAGAAGCCATCTGATTGGCAGATACACGGCAAAAACCCACACAAAGAGAGCACAACAAGGGGCTGTAGCGGACGGAGTCAAAGCGGGGTGAAAATGGTGGCTTGGTGCCTTGCCGTGCTCTCCGAGTGGCGAATCGAATGGCAAGAAAAACCACACGACTGTGCGGCTCATAAGATTTTTTGTCAAGTTCATTTGCTATAGTATCTCCGTGCTTTAACTCCACGGGGTGTGTCGATTTGAACATCCTGACAAGTGCGCTTGAACGATCTGCGGGGGATCCCCGAAGGTTACTACCCCACAAAGATTTTCAAACTCAAAGCGAAAGAGATTAAAAAATCGAAAGGGCCCGAGTCCGATCCCCAGGATCGGCAACAGGAAGACAAACATGGCATCTGAACCCAAGACTGATACGACGTTGCAAGAAGATGATCAAGCTGATGATGAGAACGGTATCCTTGCCAGTGACAATGCGAACGATCAATGGAAGATGACAACCGTTATGGCGTGTTTGGTATATTCCCGAGGCGCTATGGTTACCTGACACGTAGTCTCTTATGCTTTGCTATTGCTCTACGTACGGACCTTACTTCTTGACGGCTTCCGTCTTCTCGTCTCTGGCCGCCATCTTAGGCGAGACAACTATTGCAGCCTGGATCCCTCCTGCCTACACTCTCGCGAATGCAGGTATCTTGTCCTAGAGGAAGTCGAGGGCTAATCTCTAGCTTTCCTCCTTGTCAGTGGTTCTCTTTCCGATATCCTTGGTCGAAAGATCTTCTTCATCATGGGTTCAAGTTTGGGAATCATTAGCTCTATCGTCGGCTGCACCGCCAAAACCACCAACCAAATTATCGCAAACATGGCTATTATGGGTATTGCGACTGCTTTCACCAGTGTCTCGACTCCAGCCTTCTTCGAGATCATTCCTCGAGGAAATCGCGGTTTCGCTATCGGCGCACTTGAATTCTCCTCCTTGCCCTGGTTCATGTTCTCATCTCTCATTGCCAATTCACTTGTTGGAGCCGGTCAATGGAGATGGATCTACTATATGGCTTTGATCTTGAACGTCCTCGGTCTCGCAGGTATTGTAATTTTCTACAAACCACCGCCGCGACCCGAATCTGAGTTTTCTATCTGGCATCAATTGATCAGATTGGATTGGTTGGGCATCTTCTTGTTCTTGTCCGGAATCACGCTCTTCCTTCTCGGAATTTTCTTCGGTGCAAAATCCACCACTTACGCCTGGAACACCGCTAAAGTACTTGTAACAATGGTACCTATTTCCTTGGAAATCGGACTAATATGAGATTCTCGGAATTGTCGTTTTGGTCCTTTTCGGACTCTGGGAAGTTTTCGCCAAAGTACCACACAAGGTGTTCCCTCCTGTTCTCTTCAAATATGTGCGCGGTTTCGATCTTTTCTGCGTTGCCATGTTTGTAACTGGTTCTTTTGTCTATGCCATCAACACCTACTGGCCCGTCTTCACACAAAACGTATATGCTAGACCAGGCAATTACACCGATATCGGCGTTCTTGGGATTCAACAAGGTGCAGGTGTCATGACCGGTACCTTCATTCTGGGCTTTGTCACGCGTCGCGTCAAACACCTCCGAATCCAACTTATTATTGCAATTGCATGGCAAGTTATCTGGGTAGGCTGTCTCTGCACACTGACACCCACTTCCAAAGGAGCCGCCATGGCTTTCGTCTACCTCGGTGGAATCGGAGTCTCCTGGACAATTGGTGTATGTCTTGTTTCCATTTCCTTGGCAGTTCCACATAAATGGATCGGTGCAGCCACAGGAGCAGCAAATTGTTTCCGTTTGACTGGTGCAACTGTCGGTTTAGCCGCCTACTCCGCCATTTTGTCCAGCAAGATTGGTCCCGAATTGTCTACTCAAATCATTCCTGTTGCAAATGCTGCTGGACTTCCCCCTTCGAGCGACTCTGCTGTTGTTGCTGCTGCGCAAGTATTCTCGGCCACCGCATTTGCCAAGGTTCCTGGAATTAATGCCACCATTATTGCGGCAGTTCAGCTTGCCAAGAAGTGGGCTTATATTGCTGTCTACAAGTATTTTCTTTTTGCGCTCGTTATCTGACGACAGGTATCTTTGGTACACTTCTATGGCATTTGGATTGTTTGCTGTCATATGTGCATTTTTTGTGTCTGAGATGGACTACAAGATGGATGATCGTATTGTTGTAGATTTAGAAAAGGTTAAACAACAAGCTAAAGGAGGTCCGAGTGCTAAGGAGTTGGAAGCTCAGGAACCTGCGCCACCAGCTTTGACCGAAGAAGTGCGTTAATTAGTTGTATAGATATTTCAGTAGGTCGATCTCGTAATCTAATTTATCGAGTGAGTTCAAGCGCCTCGCGGTCAGGATTCTACATATTTCCGATCACAGTACTGGGAGATCGTACCTCTTTATCAAGCTCTGAATCGGACCCAGTTTGAACTTCTTACAGGTGTCTAGCCCTTGACTCAGTGGGAGTATATATATATATGTACGTGTGCGCGATACTACGCGCAATATGAGCTACAATCTCGATTTAAACTTCTTCTCTCAACGCGCTAGCTGGTTCCTTTTATTTATGCTAGTGCCAAGTTTCCGCATCCGGAGCAACCAAGCCACAATTGTCGAAGGTTCAAGTTGCTGGCTATCAACTCAAATCGTGTCATTCCTTAACAATTCTTAGGAATGTCTTCCGATATCGGGTGCATTAATTGAGAATATGTAGATTATAAACATGATTCCTGAATGCTAACGGTGCTTCCGCCAAATGCAAGCTTCAGCTGTAATATTGCCCCCCTTGATAATAATCTCCGCCAACTCCATCCTTCATAACCCATGTGAACTCACCCTCAAACTCACCTGCTGCAGCCCACATCTCATCCACTCCAGCGACAGCAGTCATCCTCGCCAAAACAAACTCCTCAATCCCTTGACCCACTCCATCTGATAATGACTCGTATATCTCGGAGAGTCCCATATGCATAGCAGTTAGCATCTGTAAAGCCGTAGCCCTGCTTCTACTTGCAGCCGTTGGATGATTATCAAACCTTCAGCGGGTGCTACATAATTAAATATTTAAGGTTGAAAGCACGATCGGGAAGAACCCTGTCCGCTTTTGCGGCTGTGCTTTTGCGCCCAATTGAGAGGCTGAGCAAGCAAAGTACATCGAGTGCACGCCCCAGCCAACGTGTGGCACATCGATAATAACCAACCCCCCCCCCCCCCCCCCAACCACCACCGATTCAATATCGTTGTCACCAGTCACAGTTCCCGCCCAATTTATCATCAATTTATCATCATTGCGCGATGTCGAACCAAGGCTCGTCAGACCAAGTCTCGCTTCAAGCTGACGTCGGAAACATCCCAAACAACACAGTAGCCGTCTTGGGAGCTCTCTCCCCCTTCATACAAGCGGTCTCTGCGGACAACGTTAGCCCGCTCGCGGTAGTCCAAGTTGAGGCCCTCGGTGCATGCTTCCATCTAAACGGCGAACTCGCGGGCAAAATCCCTGATCTACTCCGTCGAACTACATCCTATCGATTGGAACGACTTTCCCACTATGTCGGATGGCGCGGAAACGATACTGCGTCTCATATGGCAAAAACGTCCGGCGGACGAGCAGCTTCAGTGATATTGCTTGCTGTTACCGAATTATACTCCGAAAAGTCTGCCGGGGATCTGCTCTATCAACTGTCACAAAAAATTCTCCCGGCCGAAACGAATCAATCCAGTAAAACTCAGCTTGGTCAAGTTGCTGGAACTCTGTCAAAGAAGTTGGCTGCCTTAGGTTTCGGCAACCACCTAGCCGATCATGTTACTCGGGTTAGGCAGGCATATTTTGACTCCGGGATCGAAGTCCCTCGCGATCTTCTAGTATTACCGACACTGGAAACTATGACGGATTTTCTGCATAGTCTTAGCAGGGCCTTACAGGAAGAGCACTCCATGTTGTATTTCCAGGGGTGTAAAGGCGTTGGATATATGCTCGCCATCGCTATGGCTCTGTGTCCAGATGATGTTTTGGTAACTGTCGAAAACGAGGTTATTTTTCAAGGACAAAGGCGTTCAGCAATTTTCGACATTCAGGCTGCTTCAACAACCCAATTCTCAATCGAGTCCATACTTTACGCCGGCGGAAAACGCACCGAGACTCATCTCGTTTCTGTGCAGTTAAGTCAAAAACTCATACACAGGCCACTCCGCCTCAAATGGGACGGTTGTCTTGCAGCTTCTCTCGACCTCACGTTGGGCACTATTGGCGCTCGATTTACGAGCGCAGTCAGAATTTCATGTGTGGACCTGATTTCCGCTATCATCGGCTCCGTTTCGGGGACCGACTTATGTGCAAAGAGGGCCTCACATTCTCCTCTCCCTTACAATGGGTTCAGGGGTCTTTTGGGGCCTAACGGTATGAGTCGAGTTCGAGAAACACTCAAGTGTATTTTCCATTGCGAACCGTCATTTGAGATTGTACAATGCGACAAAGCCTATGATGACCTTTGTGTCAGTCTCGCCGATGCCGTGCCTTCGACGGCCTGCAAGTGTGGAGATTGCTTCGAAGCTGGACGTTTCACAAATGCTTGGATGCATCGGAAGCCATCGGGGACCAATCCTCGGTGTAAGGTTGCCGGCGTTTGGTACGCCATCGATTGGTTTGTGACACGAGGAATTGTCGCGTCATTCGTTACAGTCACCGGAGAAAATACATGGATACGACTGGCTGTTGACCGGGTTTCAACCCCGAGGGGAGGTGTCCTACATAACATACGAACTCTTCTCGCTCCTGCTGAGTACCCCCACGTACACAAAACTACCAGGGCACTGGTTGCGACCACCAGTGCAACCTTCGCAGGTTTTGATGTTATTGATCTTCATTCAGCAGTTCTGGACCTCGTGTCGAGGTTCAGGAGGGGAGAGAAAATCATTGGAATCAGTTCGGGAGCATGCTCCATATTTCCTACTACGGTTCAAAATCCGGTGTTCGACCAAGGTCTTGAGTATATTCTTGTGGACGGCCGGTTTTACGATGGACATAATTATTATTCGGTCTTCAGACCGGCCGACCGTTGTTCAGGACGCCGCCCGGCATCGAACACAATTCTGGAAACTCAGATCCCGTCAAGTCTCGGCGTTCACACTCACTTGACTTTATCCGCACGTGGGGATCGCGAGGATTTGATCATGCGAGCTCTAGTTCAAGTATCCACGAAAATTATCTCCCTTGACTTCTATCATCAACATTTAGCCTATATGGGCGTGAATATCGGAACACCATGCGGCCATAATACTCAAAATCCTTTGTCGCATTCCTCAATCCCTGTCGTTTCAACTTCTGTCTTGGCGCCTGCACTGGTATGGACGCGCGAAGAAACGTTGTCAAAAATTGCTATGGTTCTGACACACAGAAACCCTGAGGCCCAATTTCTTGCCTGTCATTTGAATACGCGGACACTGTTTCAAGGCGACAGTTGTCTCGACTGCGCGGTCAAGGAGGCATACAAGTTTGGATGTGGATTAGTGATCCAGAGCTAATACTATTCTGCTCAGAATAGTATTCAGATGGCCTAAGATAGTTGCTGAGATGAGAGGGTTTGTGATGCGAGTGTGGAAGTTCTTATAGTCCTTGTTGATCTTTTCCTATAGCTAGCCATATCCTAATATATCTTCCCGTAATCGGACCCTGTAACGCCCCTCACCCATCAACCGTCCGTCTATGCCAACCCTGACACTTACTTATAAAGTCATGCAGGATTCTACATATTTCCGACCACAGCACTGTAAGATCGTACCTCTTTATCAATTGCAAGCTCTGAATCGGGCTCACTTTGAACTTCTTACAGGTGCTGTGGAATGTGTGCGAGGTGTCTTAACTCAGTGGGAGTATATATTAGCTTATAAACATGATTCCTGAATGACCAGGCTAATGGTGCTTCCGCAAAATGCAAGCTTCAGCTGTAATATTGCCCCACTTGATAATAGTAGTCTCCGCCAACTCCATCCGTCATATCCCAGAGGAAATCACCCTCAAAATCACCTGCCCCAGTCCACATCTCAACCAATCCGTCGGCATCAGGCGTCTTCGCCAGACCAGGATCCTCAATCCCTTGACCCACTCCATCTGACTCCGATCTCGGAAGACCCACATCCATAGCCGCCACTGTCTGTGTGACCGTAGCCTCAGATACCTTCTTCTGCCTCCGAAACTTCTCAACAAGCTCAATCTCCGAGGGATCCGAAATAACGAATCTAGGCTGTTGGAGTTTGGGATCATCTCGGGGTAAATAGTAGGACTCGCATACTTTGCCCTTTTGCTGACATCGTTTACATGGCAAGGTCTCTGAGCTGCGCTCACACTAATTAGTAAAGTTTTGTACCGAGTGTGAGTTACCTTTTGTTTCATTCGTCGACAGTGGGAACATTTCATTTTCCCTATCCTCCCTCTTTTTTCAGCTTTGTTTCCATTTTTCCCGCCCATGGTCGGTATAACGTAGCAGGCAACTTTGCTGTAGCTGGATGGTTAGGTAAATCAGCGAAAGGGTGGTCTATCTAGGCCGTTCAACTGTCGTTGCAGATTTCAACCATTTTGTAGTTGAAGTACATATTACATTCCCCGGTCTTTATGAAACCGAGGAATACTACAGCAATAGATCTCTCCGAGTCTCTAAAGCCATAATCAACATAACATTATTAAATGTCATGTTATGTCCCGGCGCAGAGTCCAGGAACGTGGAGTTTGCGTCGTATATAAGGCAAGGGCGCCGACATTGTAAGTGCCATGATCAACACGTGCACTGACAAGTCATCTCCCCCCTTGGGAGTCGTGGGACAACCCGGGGTATGCGGAACTTCGTCAAATAACGAAATCCCGCGAAATAAGTATGCCGACCTACAGTGGGGTCGGGATACATGGGATGGGTAGTCTCTGAGTACACATCGTAATAACGGCAGTAGCTTTGTGGTGATAAGAATACTGTTTCGCGATGGAAGGAAATATGTATATTGGAAGGGACATACGTAACAATCTCCCGGGAGTTTGGGTCAGATTGATTGATCAAACTGAGGTTCAGGGTGACTGGGGGCGCGGGGGTGGGAAGGTCTTTCTTTATTAGTGTGATTTTCTGATAAGAGGATATTGCGCTAGCGCAAAATAGAGACTAGTACTAATTGTCTGCCAGGCGGAAACACGCGGTTTGCTTATCAAGGTTTGTCTCTCTCCAATCCAGTCAAGGCTCTTCAAAGCTAAATTCACGCGATCGTGATGCTCCTTCTGGCGGCATCTCATCTCAGCGGGTAACTTGCCATCCGGACAAACAATACATCGTGAAAAAGGGGTTCCAGTCCAATGGATATCGATGGTCCGAAATCACCCAATCCGCCGTCAACAATTAATAATTCACTTCCGCGGCCGGCGTTAATAACCTATCCGTGGTGTGGGCTTTCGCTGCTGGGGTAGGTATCCCGCGCGGGATACACTCGCCACAAACACTGACTGCGGCTACAATAACCGACATTACACCTGCTACTCAACAAGGCTTATCAAATACGAGGCGATCGTGGGGTTTGTGTTTAATACAGACATGCCGGCAATAAAGGGGTCCGCGTTGGAAACCCGCGTGCAGGGCAAATTTGATGTCAATGCGGTTCGACCAATCGTGGCGGCGGAAGGGGGAAATAAAGTTTCGTGGTGGCGCTTGGGCGATTAGCGTTGCGTACGTGGGAGGTCTGCAGGACCAATGATGGGAGCGGGATTATGTGAATGATTCCAGGAACCTTCTTTCGCAAGGCAAGATTTCCGCAAAGCGGGTTTGCGGAGGTTTAGGGAGAATTGGCATCCTGGACGGCGGCGAGGACGCTTGATCGTTGAGATATGAAATGTTCTGAGTCGCACTTTTAATGACAGCTGAGCCGGAAGTGGCAGAGGGTCTGTGCTGTGCATGCATTGGCACGCCTTAAATGAGCGGAACAATCCGGTTCCGCTGATACGAGAATTACCGAATCCCTTCCTGCGCACCTTGAAGCTAAGTCCCCCGGGCCTTTCTACACGTGTGTCTCCCGCGTCTAGGCTCAAATTCAGACCGATATTGACAACGCGGATTAATATCTCGGTTGTTACTAAAGTATGTATCAAAGTTACGGACGCCTATCGAGCCAGTGAATTCTCCCCGCAAATTCCCATACCCCTTTTTGGCCTAAACTTTCCGTGGTCCGTCACACGCTGGATCGCCCACACACACACAGACGCTAAGAACCCACGCACGCTGTATTGGGGGCTATCAGTGCGCCAGTATTTAGGCAAGCGTAAACGACACACTGCCTTCGCCCCTTTTTCAGCGTCCTGTCGAAAACATCCTCCCTCTCATCACTTAACCTCCTTCTTTCCCGGCGCACTTCCTAGTACTCGACGACAATGTCAACGCCGGCTATCACTCCTTTCAATGGAACGGAGGGAACAGGAGGGAATTCAAGTACTTTGCCCGGCTTCCCCGTGATAATGCGATGCGTGGCGCTAATGGACAGTGACGACGGATTTGAATCTGTGGTATACGACGGGGGATGTCGCTTGGGTGTTGGCGTCGACGGCACTGGTCTGGCTTATGATTCCGGGGGTTGGGTTCTTTTATTCGGGGCTTGCTCGTCGAAAGTCCGCCTTATCACTTATATGGCTTTCGCTGATGTCTGTCGCCGTCGTCTCATTTCAGGTACAACCCGCTGCTGAATTCCTTCTTTTGATCTTTCCCCCAAATATGCATGTTATTGGCAGCGACTGAACGGTGTAGTGGTGGCTATGGGGATACTCCCTTACCTTTTCGCACACAGCAGGCAAATTCATCGGCAACTTCGACAACATCATTCTCCGCGGCGTCCTAGGCTATCCGACCGTCCGCGTCCCTGACCTAACATTCTGTATCTTCCAATGCATGTTCGCAGCCATCACTCCCGCCCTGGCCATCGGCGCAGCAGCCGAAAGAGGCCGCATGCTCCCCTGCGTCGTCTTCATCTTCGTCTGGGCAACCCTCGTCTACGACCCCATCGCCTGCTGGACATGGAACCCCAACGGCTGGGTCGCGCAAATGGGCGGCCTGGACTTCGCTGGCGGGACGCCCGTGCATATTTCCTCTGGCGCCGCGGCCCTCGCATATGCCATGATGTTGGGCAAGCGATACGGCCATGGGACCCCCGAGTTGAATTACCGCCCCCATAACGTCACGCATGTTATCATCGGGACTATATTCCTTTGGTTCGGCTGGTTCGGGTTCAACGGTGGCTCGGCCGTGGGCTCCAATTTGCGCGCGACGATGGCCTGTGTGGTGACGAATCTCGCCGCGTCGGTCGGCGGGTTCACTTGGGTCCTCGTGGATTATCGCCTCGAGAGGAAATGGTCTGCTGTGGGATGGTGTTCTGGCGCCATTGCCGGACTCGTGGCGATTACCCCTGGATCCGGCTTTGTGCCTTCGTGGGCGGCGGTGATTTTTGGAGTATGTGCTGGGATCGCATGCAATTATGCGACAAAGATGAAATTCTTGCTTGGAATCGATGATTCTCTGGATATCTTTGCCGTGCACGCCATCGGCGGGGCAGTCGGGAATTTGTTAACGTACATAACCCCCTATCCCCCTCCCCGTTTGTCTATCTTCCTATATAGTTTGATGGGACTAACGCTTGGTAGGGGTATATTTGCAGCAGATTACATCGCCGCTTTGGACGGCACGGTAATCCCCGGGGGCTGGATCAACCGCAACTGGATCCAACTAGCCCACCAAGCAACTGACAGCATCACCGGCTTCTCCTACTCCTTCGGCATGACCTGCATAATCCTCTTTGTCATGAACCTGATCCCGGGCTTATCTCTGCGTGCGAGCGAAGACGCCGAAATCCAGGGCATCGATGAAGCTGAGCTCGGCGAGTTTGCGTACGATTTCGTCGAGAAGGAGCGTGATTATGTGCACTTGCCAGATCCCTTTGAGGGCGGAATGAGTCCTATTATGGGCAGTGTGGGATCCGGAAGCAGGGAGGACCCACTTGAGAAGGAGGATAACAGAAAGAAAACTTAAGTTTGGGGAGTACTAGTAGGCTGGGCTTCCCGATTATGTATGGAGATTCATTTTGGACTTTGGTATTGTTGGGGGATTGAGGATTCGGTGGAACGATATCTTTAACGTGTATGTATATTATCTTTAATTATCACATATCTTTTGTACCTATGAACTTCCTTGTGCCCTTGTCGCGAGCGTGTAATAGTGTAAAGATTGAAATGCATATGTCAACAAGGGGAAGTCGAATTGACAGATTTTAATTTCCGATGACACTGCAACTCAATCCCAATTCGAACTTCGTCCGTTGTTCAATGAGAACCTGCTTCGATGGGAACCATCCTCCGCCAGCCTTTCCCTCCCTCAAGTCTACATTCTTTCTCCTGGTCCTAGTCCTGCGCAGTGTAGTTGACGCCTGCAACCAGAGTGCCTTGATCGTGGTATTCCCCCTCCAACCCCCTTCAAGCAATTCCTGAAATAAGGATTTCAACACCCTTACAGCGTCCACAGCCTTAACAATCACCGAAACAATCCACCTCTCCGGCTCCCAATGCACAAGCTTCACCCTCTCACAAACAATCGAAGCCAACGGGACCTCCTATTTTCCTACCCCTGCGTTGACAATATCGTCTGGTCTAACCACCGTCACATTCAAATACCCTGACTTGACGCTCGCTACATTACTGGGTCATAACACCTCAATTTTCATGGTACGTAGTCTCTCGGCGCGCGGGCTGTTCTGTTGGCTCTCGTTTCGTTGTTTGGGCTGGGGTTGCATGTGTTGATTGTAGAAAGAGATTTGGATGGTTGGCACAGGGACAACGGCAGCGACTTGGGGGGAATTGTATCACCTTAAAGTTGGAGGGAATTGACTTTGTAGATACACCGTGGTAACAGCAGCAACAGCAACAACCCAGCTGCGGCCAAGTCAAACATCTCCTCGCTCAAATATAACTCCAACATCAACCTCCCCGACCGTTAAATCGACAGCCTCAATTATGATTGGAATTGGTGGCTCATTAATATTGCAAAAGCTCATCGCGCTATTCATTTTGGCGGGTGCTCTCATCGTTTACTGAGCTCACAGCCTAAAGATGAATTTGGAAAGAAAGATAGCCAGCAAGAGTAAGAGTGTAGGACTAGGACTTCAGTTGGGGGGTATGAAGATAGCCCCTTTTTAATGGTTGACTTTTTGTCGGCAAAAATTACTAATTTCGGGTTCGGAAATTGTCAATCCGGGCAGGGGTCGGAGTCCGTTCCGGTCAAGGAGACTTTTGGATCGCCGCAATCGGTTTCGATTGCAACTGTACGTCACCGTAGACTGTAGTCTGGAGGCCACACTCATTGGTCCAAGTCTTGTTTCCTGAATCCTTCACTGTGTTGCCTTCACCCAACTACGCTCGTTACTCTCATACAAGCCGGACAACGATTCTCGTCTACGACATCCCGTCACACACCTAAGATAAACTCCATATCTCTCCCCAAGAAATCGCCGCCGGCAATTCCCAACCTTGCTGACTCAGACTGATACCGATGAGAAGAACTACAATCAACTTAGAATGCAAAGACAACTTGCCGACATCGGTCCTCGCATCGATACCCGTCGCGTACGCCCTGTTGGAGCAGATTGGACTAGATTCGGCGGCGCGAGAACCCGATCTCGGTCCACACCCACTCTTGACTCTACCTCTCGCGGACACTCCCCCTCAACGAGTCGCACGTTGGTGGAATCGACATCCTCCGTTCCGAAGGTCGATATGACTACCGTCCAGGAGCGCCTCCTGGACATTCTAAATAGCCAAATTGCAGTAAAGTCTGCAGCTCCTGAATCACTCTCAAGTGCGCAGGAGTATTATGTTATTGTACGTCCTTCATTTCCGAAGCTAATCGTAGCATGTACTAGGATTGAAAATGGATCCCGTGTTATTGAAACGTAGTTTGCAGACGAAAGAGGAGTAGTTATAAAGGCGGTGCCGCCTTTGCTTGCGCAGAGGATTTTTGAGAGGTGATTTTTGAGGTTTGCCCACCGCTGGAAAATAAGTAGAGACGGAAGCAACATCCAGCCACAACACACTACTACTACGATCGGGATCTATCGACGATGAGAATATGTTTGGCACTGAAACACCGCGAGAGTAGGGACTCGGGAGTATTGGAAAGAATACTACAAACAGAGATGAAACACCGCAGTGGAAGGGAGGGGGAGGTTCAAGGAAAGGTGACTAGTGTTGGCAGATGATTGTGGAACTCGGAGTTTTCATGCGGGATTGTACATAATATTTATACAGCTCACGAGGAGATGATCTTGCGATTGTCGGCCTGAGTATCATTTTTAGATACAAAGTGATGTTAATAATAAAAGCTTGCAATATAAACCTTCAAGACAGAAGATAGAACCCACGACAGCAGCCTGTGCCAGATCCACGACAGCTTATTCTCAACCACTTGCTCCCGTACAAGTTCAAGAACCCCGAGTTGCTTCTTGTAAGGACTGGGTCAAAGGCCCTTCGCTGTGCCAAGAAGATCAATTTTGTTGATATCGTCTTCGAGATCCGAGAAACTCTTGTACTTATCCTGCATCACCTTCCGCTGTTTCCATCGACTGCTCAGTATCGGAAGGCTACACGAATTAGCTGGCAAGCTGATAATAGAATGAACCTTGCCTCGCTTTGATGTATTCGATGAGGCCTCCGTTTCATTCATATCCGGTCGACGATTTCCACGACGATTTGGTTTTATCCGTTTTTTTCCGTTTTCCAAAATCACCCCAATCCTGAATGCACGCAAACCAACCTCAAACACTCAAGATACACGGCTGCAGCTTGTATATCATTTCCTCTAATTAGGAAACTCGTTGCTTCGCGGTCACATTAGTATTCCTCGACATCCTAGCGGCCTTGAGCCTCGCCAACCTTCCGTCTCCTTTTTCTCCTCCTCTCTGCGATCTGTTTTCCACTTTGACCACACCTTGTCAGAAGAGAGAAGTGCTTGAACCATTTCCAAGGATTTGAAGTGATCCTTCTTCCTATCGAAGGGTATTTTCATCAAATCCCCTTCCTTCTTCCGCACATCTTTAATTTCAAAGGCCATTTTATCCCCCTCATAGCCGGGATCTGCAATGATATATATCTTCGGAATGCGAGTTTGACCAGGCCGACAGATCCGTGCTACAGTTAAATACTTTCACGAGGCAGGATACCAATTG
>Ga0302325_10011715_pt1 | contig 18863 bp, 13 predicted proteins | sample Palsa_T0_2_FD_201948 | JGI IMG/M metagenome (GOLD analysis project Ga0302325, IMG submission 201948) | Peat permafrost microbial communities from Stordalen Mire near Abisko, Sweden - Palsa_T0_2 | ecosystem: Environmental > Terrestrial > Soil > Palsa > Peat permafrost | place: Sweden: Abisko...
ATACTCTGAAAAGCGAAGTCCGCCTCGAGAAGCTCTTTATTGGATATGAGATCGGCTTCACCATCAACGACACTTGTACCTGGCAGAGTGCTTACAGCTTCCTTGGAAACGCCCACATGGCTACCGGCGGTGGTGTCTCAATTTTTGGTTTCCATTTCGGTGCGGGTGGCAGCGCGACTACTCATCGTAACATCACCGAGGTGAGGTTCATTGAAAACAAGTATTTCGGGCAGATTGTCATCCCGCCATCTCCGCCTGGATTGACTTTCTTGCTCGGTGCTCTACTCTGCGTAAGGTGCTTCGACGGAACCTACGAGCATCAAAACTAGAGGCTTAAAGGATCGAGATCAATAATTGATTTTTAATTCCTTTTCTTGAGACTTTCCTTCTGGCAGAAGTGGTCTTGAATCTGATGCCGGGTTCGTGGTCTTTCGCGCGAGAGATCGAAATGCGGCTAGCTCGTTCAATTCCCCTTACGGGGCTTTTCCCCTCTTTGCAATAGAAAACTTATCTCCGTATAAATTTGTCGTGCGAATCGTCCACAGTAGGGATGGCTTCAAGATTATAAACAGGGAAGTAGTCATCTTATATAAAATTTGACACCCAAGTGTTCCCTCTCTTCCCTTCTAGCCACAGCAATCACTTCTTTCTTTCAAAGCCGCCCTTTTCATCGTTACTCCTAAGTCTCAGTCTTGATCTTTCTAAATGGTATCTGGCCAAATTTCCACTCACAATCTGTTAGGGTACACAAAATTATGATCAGATTACTGTTCGTTGAATTTTTGTTAGTGGTTTTGCGGTTAAGCAGTGGTAGAAGTTTTTGAACAATATCGCATTAATTTAATAACACATAGGGTTAATTATCCCGCTAACCCATTGTAGTACTGAATTTATATTTATCGTTTTGTTTTATTATATGTCGAAGATAATATTCAAACTTCCATGGAAAGGACCCCTATTTTCACGTGAAAATATACTTTATGGGGTACATCATAGCCTAAAGTTCCAAACGTCGTCTTCTCTGACTAAGCTCAAACAAAATGTACACTGTAAGTTCCTTCACCCTTCCTCTCCTTTAATTAATTTTCATATTAATTAAATTCCTTAATTCATTCTCATTCGTTCTTACTCATTCGTCATGGAGAATCCCCTCTATCCCTTCACTTTCATCTACTAACCGATCTAATGGTTCCTGGACAAGCTCCTCTCCTCTAACCTCCTAGCGCTAGGCTTTAAGCTTGGTAGACATAAGATTGCGGTTATTGGTGTGGGTATAACTGGTGTTTTGGCTGCATCCCATTGTATGAGCCATAAATTTAATGTGCAGATTTTCGAGGCTAGCATGAGGAAACAGTTAGGTGAGATTTAGAGCGTGAGTTCCTCTCTCTTTCTCATCACCGGTTGATGTTTTTGAGGCTAATGATTGGCTAATGAGAGAGTCAACAACACGTCAGGCCTCCAAATCCACTCTGTGATGTACCGTTTCCACCCCTCCGTGTCAGTCCTCGATTCCTCCCCACACTCTTTTTCTACTCCACACATCCCGTTACCCGTTTACTTCATAGATGTTGGGAGGAGCTTTTAGAGGGTTGTGGTGGGGGAGGGAGTTGGGAGCGGTAAGTGATTGATGGATAGGTGACGTTTGGGAAGGAGAATCGAGGATTACGGAACATGTGACAAATAGAGGGGGCTCGGTATAAAGAAAATCATTTAAGATAAAAGTTATTGTAGGATAGAGGTGCGTAGTACCTATGCTTGCTTCCCTAGCTATTTGAATGCAAAGGAAATTTGAGAACAAGAGCATGGTGAAATAGGGGCTTTTTCGCTGCATACTAACACGAAGTTTGACCGGCAACGGTTCAGACTGTAATAGGCAACGAGTCGCATCTAGCTTGACTATTCATACGAATCTCGGGAAAGATGGGTCAGCATCAGGTGTCAATTACCGCGCGGCTAGTGTTTACGTTCAATGCGTTATTTTGTCCGCTGCCCGCCTACTAGATGCCTCTCCCTCTAACCTACCAATCTCATCCTAGTCACGCAACTGATCAAATAATTTGCCACCACAAAAACTGCCGTGACACCAAAAAACACTGCGACCTAAACTCATCCCACCAACGCATCTTGTTAGCTCATATAGCCAAGCACATGCCTCACATAAAGCAGATAAAAGCAAAACATTAGAGAATCTAAGAAAAGGAATTTGTACCTTCCGGTCATCTCCCCATGTCACTTCCCTCGTCGCCGCCTCAAAAACCCATATATTCAGCCCCACTACAAACAGTATAATCGATATTGTCAATAGCATAAACGGGATCTGCCAAACATAAACCTGCAGCTTCGACGCTTCAAGCTCGCTTTTTTCCTCGCCAAGCGTTTCCTCTATCGTGCAAGTCACGCCAGTTTCAATATCTGTGGCTTCTTGCTTAGGTGCTTTCTCTCTGGGCTCTGTCGTGATTTGCATCTCTTCTTGTATAGAGTTGGTGACGTCCGCGTACCTGGTAAGGGCCCGCCGGAACTTTTTGACAGAGGCTTGGTCGTAGCACATTCTTGTGAGCGTAATTGTTTGTTGTGTAGCGATGCAGATAGAAATGAGAACGGAAATGAGGGCCGAGAGACACAGAGCGCGAATGGGCCAGGAGAGAATAGCGGAGCCTGTCAGGATTGAGGTGATGACAGAGGCTAGGAGGGCAGCCTGCGTGTTGTCAGTGCGGGCGATGTCTAGAAAGTGGCAAGGGATTGAAGAATACAAAAAATTCAATCGATTGGGGGAAAGACGAACAACAATGCCGACGAAATTCAATTCTTCCAACCTTGCTTTCTTCCATTCATTCATAACTTCCATCCCTTCTCTGTTCTCGTTGAGTACGAACTTAGCATGGTGATACATTGCGTCATAGGGCATGAACACGCCCAGTAAACGGGACAACATCTTTCATGTTACAATGCGAGTCAGTTTAATACTTGGTAAATATATTAGTTCTATAATCTTAAAAACCAGGGCAAAGTAAGTGAAAAGAGGCTATGGGTACTAGAATAGAACATAAGAGAAATATAAAATTGAAGCTTATACCTTGATAAAGGAGCTTACTCTAGCAAATTCAGTGATCAAAGTTGTGATAGATTAAAAGAATAATGGCTAATATAGAAAGTGCTAATAGAGTCTCAAACTCGTGCTTAAGCAAATATTTAGGCGGTGCATGTATTAGTTTATAAGTGCGAGATCGAGGCGACCGAATTATTCTTGCTTTTACCCCACTTATCTTACTGGACCTCAGCTCGAACTATGACTTCGTGGCTTTGGAAAGATAAAGTTGTGTACACCTGTGGCTGGATTGTGACTACCAATTATATAGCATATGGTATCGGTTATATCTGCATCTTAGATATAATAGGCTTACGCCGCTTATCAAGTTCACGACGTGTCTGATCAGCCCACTAATTACAATTTTATCTCTGTAGTTTAATGTCATTGGGCACCAGATGTAGCCTTCCCCGCTTTCCCCGCTTGGTGGCTTTAAAAGAGTGCGCTCTCGACTCCAAAGCTATTGTTGCACAGCATCAGGTCAGCTATCACAAACGCGCCATCGACAAGATTCGCTGCTTATTGGCGAACCGTATCCGCCTTCCAAGTGCAATGGCGACAAAGACAGCAAAACGGCATCAAGAGAACATAACTGAGGTCACGTTGGAGACTGGAGGGAAGGTAGATGTAAACAAAATATGACGGATCAAATAGCAGGCATTGCGGAGATATATCTAGGATGGCGGACAGCAAGCGGAGACCATTGAAGTAGCAGCTATACGTGTCTGGTAGATCCGAATATGCCCTTTGGAAACACGATTTTGTTGTTCGTGCTTCTTAGAATGAATGAACTTCAATGAAGCGAAGCGAAGTATCCTGGCGCCGCACGTGAGGTGAGTAGCATAGGTGAAATTTGCAGTGCAGTTACTCTCTCCCTTATATCCTTATAAACGCAGTCATTTAGATTAGATTTTCAACATTTGAAACGTTAAGTCATAAGGTGTTCTTTCCCCCTATAACAAAGGAACTACGAGGAGAGTCGTAGTGTGAGGTCCAAGAAAGGTGCTACTTCGCTTATTGGTAAGATGGCAAAAAGGGGGGCCGCTGGAATAATTTACTGAAATAATATAATGTTAAATTATTAATTACCATTATGTTTGAGTTAGAGAATGTGCCAATTGTTCACGACTAATTTTCGTTGCTGGTGTGAGGTGGAGGAAGACGTTGGCGAGGCGGATTTTCTGCCTCGGGCGGGACTGGCTACTGTAGCGTCAAATTGGTTACCATCTTCATCTCTAACCTTTCATCTCAAACACGTCCCAGCAGTGACCGCTCATCATACTATTTATGCTAAAGCGGGCCAATGGTCAAGAGAGCTTTCGAATGTTCGAGGATTTCACGGAGTTCCAGTGAGTGAGGGTTTCTATGATCTTGGCCCCCAAGTCGGGGGCGGTGAACCTTTCTATTTCATGAAGAGGCAGAGTAGCACTAAATCAAGTAATCCTTCCAGATTATGATCTGCTTCTCTTTCTCACATGCATTTCATTCCTCTCGTTTATAGTTTTTCTTAAAATCAAGTAACAATGGCGTCCTTTTAAAGCACCTTCAACGCGGTATGCTCGAAGCTAGTAACGCCGTATTACTTCGTTGATTCTGGCGATATCAGGGGCACCGTGGACATCTTATGGCCGTCTATTACAGCTTTATTACTTTGCACATATTCAATTCAGCGTCTTGCTATTCCCTATCCTAGGGCACCCAAAAATTGGAAAGACAAACTGTGGAACTCGATCTTCAGTGTCGCTTGAAATCCTATGCATATGTTGATCGCATTGATTATACCCGAGGACATAGTGGAACTTGCTCTAGCTGATTGCTTTTCGGCTCGATCTTCAGAGAAGAGGATGCAGAAGTGGGCGCTATAGAATGGCGCCGAATAGAGTCTCACTCATGCGCTTTATGCGAATCTTAGGGGGTTCGTTGTTCGATTTCCTCCTTCATCTCTGCCACGGAATAATGAAGGGCAATTGAAACGAGGGTCTCTACCCATTTCGGGCATCAAAGCGAATTGAAGTCTATCGGACTTTGCGACATCACCTTCTAAAGAATCGAGTCCGGATCGACCTATGAAACCATCCGGTATGAAGGAGACGACATCCGATACTGAGTGGAAAACCTAGCCGCCGAAGCAACCAAAAGAGAGACACTGGTACCCTGTCAGACTTGGTTACTGTCCATGCCAAAACAGGATGAGAAGCTCTACCTTCGAGTGTAGAAGTCTCGAGAACATTCAGGCGCATAGTAGTCCATTCCGAAACGGCAAATTTAGGGTCAATCCGCTCTACTTCAAGATGCTTCCGCCAGATGTGGACACTGATCCGGTCAGTCAAGCCCTCGGACTACGCCAACAGAGATACAACAACTCCTGGGGATTTCATTGCTCTCTGCAAAATGGCGGATCGTTATGTCTTTAAATCTTGGGTATGCATATTTTGACTTCCTTCTTTTTTTGTTAAATGTTCCCCTAGATATCGAGAGTTCAATTTCCCATCCAAATGTCTCGCAAGGTATAGGACACTCAGATTCAGAGCCCTTTCAAGGCAGGCTCGATAACTTGGCGTCATCGATAGATGACCTTCTTATTCCACGGAGGATTTAAAAGATCAAAGCAACGGCGATGCGCTGGTCAAGTTCATTGCCATGGGTCAAATCATCTACATAGTGATTCAACTATGACTTTGGAAAGCTCAAGCACTCCCATCGTCTCAGCTAGGGTTATGGTGGTGGCCTTGGCGGCTTGCACTCTCTTGACCTAGGCATTCCTTCTGTCAAAGCCTCAAGATGTAAAGGTGCCAAGATACATCGAGGGCTCCCGGTTTCCCAACCTCTGCAGAAATTGTGGAGATTGCTCTTGTAGCCCCTATCTACCCCATCAAGAGCATTCATGCCAAGATGGGCATGCCAACCTTTTCTATTCATCACTGCGGCAGTAACATGCATGAGGAGATGACAGGAGCTATGATAGCAGGGAAGATTTCTGTCCTTGGGTCTCTGTTGGGAAGCACACTCTTTGGCGCTATTCGTTGTGCTCCTTGGAACTTCGGGTTTCCAACTCACACTGAACAATTATTGTAGCGTATTGCCTATCTCGTGATCATGGTTCTCCCGCTGCATCTCTGGTGAGTTTTGGCGCAATAGGCTGCGAAAGTTCTTCAAGAAATGTCGTGGGAAAAGAGATGAGAAGAAAGTCATCCTGCGGGATCTATCGCATTTACAAGAGGGTTGCAAACATTGTTACGGTGATGATTGTTCTTGTGTACTTTCTTTGTGAGTTCCATATGCTTGCTGAGGTTGTAAGAGCTCTTTTTCTCTTCCTCTAGGTGCGTTTCTGACTGCAAATTAGCTTGCGGCTATTCTATATATTAGCTAGATACTTGCAATCTTCGATCCTGCTAAAACGTTGATGGACTTGCTCTCGTTATGAAAACAGCGGCACTAATTCCATTGTCCCACACCGAGTTAGACACTGAAATCTAGATCAAGGAGTGTCTTCCGAGTGCCGCCTTTTGATATTGAGGCCAAACGCCCATTTGAGGAATCTCCGGGTCTCGGTCTAGTGCTTCGTACAGCAATTGACCACGACAGTCAAATTCCAAGCGAGTTTATTTCGGGACTATCTGCTCTAAAAACCGCTCAATCTTTTCTCCCATCTCCGCCTTGACATCCTCACCAGCCCAACACATCTCCAAAGAATTCCTTTGTACCTTCACTATTTCCTCATTTGTGAATCCTCCCTTCATCTGTAGCAACGACAAATTATCAACTACCCAATTACTCTCTACATACGCAGGACTATCGCTGCTAATATTGACCAACACACCCGCAGTAAACAGCCTCCTCACATACCCAAACACATTCTCCTCCTTATGATGCCTTACATACGCCCAGGGACAAAGCGTCATCCCAATTTTCTTCTCCTTAATCACCTCCAACAGCTCAGGAACTTCTGCAGCATCAAGTCCGTGGTCAACTCTATCAGCTCCGCCTCCACCAATCTCACAAATAACTTGCCGAATATGCTCATGCGTATCTTTCTGCGCCACATCACAGTGACAAGTAAGCTTAAACTCATCTTTCCTCGCCCGCCGATACACCTCATCGAACAGCATCGGCGGCCGATCATACTCATTCGAGTCAAGCCCAATACCAACAATCATTTCCCTGTATGGAAGAGCAAGCTCATAATGTTCCATTGCCTCTTCAGGGGAGACATCTCTCAGGAAGCACATGATGTAATTTACTTTCACCTATTCTCATCAGTCATCAGCTCAAGAATTCCCTCAACCCGAGTTCCTATGCGAGGGCTACTCACACCCAACGCCATCTCCGCCTCCTTCCTCGCGCCTTTTAACCCCGCCATCAAAACCGCCATCTCAACCCCCCGTCGTGTATGTGCTTGCACATCAAACATCACCTCGCAATACACAACTCCCATATCCCTCGCCCTCAAAAAGTACGCCATCGCCAGCTCATAGAAATCCTCCTGCGTTTGCAAGACCTCCATACTACCATAGTAGGCTTCGAAGAAAGCACTGAGACCCTTCCCTTTAATACTCCGGGGCTGGAGGAGGTCATACGCTTCGTTCAGTCCTTCTAACGAGTGAAAAGTTTTGTTCAAGCGGGCTGAGTGTAAGGGGAGATTATGTTGTTGGGCGAGCTTCCATCTGAGTTCTGGGGTTAGGGTGCCTTCGAGGTGCACATGAAGTTCGATTTTGGGGAGCTTCTTAATGAACGGGTCGTCTGTGGATCAGATCTCCTGCTTCCAGGCTTGGAGAGTGGGATATGGGATTGGTGGCTCCATTGAGCTGAACGGCCGAATTGTGAAGTGTAATTTTATGAAGTTTAGTGTTTTGGAGAGTGGGAGGAATAGGGGTTGGTGAGATGAAAGTCAAATCTTGCTGGTATAAATATGAAGTTTTGGCTGATACTTCATAGAAGGGGATGATCTTAAGAAGTCCAAGAAGTGCTGCAGGCTGAGTCATCGCGTTCTCAAATAGACAGGAGCTTACCTGTCTAGACTATGAAATATATGTAAAGCCCTCAGATCGATGAGGTTCAAATCTAACATTGACAACATCCTAGGCGACCTGTGACATTTTCCTGGTTCTAAGACTGTCTGTCAGGCAATTGAGCCCACTTAGCCTAGAGAGCATGAGAGAAGAAGAATATGACACACGATCAATGATCAATACCAAACGGGATATTCTAATATTATACAATCGCTCGCTATATACGTCTAATTTCCAACACTTTTTCGGACCGCCAAGTCTCCTCCTCTGCACGCTGCATTTGAACCTTAATAAGCTCCGCAAATCGTCCCATAACATTTCCTTGATCCATCTTCGCTAACTCCACAGCAAGGAGGACTTGCTTGACACCGACACCGATTTGTTCACGGCCAGTCTTCTCCATCAGCGCATTCAAAGCTTCCGTGCGATCAGATGCATTGCCAAATGCATTGGCCTCACGAAGTACCGAGTCGAGCTCTTGATAAGTATTGACATTCGGAACGTCAATGGTCTTGTTGAAGAGTTGGAAGAGGTCAAGTTGGCGCAGGGCGGAACTTTGTGATGTCGTGGCAATAACGAGGAGAGATTTGCCATGTGCCTGTGGAACATTAGCAGACTTCAGGAAGAAAGGTGATGTGGCAATGGCTTACAGAAGGAGGTTGCTCTGATACGTAATTCATCAACACTTGGAGAATGTTATTCGAGAAGCGTGTGACGAGGGCCACCCATTCGATAATTCGGTCAATATCGTCTATGATAACAACACTCTGAGGTGACTTATAAGCGTCTGAAAAGGCCTTCTTAATATATTGCACCTTCTCCTGCTCGCCGAAGCCAATCATATCGTGAGGAGATATGAACTTCACGAAGGGGAATTCAGAGAGTTCAGCTATCTTTGCTGCAAGAGCTGTCTTTCCCGAGCCTGCTGAGCCGTGAAGAAGAATGGAAGCGAACGATGTCTTCGAGGATTTGACTAGCTGGGTTTGGAACTGTCCATCCCTAAGGATGAGACCAATGTGTGGACTAAAGTCATAGATACCATTACGTAGCGCTGCGTTCAAGGCATCCTCCGACATACCGAAAGCGGGCTTGACTTCCTTCAGGGCCTTCATAAAGTCATCGTGTTGGACCACCACATCTCCAAGATCCGGGTTGATGGTGGCGATGGTTCCAACTTTGATGTGCCGATTCAAAGCCCAGGAAGTTGCAGATTTGACAAGACCAGCAATCTCAGCACCGGAGAAATTCTTCGTGAGGTGGGCAAGCTCTGCAATATTAACATCGTCGGCCAATGCGTTGTTCTTGGTCATCTGTGCAAGATGAATCTTCAAAATTTGTTGTCGACCTTGCTCGTCCGGGAGAGAGATCTCCAGATGAACTTCGAGACGGCCGGGGCGCAGGAGTGCTTCATCGATCATGTCCTTTCGATTGGTCATGCCGATGAGGAGGATATTGTTAAGTTGCTCGACACCATCAAGCTTGGACAGCAGCTGATTGACAACGCTGTCGCCCACTCCCGTTCCACCACCTGCTCCGCTACCACGCTGTTTACAAACAGCATCCAGTTCGTCGAAGATGATAATATGAAGGCCACTCTCGTTACCTTTCTCTTTCTTCTCCTTCTCTGCATCGGCAAAGAGCTTTCGAATGTTCTCTTCTGACTGACCAACATACTTGTTAAGCACCTCAGGGCCGTTGATAATCTTCGGCTCACGTGCATTCAGCATCGTGCCGATTTGACGAGCGATGAGGGTTTTTCCTGTGCCGGGCGGACCGTAGAGCAATATTCCCTTCACATGCTGGATGCCCAAGTCCTCGATCAGGTATTGAGGAAAGACACGCGAGGCGAAAGCACGCCGGAATAGCTGAGAGAACTCATTGTCAAGACCACCGATTCCCATATCCTCGAATTTGAAGTTAGGGCCAACAATGGAGGATGTAGATGGTCGTTTAGGAGAACCTTTGAGCTTTATGGTTGATTTAGCGTCTTTGTAGAAGGTGACGGGCGTTTTCTCGTTGAAGAAGCCCTTGTCGACGGTCGTGGGTGCATCCGCATTCGATGTGTCCGTTGGAAACACGGCACAACCTCTCACGACGAACATCAGAGGAATATTTTTGTAATCCATGATGATTATCTGTCCAATAGTCATGAACTGGTTCGAGAATTGGTTCTTATAGTATTGCTCGAGCTCATCTTGGTCAATCGGCTCCTCGATAGTCTTTTTGGGAACTGCGAAGCTGACATCCAGTTCCAGGTGAGCCAAGAGAACGTTTCCAGTTGCCTGGTAGATCTCAGCAGAGACGACATCCAACACTCCAACACTGAGCCAGGTACGCTGCGGGTCGGACAAGCTGATACATCCTGGGGGAAAGTATTTTGCAACGCGAGCAGTCAACACAAACGTCTTCTTGAGCATGAGGTAGAAATCGGATTCGTCTGCATATTCAGGGAAGTCTTGCGCTGATACAGCGCATCTAGGGCACAATTAGCAATGTTCGTAGTTTTTACTTATATTTAATGTCCAAAACACGCTGGGACACTCAATATACAGCTCCAGACATTCAAACCCCCAGGCCGGCCTTGAACATCCAGCGCAATGCACAAGTGATCTTGGAACACTTACCGATTGCCAAAGATGTACTGATTCGCCAACGTTTTGTCCTCCACCTTCGCAATATTCAACTGCAGCTTTCGGGAAGGAGATGTCGGACTGGCTGGATATCGGGACGAGCTCAGACGGGGCCTAGGGGCACCGTTGACGGGAGTTCGGCCAACTGGGGGACGACCACCGGCATCGTATCCAGCCATCATGGGCGTGTCTTCGCGTGCATATGATGGTGGTGTTGGTGAAGGTCTGCCGTAACCTGATTGTTCCCTTCCTGTTTTTGGCCCCTGGCCAAAGAGATTCTTACGGATGTCCATGTTGCCCGTTCCTTATGTGATTGCAGATGTAGAGTCGAGTTCTTCTTGGTGGATGTCTCAACTTTAAAGGGAGATTTAACGTTTAAACAGCTATTTTTAGGAAGGCGTAAACTGGAGCCTTGTGAGAGGCTTGGTCGTATTCGTGGACCCTCGTACTGTCCTTTTCCAATGACTGCTGGCCCAAAAGAACAGATTGACCAGTACTGTGATGGAAAGCGAATGGATTTAGTCGTAATCTAGTGATCTTAAGTGATCAACAAAGGCGACGAAGTTCGTTCAGTGGGAGGCTCTTACTGTGTTGCGTTTGGTGTCTGCACTATGTTTGAGGCCAGCAGCCGGCGGCAACAAAGGAACAAGGCGAGACGTCAGAGCGCACCACTTACTGTATTCAAGGCTGAGCTAGACCTGATTCGGCCTCGACCGCAGCCTCAGCTTTTATAAGAACCCAAGTTCTTTATCCAAGTTGCAGATTACGAGTACAAGGTACCAAAAATGCCTCTGTAAGTTTAGGACATCTCATATTTCACCAAAGTTACCTAAATGACCGGGTTCCCTTGGGAGATTGTAGCTGTCCATCGATTCAATCACTGACCCCTCACAGTCACCTCCTAGGCAAGAAGTCATGGAACGTCTACAACGCAGACAACATCGCAAAGGTAAAGCGCGATGAAGCCGCTGCGAAAGCTGCAGAAGAGGCGGAGGAGCAGCGCATGCAAGATCTGGATGCCGAAAGACGAATCCAGATCCTGCGTGGGGAAATCCCCACCCCATTACCCGCCGAAGACACCCCTGCATCGAATAATAAAGGCCGGGAGGATCGTTCATATGGCTCTGGCAGGGAGCGAAAACGCAGGAAGAAAGCCGGCGAGAATGACACCGACTTTGAACTCCGTGTCGCCCGGGAAGACCAGACTTCTGCTTCGGCGAATTCCCAGACCCAACTGGTGTCAAGGACGGAGAATAATGCACCATTGACAGATCATAAAGGACATATCTCCCTCTTTCCCACCCCTTCCTCCCACCCACCCGTTGAGAAGAACGCAGAAGCGGAGAAGGAGGCGGCGAAGAAGAAACGGGAATATGAAGATCAATATACGATGCGTTTTTCGAATGCCGCTGGGTTTAAGCAAGGTTTGGAGAACCCGTGGTATTCGAAGCCTACTGGTGCGGAGGCACACGAGGCGGCGGAAGAAACCCCTGGGAAAGATGTCTGGGGGAATGAAGACCCAAGAAGGAAGGAAAGGGAAGCGAAAAGAGTGGTGGATAACGATCCGTTGGCATTTATGAAGAAGGGAGCAGCGCAGGTGAGGCAGGTAGAGCGTGAACGGAAGCGCTGGCGCGAAGAGAAAGAGAGAGAATTAAGAGAACTCGAAGAGGCTGAGAGGCGAAAGAAGCGGAAACGGCGGCTTGGAGATGATGAAGATGACCTGGAGAATTTTACACTGGATGGGCCCGGAAAGAGCTCATCTAGAAGGCATGAAAAGGAAAGGGAGCACAGGCATCGACACCGGCACTCGAGTCGAAGCTCATATGGAGAAGAAAGTAGACATAGACACAGACATGGGCACCATCGACATCATGATCATGATTAGTGATTAGTAGCCAGTACAATGTACCAATTAACAGAACCATACTCTAATTCCGGCCCCAAACTCCAGGTATTCCACCTCCCTCCTTTCCATGGCTCGTCGTCAACCCGGACATCAATATTTAATCTTCAGCTCCCTGATGCTACTCCTTTATCTCCTTTTTTTTTTCGTATCGCTCCCGAATTGTTCATGCCAAACCCATTGCTCAATACTCAATCTTCACAGCCCTCATCTCATTCTTACAAAGCTCCGCCACCTCCCTGGCCCTCAATCCCTCCAACGCCTTCTCCACCACTTCAAACAACCCCTCACTAATCCCCTCCCTCCTCCCCGAATAAACATCCACCCCAGCCGGCGTGAACAGACTCGGCGCAAACCACGTAACAACCCACCTCTCGCCATCCCTTTCCCCCCACCCCAAAACCTCCCACCTACTACTCGCAATCCTCAGCAGCCCCTTCCCCCTCCAAGCCCAAGCCCCCTCCCCATCCGGCGTATCCACGCCCCTGATGCTCTTCGGCTGCGGCAACAGCGTTCGCTCCGTCGGCTCATTCTCCACGCAGTCATCCAAGCACGCCTCACCCCCGGGCGTCGACGCAGCCAGGATCTTATACGTGATCCGCACATTCTTCGCCTTCCTCCACATGGGAAGCGTACTATGCGTCACAGCCCACGTTCCTTCCAGCCACTCCAGTGGCGGCGGGACCCATGCTTCTCCTTCCTCCTTGATTCCGTATTTCCTTGGGCTCCTCAAGCTGATATCGCTCCTTGCTTTTCCTGTATCCGCAGCTGGTTTGGTATCTGAGGGAACGGTAGAGGATTCGATGGTGGACGCGGGATTCACGGTCTTGACTTCCGCTCCTTCAGGAGCTGCGTTGTTGGGAGGGGTTGGATTTGCCATCGTGCTCAATCCGTTTCGTCTTAATTCAATTCGCGAGATCAATGGATTGAATGAATCGTTTGTGAGAGATTGAGAGATTGAGAGAGAGAGAGAGAGAGAGAAAGAGGGAGAGTTAGCTTTGTGATGCTGGTGCTGGTGTTGGTGGTTGGGGAGAGGTTGTGAGGTGAGGTTGCGCCGCAAGGCTAGCAACCTTAACTTTATGTGAGACAGAGGAACAGACGTCATCTTTTCCCCGATGTTTCAGAAACCAGGGACTCGAAACATATCTCCATTTGTCAAAAATACAGTAGGTATTTCGAAGTAAATTGATTAAAGTGACATAATCTAATCGTAGCATTGTGAGGATGGAATTTATTAAAGAGTAGTTTGCTCAAGGCGGCAACCAAGGGTCATATGCAAGGCTGAGATCGTGCTCGTGGACAAAACAGCCGCAGAAGATTTCATCATTTCTATGTCCCACACTAAGTTAGAACATTGAAATTCAGAATAATAGGTGCCGATTCTCCTGCCCGTCATGGGCCGCCTCGGCATGGGATACGTTCCAATTTAATAGAGTCAGTCACATTATACAGAGAGATATTTCAGCGTAAAGCCTTTGCTCATTTTTTGGTCATCCACTACCTCTATTCTCACCACCATCACACAAGTCTCTCGTGCAACGCTAAATCCGGGTATACCATCCATGCCATGCAATGCAATGCAAATCAACAACTCCCTCAGCCACAATCAACACAGCCATTATGTATCTTTCCCCACACCAACACAAAAGAACACACAGCCAGTGATAGCCCACCACCAAATATCTATCCACCTTTACAATGAATATGCTCCGTCCTCGCCCATCAGACTTGCTGGGAAAAACCTAAGAAATTCGTATGCATCATCGACGGGGACAGGCCGTCAAACCATAACAGGATAGGAACAAACAGAGAATGTAGAGACTGTAGTAGCACACATTAAAAGCAAAATATCGATCATAAGAAGAGGAAATCAAAGTATAAGTTATTACAAGTGTCCCTCGGAGAGGATTCGAAGGAATGCTCGAGGAGATTCGTGAGGTCGGTTGAGAGGTGGGGGTGCTAACGGAGCTCGTCGGGAGAAGGAGATTCGAAATATGGTTGATACGCGTACTGGTTATAAGTGCTTGGCCGATTATTCTTGAATGATCTTTCCATATCTCGCAATCTCCTTATCAGACAATGCTGCCATCCACAGACATCTCTCGGTGATGCCTTCGATTGGTAGGAATCTATACAACTGGCTTGCTTCCAGTAATCGTAAGAGGTTCTTGACGATTGTAGCATCAGTTCGGCATCGCTCAAAATTGACCAGTGGCTCTGTCGTTGGGGTGCTTGCAATTTGACTTGGTCTTTCGGAATTCACCAAGAGATCGTGCGTGTAGATACCAACGAATGGGATGCAACCTTGATCAGCCCCAGCGCCTTCCATCTCTGCTCTCAAATTGTGGAAGTTGTGTGTAGGGGTAACAAGGGCCTCGAGGCCCTTCAATGTTTGCATGTCGGATTGTGGAATATATGCCCACGTCTTTGTAAGACGCGAGATGTCCTTCGCTGTAAGCGCGACAGTGAGTTGTGTCATAGTCGCAAAGTTGCGGTACTTCCGACAATGAGCGGCAATGTGAATGTACTTGATGATACATCGACAGCGCTCACTGAGGTCCTGAGTCAAGAGAATCTCGGAAACAGCCCATTTCACCATGAGATTGAATCGTGCGATGACAACCTCAACACCACGGGGTTCAGAAGTTCGCAGGAATTCTACCCATGATCTAGAGTCCGTAGAAGCATCTTTCCAACGCATTTCGATCAAATCCTTCCAGTCAATCTCGTTCAGAGCATCCTTCTCAATCAAAGTAAATTGTTGGGCGAGGATCTGGGAATCAAAAGCCAGGATGAATGGCAAATGGACTGATGTCTTCCGTGAAGCCTCGGGGATACCATGAGATCTGAGTGGGTCCATCGACGGTGACGCGCCTCTGTCACCTCCGAATCCTCCAATAGCAGTGGCTGCCGTGGGGGTAATTTCGGGTGTCGGTGGCATTGGTTTTTGCTCTTGCACTAGTTGCCTATCATGAACCTGTGGTACGTTCGCTGTATTTGGAGACAGCTGCAGCGCTTGAACCAAGGTCATTGGTGGCGATGGTGGATGGCGTAGTGGATGCGATGGGAGTGAAATCTCTTTGATAACAGTGCCAGGTCGAATGGGAGGAAACGCTTGTGTGGATGCAGAGTCATATTCAGTATACTCGGTTCTTGAGATGACCTCCAACGACAATTCTGATGAAAGATCGCTTCTATCGTCACTGTCGCTGTCCAAGAACGATTGATCGACACTTGGCCTCGTAGCTCCTACCGGAATCCTTTTCATGCTGTCTGTTTCATCGATGAAGTCGAAAGAGTTGACGTGGGATGATTTTGGAGAAGACGCTTTCTCTTCTAATCTCTCATTGCTAGGGCCACGAAGTATGGATTGATCAGACCAGTCGCGAGATCTCCTCCGTTGGTCACGACCATCATCAGTCAGGCCCCGCTCAAGAAGCGGGATAGAATTGTAAGACTCGATCGATACGGGTGATTGGACTATCGGCTGTAACCCTTTGGGTTGATAAACTGTAGGCTTCAATTCTTCAGGTTGGTGACGCTGCTGTGGCCTATAAGCAGCGAGCAAAGGCGCAGGCTTCGGAACAGGAGTATCCACAATGAGTTTCTGACGGTGTTTTCGCTTCTCTTCTTCGTCATCAAGGGTTAATGTGCTCACGTCATATGGTGCAGCACCAAAACTATTACACTGGCCAGGAATATCCAGAGTTTGACTTTGCCCTGACAAATCAGATCGTCGTTGCTCGTATTTGCCTTCCAACTTCAACAAGGCGGACTCTACACCCCCGTCGTCATCTGCATCGTCAGGTATTTGAGCCAGCATTTGAGCTTCCTTCTCAAACGAAGGGCGCATTACTGGCTGCGACGAATGTGTGCTGAAAAGGGATACATGCGGCTTAGGCGAGGCTTCAGCTAATGCACCAAGAGAGAAGGTACTGGGATTTGGTTGTGACTGGTCATAATCGCTGGTTGCGAGATCAACGTAGCCACTCGAGTCGTGTCCCAACAAGTACGAGCTGCGCACAGATTCGGAGTAGGCTGTCAAAGAGCCTGTCGACATTGGTCTCCGCAGAGGTTGGGCATTCAAATCACCCACGTTAGTGACGGCTCTCAGATCACCACCAGGACGTCTTCGAAGAACACGAAGGGGTAGTGGCATAGAGGCTATCTGTGACAGGCTTTCAACATCTCCAGCTTCTGAGAATGTGCTGGCATCAAAGCTGCGTTCACTCCTATGTCGCGTAAATCCACTATGATACGAAGCATAACGTCGTAAGGATACTGATTTCTTAGACTTGTAAGACTGGCTTCTGGGCGGGCGCATAGCCAACCTTCCATGGGGTCGGTGGCTTGGTGAGCGCTCATCTTCTCTTGAAGGCCGCGAATCAACAACCAGAGATGGAGTTCCCTCAACGGTTCCGCCAAATGAAAACGATCTCTTCCTCGTGTGGCCCCCCAAGAGATGTGACGATCTTCGGGGGGTTCCCAATGGTGCTTCGGGGGGAGTTGAAGGGGGAGTCGGCCCTCCGGAACGTTGCATGAAAGCATCGGCAAACGTGTCGACCGACGGATTCATCGGTAACGCACCGGTCATGAATGGTAAGTCTAAAGGTAAGGTATCGTCAACGATGACAATCGATTTGCTGCCCGCGGTCACCCCACTGACAGGCGCTCGACAATTCCCAGCTCGGGACATCTCAATAGTAGTATCTGGTTGCATACTGGAATATTGGAGACCTAGGTCGTGCTCACTACTCTTACGAGACTTGCGCTCTTCGGTTTCCCGCTGTTCAGCGTCGGCTTCGGCATCCTCTCGCACAGCCTTCTTGAAATCTTCAGCAACTTCTGCACCCAACAAATCGATTCGCATTGGTGTTCTTGATCCAGTATTCTGAGGACGAGCTTGTGGGACAACAGCGGTTCCAGGCAGTCGATTGATGGTTGCACCACGAATGCCAAGTGGCGGGATATGAGGAAAGCTGCCTTGTGTTGGCGAAGCGTTCGGACTGGGACCAGTTCTCGTGCTCAAAGCTCGACGAACGCCACCCAATAACTTCTTCATGCCTGGTCCAGACATCGCTGAAGGTCCCTTCGGGTTCTGAGGCGTTCCAGGGAATAAAGTCGTGGCTCGATTTGCCTCGGCCGGAGTACTTGGCGCAATTACTTCTACGAATGCCTGTCCAGGGGGAAACATGTTACCCCTAACAAGACTTCCAGCATAAGGCAAAGCAAGAAGAATTTCGGTACTTTTGTAGATAACCTTCTGAACTGGCTGCTGGGCTCGCTGGTCTCTGAAAGAATCCGAAAAGCTTGCACTGCGCTTGTGTGCATGCGTTGGGCGAACACGCTTGCCAGTCAGTGTTTTTGGGGTAGTTGCCACGGGAGGCGCGTTGTCGTATACTGAGCTAGCTGGGACAGGATGGGCACCGACAGGGTACGCAGCTCCTGCTCCCCGAGTCCGCGAAGGGAAGGAACATGAGACGAAATCCTCGCTCACAATACTACTTGGAGACAGGGGAGGCTCATCGGGTATGTTGTCGTCCTGGACTGTTGGTGCACGGGGAAGTACAACTGAATCCAGGTGGCCAGCGCGAGAGACATCCGCAAAGAAGTTATGGCCGTTTTGAGCTGAAGATTCTCGTTGGACAAAATCCGGTTCGATGATTCCGTCTAACCTCGGGGGTCCTTCGGGTTGTGTTTCCCAAAAGCTTGGGTCCAATCTTGGATTTCGAGATCCCGCAACTCCTCCAGGAATAATTGGTATGTCAGCCCCAAGATCAATCTCAAAGTCCGGCCCATCCCAGTATAGTGCACACACTCTTCGCCAACACTTCTTGAGCTCTCCAAGAATCTTCAACGGTACTTTGGTCCGCATGGGGTCCTGTGATAACTCTGTGACAAAATTGTTCAGCAGGCCACAGAAAGATTTGCGCAGGTCGTAATCAACGACGTAGTCGTCCAAAAAGTAATTCAAGATCCAGTGTCGAATCGCAACAAAGGTCCTGACCCTCACCACCGTTCCAGTCTCGTCGTCGCGAGAAAGAGCCCATTTTAATCGCGCAATGAGCATGTACAGAAGATCTGTGGTCTCTAGAAAGGAGCGGAATGTTAAGAAGAAGTCAGAGAGAAGATCATAGTCTACGAAAGTTGGTGACGTGATCTCAGCTACCAGACGCGCCGGAGTTGCAGCCCTGATCCCACCACTGATAGAATATCGGACAACTGAGGGATGATCA
>Ga0302325_10011716_pt1 | contig 18862 bp, 14 predicted proteins | sample Palsa_T0_2_FD_201948 | JGI IMG/M metagenome (GOLD analysis project Ga0302325, IMG submission 201948) | Peat permafrost microbial communities from Stordalen Mire near Abisko, Sweden - Palsa_T0_2 | ecosystem: Environmental > Terrestrial > Soil > Palsa > Peat permafrost | place: Sweden: Abisko...
TGGCTCCCTTGTGCTCAAAATTGAAATACTACTTTATTCGAAAGTCATAAGACGTCATAATAACATGAACACACCTGTGGTAGTTACTTGACCAGCACTAACGGAGTATTTGAGGAGAATTTGAACTCTAAATTCAAATATTTGATTACATATGTGGGAAAGTAAAGGAAATAAGGACATGGTAATGAGGAATGCCTTTTGAGACTTGGTTGCAAAGTCTAGGCTATTGGCCAAGCAATGGCTAAACCCGCCTGCTTCGAAATATAAAAATAAAATAAAATAATTGAAATTAGAAAATTAGATTTTCCAAAATTTAACTAAGCTTCAATACAGCAACCATTAATGCTCACCTCAAAAGAAAGAAACAGAGATCAGCAATGCCGTGAGGAAGGCATTCCCAACAGTCAATCTTCGTTCCAACGTCCCCTATAAATTCGCTTAACAAACCCCTTCCAAAATCAACCAAAAAATAATCTAAAGAACCCTCCCAACAACCCACGGCCCGCACCTTCAAAAGAGGCATAAGAAACAAAAGAAATTGCCCATTCTCGGAATCGAACCGAGGATCTTCTCATGGTCGCGCGGGTTGATACGAGTGAGACGCTGTACCACTAAGCCAAACGGGCTTGACTTGCTTACCATAGACTCAGATAGAGAAGCATGGTTTGAGCAAAAATCGCTTATTTGATTACTTACGAGTCAATGTGAAAATTGGGATATTGGGCCGAGGTCGGCCGGATTGGGTTAGTGATCACGTGTATTAATTGTGATTCTGCTCGGAAGAAGAGTGAAGGCAGATTGTCTTTGTTGATTTGGGAATTATTCGGTGTTGAAAATAAGTTTGTTGCGGTGATTAATTTGTGGTAATGGAGAATGAATGTCTTTGTTCACTTGAGGAAATGAGATGCATCCAGACGTCCTGAAAATGCTACGGACCACATCTGCTATGGAAGCTCGTAACACTTTGGTACTTTGCAACATCACATATGATACATATCATTCCTCGTCTTTTCATTTCGACGCCAACCCAACTCACTATCTCTATCTTTCCCAACTTAAATCTCAAGAACTCGCTCCACTTTCAAATTTTGCAACCATTAAAATTAGGTCCTCCTCACAATTTCAACTCTTTTACATTATAGGATATCCTACACCCCCTCCCCGGGACTCGTCCCACTACTCTTCGTCAAATACGCACTCGGTACCTTCGGCACCCTCGGACTCTTTGGCGGCTGGCTAAGCCCTCTCCTCTCCCCCCTCAGCCCATCCCGAAACCTCTCTCCATCTCTGCTCCTCCCGCCCGTTAGTCTCCGCATCCCGCTCCTCGTCCCCTGCGCGAGGGGCTTGATCATGTTTTCTAGGAAGAAGCTGCCTTCGCCTGGCCCATTACCTGCCGCGCGTTCCTCGTCTGCGTCGGAGAATACTTCTTCGATATAGTCTTCATCTGACACATAAGTTGTGACGTTTGATTGAAAGGATGCTGGGGCGGATGGTGAGGTGACGGAGCGAGAATGCAGCGTAGGTCGTGTGGTAGGCGGGAGAGAGAATGCGCCTGGATTCATAGCGTTGGAAGTCGGTCCATCTCGACTGTTGGCAGGTCTCATATCTGCGAATCCATTCTGAAAAGATGTACTGCTCGATGTTCGTGCCAGAGATTGATGAAGAATTGGCAGTGTTTGCTCATCGTAAATCTGTGCACCAGATTCGAACCCTTCTCCTGAGAAGCCGACTTCAGTAATAGTGCGCGAGGATCGTCCATCTGAAGTGGGACTTTGCAGACTGTCTTCGAAGAAGTCGTCCAAGCTGTCGAGCTTCATTACTAGATCGCCGATGTTGCCGTCGCCCCGGGCTTCGTCGGATATCATTGTTTCGGTTCTTTCTGGAGCCGGGAAATAGCCGTATTGGAAATCGTCGACGTGGAATTCGACTTCGGGGGTTGGGGCGGTCTCGGGATCCATGTCCTCGGCACTTTGGCACATGTAGAATGCTGCGTGTACATTTGAGCGAGTAGTCTCTGCATGCTTGGCGGGGACTGGGATGGACCATCCTGATTCTTCTGGGATGCCGAATAGACTCTGCGTACGCTCGTATTCCTTTCTGATCGTTTTTGACGAAGACCTTGTCATACTCATCCGTAGATGGTGCTTGTCCATCGATGTTCCCGTCATAGTCATGATGTGATCCAACACTTCCAGAGCTTGCATGCAAAACTCGGTTTGTAGCAATCTCAGCAATGGTGAAATTAAATCAGGTCCATGACAAGCGATCTCAGGCTTCCGCATATCAATATCCGGAATAACGGCACAAAGTATCCGCATAGTTTTGACCTTGAACCATGGTACGCTATTCGTCAAAAGTCCCATGAGGAATGTCAAACTTCCAAAATCCCATTGAGGGAAGTACGCCTCTCGAATGGCTGATACCAATTGCGCGAGGAAATCCTTGCTTGCACGATACCGCGATGCCGCAAAACCAGTCAATGCTCTTGCAATGGTACTGTACCCTGACAATTCGGCGATCTGAGCAAGAATCTCAGCGCTCTTTATACTCTCCGGGTCAATCAAGTCCTGGTCCATGGCATGGAGGAATTTGGGAAAGTTGGCAAGAACAGCAAACAGCAACCGGCTATCATCCCCAATTAAATCATCATTTGGCAGCTGAACAAGCCTGTCCATGGTCTTTAGTGTCAGATCGAGACATAAAGAAGAGCGTGCTCCTTTATGAACCAAAGGTTGCAGGCCTTCGAAAAGACCTTCCCATCTCGGTGGCCGTCCGTCAGCCAAGAGAATCCTCACATTTGGATCGCTCAGGTCAAGCTTTATCAGCAACTCTTCCAACATTCCAAGTGCTTCCAAAAATTCTCTTTCGTTGATCGTATCCAAGCATGCGCATGTAGTCCAAAATAGTTGAGGAAATGTAATGAGATCTGCTGGCTCTAATTTGCATATCAAGGTCTTCAGAGTTGTCAGAATCTCCATAGAAAATGTCTGCACATCAGCATCTTCGTCAGCGATGGTGTTGGATAATCTTGCTAACATATCCGCAAGCATGGACTGATCTAGCGAGGTAAGGATGCATCGGAAGATCTGGAATGATCGACATGCAAGATGCCTGACCGGGCAAGAAGTTGCCCAAGTCAACGACAGCTTGGCCCATTGCTCCTGAATGCCAGGATAAGTGATTTCGAAATTCTTCACAACCTCAGTTGTAAGAATTTCCATTCCTGCTGGCACTTTGTTGTCCTGATCATCAACCTTCCCATTGTTGTCTTCGTATGCCCAGACGACCTTCGTATCGTGTCGTCGAATTGATTCAATGAAGTCTTCGATGGATTTCTTCGTTGGCATTGCCTCTTCGTCATCGATCTTTGATATGACCAGCTCGTGGATCATGTGAATGAGCATCTCGCGGGCTTGCTCTTGAACAAGTGGGATGTAATGATCCCACAATACAGTGACGACCTGAAGGAGTAGGGGCACATTCTCGGCCACGAGCTGAACAGGTGACACCATCAAATCGACCAACAGAATCAGGGACAATTGACCAAGTGAAAACCCAGCTTGTTTGGCTCCAATAGGAAGTGCCTCAGATAGGTCGGCAAGATACGGCATTTTGACCGTATCCGGAGGAGGCGGGATAAGCTCACGTTTCTCATTCGGAATCATAGCCTTGGGTGTAATCTGCATCAGCAGAAACTCGACGACCTTCACGCCAGCAGGAGTGCTGGACAAGAAAACCACAATCTGCTTTGCGTATTCGACAAAATTCTGCTCGCGACGATCCAGGCATAGCGACATGATGAAATCCAGGACGAGTTGAACATTCCCGGCGTGGGGCCCTGTTGCAAGTGCTTGCCACAAAGCCTGAACTTCATTATGCAAAGCACTGCTAGACTTGATCGTGATTTCGAAAAGATTTGCAAGAAGGACATAGGACTGAGCAGTTGGCCCTCCGTTCGGATCAAGTTGTAGCTCGATGATCTGGATCCACGGCAATATCGCAGCAACCATGTTGCGCTGTGAATTGGATTGGAGGTCCTTGAAGTACGCTGTAAATTCTGAAAAGATGAGAAAAGCCAATTCCGAGTGTTGTTTTGAGAGCCGCTTCGAGATCTCGAATTGCGCCAGCTTGTACACCGCTTTCGTCTTGTCAGAGATACTAATGTCGTAGTCCTGGATTTTTGAGCTTCTCTGCTGGCGTTCTTCGAGTGCTCGCAACACATGAGCTGACTTTGAACGAATCTCACTCAGCTCACTGCCAAGGGTATATAATCCTATACCCAACAATTTCCAAAAAGGCATCGGGTAATCAGGATGTTCCAGAAGGACTTGAGTGACCACTTCAAAATAGCTTTCTAGTACTTTCGGTACCTCTGCAAGGTAGCATCTTGTGATTGAATGCTCGAGAAGGTATGGGAAATCCTTGTTGTGTACTATCAAGTTTTTGAGTGCTCTTCTCCCAATGACATGCATTCGGTCGCTTCCAGAATTAAAGATGGTGTCTATCCAAGACAACATTCGGCGGATGTCGAATTGTAAATTTGCTCTGCTTTCCGTGGTGATGCTAATTGGCCCACCACATAGGGCGGCCATTGCGCTGAGAGCGGCTGTTCGAAGATTCCTCTTCTCAATCTCCATAGCGGCAGTCACTGTGCCTCTCTCACCAAGTGTCTGCTGGTCAATCATCGATTGCCTCATGCTGTCCTCTCGTTGGCGTATTTGGTTCTGATTGGGCGAGTAGCCACACCAGTCCTCCATCAGCGCAAATGAAGATTTTCTTGATTCGAAGGTCATCCACCGAGAAGGGTCCTTTGTTCGATTAATTCCTTCAAACAGCTCTTCCATTAATCCACAATAGTGTTTGCGTAGCTTTTGGAATTCCCAATCCATCTGGACCTCTCCATCCATCAGGAACAACTTCAAGTCTTTTGTGTATACCACGAGATTGTTTAATATCCAATCGTCCTGATTGACATCTGGTTCTTTCAGGAATGGCGAGGTAAGTCTATAGACGTGCGTAATTTCCGTTCGCAGTAAGTCGGTTCTCCGGTTCCGTCTGGGGCTGCTCGCTGTTCGTTGATGGATACGAGCTCTGGCATCGTCATTGCATCGACTCACGGCGCCCTGTAATTCTTCGAGAAGAGTTTTATAGATATTGACGTTGATTGACCCCAGAGCGGTGACAACGGCGTCCCTAATTGATGCAGGGCCGACAGATAGAAGCGGAATGATATATTTGAAAAGGGAGCGAGCGGATGTGATTTTCTCTTGAGTTTGACTTGGTTTTGATCCTTTTCGAAGATGCTGAGTTACTTGTGGCGAGGTTTGTTGCTGGCCTCCTTTGTCAGATAATGTTGTACAAGCCACAATGAGATACAGCTTCCATTGCTCAATCAACACTTCCGGGGGAGTGGTCGATCTGGAAAGTATTCGACCACTGCCAGTCTCAAATCGGTCAAAGGAGCCGTAAGCCGGGCCTCTTGTTGCTTCCGATAGAGCAACAATGCCTTTGTACATCTGCAGGATACGATTGCATATCAACTCTCTTCCAAGCGTGACTGCGAAAGGACAGCGATCATAGCTAATTCGAATCAAGTTCGGGAATATCTTGAACCACAGTGTCGTGTCGTAAGAGACTTCACTGCCGCAAAGTTCAATCAGAGCGCTCTGTGAGTTGCTTTTCCGCATGCCTCTTTGCAATCTGCTGCGTTCAGCGACCGATAAGTGCTCATCGTTGAAATCCATAACTCGCATGGAATCGCCTTCAAGAATGTGGATGAGCCGACTATTGTCTTTACCAAGAGCTGTGTCGAATTCTGTAATAAGCCGCAAGACTGTGACAGCAAAAGCCCGTACTCTCCTTGACTGAGAGCACAAGAAGAATAGCCCATGGGACTCAACTTCATCAACATGAGCCCAAATTCCAGAGAGATCCAGTTGCATTCCACGTTTATCAGCACTTCCATCTTCGGACACATCAGCGGCAGCTTCCTTGGTTTTGTGCTTGATCTCCTCAATCCAAATTTGCAACAGCTCGACATATAACTTGAGCGTACTCTCAATATGACCAGGGCCAAGCATGCCACCATCTGACATCGTGGAATACCTGTCATCGAAATTGAAGATGAATCGAGCAAATCCAATAGTGACTTGTTGAGCATGGGATTGCCTCGCGATAGATTTCAATGATTGTGCTGACGATTCTGCGATATTGTACTGGACATGAGCTGTGCCTGTGCACAGTAGATTGACTAGAGAATTGAAAGGGATGTCTGCGGATAGACAGCGGGGCAGAGCTTGTACGGCAACATGCAGAAGCTCGTAAAAGCCTTGCTTCTGATCCGATGGACTTTGGTGATCATCTCGACGGGCGAAATTGAAGCTTTCAGCTAAAGGCGTCTTCGGTATGGGACTGTTGAACTTTTCATCCAGCACAGCCTGCCCACCGAAAGTGTTGTCACAAATAATGGTAATCTTTCCCAGAATCTCACAGAACTTCGCATAATATTCTTTAGCCACATCGCCAAGAGCATCCATCAGGACTGGACGTGACAAACGGTCCTCTTGGCTTCTCACGTCTGGTGGAGGAAGTATCGGACTTCGTGGAGCAGTCATTATTGGAGACGTTGGCATTCGATCATAGAATGGTACTGAGTGATAATGTTGTGGGAAGGGTGGTCGGCCTTGTTCCCCCTTTTCGAGATCCGCCATTATGGCAAGAAAAGCTCTGATTCCAATCACCATTTTCTCGGGTTCCAGTTGCTCTACCTTTAGATCCCTAGGACATGCGAACAGATCAGCATTGATTAAAGGGAAAACGATTGTCCGGAAGCAGAAGTCTTGATGCTTAAACCCAATAATACGTATTATTTGTATCAGAGGTTCAGCAATGGAGGGATCCGTTGATAGGTATGTTCTTCTCCCAGGTGGCAGAACCAGTTTGATGACTTCTTCAAGTTTCTTGATAGTAGCGTTCAGAGTATCGGAAGTGCGGTATAGATACGTCCAGAGTAATCTGGAAATGACCTGCAAGCAGACTGGTCTTGCAAATCGATCCTTAAACTTCGGCTGAAGAGGTAGAACAAGTTGGAGCCATTGAGTCGAGAAAGTCTCAACTGGTGAAGCACAAAGTAAGGTGGCAGTCAATGGGAAGGCTACGGGCCAGTGACGAGGCTTGACAAACATTAAAGCAAGTCGAGGTCCAATAGTCCCGAGTACTTCGGTCCATTTTGGCATGTTAAGTTCCGTGTTTGCCTTCGCAGCGACAGGAAGAAGCAGGATCTCTAGGGCCTGGCAGTAAGCATACTTTAGACGGTGGCCATGTGATTGAGCAAAGAATCGGCCAAGTGATATCATAAAGTCGCAAGACTGGTCCCACGCATCCTCGGGGTAAATCTTGAGCCGAAGATGCTTCATTCCCCCGAGCACAAGCTCCATTTTCCCTTCAACATCTCGATTCGCTGGTCCCTTTCCTACCAGATCTTTCTGTGAATTTTCGAGATCTGCGATAAATCGATCCGTGACGCTCTCGAAATTTATCTGGCTCATGACACCAAGTAACTGGCTGAATAAAAACCAGTTGGCGATCTTTAAAGGGGAGTTATTCAGTTGTTCCCCGTCGAATATCTTCAACTGTCCAAATATAATGACCTCCAACTTCTCCTCCATTTCCGGGGTTATACATTGCAAAGTACTCTGTCCAATTACTTCCATCAAAACTCGGCATAATATGTATATTGAGGCAGTCGAACGACGCTCGGCCTGGGCGACAAACTCCTGGCGGGCCGCAAGAGAGGATGGACTATTAGCACCTGCAATTTCCTCCGGAAGTATATGGGGAGGTTCGGTATTCCTTCGAAGAAGTTGGCCGGGGACAGCATTTCCACGGGACTGATACTAATATCAGCATATGGCAAACATAATTTTGACAATGTGCATACCTGTTGGAGTTGGCCCCGAGCTTCATTGGCAGCATCACTCTTGTTTTTCCGCCATAACATCATAGAGTCAATCAAAGGTTTGGGTTTTTGACTCGAAATATGGCCGAGCGCCGAGATCAATTGATCGAAGGTTGGATCTATGCCAGGTCCACATATTTGTTCTATTTGGGGTTCGGGATCAAGAGGCACAGTGATGCATTGGCTGATTTTCTCTTCAGCTTGGGCAATGAACTGCACAGGAAGTATTAGAGCAGTTTTTGTGAGTACAAACGAGAAGACTGACTGATGTAAACAGCACATGCAGAGCGTATTCGCCAACAGTTTTGAGTTCTTCTTTGTGATGATGCCTCGAATGAGAAGGGCGGTGCCGGTGGTCTCTGCTACTCCTGGCACTGTGCATGCGTTCCACCCGCTTTTGTGTCAACTGATAATTGCTGTTCTCGGTGGCTGTTGACGGCCGATCGAGTACTAAGGTCGCGTTTGAACTGAAGGAAGAGCCGCTGATGGACCCAAAGGAAGAATCACCCATATTGGATGCATCAGGCCGCTCTCCTCCAGCCGCGGCAATCATCTGCGGGCTCAGCGGACTTGTCGACGAACTCGCAAAGCTCCCATTCCTCGAGTGCTGTATGCCATGAACGATACTAGTTTGTCGGTGGTGGGCTTTCGAATCGGACAGTCTGCCACCGCTCAGTAGACGGGGCGAGAGCGTGGAACTCTGCGCTTGCTGGTCTGACGACGCACTTCTGGCTGTGAGGCTCGAGGGTGAGGTCTGGGTGGAGGAGGGGTCTCGTGCGTCTGAAGGTTTCAGCGTCGCATTCCAAACGTCAATATCGATTAGAGAGAAACTACTTGTCAGTCTCTCGCCCAAGCTGTCTGGTGATTGACCTTCGAGACAATTTTAGCAAGGATGTGCAACATATAAGGGAGACTCAAGGAGTCAAGGCGCTGGTGAGCTTCGCGCTCCAGCTAAAACGCCGGCGCCAACACTTACCGTTCATGCTCAAGCTCATAGTTGAGGAGTCACGTGTCTGCTGCCCACGAGTGAGGCGTGAGGGTCCATAATACTGCTTCGGGGACGAGCTGCTTTATTCTGCGGGCATGGTTGAAGTTACTGGGAACAGAAGATTCTCGCGATGCTTGTGGTCTTGACCGATTGAGCATCAAAGCATCGTGGAATTCAGCAACGGCCAATTGGCAGCCCCAGCGCATTACCCCTGGCGGAGGGTTATGCCACCCTTTGACGGACAGCAGGGCGCTTCACCAACGAAACATAAAGTTTTTTGTGCTCAACGAACGGCGGTGTCAACGCATCAAATTTCACAAGATGCCCCCTTTCTCGATGCCGTCCGAAATGCAAGCCACAGGCAAAAAGGGGAGGTCGAGTGGGGAACGCGTCTGCTCAGGTACCGCACAGCAATGATGGGGCATTCCGACGGGATCGGCAGCCGCTGCTGATTTCGGGCCGTGGTCAACTTGCTTGGTAACACCAGCAGCGAGGAACGTCCTGGGTGGCCCTGTAGGTACTACCTTAGGTCCTTAGGCACTAGGTAAGTAGGTACTAGGTAAGTAGGCACTAGGTAGGTACTAGGTAGCCCCCCCCTTTTATGTACACAGAGCGCACGTGACGGTATCATCTTTAGCCACCACAAGGTTAAAAGGAGTTCCTACCTAGGCAAGGACGAACACGATTGCGAGTACGACTCTCGGCTAATGAGTGGCTCGATAGACCATGGCTATGATAGTCTCAGGATAGAGATCTGATTTGCTGTCGCTGCCTGTACCTGTGTACGAATGGGGCGGTAAGGTATTCGTACGACGGCCGCAGGCGTCATCTCAAATTCCTCGGCGCAGGCGCACTCTTTGGTCTGGGGGACATGAGGACGGAAGAGACAGGCAAATACGGTATGTGAAAAAATCTGCACGGAATGAGTGCAAAGCAAAGAAAATACCTACTGTACTGCAGTGAGAAGCGGAAAGACAATTGAAGCAGAAGTCAAGGGCTCATCACTCTCCACTCCACTCTTCAGCCTGCGGAAATGCCCCGCTTCGAGAAAGTTCGTTGCGGCCAGTTATTACAGGACAGTAATGAACAGGACACTTTTCTTTCCGTGGGACTAGCCGGGGCCCGGCAAGATTCTACCGAGTAATAATCAACAAGATAACCTTAGCAGATTCCCAAATTGAAGCGAAGGCTGTTCAAAGAAACAATCAAGAATCCTGCACTGTCGGCGTTATTGACACGTTACTTTTCTTTCTTTGCGAAGCAACGGCCTCTTGCTTATCGCTAGGAGGCAGAATACGGAGTCCCGAGTGCGTGGTTCAGCCTGTAAGCTTCTGTCTTGCAACATAATAAGGTTATCGCCTACTGAGACAACGCAGCTGAAATTCTCGAGCCGGCCAGAGATTCAACAATCACATCAGCATAAACGGCGCCCGAGATCCATTGACATCTGCAAGCACAATCGCTCACTCTTCCTCACTTTCCCTCACCTGATTGTCCGCTTGCCCTTAGGGGATTGCGGCGGTACGCCATGGCGCAACTCGATACTCTGGACATCGTTGTCCTTGCCGTTCTGTTTCTAGCCACGGTTGCGTGGTTCACAAAAGGATCTTACTGGGGTATCACAAAAGATCCCTATGCGACTTCTTATGCAGCTGTCAATGGCAACAAGCCCGGAAAGACACGGAATATCGTGGAGAAGATGGAGGAGTCCAACAAGAACTGCGTCGTCTTCTACGGATCACAGACAGGGACTGCCGAGGACTATGCCTCCAGGTTAGCAAAGGAGGGCAAGAGTAGATTCGGATTAGAGACAATGGTGGCAGACTTGGAGGAGTACGATTACGAAAATCTGGACGCCCTCCCCGAAGACAAGATTGCCATGTTCGTTCTGGCGACCTATGGTGAGGGTGAGCCCACCGATAACGCGGTCGACTTCTACGAGTTTATCACTGGCGAGGATGTGGCTTTCTCCAACGCCGCAGACCCGCCACTGGAGAACCTAAAATTTGTGGCATTCGGTCTCGGAAACAATACCTACGAACACTACAATTCTATGGTTCGAAATGTCACTAAGGCTTTGGAGAAGCTTGGAGCTACAAGAATCGGTGCCGCAGGAGAGGGAGATGATGGAGCTGGTACAATGGAAGAAGACTTTTTGGCCTGGAAGGATCCCATGTGGATTGCGTTGGCAGAAAAGATGAACCTAGAGGAACGGGAAGCAGTCTATGAGCCAGTCTTTGCCATTACAGAGAGAGAAGGCTTGACAAAGGAATCGCCAGAAGTTTATCTTGGAGAGCCTAACAAAATGCACCTGGAAGGTACCGCAAAGGGTCCATTCAATGCCCACAACCCATATATCGCTCCAATTGCAGAATCCCGAGAGATCTTCACTGTTAAGGACCGGAATTGTCTTCACATGGAAATCGACATCAGTGGCTCCAACCTCAGTTACCAAACAGGAGACCACATTGCGATATGGCCTACAAATGCTGGAAAAGAGGTTGATCGATTTCTCAACGTTATTGGTCTTCTTTCAATGCGAGACAGTGTTATCAGTGTCAAAGCTTTGGATCCAACAGCAAAGGTTCCATTTCCAACGCCGACAACATATGATGCAATTGTCCGGTATCACATGGAGATTTGTGCCCCAGTTTCCCGTCAGTTCATCGCTACCCTAGCTCCTTTTGCTCCTACCGAGGAATCAAAGGCAGAAATGACCAAGCTTGGAAGCGACAAGGATTACTTCCACCAAAAGATCAGCAATAGATACTTCAACATCGCGCAAGCATTAGAAGCAGTCGAGGCCAACGAGAAGTGGACCGCCATTCCCCTTTCGGCCTTCATTGAAGGTCTCAACAAAGTCCAGCCAAGATACTATTCCATTTCATCATCATCACTCGTCCAAAAGAACAAGATTTCTATCACAGCTGTGGTCGAGTCACTGGAGATCCCAGGTCGGGCAGATGCACTGAAAGGTGTCACAACCAACTATCTGCTGGCATTGAAGCAAAAGCAACATGGCGATGACAACCCAGATCCCCACGGCCTAACTTACGAGATCACTGGACCGAGAAATAAATATGATGGAGTTCACGTGCCAGTTCATGTTCGACACTCAAATTTCAAGCTCCCATCAGACCCATCGAAGCCAATCATTATGGTTGGTCCTGGAACTGGTGTAGCACCATTCCGTGGATTTGTGCAAGAGCGAGCCGCTCAAGCAAAGGCTGGCGAGGACATCGGTCGAACACTCCTCTTCTTCGGTTGCAGAAAGCAAACTGAAGATTTCCTTTACTCATCCGAGTGGGAGGTAAGCCTCCCCCCTTTCTCCCAATTTTCCACATATTAACAAAATCCACCAGCAATACAAAGAAGCCCTCGGCGATAAATTCTCCCTCATCACCGCCTTCTCCCGCGAAGGCCCTAACAAGGTTTACGTGCAACACCGCCTCCAAGAGCACGCCAAAGAAGTCAACGAGCTCCTCCAGCAAAAAGCCTATTTCTACGTCTGCGGCGACGCAGCGAACATGGCGAGGGAAGTCAACACCGTGCTGGCCAAGATCATGGCTGAGCAGCGCGGCATCCCCGAGGCGAAGGCGGAGGAGATTGTCAAGAGCATGAGGAGCGCGAATCAATACCAGGTATGTTTATTCCCCCTGTCGATCTTCACCCCCGCTTCCGAAGTGCCGAAGATGCTGGTAGCACGTGAGCTAAGCACATTATCAAACAAACAAACACTAATACACCTTTCTCGCACAGGAAGATGTCTGGTCATAAACAACGTTGCAAACGATTCATCGCGCAAATTCCATCTCCTCGATCTTTTTGCATGGCATGGGTATCTATCAACGGCCCGGCAATCTGGCGGCGTCTAATCACCCCTCCCGCATCCGTTTCTTGCTCATGATTCTCGTTCGTTGGCGTACTCTAATGGGAGTTGGTGGCATCGTTTGTCTATATGCTTGGCTGTCTTCTCGAGATGGATATGGATAAAAGGGGGGAGGAGAATGGATGATGATGACGATGATGATTGGTTTGAGCGATCGGGTAAGTATTAAAGGAAGATAGGGGAAAGATGGTTGTGTTTTTGCTGCATAGAATTGAGAATTGGTGCATGCTGCGATACAATATAATACATTAAAGCCTTAAATTGAAGTTTTGATTATTGTCCGTGATTTGGGGGGCGTGAGGGTTGAATGAACCCGCGAAATGGTTGAAGGGGTTCGTGGGGTGTGGTTGGGGAATGGAAGAGAAGGGAGAGTTTGAGAGGTGATGATTTGCGCTGGGATGGAGATTGAGAGAGAAAGGTGAGTGCATTCTTGTTTCTACTGACGAGGAGTCGCTGGGATAGCCGCCGCTCCCTTAGTGTCAGGGGAGAGGGGTAGAGATTCACGTCAGAGTGGAGATAGGAGGCGGCGAAGGGGGCCACTTGCGTGCTGTTAGCATGAAGAGGGGTTTGAGATTGGCGCAGGGATGAAAGGATGTGAAGTGGCATGCAGTGGCTGAGTGTTTCAACTTGTTTAATTCTCATTGTAAGTTCTCATGATCGAGATGATTCAGCAGAAGGCCAATTCTGATTATCTCAATACTGGGTTACGAAATGTCTCTGAGACAATTTTGAGGCCAGAGTGGTGCTAGAGAAAGAGAGATAGTATACCTACAAGGAAATCAAACTTGAAATCTAGAAATGTCAAACGCAGACTCCGAGCCATTTGAGCCTCATTTCTTACCTTAGGGTGGCGTGATGTTGAAGTTCACTAGATATTGCCTCATCGTATACTAGGACTTATCTGTGGGCTCGCAAAGCCTGCCCTGTTCAGAAGTTCATCTGCACATGAACGAACGCTTTTAAACTCGAGGCGTTTGATGACCTCGTTCAAGACAGCTATTGAGTTTTTTTTGTATGGACGGGGGCGGGTGCAAACAGAAGGCTGAGTCAAGCCGCTCGCCTTAACAGGAAGGCTTGCGAATACCTTCATATATGAAAGTTCATTCGCCATGCACGAGGTGGACAGGCTGTAGATTCGAGCGGAGGATTAATGGGGCTTCGAGAAGAGAAACTCGATGACGCAGGTAGAGAGATCGTGCATTAGGGCAGATGGACCTGGGCGGCACAGACTGACAGATGAGGGGTCAAGGCGTTCGAGGAAGGGACGATGATGGTTGGAGGATGGACAATCGGAGAATTGCTTTTTTGGCGGATGGCGTTTTATGAAGACCGTACCGTCGAAAGATCCGAGAGAATCGAGAGCGACCTCGGATATGGGAATGGAGGGTCTTAGAACGATGGGAAACGGGAGGAAGAGGTTCGGCTGGGGTAAGAGGCAGCCAACATGAGCATGAGATGGTGTTCACCCCCGGTCTCGATCTTGAAGGATAACGGGAGAATACTACATCGTCCCGGGAATCTCGCCCCAGCGAGTCATGAAAATCATCTATTTGACCAAGTGCTTGGCCGAAGCTTTCTTGAACAGAGATGCGAGGTGCTTTGTGTCCTGGTCATCGGGGATTTTGCTAAGTTCCTCCCGCCAATGGCGTTCCAAAGCAAATCAATGTCTCAAGAATCGTATCAGGTTAGTGAGGCTGCTCGCATCCGGGGAAGTAAGATCTTGGAAAGTTGCGCCATGGTGTCCGAGGCTTCTCGGATGCAAACAAAGATGCTCCGGGACAATTGAGCTATCTCAAAAGCATCCATAGATCCCGTGCCTCCACTTCGGTCGGAGGCAAACAAAGTTGACGTCTCAGGATTGGAAGGATGCGGGATGAGCCTGATAAGCGAGGCAAGGGGCGCACTATGGCCCCTGTCCTCTGCACGATCCTCTTCCACATTTCTGAAAGTCAACGACAGACGTCAGTGCAAAGAGTATCTTCACAAAGAGACGAACTTTGGTATCATTTCACTCGTTTTGAATCCCGAGAAGAGCCCAAATAGCTGTTGGTTCAATGAATCCGCCGAGAAGCGGTCAGCACATCAGAAAGATCGGGGAATCGCCTGTCAAAGTGTCCGTCCACTCACAGCCATGCCACCGGATGGTTTCGTTGCTTTTTCACGGTCTGCCCCAAACGATCATTGGAGCAAGCAAGGAGTTTCCATGTTATGCTTGTCTCAAGCCTTCCGGATTGACTCCTGAGAAAACACCTGGGCCTGTAGGAACAACATATGTCAGACTTCGATGTGTGCAGCTGAAGTGTGGCTTTAAATCGTCCTTCAAACGGCCTGCAATACCGATGAAACTATGACCAGGCATATTGACCCTAGGGCTGATCTAGTAGCCTGTCAAAAGACATGGTATCGTCGAGTGTATCGAGTGACATTCTGCCACCTGGAGTATCGAGGATCGAATGATTCGCCGAACGGAATACCCGCCTAAGCGTTGAAGCCGATCATAGTGCGGCAAAGGCGGCTGTCTTCCTCTATATGGTCGAACGCAATATTTCCTCTGGGCTATTGGTCAAGCGTCCAGAAATATCAGCGAACGGGACAATTGTTGGCATCTGGCTCGTAGGCCGTGGCTGTGTTCCTCCCGAATGGGCCGTTTGAAAGATCGCAACGGAAGACGCATCTGGAAGCGCATCTTGATCAGCTCTTGATCCTCAAATCTGTGCGACTCGTCTGTCAGATATCATTTGTGGGTTTGGATCTGCTCACTTCATTGGCCTCCGCAGGATATCCAATCTGTCGTCTAGACCCTGCAGACGAGGAAAGGTAGGTACCCAGACCCGTTGGTCACTCGCGCCTGTTCTATCGTTGTTGCCCGCAGAAGCAATTCCATCTCAAGTAGGAAGCGTGCAGCTGGATCTGATCATGGCGGGCCTGCTAATTGTGCCTTGCGCCGTAGGTAATTGCGTGCAGCAGCGATCATTCTGTGGCAGAGGCGTCTTGCTGTGCAGGGACCTGTATGTTTTGCTTCTCTTTGCTGCTGCAGCATTGGAAGGTTGAATTGTCTGTCTGCATGATCATCTGGCGCACAGAGTTGCGGCGGAAGCTCAGCCATAAAGGCGCCTTTGTCCCCACCAGCAAACATACGCATGACTTGCAGCATTAGTATCTCCATCCCAACCCGGCCTGGTTATAGACGGCGAGAAAAAGGAGTAGTAGTATTTTATATCTTCCCAACGCGGGCATGTTGCGTTTGGGCGGTGTTCGCTGAGTTGCCGCTGCCTCGAATTATTGTTTACTCGAGGGACTCGATCGACTCGACCTCGCTCTTTCCGCTTAGCATCTTCAACCACCACTTCCTACCCAAACCAGCAGCTCTGGGCCAGCACCCATAAACCCAGCTTCCGTGCCTTTCTGCTCTCTTCCTTTCCTTCCATCACGACCAACAACAACAACAACAACACACAATCCATCACAATCTCTACTCTACAACTCATTCTGGCTCGATAGCTTCCTTCCTATCTTCTAGAAACTACACTCGCTACCTGTGCCATCACCACAGCCTTGTCCACTCGCTGAACCAGCAAAGCTCCTCCTTGCAGCTGGTTTCTTCTTGAAGGGGACAGCGGAGTTCGACCTTTAGAGGCTCCTCCCAGGTTTGTGATACTGCCATCCGCCTAGAAGTTCCGCCTGCTTACCTCGACTTGCACAGCAACCTGTTTCAGAGTCAGCAAGGACTTCAAGCTCTTGCTCCAGAGGCTGTGACCGTAAGTTGATTTTTTTCTCTATCTTTGATGAGCATTCGTCTGGTCAATTCTGGGGAGCAATTCACTAGTTGTTACCCCCCGATATCGCTTTGTTTTCCAGCAATTACCTTCCCACTTCTTTTGCATTCACCTTTTGATATCTTTTTGCCCACCACATCTATCTGGAAATTTCTTTCCACCTCTTCAATCATTCATTCCGTTTTCCAACTTTCTTCCTCCCAACTGCAACTGACTGCATTGCTCTAGATCACCATGTCTTACCAGCAGACCGCGAGTGAGCCCGCTTTCCACAATCGTTCCTCCTCCAACATGTACAATCAGCCACAGACTCGCACCCATCGCGACTCCCATGGCCAATCGGCTTCCTTCGCTCCTCTCAACATGTCTGGCTCTCAGAACGACAGCGCTTCGATGTCCTCGTTGATGAACCAATTCTCTAGCATGGCTCTTCCTGGTGCCAACATGGCTTCAACAGCAATGGGCGGTGCCCAACTTCCAATCGGTGCTAGCCAATACTTCTACAACCCGGCAGACAATACATATCTGGTAGCTCCTGCTATGTATCCTCCTCAGCCTTTGGGCGCCAATCAACACCCTGAAAACGCTTACGGCTCTTATGCAGCAGCAGCATTGCCATACTTCGCTCAGGGAGCAACTTATCCTGGTTATATTCCCGGCTTCCCTCTCATGCCATACACTCCCAATCGAGCTGCTAGCTACTACACTGATCGCTCTGATCAACTCCACAAGGACGTTCCTGGTCTTGAGAATCGTCGCGGCTCTTACTCCACCAACGAGTCTGCTCCTGGTACACCTTACTACGGATCGGTTTCCCAGCGTGAGCAAGGAACTCAGATTGCTGCAGTTGATCGCTCCCCATTTGGCTCTACACCATCCCCTCAGCAGCTTCCTATTCAGCATGCTGATCAGCAGTCTGTAAAGCCTCTGCCTTACAAGACCATTCCTATCAACGTTGATCTTGATGCTTTGCTTGTCCAACACCCAGCGATTCCCAGAGCTGTTCCTGCTGTCTTTACTCCTCGCGAGAACATGAGAACTTTGGATCAGAGCTTGTCAAACCCCATTGCAGGCAATCGCAACGTCTACATTCGCGGCCTCCACCCCAACACTGATGACGAGACCCTTGCCGCCTTCGCTGCGCGCTTTGGAAAGGTCGAGACATCCAAGGCCATCATTGATACCTCTACCGGTGCTTGCAAGGGGTATGTTTATCCAAACCTTCGCTTTTCTATTTCTTGACTGACTTTTCTTCAGTTTTGGCTTTGCTAAGTATTTTAACGTTCGTGATTCTGAACTCTGCATTCGGGGATTCTACAAACTTGGCTATGAAGTTGGTTTTGCTAGAGTATGTGCCCCTCTGCTCCTCTTAAGACAGTTCCATGCTAATCAATCTCAGGAGTCATTCAATTCTCGTCTCAAGGCCGAAGGCGATGAGAGCTCGACCAATCTTTACATTTCGAACCTTCCAAAAAACATGACTGAATCTGTTGGTCCCCCAAGTACTATTTGCTTGCACTTGACTAATGCAGCTTTTAGGAACTGGGTGCTATCTTCATGGACTACACTGTCAGCTCCAGCAGAATCCTTCGTGATCCTCAAACTCATACCAGCAGAGGCGTTGGCTTTGCACGGTAAGTTACTGGCTCGTTCCCTAATGATTGAACGAAACTGACCCGTGCACAGCTTTGAGTCCCGTGACGTCTGCGAGGAGATCATCAAGAAGTTCCATGGTCAGCCCATTGGCGAGGAGGGTCTTCTTCTGCAAGTTCGCTATGCCGATACCGCTGCTCAGAAGGACCTCAAGCGTATCACCACTGAACGCCGTCAATTCAGAACCAACGAATACAACGTTGGAGCATATGGCACCTCCACTGACGTTCTTACCCTCTCTCCTCCAATCCTGTCACCAGTTGGTCCTCGCGCCTCTCAAATTGCTCGCCACTTCCCAACTTCCAGATCTAGCGGTTCCTGGAAGCGTGAGCATTCAGGCAACAGGTGAGTTCCTTCCCCAGTTGCTGGTGAATTAAGCACTGACTACTCAATAAGTTCTGCTGGCTCGGTTCCTGGCTTCAAGGACCTTGATCGACAAGTGAAGGTTTCTCTGATTGAGGCTACTCCTAATAAGTCCAAAGACAAGTGAGTCAAGCCGTTATCACCAGTTTCTGAAGCCTTTCTAATCATAATTTCCAGGTTCTCGGGCTCCACCCCTGCAGTGTCTGAGGATGGTTCCGCCGACGATGGAGTTACTA